>Ga0268298_10000031_pt1 | contig 163225 bp, 129 predicted proteins | sample WWTPWeurt_MetaG_FD_194462 | JGI IMG/M metagenome (GOLD analysis project Ga0268298, IMG submission 194462) | Activated sludge microbial communities from WWTP in Nijmegen, Gelderland, Netherland - WWTP Weurt | ecosystem: Engineered > WWTP > Aerobic digester > Activated sludge | place... | reverse complement strand
TTGACGGTTACACTCAAAGATGTAACCCCACCGAATATCACTTGTCCGGCCAACACGACGGTGAGTGCAAATGCAAGTTGTCAGGGCATGATAGGAAGTCATTCACCAACTGCATTGAGCGACAATTGCAATCCGTCGCCAACGGTTACACAGAGTCCATCAGCGAGTACGGTACTGACGGGACACAACAGCAGTCAGTTGGTAACACTCACAGCAGATGATGGCAACGGAAATACATCGAATTGTACTTTGACGGTTACACTCAAAGATGTAACCCCACCGAATATCACTTGTCCGGCCAACACGACGGTGAGTGCAAATGCAAGTTGTCAGGGCATGATAGGAAGTCATTCACCAACGGCATTGAGTGACAATTGCAATCCGTCGCCAACAGTTACACAGAGTCCATCAGCGAGTACGGTACTGACGGGACACAACAGTAGTCAGTTGGTAACGTTAACGGCAAATGATGGAAACGGAAATACATCGAATTGTACTTTGACGGTTACACTCAAAGATGTAACACCGCCAGTACCAACCTGTGAAGGCCCACAGACGATAGACTTGGATGCAAACTGTCAGTTGTTAGTTCCTGATTTAACCGATGGTGCGAGCGCTACCGATAACTGCAGCATGTCCTTTAGTTGGAGCCAAAGTCCGACAAGTGGAACATTGCTTGCATCGGGAGAAGGCACTACGCATACGGTGACGGTAACGGTTGACGATGGCAATGGAAACAGTGCAAACTGCATAGTGGTATTGACCGGAAACGATGTGATTCCTCCGAGCATGACATGTCCATCAAATCAAATCAAGGGGATGGATGAGGGATTATGTCGATACACAGTAGTTGGAACAGAGTTTGACGGAATCGCCAGTGATAATTGTGGAATTGTTAGTAAGACTTACGTTCTTACAGGTTCTGAAACCGGAAGTGGTTCCGGCTCACTGGGTGGCCAATTGTGGAAAAAAGGAACAACCAACATTACCTGGATGGTAACCGATGCTGCAGGATTAACCGCGTCCTGCACTTTCAGTGTGGAGGTTAAGGATTTAGAGCCTCCTCAGATCATTTGTCCGGCAAACATCACGGTTATTACAGAACCTGGACAATGTTCAGTACCTGCATCTTCCGTTTCATTAGGAACGCCAACCGTATCAGACAATTGTGGTGTTAAATATCCTATCACAAACAATTCACCATCCAGTTATCCGGTTGGTGTGACTACCGTTAAGTGGACGGTGAAAGATTCAAGCAATAATGTGAGCACTTGCAATCAAAAGGTGACGGTAGTGGCGTATACGTGCGGAACTCCAAATGGAGTGTATCACACGGATACCACACATGAATCGGCAAAAATTGCTTGGACTGCGGGAACCTGTGCCACGGGTTATCAACTGAGAATTCGAAAAGAATTATCACCGGGAGTTTGGGGCCCTTGGAGTGCTTGGGGAACTGCAAGCGGACCAGGCAATAGCCATTTGTTTACCGGACTGGATGAAAGTTCATTTTACCATTACCAGATTCGTTCTAAATGCGGAACAACCTACTCCATCAATGTCAATGGTTGGTTCCACACCACTGCAGCGTTCGGAGGAGTGGTTAACAGGGGTAGGGAAGAAGAGCCCGGTCAGTTGGAAATGTTGGACCCTGCAGTCGAAATGGTACCCAATCCGGCGCAGGATTTGACCGTGATAACTTTAAAGGGATTCAGTAATTTCGAAAAAGAAGTAACCATGATGGGCTTGAATGGAAGGAAGGTATTCAGTGTGCGAATGAAACCAAACCAGAATTTGTTGGAATTGGATTTTAATGTTTTGAATGTGCGGACAGGCATGTACTTGATTCGGGTTAATGACGGTACGAAACAAGTAACCGGCAGATTAATTATCGAGCGATGATGTACCGCTATAGAATTAATATCATATGAATTTTAGAAAGGCCGGATGAATTCCGGCCTTTTTTCATTTTGATAACCCGTCATTTCCAAAACATTTAAGCCAATTCGCCGGAGAAATATTTTTGGAGTGGTAATTCATGAAAATTTTTTTCAGACTGAATAAAATACCATATCTTTGCCTCAACACCCGTCACAATTTTCTTTTTTCGATTCATCTTTTTTCGCTGAATGAGCATCATTTTCAGTCCTATTATTTTTATACTTTAAATATTTTTTATGAAAAGAACACTACCCTATTGCCTTTTGGCATTGATTATTTTCCCATTCTTTTTGTTTAGCCAGGTCATATCACATGAATACAACGCGCGCCTCTTACCAGATCAGGACGCACATTATGTACTCAGTGGGACAGATCGTGGGTATCGAACGGCACTAAAATTCAACATTTCCAGGATACCACAAGGTGCCATCATCAAAGCCGTTCAGTTGAATGCACATGTGCTCTATTCTGAAGTCAATTGGAATGGCAATGTCAACTTTTATAACTTGAATCACCAGTCATGGTTGGAAACGCACGAAGCTGATACTCTGGAAACGGCTTTCCGTTCAGACTCCACACACCAGGACAGTTTGTTTGGTATGTTTAATTTAGGATGGCACAAATCCGTTGACCTGACCCAAATCTTCATGAGAGATTATTTGCAGAAAAATGAATTCTGTACCATTTTTATGGTGGATCCGGACGATCAGAACACGCAGTTTACTCCAGGAATGCCATTGTTTGATCACGATACTTTGGTATGTGGACAAGAAAGTGGAACTTCAAAATGTGTCTTTTGGTCTTCAGAAAGCCCCGATACGCTATTAAGGCCTTTTTTAGGAATTCTTTATTGTTACCATACCGACACCAATTTAGTCCTCAACGTATGTGATAGCATTGTTTTGAATGGCCAGACTTACACAAGCTCTGGTATATATCAACAAGTGATTCCAAATAGCCTGGGCTGTGACTCTACCATCAACATCGATCTCACCATTCGGCATAGTACATCATCCAAGTTAAGCCTCACGGGTTGTGACAGCATTGCGGTCAACGGACTAATTTATTACCGTACAGGTTTATACGAGCAAAAGCTGGTCAACGCGGTGGATTGTGACTCTATTTTACATTTGGAACTTATTATTTTCCACAGCACCATAACAGACATCGATTTGGGTGATTGTGATAGTGTAGTCGTCAACGGACAAATCTACACTGCCTCCGGAACTTACTTACAAAAATTTACTGACATCCACGGATGTGACTCCAGTGTAAGGATACATGTGACCATCTATCCAACAACTTTTGGTACCCTGATGCGTTCCGCCTGTGATAGTCTGATCTTGCATGGACAAGTTTACCACAACAGCGGCGTGTACACACAGGTGTTAGTTAATGCGAAGGGTTGTGATTCCATCTTGACCCTCATTCTAACCATCAACCCGAGTTCACAAACATTGGTGACCATTGAACTTTGTGATAGCATCTTGGTGAACGGAGTAGTTTACTACCGAAGCGGAAATTACAAGCAAACATTGATCAATCGCTTTGGTTGTGATTCGGTTTTGTTGCTTAATCTGATCATTCATCGCAGTTATCGCGACACTTTATTTTATAAGGCTTGTAACGGGGTTACCATCAATGGAAAAACATACAGTGCAACAGGAATTTATACGGAGAAATTTTCCACCATACACCAGTGCGATTCCATCGTGGTACTTGACATCACCATAAATAACAGTACAACCGGAAATCTATTCTTGAAAACATGTGATAGTACCCGAATCAACGGCGAATTCTATGACAGCACAGGTGTGTTCACCCAGTTACTGACCAATGCTGCCGGTTGCGATTCCTTATTAATTATCCAATTGGAAATCCAGCACAGCACCTTAGAAACTTTGCACATTTCAGCGTGCGACAGTGCTGTGGTGAATGGAGTTCGATATGACAGCAGTGGAACCTATGTTCAAATGCTGAAGAATGGGGCAGATTGCGATTCAACCCTGATCTTGGAGATTGAAATTCCCATCATTGACACGGCTATTGTTGCAACAGGTTCTACATTATCTGCTGTTGACACCACTGCAACGTATCAATGGGTGGATTGTGACAATGGGTTTGCAGCCATTCCAGGAGATACAAATTATGTGTTTGTGGCAACGAAGTCAGGAAATTATGCCCTGGTACTTTTCAAAGGCGGTTGCAACGATACATCTGCCTGTTATTTGGTAGAAGTGGTTTCTACGGATCATCAAGAAGCACATTTTGAATTGGTTCTCGCTCCCAATCCATCCTATGGTTGGTTGTATTTCAAAACCAAAAAATATTTCAATGCCAACGATGTACTGGTCGTTCAAGACATCAATGGGATAATTTCAGAAAAAATAGGACTCCAGCCCTATAACCATTCAGGATTGGATCTAAGTCATCTTCCTCCTGGTATGTACTTCATGGACTTCCGTACGCGCGATGGGCGAAAATTATTGAAGTGGTTAAAATTATAATGGCTGTATCCGAGGGTTTATAAGGCATTTTGCGAGATCATATCAGGCCATCCCAATGGCTTCCGATTCAATCCCCTGCACGTCAGGGGATTTTTTTTTGAGGAGATTTAGTGTTCACGGTTTTTTATGACACTAACGATCGTTCGTTTTGACTTGAATGGAAGCAGATCATGCAATTTCACTACCGGACAACATTTTTTCACCGAACGCTCATTTCAATGTTTGATGCGGTAGGGTCATCAGCTGGTTTCATTTCAATAAATGAAAAAATAATAAAGCCAACCAAAGCTTTGGTGTATCTTGAAGCTTCTATGAAAACCGTTTACCTGACAAAACATGGTAGGCCGGACAAGGCGTTCGAATTTCGGGAAGAGCCTATGCCTGTTTGCAAACCCGATGAAATAAGGGTCCGAGTAGCCGCATCCGGTTTGAATTTTGCCGATGTGATGGTCCGAAAAAATCTATACGATGGGGCCCCAAAGCTACCGGCGGTCATCGGATTTGATGCCGTTGGATGGGTGGATGACCGAGGCAGCGAGGTGCATGATTTTAACATTGGAGACCGGGTAGCTGTACTGAGTAAATTTGGGGCTTATGCAGAATATCTTTGTACGCCATGCCACGCTGCTGTTAAAATTCCATCCAATATGGATCTTGTGGATGCGGTCGCATTGCCAGTGCAGTACCTCACCGCATATTATGCCGCAGCTGAACTGGTTACATTAAGAGCGGGACAGCGCGTTTTGATACATGCCGGCGCGGGAGGATTGGGGCGTGCGTTGATTGAATGGTGCCTGTATAAAGGATGCGAAGTATTTTCAACAGCAGGTTCTACGACTAAAATAAATTTGCTCAAACAACAAGGAGTGCATCTCCCCATATTGTATACCGAGCAAGACTTTGTTGAATGCATTCAGCAAATCACCGAAGGAAAAGGTGTGGATGTTGTATTTGACGGTATTGGTGGAGCAAATGCACGAAAAAGTTTTCGTTGCCTTTCCGCTGGTGGCCGGTTGGTATTGCATGGTGCATCGGTATTCAGCAGTGGACATATTTTACAAAAAGCCATCCAGTTCGTCCGTTTTGGTTGGTTCCATCCAGTACAATTGATGCTTTCATCGAAATCAATGATTGCCATCAACATGATGGAAATGGCCCGGGAGCATCCACAACTCATTCATACTTTGCTCGTTGAACTTTTGAAACATTGCAACGAGGGAATTTTTAAACCCACTGCCCCTCATCGATTCAATGTAAAAGAGGTGGCCAAGGCGCATGCTTTTTTGGAGAATCGGGAAAGCCACGGAAAAATTGCTTTGGTTTGGTCCAACCAACAAGAGGAGTCAAAACCTTGAAAGCGGGAATAATAATTCACAAAAGCCACCTATAAGAGGATGCGCTTGAAAATCCAAGCACATTCAAAGGTCGATTCAACCAAAGACGCAGATGCGGCATGGTTGGTTGCGGGAGTCATTCAATAGCGGCTTGAGGCCGAATATCATTCGTCATTTTGCGTACCAAGCTGACCACCAAAGGAACTGGAGCAAATCCCTCCTTCATGGAGTCTTCATGCAGAGGCATTTGCGCGATTCAAAGCGCTTAGCGCGGTGCAATTTTTTCAAATGGCAAGAAAATACAATGGCCTTTGCTGTCGGTGATTTTCAAACTCATCCATCCGGATGGCAAATTGCTTACATCAATGTGCTCTGTCCAGTTGGATAATTCACGAATGATTTTTCCATTCGCTTGGATCAATGTTAGCCGGTAGTGATCGGTCAATGCACGGTCTGATTTTATTTGAATGAAATGCTCAGCAGGATTCGGGTGTATGCTAAAACGCACATCACCTAACACTTGTTCGTTTGCTGTGCGTACTCCAATTTTAAAATTGACTTGGGAAACGCAACCATTCGCATCTTGTATGCCCAGGATATAATCTCCGGCTGCCAGCGAATCAATACGTCCTCCTGCAATTTGATATTGATAAGGTGGAGTTCCTCCGTTGATCTTAAAATTTTCCAAACCACCATCCGCTTTTCCGGGATTTGCATTGCGCACCGTAAATTGAGCTTGAAGAGGGGCTGGTTCGATCATTTCGAACAGATATTCAGAAGAGGTGTTTTTTGCAGATGTGATGGTTACCCGGTAAGTTCCAGGACCTACATTGCTCAGTTTGGGATCCATGCTACCGGTATTCCAGTGGAAAGTAAATGGATCCGCACCGGTTACATCGCGAATTTCAATATTTCCTTTCAATCCATTGCACCTGATGGAGTCAATGCTTACTTTCGTGATGACCGGTATACTGCATTCATAGCTGATGGTTTTACACACCTGGTCCAGATCACATGCACCTTGTGCAATCAGGCAAATCGTAACGCTGTTTGTTTTGCAATCCAGGACTAAATCCAATTCGTTGGCGCTTAAGGTATCTTTACCAATGATCCATTGCACACTGTTGGTGTTTTTAGATTCGGATTTGAGGTGGATGAATTCAAAATCTTTAGTGAAACTAAAATCTGCTGTAGGAGTTACCGTTTGCGTTTTGGTGATGGTATCGTAAACTCCGCTGGATAAATTGTAATAGGATCCGCTGGCTGAAGTTTCCAAGCGTTCGCCCCGAACCATGTATTCATAACGAAATCCAGGTTGCAGACATTCGTCGCGGTAAATGGTATCTTTCACGTTTCTCACCAATAGGTCGAACTGCGTATTTCCTTCGGTTCTTCGGTACACCGCATAGCCATTGGTGGCCATTGGATTTTTAGACCATTTGAGATCGATGTGTGGACCCGATTCAACCAATTGCAGGAAAGATGATCCAGACCAGGGATGCAGTCGTAAACTGGGATCTCCCATCAAGCCCATGTGCGTGCCGCGTGCACTGTAACCTGCCGTGTAAGTCGAACTGTTGTTGTTGCTAATGCGCATACCATACCCTATGGTTTCCCCAAGGGCCATGTGATGAACTGTCCAATGAGGGCGACCGGCCCAAGCATTGGTCAGTATGGTGCCGCTGGCAAGCGCAGCGCGTAAGAAATTGTTGGGACTGTCCCAATCTCCGAAATAACTACCAAATAAAAAGGTAAAAATGCTCTGCAAACTGTCTTGGGCCATGTTGCTGGTGGTTGAAATACCACTTGCTCCTTGGTAGTTTCCGCCCCCAGATCCAAAAGACCACAGGTATGATTTTTTAAGCAAACTGTCTCTATATGCTCCGTATGTGACGTTGGCAGGACCGAAAAATGCCGAAAAATTTTTCATCCCGTTTTGGCCAAACGCCTCGTCTTTAAAATTGAAATTGTCTTGAACGATGCCCCTTTGAACTGCTTGTATTTGGCCGGTACGCCACAAGTGGTTTTTGTCCAAGTAACGTCCGAGCAATTCCATTTCAGATTTACCTAAAGCAGGCATGTCGTAGAAATCAACGCGACCAACTTCAAGGTCCACATCGGAGGGTAATATACTTTGATCAAATTTGCCATCGCCGGGCACATTTCGATTGGCTGCCCGCCCAGCTGCATTGTTGTCCACACTAATATCAGTCCACAACCCATCCACGTCAGCATAGTAGGAATCAGCGGGCCAAGCGCCCTGATGATCCGGATGCGCATCGGGGTTGAAGTTGCCTGAATAAGGCACTTTGACGTGCCCTAAAATGAAAACCGAACGCAAGTCCCTGTTTATCTGCTTCAATTCTGCAATTTTGGTACGGATGTCGACCACCGATGCTTTCGCAGAAGGCACGTAAGTCAAGACAGACCACCCTTCGTTGGTCAGGTCTGATTTGAGTCTGTCGATCTTATTTGTCAACTGACGATTGACCGTACTATCGATTAATAGCAAAATGGAGCCATTCCATACGGTGGCTGGTAAACCGATGGAGGCATATACGTAACCTGAGCCGGGCACCAAGGTGCTATTGCGAATTACACGGTACTCATAGGCTTTGTCTTTTTCAACCATGAGATCGGTGTAGCTGGTGGAATCTTTTGAAAGCGTTGCGCGGACCGCACCCCAGGATGATGAGGTTTTTAATTTTCGGAAAACCGTATAGGATGTGGCTTCTGGTTCGTTGGTCCATCGCAAAGTGATGGAAGGAGGGGATTGCGAGGTTTCTACCCACAACAAAACAGAAGATTTTATGCTATAATTCTGAGCATTTAATAGAAATAAGCTGCCAAATAGGACGAAAAATGTAGAAATAACGCGCATAGCTGTGATTTGACGTGAAAATAATACATTTCGGCATGTCGAGAATTGATTTCATGCTCCATTCCACAAGCAGAAAATTTATTTTACAGGCTCCATGGCCATCCATCGACACTTGGTTCCATGACAAATTATACCTGAGCCAATTAAACATGAGAAGTCTTCCGTATACATATTATAAGACTAAAAACTCTTAATAATTTAAACACTTAGGGTTTTTCAGTTGTTTGAACCATTTATCTTTGCAACCATTTACAGGCCATGCAGCATCAGGAACTTCAGGATTTTACCGTAAAAGTCAAACAAGCTCTTAAAACCATCAAGGTTTATCAGGCTACCGACAACAAGAAGGCCATTATTCAGATATTGAATTCATTTGGACCGTTTCTCTTGATTTGGGTGCTCATCTACCAATTGTGGGACGTACTCCCTTGGCTCTCATTGCTTTTATGTGTATTGAATGCCCTATTTCTGGTTAGAATCTTCATCATCCAGCACGATTGCGGCCATCAAACTTTTGTGAAAAATCAAACCCTTCGCAAAATCATCGGCTATTGCTGCAGCCTTGTCAGTTCGGTACCCTATTTCTATTGGGCCAATTCACATCATTTTCATCACATGAACAACGGCCGATTGGAGGTGCGTGACATTGGTGACATCGATACCCTGACCGTGAAGGAGTTTGCAGCCATGAACAAATGGCAAAGATTTAGGTACCGTTTGTATCGTTCTCCGTTGGTGATGTTTTTTCTTGGGCCCATATACTATATTTTTATCCATAACCGTCTTCCCTTGATCGACTTGCCGGAATTCAAAAAATTGAAACCGGGTTTACTGCTCAATAACATCATTTACCTGGCCGTCTTTCTTGCCTTGTGCTGGTTATTGGACTGGAAAAAATTTGTGATCCTTCATCTCAGCATTTTATGCGCGTTTGCCATCATTGCCATTTGGTTTTTTTACGTTCAACACCAGCATGAACATGGTTACAAGCATTGGCGCAATAAATGGGAATTTATGCATGCGGCCATCAAAGGAAGCAGTTATTACAAACTTCCGCGCTTACTCAACTGGTTTACGGGAAACATTGCATTCCACCACATCCACCACCTGAATCCGGCCATACCCAATTACAATCTTCGCAAGTGCATGGATGCCATTCCTTGGTTTCATAAATACACCACCGAAATTCGTTTTTGGGAAAGCCTTAAATTGGCCAGTCATAAACTTTGGGATGAGCAGCAGGAACGCATGATTACTTTCCGTGAGTATTATCGCATGGAGCGTCTTGGATTGGTTCCTGCATGATCATTTAAAACTCCCGGAGTTACCATAGAGTACTTTATGTAATTTTGGATGTTTCCTGTCATTGAACTAACAATTGTTAGTTTTCAAACGATTTACTCCTTTTGCCCCAGATTCCATTCAATGTCAAATGCTTGGAGGCTTCCAAACCAGAACCTGGATAAGGGCTTGATGGGTGTTTACGAGTTATCAGAAAAACTACATGTTTTGCCATGCATTTTACGCGTATAGCTCCTCAAGCTTTTCGGATGTTTTTTCTGGTCAAAGCACACTGTAAGGACTTTTCAATAACCCGATTCTATGTGCCTTTCAAACAACGTCAATCGCCTGCTTGTTGGACTTTTCAATAAATTTGCTGGGTCCCTTTGGAGCTTGGTTAAAAAGATCAATCTTTGCAAAAAATCATGTGTGGTATGAAACACTTCATCGTTCTTTTCATTCTTTTATCAACAGGCTTGATCCATGCACAAAGCGGATGGACTCGCGCCCAGAAAGCTTTGTTTGTGAAAGCAGATTACTCTGCCTTAACAGGCAATAAATACTATGACGCGGATCACGTGCAGTTTACCACCCCGGATTTCAAGCAGGCCAGCATTAACGTGTATGCAGAATATGGTCTGACTGACCGGTGGACATTTATGTTGTTTGCACCTGTTTTTAAGACCAATCAATTCGAAAATACGGAATCCGCCAGCGGTTTGGGCGATCTGCGATTTGAATCCAAATATCGCCTGACATCCATGACACTACCGGTAGCATTCAGCTTAGGGGTGGAACTCCCTACCGGTAAAAAGCATGCACTGGTGGAGGCCACCGATGGGAGCATGACCACTCAAGACCTACCACTTGGTACTGGAGCCCTGGGTTTGCATGCAACCCTGGCCATTTCCAAATCATACCATCGCATGTACGGCTCGGCGTTTGCCGCTTACCAGTACCGTTCAAAATTTGAAGGGCAAGACCTCTTGGATGCATTCAGTGTTGGCTTGGAATGGGGCTACCAAATCATCGATCCTCTTTGGTTCAATGTGAAAATGCGAAGCCAATTCAGAGCCGGTACCTTGGAAGGTCCAACGCTTAACTTCTTGCGAAACAACGGAACCACTTATACCTTATTGAGCGGCGAACTGTACTACCGTTTCTTAAACCAATGGGGAATCACAGCCACCTATATTGGCGGTGGAGAAATTTTTACCAAATTCCGCAATGTGTATGCGAACCCTATGCTTTCGTTGGGTGTAATTTACCAAATGGAATAAATTGAGATTACCAAATACTTATGGCCTTTTGAGGCTTGCTGAATGTAATGCCTATAAAATGGTTTTGCAATGGTATTTTGAAATATATGTCTTCAATATTATCGGGAAGCCAAAGGATTATGGATGACACTTACCAAACTAACAAATGTTAGTAAACCCATTCTTTTACCATTTGGCAAATTTAGCAGTGAGTTCCTTGAAAGGGTCTTTGATGCGCACTAGGTAAATACCAGGGAGACCATTTTCCATTTCCAGGAGTAGCGTTTTGTCCGATACCAGTTCGTATTGCACGGGAACCGGACTTCCTGTTATGGAAATCACTTCTAAACGAACGGGCGTTTGCATGGACTGGTTCAACTGCAAAAGCAAGGAATTACCATTCCATCGGTATTCAAAACCATTCAGCGATTCAGTCTGAAGATTTTCATTGGATTCCGTATCCAATAGATGCCATTCGGTAGAACCCGATTGGCCTTCTTCCCTTTTGTTTTTTTCACAACAAACCCGTCCAATGGATTTGGATGCTCTGCAAAGTTCATTTTCACAGTCCACAATGATGAATTCGTAATGGGTTTTACAATCACCTTTGAGTGGGCCTATTGTGATGGGTAATTGGGTATAATTGAAAGTACCGTATGTTTGCCCATTGCCCTTGACCATGAAACAATTGCTGGTGTTGGAATAGCGGAAATTGATCATTACAAAAAAGTTTTTGTCATTATTGCAATCGCTGCGTTTAATTTGCAAGTCACGTATCGAACAGGTTTTCTTTTCACAGCATACAGGTCCAATGACACCTGAAACTTTACAGCTTTCTTCTTTGCAATCCACCACGGTGAATTCGTATTTGGTCTTGCAATCTCCTTCCAATGGTCCAATTTTCAGCGGGAGCTGGTAATACATGTAACTGCCGTACAATTTTCCGTTCAGGAACACTTTAAAGCAATCGCTGGTATCGTTGTATTTAAAGTTGAGGAATGTGTAAAACTGACCTTTTTCGGTACATTCGCCTTTCTCCAGGACCAGATCGTAAAGTTTGCAAGGTTTTTCACAACAAACAATTCCAAGATATCCTTCAACAGTACATTCAGGTTTTTCACAATCCTGAATGACAAATTCGTATTCCGTTTCACAATTGCCCTTTAATCCGCAAATTTTTACAGGGACCTGTGAGTAACTGAATTTTCCATAATTTTTTCCGTTTCCTGAAACGGAAAAACAATTAGAGGTTCCTTGGTACTTAAAACCCAGGTATACGCAAAAAAACTGCTCCTCATTGCATTCGGTCCGCTCAATGTTCAGATCCGACAACGCGCACTCGGTTTCACAACATACTTTTCCCAAGAGATAGGTCAGTTTGCATGCTTCCGTTTTACAATCCCGGATCACAAACTCATATTCAGTCTTGCAATCTCCCGTCAAAACCAACTGAACTGGCAATTGGTTATACTTAAACGTACCATAGGTTTTACCATTCCCTTTGATGGTAAAGCATTCTCCAACTTCTTTGTACTTGAAGTCAATGACTACAGTAAATTTCTTTTCCGAATTGCAATCGGAGCGGTCCACCGTGAGATCGTACAATTCACAGGCGGAAAAGGCACGAATTGTGCAGAACATGGAAACCAACGAGAGGAGTAATGCTTTTTTCATAGAAAAGTATTTAATACAAAGATCTTTACGAATATGTTTTCACAAAGGTTGCCTGTAGTATTTTTTTATGTTAAGACCAAATTTCTTAGGGAAATAATCGTACCTACCCAATTGGGGTCTTCTTCAAACAAAAAGATGCTTTGCGATGAAAAAAAGCTGCCCAGTAGTGAAAATTTATTTTTTTTTAAAAGTGGATTTTTAAAGCATTTAAAGAATGAGAGCCCGATGTACACCATGGTCATTTGTGCACCTTGCTATTTGATGTTATATGGCAGCGGCGGGTACATCTACAAAATACATGTCCACTTCCCCTTTGTTCTTTGCCTCAATTTTACCACGGTATTGGCAATGGTATTGATGCTTGATTTTCTCATAGGTGGCACCACTGATGTTGATCTTTCCTGGTAAACTGGCGGCCTCCATCCTGGCGGCAATGTTGACCGTGTCGCCCCATATGTCATATGCAAATTTTTTAATACCCACTATTCCGGCCACTACGGGACCACTATGCATTCCAATGCGAACTTCAAAATAGGGTTTTCCTTCTTTTTGTTTTTCCTTTTTCAAGGCTTCAATGTATTGAAGCATTTCGAGTGCTGCGCTAACAGAGGCCACTGCATGATGCTGATTTTGATGAGGCAAGCCAGATGCACACATGTAGCTGTCGCCTATGGTTTTGATTTTTTCAATTCCATGGGATTCGGTAATCCGATCAAATGCTGAAAAACACTGATGAATTTGGTTGACCAATTCCTGCGCATCCAAATGTTCGCTGTGTCGTGTAAAATCTTTAAAGTCGGTGAACAGTACAGTAACTTCTTCGTAATCCCTGGCTTTGGCCCTGCCCGTTGCTTTCAATTCTTCTGCGGTCTCTGCAGGAAGGATGTTTAATAACAAACGATCACTGCGTTTTCTTTCTTTTGCATTGCGCTGAAATTGCCACAGGATGATGATCAACATAAGAAACAATGTAGCCACTCCAACAGCCAGGTTTCGGATGAATCGACTCTTGTCTTTGATCTCATTTTCTTTCCTGTTTAATTCACCACGGTATTTTTCGAGTTCGATGCGCTGTTGCGCACCGGTCAACTGCAATATATTTCGCTGATTTTCTATAGACTCTTTTGCAAGTCTTCCCGAATCCAAATATCGATATCCCAACACCATATTGCCGTTGGCTGCATAAGCTTTGCCCAGTGGAATATAAATCTTTGAAATGATGGTGTTTCTTGCATAGAGATTTTTTCTTATCACGATACTGTGTGCTTTGGTAAGATATTCCAATGCCTTCTTTACTTGTTTTTGATTGAGGAATATTTCTCCCAACGTACTGAGCGCAAATGCCATATCCACCAGTTCATTGTGCTGTTCGCTGAGCGCTATGTTTTTTTCCAACAAAGGAATTGCTAATTCATATAGCCCAAGTTGGTAATAGCAGTTGCCTAAATTTCCGCTGATGATTCCTTCCCACACTTCATCTTTCTTGGGGTCGATATACTTTCGTGCTTCGTTTAAATAGTAAATGGCCGAATCGTACTCCGATAAATTGCTGTAACACAATCCAAGGGTGTTCAATTTCGATATTTTGCTTGAAATGTATTCTGCTGGAATGTTGTTCCACAATTCATGGAAAATTGTTTTTGCCGACTCATAATCCCTGAAATGAAAGTACCGGCTGCCGTAGGTATGAATGAATTCTGCTTTATGTGGAAAGTCCTGAGCACTCAGGGATTTATATCGAAGTTGTGCTTGTGAATAGTTTTCAAGTGCTTGCACATAATCTTTCTGGAGCCAGTAAAAGTCTGCCAACAGTTGCAATACATCGGCTTCCAAGGCTCTGCATTGAATAAAATCACAACTTTCCAATAACGACCGAATGTTATTTTCCATGGATTCATCCAGCCATTGGCGATCGATCGCGCTGCGGTATCTTCCCGATTTTAAGATGGAAGCCAATTGGTGATCTTTATGGTCTTCAGCAAATTTTTCAAAAGGCATGAAAAAGGCTTCCATTTCACGAGCGGTAAGATTTTGATGGCCGCTCGTCAACGAATCGACAAATTTCGATTGCGCACCATAAGTTTTGTGAAGCAGGCTTTCGGGCAATTGGTTTGTGGCCATGGCCACTGCACAACCATAACAAAAAGCGACGAGCATAACGTATCGAAATCGAAGCATGAATTTCAGAAAGGGCTCAATGCATGTAACTACGAACAATAAACTGAGTGCTAAAATAATCCAAATTTTGGATCCTGTGAAACGCTGAAGGTTTTATGAGCCCTGGGCGTGTTTTCTGGCTTTCTCCTCATAAATCTATACCTTCGCCGTGTAATTGCTTATGAAAAAAAATGTGTTGTTGTTAGGCGGAGGTGGCCGGGAACATGCCCTGGCATGGAAACTTTCGCAAAGTCAGCATTTAAAACAGTTGTTTGCAATGCCTGGAAATCCTGGTATTCAGCAACTCGCCATTTGTATTCCCGGTGATCCATCAAATGCTCATGCAGTGATTGATACCGTCGGGCATTACGAAATTGACGTCGTCGTTTGCGGTCCGGAAGCTCCCTTGGATGCCGGAGTAATGGACGCCCTGCGCGAGACCAATTGGGAAAAGTCCCCGTGGCTAATTGGACCGAGCAAAGCAGGGGCTCAACTGGAAAGCAGCAAAGCATTTTCCAAGGCTTTTATGAACCGTCACGGAATTCCTACGGCTGCTTATGGTGTTTTTTCAAAAAATGAAATCGGAAAAGCTTTGGATTTTAGCGGAAGTCTGGTTCCTCCCATTGTCATCAAGGCATCTGGTTTAGCTGCAGGAAAAGGGGTAAGCATCTGTGATGATCACCACCAGGCAGAATTGGAAATCATCCAGATGTTTTCAGGAAAATTTGGTTCTGCTTCGGAAACCCTGGTCATTGAAGAATTCCTCCACGGCATTGAATTTTCTGTATTCGTATTGACCAATGGCACACAATATGTTTTATTGCCTGAAGCCAAAGACTACAAACGCATTGGTGAAGGCGATACCGGACCCAATACAGGAGGAATGGGTGCCGTTTCACCAGTTCCATGGGTGGATGAAGGCTTAATGAAACGCGTTCAGCAGGAGATTATCATACCCACTCTTCAAGGACTCGTGAGTGAAGGAATCATATACCAGGGATTTATATTTTTTGGTCTGATGGTGGTAGACGGAGCACCTTATGTCATCGAATACAACTGCCGGATGGGCGATCCTGAAACAGAAGTCGTAATGCCTAGATTGCAATCAGATCTTCTGGCTATTTTTGAAGCCATGCAGAACCATACCTTGGATCAATTTAAAATTTCGATAGATCCGAGGACAGCCGCTACGGTAATTCTTGCCAGTGGTGGATATCCGGGCACTTTTGAAAAGGGATTTTCCATTAAAATTCCAGATGCAAGTCCAGATTCAAGCATGGTTTTTCATGCAGGCACCCGCTACGAAGAATACCAACTCAAAACCCATGGAGGCCGTGTACTTGCGGTGACATCCCTGAATGCTTCACCTCAACGTGCCATTCGCCAAAGTATACAACTCGCTACACAAATTGACTTCGAACGAAAATATTTTCGCAGGGATATCGGACAGGATCTTTATCCGGATGAACCTTCCGAAACCTAATCATCAACCGGAAAGCCATGCATTATACTGTTCACGAATTGGCGTCCATCCTGCAGGCTGAAACGAACGAACGTTCGTTCGTTTCCGGGATCATCATCGAATTCGCCGAAGTTGACAGCCGTTCGGTGATCAACCCTGGGAGCACGGTGTTTTTTGCCTTGAAAGGATCAAGATTGGATGGTCATCAGTTCATCCCCGAATTAATTCACACCGGCGTGCAGGTATTTGTAGTATCCCAAATTCCAGAAGAACATAGCGTTGGGGTTTCTTTCCTGAAGGTGCCCAATGTTTTAACAGCTTTGCAACAGCTGGCAACCCACCATCGGAAGCGATTCAATATTCCGGTAATTGGAATTACCGGAAGCAATGGGAAAACCATCGTCAAAGAATGGTTGTTCACCATGTTGCACGACCATTTCAAAGTTTGCAAAAATCCAAAATCTTACAATTCCCAACTGGGTGTTGCTTTGTCGGTATTGCAATTGAACGAACACCACGAACTGGCACTTTTTGAGGCCGGCATTAGCCAAGTGGGCGAAATGGGAGCATTGCGCAACATGATTCAACCCACCCTCGGAATTCTTACCAACATCGGAGACGCTCACCAATCGGGCTTTTCAGGTATTGAAGAAAAGACCCGGGAAAAGTTAAGTTTGTTTGCCGAAGTACCGAAAATCATTTATTGCAAAGACTACCAAAGCATAGCTTACCATCGTCGCCACTTTATTGAAGATGTATGCTGGTCGCAAAAATGGAATGCAGAGTACAGGATATTATCCATCCGCAGAAGTCGTGAAGGACTGCATTTATTGCTCCAACAGGATAGTCATCAACATGCATTTGTCCTGCATTTTCAAGACGAAGCCTCCCTCGAAAACATCATGCATTGCATCGTAATGTGTTTGGAGCTTGGACTTACCCAAACTGAAATTCAACAAGGCATCGACCAACTGCATAACTTGAGCATGAGGCTGGAACAAAGGGAGGGAATCCAGGGTTGCTTGTTGATCAACGACAGTTACAGCCTTGACCTTAAATCGCTGCAATTGGCTCTGCAATTTGTTGATCAACAAAACCAATCCTTGCCTAGGACCTTGGTGATTACTGATTTTGCGGGGCACCGCGATCACCGTGAACTGTTTGAAGGCCTTTGCTTTTTGCTCGAAAAATACCACATCCGCAAGTTTGTAGCGGTAGGCAATGAGATCACACGCATCAAACCCCTGTTGCCCCCGCAGATTGTTTTTTTTGAATTTCCAAACACGGAAGCATTGATGGACCATTCAGATGCATTGGGGTTTCGAAATGAACTGTTGTTGATCAAAGGTTCCAGGAAATTTGGGCTTGAGCGCCTTTTCCACCAACTATCCTTGTCAAGGCACGATACCATACTCGAAATTGATCTGAAAGCAGTCTCTCATAACCTGGACGTTTACCGGAGCTTGTTGCCTGGTCAAGTACAGGTCATGGCCATTGTGAAAGCAGCTGCCTATGGAAGTGGTCATTATGAAATAGCCCGATTGTTGGAACACAGTCGCGTCGATTACCTGGCGGTGGCATATACCGATGAAGGCATCTTGCTCCGCCAAAAAGGCATCCAGTTACCCATCATGGTCATGAACACCGGTTTGGTGGATTTTGGTTTTTTAATGGAATACAGGCTTGAACCCGAAATATTCTCGCTGCAACAAATGGAGCGGTGTTTGGAAGAATTGAAAGATCAACCTTCCATTCCCATACATATCAAACTGGATAGTGGAATGCACCGCTTGGGTTTCCAGGCGGCAGATATTGCAGCGTTGTGTGAAATCATTGCTAAAAATCCGAGCCTGAACATCAAGTCCATTTTCACCCATCTTTCGGCAAGTGATCAGCCAGCATTTGATGATTTCACCAGACAACAAGCTTCTTCATTTGAAGAAATGGTCAATCAGATTTTAACTGTTCTTCCGTACAAGCCTCTACTGCATGTGCTCAACAGTGGGGGGATCGGCAGACACCCTGAATTGAGCCATTCCATGGTGCGTTTGGGAATTGGATTGTATGGATTTGACGCAAACCCTTCCATACAACAGCGTTTGGAAAAAGTACATACGCTTAAAACCCGAATTGCTCAAATCAAACATTATCCTGCAGGTGAAACGGTGAGTTACAACCGGTCGGGGGTATTGTCGGCCCCTTCGCGCATTGGCGTTTTGAGCATTGGTTATGCCGATGGACTTCCTCGAATAGCCGGCACCAGGGCTTATCGTCTCTGGATGAACCGGCAACGCGTACCCCTGGTTGGATTGGTTTGCATGGACATGTGCATGGTAGATCTCAGCAGCTTGGACCATGTTGCTGAAGGAATGGAAGTCGAAGTATTTGGAAAGAACGCGGCATTGGAAGAACTATCAACCCTATGCGATACCATACCGTATGAAATTTTGTCGGGAATTTCCGGAAGAGTAAAGCGCATTTTTCTGCAAGATTGAGCCCTTTCAGGCGCTCGCACTCAAAATTTAACGTTTTTATCACCAAAAGCTCATTAAATGAGACGTTAATGGAGCCTGTTGGCCAATAGAACAGCCATTTTGATCGTTTCATCTTCTTAAATTTGACCGTTTTTCAAAAATTCAACATGAAACCAATTTTAATCTTTTTTATCCTTTTATGGCAATTGCCCGTTTGGTCGCAAAACGACCCTGTATTGTTTACGGTTGCCGGTAAACCGGTCCATTTATCGGAATTCGAATACATCTACAATAAAAACAATGGAAAGGACGCCGATTACAGTCAAAAATCATTGGATGACTACCTGAACCTTTATACAAAATTCAAACTCAAGGTACAGGCCGCGCGCGATATGAAAGTCGACACAATTCCTGCTTTGATCAAAGAATTGGAAGGCTATCGCCAGCAATTGACCACCAATTTCCTGAATGACAAAGAAGTTACGGACAAGTTGGCCCGCGAAGTGTACGAGCGTCAAAAAAGAGATGTGTTGATCAATCACATCCTGTTCAGTTTGAGCCCAAACGCCACGGGTGCCGATACCGTGAAAACATACAACATGGCTGCGAATGCGATCCGCATGATCCAAACCGGAATGAAGTGGAACGACGCGGCTAAAAACAGCAACGATTTAAATTCCGCCCAAAAAGGTGGACGCCTTGGATGGTTTACATCCATGTTTCCGGATGGATTTTATGCATTGGAAAACGCCGCTTATTCGTTGAAAACAGGACAGGTTTATCCTCAACCGATCCGTACGCGCCTGGGATACCATGTGCTTCAATTGGAAGCCGAACGGCCTGCTTACCGCCGTATGGAAATTGCCCACATTTTTGTCAAAAAATCCAGTCGCGGAAATCCGGACATCATGGCACAAGCCAAAGCCGACAGTTTGTATAAATTGGTCAAATCCGGACAAAACTTTGAAGAATTGGCCCGCGTGGTAAGCGATGATAAAACCAGCGCGGTTCAGGGAGGAACCATAGGTTACATAGGCATCAACCAATTTGAACCGGCATTTGAAGATGTCGCTTTTGCTTTGGCAAAAGATGGTGATGTTTCCATGCCGGTAGAGTCTGCCATTGGCTGGCATATCATCAAACGTTTGCGCAAGGATGACGAGCTTCCATACGAACGAGCAAAACGTAAAATTCAAGTCGATATTCAACGCGAAGAGCGCTTTGGTCTTGCCCAGGCTGCATTGATTGACCGGATCAAAGTAGAAGCTGGATACAAGGAGAATGAAGCCACCATGAGTTATTTTGCTGCTCAATGCGACACCTTGTTTTACACTTACAAATGGAAAGTTCCTGAAAATTTAAAGGATGATGTAGTCTTCTCCCTCAGTCAACAAAATTTTGGATTGAAAGATTTTGCGGAATACGTTAAGAACAACACCAGACTTCGCATGATGGGCGGTGAGGGAAAAGAAATCGGTGTAACCCTGAAGAACATGTTGAAAGAATATTCCAATACGAAATGCTTGCAGTTTGAAGAAGGTAAATTGGAAGATAAGTATCCCGATTTTAAAGCCTTGATGCGAGAATACCGCGAAGGAATCCTGTTGTTTGAAGCCACAAAAAACATGGTGTGGGATCGCGCTTCAGAAGATACAGTAGGCCTTCGCAAATATCATGAAAAAAATAAAAGCAAATATCAATGGGATGAACGTGCAACGATCTTGACCGTTGCCGTGGATACCACCAACAAAAGCCTGGTGGACGCAATTTTTAAATTTGCAAAAAAGAATCCGATTGATAAGGTATTTGATAAATTTGACAAAGACAAAAAATACATTTCATACCAGCGATCAACGGTTGAGAAAAAATCTACGGATGCATACAAAGGACTCACCTTTGCTAAAGGTTCTGCTACTGAACCCGTGCTGGGCCCGGATCAAACCGATTACATGTTCCGCAAAGTGGAAAGCATCATGCCTGCTGGATTGAAATCCCTCGATGAGGCGCGCGGCTACATCATTGCCGATTACCAGGATCATTTGGAAATGGTGTGGGTGGACGAATTGAAAAGAAAGTACGATGTGCAAGTCAACCAGGACGTATTCAAGTCGCTGGTGAAGAGGTAAGCCACATGCGAACGGTATGTCTGACATGGATTGTAGTCATAGTTTGCATCGCATCAGCCTGCAAAAAAGAGCAATCCATCTCCGATCCCAAGGCAGATGATGTATTGGCCACTTATCAGGATCGCAAACTACGTTACCGGGATATCTCTGAAAATGTACCGGATGGAATGCAAGGACAAGACAGCATACAATTCATCAATAGTTGCATAGACCGTTGGATCAAAGACCAAATCATCATTCAGGACGCAACGGAAAACCTCAGCGAATTGTCGGAAATCAATGAGCTGACTCAGAAATACCGAGATGAATTGCTGCTCTTGAAATATGAAGAAAAATTGCTGGCTGAAAAACTGGATACCATCATTCAGGATGCAGAATTGCTCAAGTATTACAACAGCAACAAATCCAATTATAAATTGGAGAGTACGATCTTTCGTTTTGTGATGGTGAAGGCCAATAAGCCTGTGGTCGATTCTCGAAAACTGGATCAATTGTGGAACTCCGGCATGAACCAGGCCAATTTGCAGGCATTGAGCAGGTATTGTGAAAACAATGCAGAAATATGTTTTCTCAATCCCGCACGCTGGTATAAATGGGACGAAGTGAAAGAACATATTCCTTCGAAGTTTATTCAGGAACGCAGCATACAAGAGGGAATGCGCCGGGATTTTGCCGATTTCACCCACAACTATAAATTTCATTTTCTAGAGGTGGTCAAACCGAATGAGGACCCGCCGTTTTCATTCATCAGGGATCAAGCCCGAAGCGCAATTTTACATCAGCGAAAAATAAAACTACTCGATGCTTATAAATCCGAACGATATGAGCGTGAATTGAGGGATAAGAAAATTCAAATTACAAACAAATGAATAAGATTTACTGCATCCTGGGATGCATGTTGACCAGTATGTTTGGGCAAGCCCAGACCATCGATAAAATCATCGCTAAGATCGGCAATGAAATCATATTGTATTCTGAATGGCAAGAGCAAATTCAATTTGTTAAATCGCGGCAAAATCAAGCGCTTTCAAATACTAACGAGTGTTCGGTTTTGGAAAACTTAATCATCCAAAAATACCTGGTCAATCGGGCCAAAGTGGACAGTGTGGAAATCAAAGATGAGGAAGTCGAGCAACAATTGAATGCGCGGGTAGAGCAAATTCTGGCATATTTCAACAATGATTATGAAAAATTTCGTGAATATTACGGTCAAACGGTAGCAGAGACCCGAGAGCGCTTTCGCGAAGATTTAAAAAATCAGTTGATGACCGATCGTTTACAGAATAAAATCATTGGAGAAGTGCGCATAACGCCTGAAGAAACCAAGGCATTTTTCAATAAAATTCCAAAAGACAGCATTCCATACCTGAATGCTGAGGTTGAAATATCGGAAATCGTATGCATGCCCAAATTGAATGAAACGCAAAAACAAACGGCGCGTGAGCGTCTGCAAAAAATACTGCAACGCATACGGGAAGGCGAAGATTTTGCAAAAATTGCAGCGGTGCAGTCCGACGATCCCGGATCCGCAAAAAACGGAGGCAACCTGGGTTGGACCAAACGAGGAAGCCTTGTTCCAGAATTTGAAGCCGTGGCGTTCAGTCTTGAAAAAGATTCGATTTCTGACATTGTCGAGTCCGAATACGGCTTTCACATCATTCAGTTGCTTGAGCGAAGAGGAAATTCCATATTGTGCCGTCACATCCTCATCAAGCCTAAGTTTGAAAGCTCCGATTACAACCATGCTGAACAATACCTGGATTCCATTCGCAACATTATTTTACGCGACAGCCTTTCGTTTGAAACTGCTGTTCGGCTCTATTCAGATAAAAAATCTGAATCTTTCAACAATGGCGGACTTGTATTGAATCCAAAAACGGGGACTTCCGATTTTGAAACTGGAGACCTTGATCCCGATGTATTTTTTGCAATCGATCGCTTGAAAACCGGAGAAATCAGCAAACCTTTTTCAAGCCTTCAAGTAGATGGCTCCAAAGTCTATAAAATCGTTCGTCTCAATGCAAAAACACCACCTCACAGAGCAAATTTAAAAGACGATTATGCTAAAATTCAACAAGTCGCCAAAGAGAGTAAGAAATCTCAGAAATTTCAAGAATGGCTTGCCGTCAATGTGCCTAAAGCATACATCAAAGTAGATGAACAAGTAAAGTCCATTTGCCCTGATGTGGCCAACTGGGCTCAACAAAATCCATGATCTCTGTAGACTTCCAACAATGCATCGCGGCCATGACAAGGCTCCATGTTTTCATACACGCTGTTTAATGCATTACGCTGCAAACGACGATAGCTTGTCGCCGACAAACTCAACAACTGGTCTAGCAAATCGGTGCATGCGGTTTTGTCATTCGGTTCGGTAAGAAATCCATTGAACCCATGCGCCAACCAGTCCGTTATGTCACAATGACGACTGGAGATGACCGGTCTGGCGGAGACCAGACAATCTTTGATAAAAACCGGGCAACCTCCTTCCGAATCACCATTGCTTGCTTGTTGACTCCATTGAACAGCCACATGGCACACCGCAAGTGCGTTGAGGTAAGCATCGAATGGGATAAGAGCCAATAGGCGCACATCATGTTCCGGATTCTTTTTGTGCCATTGAAGTAACTGCCGGTGATAAGATGGATCGCGCGCTTCACCATGCATCCGGATGGAAAAGCGGCCGGCATGTTTTTTCTTTAAACATTCCAAGAAATGCAATTGGTTTTTCTTCTCGGTATAAGTGGCGACTTGCAACAAGCGAATGGGCCGATGCCAGGATTCAATGGTTGGCGACTCATGTCGTTGAAAGAGCATGTGTAACTTACGAACGTTTGTTCGTGGAATGCCATAGTTTAATAGGAGTTGAAACGAGTAATTGCCTTCAACCAAAAACAAAGCTCCCTGTTGTGCCATTAACTGATATTGCTCAATCGTTTGCGGTTTTTGCCTGGGAAGATATTCGTAGTCAAATCCGTACAATGAAACACAATAGGGAATTCCGCTTGCGGCTAAAACGTCTAAATACTCTGTGGCAACATGCCCGAAATGGACATGGATCAATTGTGGTTTGACCCTTAGAATTTGATCTTTGAATTGCCTGAATCGCAATTTCTTTAAAAATTTATGTTGTAGTTTTTGGTAGGTGGATATCGGATAATTCTGAAAGGGAAGATTTTCTGTCGCATGCAAAGGTGGAAATACTTCCCGTACATAATGGGTTGCGAACACATGATGCTCGCAACGGTCGGCCGATTGATTCAACAAGGATTCCAACCAGTTCATCGTGAGCGGAAGCCACACATCCACCAAATGCAATACCCTATAAGACATGTGCGGTGTTTTGTTGAAGCATTTTCATCCAAAGCACAATGCTGAGCATGCGCATTTTTTGCTCTCTTGATTTCAATGGGTAAACTGAATGGATTTCCATTGCATCTTTTTTAAAATGGTTGATCCACTGGTTGATCTGAGGATCCAAAGTACGATAATTCATAAAATGTTTGGATCTATTTCGCCATTCAAGCATGGTTGAAAAGATGTAAGGCCAATGAATGGCTTGAGCCATTCGGTTCAAAAAAATGTGCTGAGGCGGAATGCCTGTGCGCTGCCATGGAATTTCAAGCACGTTTTTTTGCAACGAATTATTCAACGATTCCAGATAAAATTTACCATTCAATTGCAAGCAGTCATCCACACGGTAATTGCATTCCAACCAGTTCATGTCGTAAAATGGCACCACGACCTTGCATCGCTGTGCCAACAATTGTATGCTATGGGCCGATTGATGTCGAATTCTTTGAAATGCATAGTATGGATCAATGGATGGGAAATTTAAGTACGGAAGTTCGGTTAAGTATTTTCCATCGGCACTATGAAAAACCTTTCTTGCTGCATGTTCATGCATGGCTTGGTTGCTCTGGTTTCGACTTGCGTATATGCCACCGCCGTAGAATCCATGATAGTACAAGTCCAATTCGTAAAGCTGCTGATGATAACTCCATCCTTCGTGCAGATGTCCCAAGTGCAGACAGGCGTCGCACTCCCAAAGCAACTCCAATCGATTTTCCAACCATTGTGCATTGGAGAGGACATGGTAAACATGCGGAATACCGAGCGCAGCAGCAATTTTTTTTGACAGGCGGTATTCCCACCCGGACTCATTCGCAAAAAAGTAGGCTTGTAATGGAGCATGTATACTGGCAATCTGTGCAATCCATCGACTGTCAAGTCCGCCACTCAAGCCAACGGCCACGCGACTTGCCTCAGGAATTTCTAAATCCAAAACCGAATGTTCAAAGGACTGAATGTATGCTTCACGGAGTGCTGTAGCATCTTGGCTTTTAGGACCAATCTTGGACCAGGTCCAGTAAATTTGCTCATTCCATCGACCCGAATCACAATGGTAGGTGAAGAGCGTCGCTGGTCTGCAGCGCTTCAGCTGTTTGAACCAGCTCTGATCGTTGAGCAAATGTCCGTTGTTTAAATAATTGAGTATAGCGTTCAAATCAATGTCCAATGAAATGCCTTGCCGCCTATAAATGGAACGCATAGAGCTCGTGAATAGCAAACGATGTGGGTCTTCGTAAACATACCAGGGATAAAATCCGAGGAAGTCATTGACCCATTGAAATAGTTGATTCTTGGAGTCTTCGTAGATTAACAGGAACATACCATTGAATTGCTTGACCAGGGCAATTGCGTCTTGGGTTTGAATTCCATCCGGTCGTTCTTCTGTCAACCATTGACGGATAAATGTTGAAGCACCACGCCGGGCAATGGCGTTTCCGATCAGCGATACCGTTTTGTGGCCAGTAACATCGGTGAATTGATAGGCCAAGTTTTCCGGTATGCTTTTCACAACTGGGTTGCTACCTGTCAAAGAGCGTTCATGAGCTTGCACATTTTTTTTAAACTCCAGCAACATGAACGTCAAATGATTTTTAGGTGGAACAACTTCTTCACCTTTTCCCGGTAAAATAGAAAACTCAGAAGCAACATCGCAAAGATGGAAAGAACAATCGAAGACATCAGGCCAAATGCAAACGTCTTGATCAGTACAAGTGATAAGGTACAAGTGATGAGGTACAGTGCATATCGTATGAGCGATGGGACTAACAATTGTTTGTTTGTATAATACCTGAACAAACGATACAAGCTGAATAGCAGAACGGAAAAACTTACCCAAATGTTAATGAACAAAAAGTGTTCAATCGAAAAATGTCCGAAATAGATAATGGCGATAAAAAAGTAATTGAACAACAGTACGGCAATGTTCCAGCGCAATAGATTTTTTGATTCACCAAGAGCCAACAAATTGCTAAAGATGACATTGTTGACCGAACGAATGATAGCCATGACGCAAATGTACTTTGCAAACAAAAGAATATTTCCTTCCGGATCGTTGAAAGCCATTGGTATCACATCAGATAAATGAAAGTATAATAAGATGTAGAGCCCGATGCAAACTAAAGCATGGCTCAATAGGGACTCGCCGAGAATCCATTGTCTTTCTTCTGATTCGTGTTGATGTTTTGCTAAAACGGGGAACACCGCTTTGTTGAAAATGGGGTTGATTTTGGAAAACAATAAATAACTAATTTCCGAGGCAAAATTGTAGGGCCCTAATACCGATAATCCAAATACCCCAATGATCAAAACGGAATCAAAATTGCCTTGCACGAAACTGAGTCCTTGATTCATGACCTGATAGACGGAAAAACGCACATGTTCGCGGGTTTCAGCAGTGCTTATGGTTGATGAATGGAGTGTTTGCAACAACACTGGCTTGCAGTAATGATAAGCCAGGAAATAATACAAAACGAATCGGACCAGCATGGCTGAGGTAAATACAACCAACGGTTCAAAAACGTGGATCAGCGAAAGGATGAGGATGAATTCTAAGGTGGCACCTGCTATTTGTGCAATGGCCATTTGTTTTTGCTTGAATTGTCTGGTGAGCAGACTCGTGTACTGAGAACCAAATGCGATGCTTACAAACAACAATAGACTCATCCCAGCTACCAAGGCATTGCTTCGGAGGTAATGAACATCCACGAGGTAAAACAAAACGATCAATGAACCCACCAGGACAGCAATGCGTACCTGGATTTTTGACAATGCACCAATCGTGTTCAGGCTGCAATCTTTTTTTTGGATTAAGCTTACAAACATGCCGGGCTCGAACAATGCGATGGAAAGCCTGAATACGATTTGAAACACAGCGTATACACCCATTTCCCGATACGCTAAAAACCTTCCAAGGAACAGGATGACCACCAGCTGCAACAGGGTCAGATATGCTGCAGAAACCAACTGCCATCGAAACATTTGATTGAGCGCAATGGAACTACCGGTGATTCCTTCCTTATTTGTCAAATGATTTCTTTAAATGCCAAAAATAAAGAACCGCGGGAAGGTAATTGATTCTTTTGAAAGGAATGGCGCGACCGGATAAAACGAACTGAACAGACCATCCTTTTCTAAAGATTCCGTCGGGAAGGCTTGTTTCCTCCGATGGGCCCGTGTGCAAGACCCATTGTTCATCCAAAATCAGTCGCTGGGAAAAGCGGCATTTTTTAAGCCAGATTGCGGGTGGATCCTGCGGGCGGATACTGCATTCTTTTAGGTATTTACTCCATGAATAATAGTTTGCCAAAGTCTCATTTTGTGCCGTTGCCACCATGGGTTCGTGAAACAAACGATGCACATGCAAAGCGGCATGATGTAAGATACGCTGGCTGATTTCAGCAATGCTTTTCTCATGGTTGATGTTTAAAAAATGTTGAAGCAAAATGCCGCCTGTGTCGACTTTTGCTACCGCCTGGTGGAAACAATATCCAAAGCATTTTGCTTGATTTTTCTTTTGCCAATACACTGGAAAGACACCGCGGTAAGAGGGCAAGGGGCCGTAATGAAAATTGATAGCCATTCGTTGGGGAAGAACCAGCGTCGACGGAGGCAGAATCGACCGAATTCCTGTTAAAAGCATAAAATCGAATGCTCCAAGTTCGGAGAGCAAATTGGATAGCTGTTTTGCGGTGCATATATGCAATGGGATCCGGTAGATACCGCAATAGATTTTCCAATACCAATGCTCCATCTGCCCATGAAAATGGTGCTTGATGCGTAAAAGGAGTTGAACGAAGAGCAACCAGCGATCGGGCGATTTGGGAAATGGGGTGAGGTCTTTTTCAATCACGAGGATACACTCCAATGCCTGAGATTTCAATAGGCGTAGTTGGGGTAAGAATGGACGAGCAAAGCCGCTGGAAAGGGAGCTTATGTAAATCAATCGGGAGGAAGCGGACATGGGTACAAAGTTGATAAATTTAAGGGCATGCCGGTAACCAACTGGGCTTAGGGTTGATGGCAGAGACCTGGAGAAAGCCCAACTGGGCATTTCTGGGCTGTCTTCCTCAGACAAGAACACACAGGATAAGTTCCCTCACGGCTTCGATTTACCAGCAGGATCAATGTTTAAAGTCAATTTTTCAATTTTAATTCACTAAATCCAATGAAAATATTTTAATTACACTAAATATGGTGAAACTAATTTAAATTCACTGATGTTATTGTTAAAAAGCAGTACATGAAAATATTGGTAGGGCCCGTTGCGAAAGGAGAACATTATTTTGATCGCCCGGAATTGACAAGGCAGTTGTTTCAAAGTTTGGAGCGCCATCATCACCTCGTCATGGCAGCTACCCGCCGGGTTGGAAAAACCTCGTTCATGCAACATTTATTGGAGGTCTCTGGGCCCTATGATTTCGTGTATGTCATCACGGAGTCAATCAACGACCCACAGGAATTTTTTAAGAAAATCTACCTTGCCCTGTATGCATTGTTGGGTCAAACAAAAAAGATGTCGGGTTTTTTCAACCAAAAGGCAAAAACGCTCAGGATCAAAAAATTGGGTCCAACGGGAATTGAATTTGATCGTCTGGAACTTCAATATTTTGAAGAATTAAAGGAATTGATTCAAGCATTTTCTGATGAATCCAAACCAATGGTTCTGCTGGTGGATGAGTTTTCACAAACAGTGGAAAACATCATCAAGGATCAATCCAATGCGGTTGCCGGAAGATTTTTACACCAATGCAGAGAATTGCGGTTGATGCAGGTAGGACGATGCAAACTTCACTTCGTTTTGTCCGGTTCCATTGGCCTCGAAAATTTGGTATCCGATCTATCTGAATCGAAGTCGATCAACGACCTCGGGTCATTTGAAATTCCTCCGTTGTCAAAAGCTGAGGCCAGCCAGTTTATTCGGCAGATATTGGATAACGATGCCATCCACATGTCCAAGGTAGCGGAAGAACACTTGTTTGCCAGGCTTCGGTGGTTGGTGCCTTATTACATCCAAATTGTTTTTATGGAAATGGAAAAAATATTAATTGCTGAAAAAATTCAAGTGATTGATGCGGGCGTCATTGACAGAGCATTTCAACAGGCACTCCTGGTGCGCAATTATTTTGAACATTGGTACATTCGTTTAAGATCGGTTTTTCATGGAAAATCATTCAATGTTGCAAAATCCATTTTAAACCAGGCTGCCCGACAACAAAGCATCTCGGTTTTTGAAATTCAGGATATTTTGCTAAAAAATGAAATGGAAGAGGGGCGTTATGTATTGAATAGTTTAATTCATGACGGTTACCTCACCCGCACCGAAGGCCAGCATTATCACTTCAATTCGCCATTGTTGCAACAATGGTGGGCAGACAATATCTACATATAGTTTGGATCATGATGGACTGTTTTTTTGAAATGCTTGGAATCACCTTGAATAGCCGACAAGCCTTTAATACATCTGTTTTCGATGGGCACAAGAGCGTTTTATATTGGGAATCCATTGATGACCTCTTGTCAAAATCATTCACCCATACCGATTCAACCATTCATCAATAAGTCATGACGCATACATTGTATCAAAGCTATTTGCAAAGCGACGAAGAATTCAAAAAAGTATGTAGCCTCAGGCAATTGGAATTCAATGAAATCCGCAAAATCCTGTTTGAACAGAAGCGTTTTTCTTTACAGCACTTCCTCATCACCGGTAAACGTGGCATGGGAAAATCCACTTTGCTGCGACGCATTGCGATAGAGGCTAAGGAAAATTTTTCCCACAAGCTCATTCCCATTTACTTGGGAAGTGAGATGAACCGGGTTTCTAAACTGAATAAATTGTGGGAGGCCTGCCTGGAGAACCTTGCTCCCCAGTACAAACAGTTGGCAGCGTGCCAATCTGCTGCCTCTACAAAAGAGGAAGGTTTTTTGCAATTGGCTAAATTGGCCAAAGACGAAAACAAATCGTTGTTGTTGTTGATCGATCATTTTGATAAGGTTTTACAAACCATCAGCCGTTTGGAGCAGCATCGTTTGCGTGAAATGCTGATTGAATATCCATTGCAAATCATTGGGAATTGCATGTACTACGATGAGAAATTTTTTAGTTACGATGCTCCTTTTTACGACTTCTTTCGACGCGTTCACCTACAAGGGCTATCATTGGAAGAAAGTTTTGAATTTTTCAAAACGCTGGCACGGCAAACTGGCCATGAAGATGCGGAGCAACTTTATCTTGCAAAAAAAGGACAGTTGGAAACACTCCATATTTTAAGTGGCGGTGTACCGCGTACCGAGGTCATCTTGTTTGAATTGCTCATACGGGAAAATTATCAGGGGTCTTTGGATTATCTGATCCACACCATTGATGAGGTCACCCCGCTGTATCAGCAAAGGATGCAATCATTGGCACCACTACAACGCGAAATTCTCTATCACATGGCCACGATGTGGGACCGTTGTTCCGTGGCAGAATTATGCCATAAGACCGGTTTGAAAGCCAATGCAGTGGCCGGTCAGCTGAAGATATTAGAGGAGCATGGGTATGTGGTTGCTCACCCGCTGGAAGGCTTTGAGCGATTAAAATATTACGAAATTGAAGAACGATTTTTCAATATTTGGATTCTTATGAGTGAAAACCCAATGCGCGATGAGCAAAGGGTTTTGTGGCTTACGCGTTGGTTGGAAAGTTTCTATTCCCACGATGATTTAATGGAATTGTCTGATCGGATTTTGGAGTCCAGCGAACTCCCAACAGAGCAAAAAATAATTTACCTAACGGCCATAGATCAAAGCCATTCATCCTCAACCAAGGAAGGAAGCAATGGCACGATTGAATATGTAAAAAACAACGATGAACAAAAACCTGAAAGTAAACTTACATTGGTCAATGAGAAGGGTGCAGGATACGAAAGATCAGATTCAACGGTATCTGCGCAATCTTTTAAAAAAATAGGCGACTGGATTAGCCTGCTCACGAGCCAATTGAATGCATTGAGGAATAGCAAGGATCTTACACTTCGGGGAAATTTGGCTTTGTTGTTGGCATTGGCTTACCAACGCATTCATGAAACCAAATCGGCAATGAAATATCTTCAGCTTGCATTGGAGTCCGAGACTTTTGAAGCATGCTATTTGTTGGGCCGCTTCTACTACCAAGGCTATGATCAAGTAAGCTATCCTGACTATCACCAAAAAACAGTAGACTTGATCAAACAAAATAAAAACAAGATCCAGGAAGAATTCAAAAACCCGTTTTTTGTTACCTTGTTTTTGTGGACGTATGATTTTGAAGCGGCCGAACATTATCTAAATCAATTCCTGCATCAACAAACGTTCAATCACCCCCACACGGCATTGACTTTGAATTCTTTATTGATATTTAAGCAAAGACAAATATTGCTCAAGGCATTTACTGCATACCCGGAGTTGGTCGATCGTTACAAACCAACGTATTTTTGCCTGATGCGAGAGCTCAAAGATCAATTTCCCAAATCATGGCAACGCATGCCCTCTGATTTGCAGAAACCGGTCGACGACCTGAATGCCTACATTTCAAAGGAACAGTTGCGATTAGGTGTCACTTTATAAGCTTCCCGAAATGAACCAAGTCACCCGTTTGCTCACTCAAGAAATTGATCAGGCTGAAAGCAGAGCCATGAAGTGGTTACTCCATGCATTTGAAAAATCGAACGATGGAGGCTGTCCTCATAGCCGTTGGCTCTTTGTTCCGGGTAGGTGGAAGTGGCAGCACTCGTATGCAGAAACCACTGGGTATGTCCTGGAAAATTTATTGGAGTTCAACAATATTTTTCCTGAAAAACAACGGGCGATCGCAAAGCGTGCGGGCGATTGGTTGTGCGGTGTGCAACATCCGGACGGATACTTTTGCAAGGGAGTCCAACACAAAGAACCCAGCGTATTCAATACTGCGCAAATTTTGGTGGGGCTGGATGCGTTGTATCGTCACTTTGGTGATGAAAAGTATGAGAACGGACTTTTAAGAGGACTTGAATGGTTGCTCATGAACTTGGATGATCGTGGACGTTGGAAACAAGGCCTCTATGTCCCAACGCATTATTCGGGCTATTATGCAAGGGCTCTGTGGGTTTTATGCCGCATGGATCAACGGTATGGTGCAATGAAGCATCGTGCATTGTTGTCAACCGCAATAGACCATTTGCAAATGCTTGTTTTTCCAAATTTGATTTCAAACAGTGGATTCTTTGCCGGGAAAGCTGTTTTAAGCCATAGCTTAGCTTATGCACTGGAGGGCTTTTTCCAACTCGCCTGGCTTACCCAAGATGATACACTGCTGGAGCAAGTTACCCAAGTGCTTGACGGTATACATGAACACTTGTTAGGGTCGCATAAATTTCCTGGTATGTTTTATCTCAATGGAAAAACTAACGAACGTTTGGTATGCACAACCGGTCATGCACAGATGGCCGCATTGTTTTTTGAGTTGGCCCGCCGTGACCCTGAAAAGCAATACGAGGAGTCAGGAAGCATCCTGATGCACCAACTGATGCATTGGCAATTTCAATCAGGAAACGAAGCTATCGATGGGGGATTTTCTGCTTCCCAACCCATTTGGGGCGCATATTTTCCATGGAGAATGGTCAATTGGACCAATAAATTTTTTCTCGATGCATGTTATCAATACCATCGTTATCATGCCTCTGTCTCAAATCAACTTATTGCACCTTGAATCACTGAATCGTAGATTATGACCAAAGATCAATTGCTGTTTTCATTGACCCACCACCATTACACGGGACTTCGTCCTTCGTCAGTGCATGGCATTGGCGTGTTTGCATTGCGCGATATTCCCAAAGCATGTAGGGATTTGTTTTCAACTGACCCTGGTACCTGGCACCGCTTGTCGTTTATGGAAGTCAATCAATTGCCGGATCACGCACGCGCATTGATTGAAACCTATTGTTTGTTTGATGATGAGCAATATTTTGTACCTGCACAGGGCTTTATGATGATGGATATTTCATTGTACCTGAACCACAGTGATACACCCAACATACGTTCCGTAGACGACGGTGCTTATTTTGAAAGTTTACGCGAAATACGAGCGGGAGAGGAATTGTTGGTGGACTATGGTACTTTGGTGGATTGCAATGAATGATTTTGAGGCTCAATGTGATGAATGCGGCGATATAATGATTTGATTGATCATAACTTTACAAGATAAGCGCGGCGATGCAAGCTCAACCAGCTAAGGAGCGAATGCCAACTATTTAAAAAGGGGGTGAAGAAATGATTTATACGGCCTCTGCAACCACTTCTTGTACTTCTGGCACCATTCTTTTAAGCAGACCTTCAATGCCGGCTTTCAACGTGACGGTGGAAGAAGGACATCCGCTGCAGGATCCTTGCATCATGACGGTGACCACGCCATCTTTGTAGTGTTTGAATTCGATGTTTCCGCCATCCATTTCAACGGCAGGTTTTACATAGGTCTGGATCATGTCGCGAATGCGTTGTACGATTTCACCTTCCTGGCCAGAATATTGGCCTGCAAGTTCTGCTTCCATTTGCTGCTGACGATGCAATTCAAACGATTCATCTACAATGGAGATGCCGGATTCCACCAAGGATTTAAGGTATTCTTTAGCGGGAATCATGATTTCATGCCAATCGTATTCCGGTTTTTTGGTGATGGTCACAAAATTATTGGAAATGTAAACGGATTGTACGTATTCTTTTTCATACAGCGCTTTGGCAAGGGGAGACCATTGTTCTGCCAATTCAAGTGTTTTGAAATCAGCAATTCCTTTGTACAACAATTGGTTGGTCACAAATTTGAGCGATTCAGGATTGGGAGTTTGCTCAGTATAAACCAATAGAACTGGATTGACCTTTGGATGTACCGCCATGCGCAATGATTTTCTCTAAATACAAAATTGGAAGTGGAAAGTTCAAAACGGTCTTCTTAAATTTCATAAATCCCTTCCACCGGACAATGATCTGAAAAACGAATATCCCGGTGATGAATCAGGTTCTTGACCTTTGGTGCCAGGTCTGGAGTGACCGATTGATAATCTATCCTCCACCCTTTGTTTTTATTGTAGGATCCTGCTCGAAAGCTCCACCAGCTAAATTCAATTTTATCGGGATGAACCACCCGGAAACTGTCCTTGAAAAGATTTTGAAACCATCTATCCAACCATGCCCGTTCTTCCGGACGAAATCCGCTCGGATTGTCTTTTCGCTCCGGATTGTGAATGTCCGCATCCCTGTGAACGATGTTGTAATCTCCAACCACAATCAATGGTTTTTTGGTTTGGACCATTTGCTCAAAATAAGGATACACATCTTCCAGAAACTGCATTTTAAATTGGTGTCGATCTTCACCAGACGATCCCGACGGGAAGTAACTGTTACATAGAATGAAATCTCCAAAATCCAATTTTAACAATCTCCCCTCCCGGTCATAAAGAGGCATGCCAAATCCTTGTGTGACTTCCTTCGGGATGGTGCGTGAGAGTACCAATACCCCACTGTATCCTTTTTTTTCCGCACAATGCCAATACGCATGATACCCTTGCTCAAGAAAAATATTTGGGTCTTCATGCGAGGCATCCATTTTGGTTTCCTGGATGCAGACCAGATCGAATGGATTGTTTGCAATCCATTCCCGAAAACCCTTGGTCAGGGCAGAACGAAGTCCGTTGGTGTTGAGGCTGACGATGCGTTTCATAAATTTTGCCTTTTGGCGTTCAATTTTTCAGGCAATGATATCATTTTTCATGCACTTCCTTTCTAAGCAATGGAATGGATTTTTTAATCCTTCCTAAATCTTTTGATGAAATGAAATGGAAGACATTTCAAAACGCTGAAGACTGGAAGCCGAATTGGGATCATTGGAGTATTCATTGAACTGCTCATATAGCTCAAAGCAATTGTTTTTCGGGATTTTGACAACCATTGGGTGCAGGAACCCAATCAATACACATGTTTTATTCTTTGATATCATTCACTACCTGAACAAGGTATTTTTAAAGAAAAAATGGGCAACATATTAATACATGTTCAGATATGTTGCCTTCAAGGGCCGTAATACGGATCATATTATACCAAATTGCTATGGTATGCTTTTTGAAATGAATGAATAGGTCCCATTCAGAAAGTTTCACCGATAAAAACAAGAACCGAAAGACGGCTAGGGGATGCACGCATCACTGGCTGGTCGAATTCCAATTAACGAACTGGAAGTAAACAATTTTTTTTAATAAATTTCTGAAAGCGTATGAAGACAAATCAGACCCCAGCTGTTTTGTACAGGGATGTCAGGTTTTGGTTGGTAACCATTATGACCGTGTTGTTGGTTGTATTGCTGTTGGCAACTTATCCAGCCTGATGCATCTGTATCTTCAGACTAAGATCGAGGCTTCCGGCACTGTGTGTCATGGCACCAATGGAAATGCAATCCACTCCGGTGAGTGCAATTTTTCTAACGGTTTCAAGGCTTACTCCCCCGGAAGCTTCGGTTTTATAGCGGTGGTTTACCATGGCTACACCTTCCCTTAAAAGTACAAGATCAAAGTTGTCCATCATGATTTGATGCACCATGCCCGTTTCTAAAACTTCTTCCAATTCCACGAGATTTTTTACCTCTATCGTAATTTGAATATCCTGCAGCTGATGTTGCGAAGCATATTGCTGGACTGCAAGGATGGCATTTCGAATCCCTCCACAGGCTTCTATGTGGTTGTCTTTGATCATGAATCGATCAAACAAGCCGTAGCGGTAATTGGTACAACCACCTAATCTCACAGCCCATTTTTCAAAATAGCGGTTCAAAGGACTTGTTTTGCGTGTATCCAGCAAGATCACTGGCAAATCCTCCACTTCTGCATGAAATCGATTGGCCATGGTAGCAATGCCACTCATCCTTTGCATCAAATTCAATACCAGGCGTTCTGCTTTTAACAAAGCCCTGGTATTGGCTTGGACCGTAAAAGCCAATTGCCCAAAGTGCATGGCTTGACCATCCTGAAGGTGTTCGATAAAAACATGATCAGGATCCACTTCAGAAAAAATATTTCGTGCAACTTCCAGGCCTGCTAAAATGCCCTCCTCTTTAATTTTTAATAAAGCCGTCGACCGGTGTCCTTCCGGTATGCAAGCCAAAGACGTGATGTCCCCTTCTTGAACATCTTCCTCCAACGCCTGATGAATGTATTTGCGAAGATCAAATTGAATCATGGTTCTTAAAAGCTTATGCCAATCCGAAAATCCAAACCTGTCAAAATGCCTTTGGAGTTTTCATGGCTCCCGTCATCATAACGCCCCTCATCAGAGGTAATATCGGTGAAAGATTGGATGAATCGGATGCCCATCAACAATGCCAAATCGTCAGAGATATTCTTCTCCAGTCCAATATGGATTCCATAAAATAATGTCAAAAATGAAATGGAATTCCGAATGTCTTCATCTTCGGTATAGGGCAATCCTGCGGAAGCAATTTTGGCTCGGGCTTTTGTTCTGATCCCAAAAATGATTTCAGGGGCTTGCAAAAACAAACGATAACCATGAAATTCTCCTGTGCGTATTTTTAGTCCAACCGGAATATCCAGAAAATTCATCTTGTAATGAATCTGGGTATGCGGCGCCAAATGGTGATATACACTGTCACTGAGTTCTGCTTCTTTGAGCAAATCACCGCCTTTTTCAAATTCCAGCGTTCCTCCGGAAAAAAGTGAAAATCCAAGGCCTCCAGTAAGCGCGTAGCGATCCGTCATCCAATATTCGCCCTGGAGGTGAGCCTTGTAAGAAAACATGGACTCACTTCCCTGGATAATGTTCTTATTTGCGCGCATCCAGGTGATGGACGGACCAGTCATGACGTTGAGCTGAAAGGATGATTGAGCTGGCAAGCAGTTGCAAGCACCCAGAAGCAAGAATAACAAACAGGATTTCATGTTTAAGTTTTGGCGTTTCATACGAGATTAGAAGGTAAAGCTATGATAAAAATGTAAATTCTTTGGACAGCAACGCGCTCGGATCTCCTTCTTTTGGTAAGTCAAATGATTAGGCTAAAAAATTTTGCATCCTAAAAGACTGTGTTGATCCCAACTGGCGTTAATTTGCCGTTATGAATCAATTCATTCGATTGAAATGCCCGACAACGATTTCTTGGTTGTTGATGTGCCTGAGCATTTTAGGATGTGGCCCAACAGACCATGAAAAAAGTAAACCGGATGTGGGAACTATTTTACCGGACTTGCATTGGTCTCGCTTTGACCAAGTGTTGATGAATTTAGATACCGCCGCACCAGCAGTCCAGGTGCAAGGATATTGTAACGAGCACGCTGTATTTTGTGATCTTTTTTTTAAGCAGCTTTTGCTCATGCCCTACGATTTGCAAAAGTTGGATGCATCCTGGACACATGAGTTGCTGTCTTTTATGCGAGATCCATTGCTCCAGGATGCCATGCAAAAATCTCTGCAATCGCTTCCACCCGATGAGACACTTCAAAAGGAATTTGGTCGTTCCACCCAATATTTTCAATATTATTTTCCAAATTTGAGGGTTCCAAGATTTTACACCTGCTGGACGGGATTTGGATACGGAAATTTTATTTTTGAATCCGAACCTGGAGTCGATGGATTGGGGATCAGCCTTGAATTTTTTGCAGGACCAGCTATGGATTACAAACTCGTGGATCCTCAGAACCCCGTTTTTTCAAATTACCTCACCAGGACGTTCAATGCAGACCACCTATTGAGTAAAACCTGGGATGCCTGGTTAGAAGATAAAATTCCTGTAAATCCAAAAAGTCAACTTTTGGATTTTGTGGTCCAGCGCGGTAAAAAAGTGTTCATCCTGGAACATCTGTTGCCCGAAGCCCATGACACCGTTTTGTTTGAATACACGCCCCAGCAATTGAAATGGTGTCGAGAAAATAAGCAGGAAATATGGAGTTACTTTCTGTCTCAGAAGCTTCTGTACACTACGGAAATGATCAAAATTTCAAAATACATCCATCCAAGCCCCAATGCTCCTGGTATGCCACCCGAAGCCCCTGGTCGAACAGCGTCCTTCATAGGATATGAGTTGGTCAAGGCTTATATGAAAAACCATCCGGAAAAAAACCTGATGGATTTATTGCAGGTGGAGGATAGCCAGACATTTTTGCAACAAGCCCGCTTTAAACCCCGGAACGATTGAACCGTCTAAGTTGTTATCCAAAGGTTGGTTTGATTTTTGCAGGTTTATGTTAAAAAAGTCATGAGTGCTGAACGTGTCATACCCATAGTCGATCTCCAGCAGTTTGTTGCTGGTGACCCCGACCAAAAGCGGTTTTTCGTCAAAGCCCTGGGTGAGGCTTTTCACCAGATTGGTTTTGTGGGAGTCATCAACCACGGGATTCCCAAAGAACTGGTAGATGGCTTTTATGCTGCTTCCAAGGCATTTTTTTCACTGCCGTTGGAAACCAAACTTCAGTATGAAATTCCCGGACTCGCAGGGCAACGGGGTTACACTTCTTTTGGAAAAGAGCATGCCCGGCAATCCAAAGTAGGCGATTTGAAAGAATTTTTCCAAATCGGACAAGAAGTGGTGGGTGAAGATCCCATCAAGTCAGAATACCCTGACAATGTGGTGGTTCGGGAGACGCCCGATTTTGATCAGTTTGGGTCTGCTTTATACAAAGCTTTTGAAAAGAGCGGGGCTAAATTGCTCGAAGCAATTGCCTTGCATTTGGGTTTAGATGAACATTATTTTACTCCAAAAATTCATCACGGTAATTCCATTTTAAGGGCCATTCATTACCCTCCGATCATCCAGGAACCCGATTCAGCCATTCGATCGGAACAACACGAAGACATCAACCTGATAACTCTGCTGGTTGGAGCTTCTGCCGGCGGGCTGCAGGTATTGACCAAATCAGGAGAATGGAAAGATGCAATTCCAAACGATCAGGAGATCGTTGTCAACGTTGGAGATATGTTGCAACGACTCACCAACAACTACCTGGTTTCGACCACTCATCGGGTGGTCAATCCTCCTAGAGAACTTTGGCATGTACCTCGTTTGTCGATTCCATTTTTCCTTCATCCAAGAAGCAATATGGACCTTAGTTGTCTTGATTCTTGCGTTCCGGCAGGACAAAAGCCAGCCTATGGACCCATTACGGCAGGAGAATATTTAAACGAGAGGCTTAGGGAAATAGGATTAAAGAAATAACTTTGAACCATAATTTAAATTGAATCATGAAACTATTACTATTGGGAAACCTGGGAACTACAGAGGTCATTGTCATTTTATTGATTGTTTTGTTGATGTTTGGGGGTAAAAAAATACCTGAACTGATGCGGGGATTGGGAACCGGAATCCGGGAGTTCAATCGTGCTAAAAACAACATTTCCAATGAAATCCGCGAAGGCATACGCGATGCAGATCGCAAAAGCCTGGACAGCGACAACCAACAATAATCCTTAAGTTCGATTTAATATGAAGGTATCCACCATGATGTCATGCCTCTGCTTTGCTTTGGCTTTCAATAGCATGCAGGCTCAAAAAGTAGGGCATGTGCATTCGGTCCAATTGATCGATTCACTGGCCGAAGCCAAACAAGCTTCCAAAACCTTGAAGCAATACGAGCAAAGTTTGATAAAAACAGGTGACGAAATGGTTGCCAGCTTCCAACAAAAACTCAAAGCTTATCAAGAGGAAAATAAAAAGGGAAGCCTTACCAGCAATCAACAAAAAGCTAAAGAATCCGAACTGGAGGTTGACCAGAATGCAATCGCAAATTACCGTCAATCCATGCGCAATTCCCTGGACAAGAAACGCCAGGAGCTGATTCAGCCCATTTTAGAAAAAATCAATAAAGCGCTCAAAGAAATAGGCGATGAAGGAAAATTCCTGTTCATTTTTGACAGCTCGATTGGAATGCTGTATTTTCCTGAAAGCGAAAATCTCTTTGGAAAAGTGATCTCCAAGCTGGAACCCAAGAAAATGGAATGATGTGGTATGCCTTGAGAGCATTGGCCTAAGGTTTTTGAAAAGTGTTTAACTTCCACCAAACGGGCACCTTGTAAGCCGATTTGAAATAATTACAAAGGATGTACCAACAAATTCACCTGCTATGCTTTGCAATGTTGTTTAGCTTCTTGGCAGCATGTAGGTTACCGACCAAGTCAAATGAAACAGTTTCACAAACTTCAGACACAAATAAACTGGTAGGCGGCGGCTGCGATGGTTGCGAATTGATGTACGTTGGAATGCCAACCAATATCAAAGCTGTGGACACCAGTGCAGGTTGGAGAGAAGAGGGGCAAAAATTGCTAATAAAAGGAACCGTGTTTGAAAAGGACGGAAAAACGCCTGCTCCTCATGTGGTCATTTACTACTGGCAGACGGATCACAATGGCTTTTATTCACCAAAACCAGGGATGGAAGAAAATGCCAAAAGACATGGCCATATTCGTGGTTGGGTCAAAACCGACATACAAGGCAACTATTCAATTTTTACGATTAGACCGGCTCCTTACCCAAACGAAAATATTCCTGCCCATATTCATGTTTCAATCAAGGAGCCTAACATTGACAACGAATATTATATTGACGAATTTGTATTTGATGATGACAAGCTTTTAACAAGTGAGAAAAGGAATGCACTTGAAAATCGTGGAGGATGTGGAATATTGTATGTACTCACTAAGGATAAAATACAAATTGCAGAACACAATATCCTATTGGGCTTCAATATTCCCAATTACCCTGTTATTCATAAAGAACCGGATTCATCCAGACTCCACAATGGCGAAGAGTAACCCTCATTCATTCCTTTTTACGCTTTAGGCATTTGCAAATGCGCAGATGGAATTTCCAATTGAAGTGGATTATTGCTCGTTGCTCTGTTACATAAACATTATGAAAGCAATTTATTCCTCACCATGACTTGCTTTTCGATCTTTAAATACATGTGCTAGTAATGCATTTGTTTAGTGCATTGGCGAGCCTTCTAAATCCCTCATTTTTCAACTAATTTTATAACTTTGTTTGACTCAATTGCAGGAATTGGGTTTATATCATTATGAAAACCAAGTATTTTCAACTTTTAGTATTTCTTGGCTTTGCGAATTGTTTTGTTTATTCGCAAACAACATTTTTGCAGGAAACAAAAACATATTACGACAGCAAGCGACAAAGAAAATTGGTAACAGAAATTTGGATGCCTCAAAGCCATAGCCTGTCATCCATTCCTTTAGTCTTGTTTTCACATGGAACAGGTGGCAATAGACTTGCTTGTAGTTGGTTTTGTAAGGGTTTGGCAGCCAAAGGATTTATTGTAGCAGCGGTTGACCACTTTGGCAACACTTTTGACAATCCAATTTCTAAAGAATTCGTAACCATTTGGCAAAGGCCACAGGATATTTCGTTCGTACTTTCAGAATTATTGAAAGACGAGACAATTTCAAAAAAATTGGATGGTTCAAAAATTTATATGGCAGGTTACTCCATTGGTGGATATACTGCATTGGCCTTGGCAGGTGCCAAAATTAATTGGGACAATGTTATACAATTTACGAAAACTCCTGAAGGCTTTAAAGAAGTAAATGTTCCGGAAATGCCGGGGCTTATTAAGATGTTTGAGGACACCAATATTATACGAGCGTTTAAAAAGAGCCCCGACCTATTGGATAGAAGGGTGAAAGCAGTATTCGTAATGTCGCCTGCTGCAGGCCAAGGATTCACTTCAAAAAATCAAATGAAGCGAATTAAGATACCTTTGAAGATCGTAGGTGTTGAGGCAGACAGCATAGCTCCAATAAAAACAAATGCGCTTCATTATTCAAAGCTATTGCCTAATGCTGAATTTTATTTACTAAAAGGCAAAGCAGGACATTATGTATTCTTGAACGAAGGGACTATTGAGATGGTAAAAGCAGCACCTGTTTTTTTTCAAGATTCCGAAGCTGTTGACAGACATGCCATACACCAAGAGATCATTCACATGGCGGTAAAGTTCTTCAACAGAATGAAATGATATACCAGCATATCACCAATGCACAGCTTTAAATTCAAGGCCTTCGGTGAATGGCATCATCAGATGTGTAGCATGCGAATTGCACTCAGAAAGTACCAGAATCGTTAGCAACCAGCAAATACTTGGTGAATGGTTTCAAGGATAAGCAATACAAGGGAAGTGGATTGGGAAATGGCAAATACTAACGTTCGTTAGCATCTCCATTTCCCATTCCCCATTATTTTTTTACGATCCCTTTTGCATCCCCAATCAAGCGAAGCATCAATGATGCAAATCGAATCGATCAAGTTCCATTACCTTGGACCATGCAGCCGCAAAGTCTTTGACAAACTTTGCTTTTGAGTCTTCGCAAGCATATACTTCAGCCAGGGCACGCAACTCAGAATTGGATCCAAAAATCAGGTCTGCGCGGCTGGCAGTCCATTTGCGTTGACCGGATTTTCGGTCAAGACCTTCAAAAGTTTGCATGTTCTCGTCTGCTATTTTCCAATGGGTATTGAAATCCAACAGATTTACAAAATAGTCATTGGTCAGAACACCAGGTTTGGCAGTTAATATGCCCAATGAAGATTCATCATAATTGGCGTTCAATGCGCGCATCCCACCGACCAATACGGTCATTTCGGGAGGGCTTAATTGCAGCAATTGCGCTTTGTCCACCATGATTTCTTCTGCAGGTATAGAACATCCTGGTTTCAGGTAATTCCTCCAGGCATCTCCCATGGGCTCCAACACCGCGAAGGAATCTGCATCCGTGTGTTCTGAAGAAGCATCTCCCCGGCCGGGAGTAAACTTCACTTCTATGGAATGACCAGCCAGATTGGCGGCATGCTCAATGGCAGCACTTCCGCCCAGTACGATCAAATCTGCCAATGAAATTTTCTTACCATTGGATGGGTTGTTATTGAATTCAGTTTGAATGCCTTCGAGGGTTTGAAGTACTTTGTTCAATCGGGCTGGGTTGTTCACTTCCCATTGATTTTGCGGCGCAAGACGAATTCTTGCGCCATTGGCTCCGCCGCGCTTGTCAGAACCTCTGAAGGTGGAAGCGCTAGCCCAAGCGGTGGAAACCAAATCGGCAACACTTAAGCCGGAAGACATGATTTTTGATTTAAGTGCCTTGATTTCCTGAGCTTCAACCAAAGGATGATTGGGAACTGGCACAGGATCTTGCCAGATCAATGTTTCTGCAGGCACTTCGGGTCCGAGATAACGCAAACGCGGTCCCATGTCGCGATGGGTTAATTTAAACCAGGCTCTCGCAAAGGCATCGGCAAATTGATCAGGGTGGTCCAAAAACCGGCGCGAAATTTTTTCGTATTCAGGATCGAAACGCAACGCCAGATCCGTTGTAAGCATAACAGGGGTGTGGCGTTTGTTTGGGTCGTGTGCGTCCGGTACGGTGTTTGCCCCCATACCGTGTTTTGGGATCCATTGGTGAGCACCGGCAGGGCTTTTAGTCAACTCCCAATCGTAGCCAAAGAGATTCCAGAAAAAGTTGTTACTCCACTTGGTTGGCGTGGTGGTCCAGGCACCTTCGAGGCCGCTGGTGATGGTATCTCCCGCATTCCCACGACCAAAGCGGTTGGTCCAGCCCAAGCCCTGCTCTTCGATGGAGGCTCCTGCAGGTTCAGGCCCAACGTACTGCCCCGGATTTGCTGCACCATGGGTTTTTCCAAAAGTATGCCCGCCAGCAATCAAGGCAACCGTTTCTTCATCATTCATGGCCATGCGCCCAAAGGTTTCGCGAATGTCTTTTGCTGCTGCCAATGGATCGGGGTTTCCATTAGGACCTTCAGGATTTACATAGATCAATCCCATCTGAACAGCCGCAAGCGGATTGTCCAATGTGCGCTCACTCGAATAGCGTTTATCGGCCAGCCATTCTTTTTCTGATCCCCAATAAATGTCTTCTTCCGATTCCCAAATGTCAGGTCGTCCGCCACCAAATCCAAATGTTTTAAAACCCATGGATTCCAATGCACAGTTACCAGCAAGGATCATCAAATCAGCCCAGGAAATTTTATTGCCGTATTTCTTTTTGATGGGCCATAAAAGCAACCTGGCTTTATCCAAATTGGTGTTGTCGGGCCAGCTGTTGAGTGGGGCAAAACGCTGAGCGCCACTCCCACCACCACCACGGCCATCCGATATCCGATATGTTCCGGCACTGTGCCAAGCCATGCGGATCATGAATGGGCCATAATGCCCATAATCTGCCGGCCACCAGTCTTGTGAATCGGTCATGAGTGCATACAGATCCTGCTTTATCGCGGCCAGATCCAATGATTGGAATGCCTCCGCATAATTAAAATTTGCATCCATGGGATCGGATAAAGAGGAGTGCTGCCTTAAAATTCCCAATTTTAATTGGTTAGGCCACCAATCGCGATTTCTTGTCCCTCCACCAGCAGACTTATGCACCGTTTGACCAGAAAAAGGACATTTTCCTGTGCCGTTTTGAACATCTAGGTTTTGATTTTCCATATAAGTTTTATTATTTTTTTAATATTTCAAAATGCTTGAACACTTTATAACAATATAGCTTGGGCTTGGTTGATATTATTATTCAGATTTTTTTGTCTCAATGATTGTTTCGATGAATTTTGTCCAGTTGATCAAAGCGAATGGAAACCGTATCCAAAAGTTGAATGTCTTGGCTCCTGTATTGAAATGTATAAACGCCCTGGAAATATTTCGAGTCAGGCTTCTCATACGTTGAGCGGGGCAATGGTCTGTAAATAATAAATGACGGTGTTTTGCGGTGGACAGATGGCCTGGCAAAATATCCGCATCGTTTAATAGGCAAGTGCATGCATTTGTCACGCATTGGAAATTTGATTGTGGACTTTCCTGTTGTAAACCTCCGTAAGCGCATTAATTTTGGGCAACATGCGCCTGGTAATTTTTAGCTTCAACGCACCACCGCTGCGAAATCCCCGTGCTTTTCGGGTAGGCAACATGTTGCACGAGGCATCCTTTGCCCAAGAAAACCTGCTCATCACGACTCGGGTCAAAAATTACCAGGAAAACAACCCTTGCATTTGTAGACTGGGCTGGCCTATCCAACAGAAACAGGGATTGCGCATGCGCTTGAAACACTATACCTGTGCACGGTGGCTGCATCGCTTGCTTTTCCCTGATGACAAAATTTTTTTTCATGGACTTTGTTTGATTTATTACCTCTTGTTCAAACGACGTCGAACCGATGCAATTCTCACCATTAGCCACCCTTTCAGTGTGCACCTCATCGGTTGGGCATTGAAGAAATGTTTTGGACATTATTGGATCGTTGACATGGGAGATTTGTATGCCCAACCCAGGGAAAATGTTGGACAATGGAAATTGCGATTTGAACACAGCGTCTTACACGCATGCGATCGCATCGACTTAAATGCGCAGTCCCTCAAAGATTATTTGAGCGCAAGGCATCATTTGCCCGGTGACAAAATGCATGTGAAAGCCAACGGCTGCAGAGTGGATTTTAGCAAAATGAATCGATCGCAACGGATTTTAGGGCGATGGAGTTTTTTTGGAAATACATACCCACCGGAGCGCAACGGACTGGACGAGCTTCGCTTGTTGGAAACCTTCCGGTTAAAGTACCCAAAGCATGCAATGGAGCTTTGCTTGTACGGAATCCAACATCCTGAATTGTTGACTTACGCAAAAGCGCATTCTGATTGGTTGAAAACCGGTTATTGCGAAACAGACGAACAACTGTTAGTAGCATACGGACAAACGGAGGTGTTGGTGAATTTTGCCAATAAAAACTATCCTGGTTTGCCAAGTAAACTTGAAGAGTATGTTGCGAGTGGATTGCCCATTATTCATTTCTGCCATGGGCATGAAGACCCGGGAAGTCAATATTTATATGGATCGGGAGTTCCGCACTTAGTGGTGGTATTGGGCCTAACAACCCTTGAGGCCTTGCATTCATTTTTACTAACAGTTGTTAGTAATTCAATGGCGGTCAATTCGGAGCCGGAGGATGAGCCGTAATTTCCCGCTTGAAGAAAACAAATCCGTTTTCCTGGTAAAGTTCTTTCAAATATTGAATGCTTCGGAGGTCAGCCGCTCCGCCGATTTTACTGACAAAATAAACGGGTTTATCAATGGGTCCATTCAACAGCCAGTCAAAACGGGATTTGGAATTTCGGTGCGTTGGCTGAACTTGTGCATAAAACAGATGCGCATACGTTTTGAATCCATAGGGATGAATGTAACAATCTTCCTGTGCAACCGATTGATAAAAACGGATGGCTGCACCTTGAGTGTATGCTTCTACAGAGCGGGCAGTACCCATGAGGCCTATTCCCAAAAACAAAGCAGTTCCGAAAAAAAGCCATTGCATACCCAAAGCAAATTGATGATTTCGCATGAGGTAGCCCGCATATAAAACCATTGCTAAGTATGCTATGCCAACGACCATCAGTCCATACCACCATTTCACATCGGCTTCGAGGTTTGCCAGTGCAAAGGGTTGATCCTTGAACAATGGATGTAACCATTCGATGTGATTGCCTAAGTACGGAGCGATGAACATGGCCAAAGCCCAAGCGTTTCCAATACCAAGCAAAAGGCGATGCAGCCAAATCTTCCAAGCGAGCTTGGCTTCCGCGACTTGTTCAATTGCAATGGCGGCAAAAAATGCGATTGGAAAGTAGGCTAAGGATGAATAGTGAACGATTTTGGATTGGACCAAACTGAATAAGATCAAAACCACCCAAAACAATATTTTCATCCAGAGCCTCCAGGGGTTCTGGGCATCGCGTGTGGATGGAGGGGTTTTGAAAAGGGTGAGCAAGGCCATTCCCGATGCAGGAAACATACCAATCAGCAAAATCACGACATGGTAAGCTGGAAATCCCGAGTGACCGGCATCAGCGGTCCTGAACAACCGTAATTGATAGCGAAGAAAGTCCATGGTCAGTGTTTCGCCTTGGGTCATGATACTCCATGCGTGCCAGGAAAAACCCAACAGCAGGGCAATGCTGCTGAAAGGTACAAACAGTTTCCATGCATCTTTGAAAGCCATTTGTTTCAAAAGCAAATAAATCAACAAACAGCAAGTCAAAATCAAATAGGCTACTGGGCCTTTAACGAGCATGGCCAGTCCGCAGAACATACCCGCCACGATGGCATATTGGTTTGAACTCCAAAAGAGAATGTTGGTGTAGTCGGCGCGAAACTTTTGGACGCCACGTACCAGGAACACAGCCGATATCAAAATCAACAAATTGAACCATGGGTCCAGAATACCCGATTTGAAATAAAGAAAAGGCAAAACCGATCCGAAATAGCACAAACTCCAAAAATGGCCAAAGCGAACAGAATGATATTTTTTGCCCAGACCGAAAAGAATGGGTAGTGTCAACATTCCACAAAGTGCATTCGGTAGGCGCGCTGCAAATTCGTTGACACCAAAGATTTTCATGCTCAAGGCCTGCATCCAAAAAAACAATGGTGGCTTTTCCCAAAACGGGTGAAAATTGACTTGAACAGAGAGGTAATCGCCCGTGAGCAACATTTCACGGCTTATTTCAGCAAAATTGATTTCGTCCCAATCAAACAAATGCGTAGCACCGAGTCCCGGGAGATAAAACAGAGCCCCAATGGCTGCCCAGCATAAATAAGGGTAGGGAGCAGCTAAAGAATTGAATCGTTGAAACATGCGTACGAGGCAAAAGTATTTCCAAAATGGGATAGTTTGATCAACTAATTTCTAAATGAAGAGGTCCTTTCCATTTTTTGAATCAATGCCTGTCGTCATAATGGCAAGGTCTCATGGATCCGTTTTGAAGAGAAACTGATACGATATGATTATCCTTGCATGGATGAGCAGGAAGCATGTCGAGCAGTGCATGAAAACATGTACCCAATCGTTGTGTTTTGAGGTAGGAAGCGAATTGTTAGTTTTGCGTGCAAATGCAACGGATCTATCCATCCAAAATTTTGATTGCCGGAGAATACACCATACTCAATGGTTCCGGTGCCTTGGCCATTCCTTTTGCTAAGTGCTGCATGCAATGGCAAAAAGATACCCACACGCGCGATGCAGAATTAGAGGCCTTTTACCGTTTTTTAGTTGCGGATGAAGAGCTGTGCAAGGTTTTGGATTTGGCGAAATTTCAAACGGCGCTTCAAGGGCATTGGAAATTATCCAGTAGCATTCCCAGGGGTTATGGATTGGGAAGTTCTGGAGCCGTCTGTGCTGCCGTATGGGACCGTTTTCAGATGGATGCGGGACAGAGCTTAGATCAAAAAGCGATCCATCAGGTATTGAAAAAAATGGAAAGTTACTTTCATGGGCAGAGTTCAGGCATGGATCCTATGGTTTCATATTACCATATGCCGGTGGTCTTTGATGGGCAGGACATACGCACTTTGGAAGGATTGAATGCAGCATCATTCGATGTGTTCAATATGTATTTACTCGACAGTGGTATCTCCAGACAAACACAAAATGGCATACAGTGGTATCGCAAACAATGCGAACAGGAGGCCTACTGCCAGAAGATGGCAACAATGACATTGCACAACAAGCAACTCATTGATGCGCTTTTGGTGCGGGATTCCCAACAGGTGACGAAAAGCTGGGAGCAACTGAGTCGATGGAGTCTGGAATGTTACGATGGTTTGATACCATCCACCTTAAGACCTATTTGGAAGGCGGGCATTGAACAGCAAAGCTTTTATTTGAAGTTGTGCGGCGCAGGAGGCGGAGGTTATTTTTTGGTACATTGTGTGGACAGGGAGGCGTTCAAAAGGACTTGCAGCCAATTTCAGATGGAATATTTAACGATTGGGGCCGCATGAGTGGCTGAACTTTCATGACGTTATAAGAATATTCACCAAGGCATTTATTATCCATATTGCACCCATTCAAGGATGGGTACAATCTCTATCGAATGCTACCGTATAAAACACAGCGTATAGGCAATCACTGAAGCATTTGTTTCCTAAAATCTTGTGTGTACGATTTATCCAATGTGATAGCAATCGCTTGAAGCCATCTACTTTCTGCCTTTTACCGCATACCCTTTCCCCTTCCGTCTTTCCGTCTCCCGTATTAAGCGGTTTTCCAAGACTTAGGTCTTACATTTTTCATATATGTAAATCTAAAATTACCAACATGTTGTATTACTTTTGCTGGGCAAACAACGAGGATGTCGGCCTCTGAAACAAATCAAAGCGGATCCATGGATTCATACAGCATCAAGGAGTTGTTCTTGATTGGGCGTGACTACCTGTACGCGTGCCTACGTCATCGACGCTTGTGTATGTTGGGTATCCTCATAGGCCTCGTGGTGGCTTTGGTCTATAAGTGGAATGCGCGCAAGGAGTATGAAGCGGAAGTCAGTTTTATGTTGAATGAAGAGGTGGGTTCCTTACCTGGCCTGTCTTCGGCATTGGGGAGTTTTGGTGGACTTTTAGGATCCGGTGACCAAATCAATTTGTACAAAATTTTGGATTTGGCCAGAAGCCGCCGAATAGCAGAAAAGCTTTTGTTTGAAAAAACCAAACTCAGCGAGGAGGGTCCCGAGGACTATTTGGCGAACCACCTGATCCAGGAATTGGAGCAACAAGGCGTGTGGGCAACCAAACGCTTTTACCAACCGGATCATCCCCTCAAAGGTTTTCGTTTTCAGTCGGCAGAAGTAGCCGGATTTTCGCGTTTGGAAAACATGGCGCTTCAACACGTTCACCAGGCATTGAACGGCATGCTGTACACCCGTTTGAGCGACAAGACCAATCTGATGTACCTCACCGTGAACGGGACCCAAGAGGCTTTGACGCATCGCTTGTGTTTGCGTTTGTATGAAGAGCTCAGCCACTATTACATTGATCAAACCGTAGAAAAACAATTGGGCACCTATCAGGGGCTTTCCAGGAAGACCGATTCGCTCAAAACCTTGATGGATCAAAAACAATACAGCCTTGCGGGATTGCGCGATCATTACCGGGGTTCCTGGTTGTTGACAGAAGACGTACCAAAGACCATACTCGACCAGGAGATCCGTGTTTTGCAACTGGTGTATGCGGAAGCCATGAAGAATAAAGAGGTGGCTTCGTTCGCACTGGTGCATAAAACGCCCTTCATTCAATCCATCGACCTGCCCATCTTGCCGTTGAAAAGCAAACAGCTGAGCTGGCCGAGGGCCTTGATGGGGGGAGTACTGTTTGGATTAGTGGGGGCTTGTTTGTTTGTTTGCATGCGAAAATACCTCAGGGATCATAAGGTTTTTGAGTAATTTTGTTACTCAATATGATACTGGAAACCCTGATCGTATCGTCGGTGCGTGTGAAGTTGATCCGGAAGTTTTTTCTCAACCCGCACAACGAAGGTTATCTGCGGGGTTTGGAGCAGGAATTGGAAGAACCCAGCAATAGCATCCGTTTGGAGCTCAACCGTTTATTCGAGGCCGGCTTACTGACCACTGAGTTCAGAAGCAACAGGCGGTATTTTAAAGCCAATTTCCGGAATGCTTATGCCGATGACCTCCACCGGCTATTGCGCAAGGAAATCGGCATTCCTCAAGTGGAATTCCACCTCAAGCCGCAGTTGAGCAAACTGGAAGCCATATACCTCAGTGGGAACCTGGCCCGTGGGCTGGAAAGCCCTATCATGGATTTGGTGCTCGTGGGGGACGCCCACCGGATCCCTTTGTTGCGCCGAATCAACCACCTGGAAAAACTAAACGGACGGAAAATTCGTTTCATCCTTTTCCAGCGACGCGGGGACGCCGCATTAAAGAAAATATTGGAAGAAGAAAAACCCCTCTTGTTGTGGGAGCGAAATAAATAAACATGTACCAGGCACTGATTGAGAAGAAAACATCCTTGGCCGTTGTGGGATTGGGTTACGTGGGCTTGCCTTTAGCCCTTGCTTTTGCCAGGAAAATGAAAGTCATCGGTTTTGACATCAATGCGGATCGAATCGCCATGATGCAGCAAGGCATTGATCCATCCCATGAATTGGAAGCTTCCGCTTTTGAAGGCTGTGACATTGTGTTTAGCTGCGAACTCGAAGATTTGCGGAAAGCACAATTTTACATTGTGGCCGTTCCGACTCCAGTCGACCATCATAAAGTGCCCGACCTCAAACCGCTTTTATCAGCGTCTGAGACACTGGGAAAAGTCCTCAAAAAAGGAGATTGCGTGGTGTACGAATCCACCGTTTACCCAGGCTGCACGGAGGAGGATTGTCTCCCACTTCTCGAGCTGGGTTCTGGACTGAAAATGGGACAAGATTTTAAATTGGGCTATTCACCCGAGCGGATCAATCCCGGTGATAAAACCAGGCCGCTGGAAAGCATTCTCAAAATCGTTTCAGGATGCGATACAGAAGCCCTGCAAGGCATTGCCGAAGTGTATGAGCAAATCATCCACGCGGGGGTCTACCGCGCACCCAGCATTAAGGTGGCAGAAGCCGCAAAAGTCATCGAAAACAGCCAACGGGACCTCAACATTTCTTTTGTCAACGAATTGGCCATCATATTCGATAAAATGGGCATCGATACCCGGGCCGTTTTGGATGCAGCCGCTACGAAATGGAATTTTTTAAAGTTTTCGCCCGGTCTGGTGGGGGGACATTGTATCGGGGTGGACCCCTATTACCTCGTGTACAAAAGCAAACAATTGGGCTATGACCCCGAAGTCATCTTGAGCGGACGCCGCATCAATGACCGGATGCCGGCGTTCATTGCCAAGAAACTGGTCCAGCTGTTGATCCAAAAAGGGAAAAATCCCAGTGAATGCAAAGTCCTGCTATGTGGAATTACCTTTAAAGAAAATGTATCCGACATACGCAATTCGAAAGTGGCCGACCTCTATGATGAACTCAGGGGCTATTCAGTCCAAGTCGACGTGGTCGACCCTCACGCCAATGGTGAGGAAGTTCAACACGAATACGGAATCCATCTTTGCACCGAACCAGGTCTCGACTACGATGCGGTGGTCATCGCAGTGGCACATGACGTGTACCGCAACAGCACGCCTGCGCAATTCAAGGAACGCATGGGCGAACATCCCATTCTCATCGACCTCAAAGGTTTGTATGTGCACATACCTGCAGAAATCACTTATTGGCGACTCTAATTCAAGAACATGAAGATCAGTATCATTGGCACGGGATATGTAGGTTTGGTCACCGGAACGTGTTTTGCAGAAACGGGAAATCAGGTGCTTTGTCTCGATATCCTGGAAGATAAAATCAAGCGATTGCAAGCAGGTCAGATCACCATTTATGAGCCGGGCCTGGAATTGTTGTTTGAAAGAAACATCAAGGAAGGTCGCTTGCACTTCACCACGGATCTGGACCAGGCCGTTGACTTTGCAGATGTTATTTTTCTGGCATTGCCCACCCCTCCCGGGGAAGATGGCGCTGCCGATTTGCGTTACGTCCTCACGGCTACCGAAGAAATCGCAAGCCGGATCCGCCATTATACCATTCTGGTCAACAAGAGCACGGTGCCCGTGGGAACGGCGGAAAAAGTAGAAGCAATATTGAGTAAAAAATTAGCTCGAAACCTTTTTGATGTTGTCAGCAACCCGGAATTTCTTCGGGAGGGCGTCGCTGTGGAAGACTTCATGAAACCCGACCGGGTTGTCATCGGGAGCCATTCTCCGCGTGCCATCCAACGCATGGAAGAACTCTACGAACCTTTTGTGCGGCAGGGTAATCCCATCTACATCATGGACCTTCGCAGTGCAGAGCTCACCAAGTATGCTGCCAACGCCTATTTGGCCACCCGCATCAGCTTCATGAACGAATTGGCGAACCTCTGTGAACGCACTGGCGCCAATGTCGATTGGGTGCGAAAAGGCATGGGCTCCGATTCCCGCATTGGAAAACGCTTTCTCTTTCCAGGCGTCGGTTACGGTGGTTCTTGTTTTCCAAAAGACGTGCGGGCGCTTCACCAAACCGCAGCGCAAAATCAATACCGCTTTCAAATTTTAGAGGCCGTCATGGACGTGAACGAGCAACAAAAAAAACGGCTTGCTGAAAAAATGGTAAATCACTTTGACGGCCGGTTACAGGGCAAATGCCTGGCCGTTTGGGGCTTGGCTTTTAAACCCAACACCGACGACATTCGCGAAGCCCCAAGTTTGGAAATCATGGACATCTTGTTGCAACGGGGAGCACACTTGCGGGTCTATGATCCGGAAGCCATGCAACACGTGAAAGCCATGTATCCTCAAGGAGTGGTCTTTGCAAATGACATGTACGAAGCACTGGATGGTGCAGATGCATTGGCCCTGATCACTGAATGGAATGTGTTCCGTTCTCCGGATTTCGACGAAATGAAAAAACGCATGCGTCAACCACTGATCTTTGACGGACGCAACGTGTTTGAACACCATCGCATGAGCGAACTGGGATTTACTTACTTTAGCATGGGAAGACATTGAATACACTCAAATCATAATAGGACAATGGCTAATAAATTGCACATGGTGGACCTGACGGGTCAGTACCACAAAATCAAAAAGGAAATCGACGAGGCCATCGCCGAAGTCGTTGAAACTTCACAATTCATTGGAGGCCCCGCAGTCGCCCAATTTAAACAGCATCTGCAACAATACCTTGGAGCCCATCACGTAATCCCCTGTGCCAATGGTACAGACGCCTTGCAAATTGCATTGATGGCCCTGGGACTGGAGCCAGGCGACGAGGTGATCGTTCCCGCCTTCACCTATGTGGCAACGGCCGAGGTGATTGCCCTGTTGCGACTCAAACCGGTCATGGTTGACGTGCGTACGGATGATTTCAATATCGATGCGACGAGCCTCGAGCAATACATTGGCCCTCGAACCAAAGCCATTGTTCCCGTCCACCTCTTCGGTCAGTGTGCTGACATGGAATCCATCATGGAATTGGCGCGATCAAAAGCGTTGTTCGTTGTGGAAGACAACGCACAGGCCATTGGTTCAAGCTATACTTTCCGCAACGGCAACCAACAAATGGCCGGAACGATTGGGCATATAGGCTGTACTTCATTTTTTCCTTCGAAAAACTTGGGATGCTATGGCGATGGCGGTGCCATGTTTACGCAAGATCCTGGCATCGCTGACACCTTGAGAATGGTGGCCAACCACGGACAGGGAAGTACCCGTTATTACCACGATGTGGTCGGGGTCAATTCCCGCCTGGATGCCATCCAGGCAGCGGTGCTGGATGTGAAACTTAAATACCTCGACGCATACATCAACGCCCGGATTCAAGCTGCTGATTATTACGATGCGGCTTTTGCCAATCACCCGGCACTGATCACTCCATTCCGCAATGCGCATTCCAAACATGTATTCCACCAATACACGCTTCGTGTAACCAATGGGAAAAGAGACGCACTCAAAGAATACCTGGATTTGAAAGGGATACCCAATGCCATTTACTATCCGGTCCCATTGTACAAACAGAAAGCATTTTCATCTTATTCCGGAGGGATCGAACAACTACCGGTCACCGAACTTTTGTGTCGTGAAGTCATTTCGTTGCCCATGCATACCGAACTTTCGCCTGCCATTCAAGATGTGATCATCGGAGAGGTTCTCGAATTTTTAAAACAAGCCTAATGGTGGACGAATATTATGCACATCCCAGTGCGGTGATTGATCAGCCTTGCGTCATCGGAAAAGGAACCAAGATTTGGCACTTTTCACACATCATGGAGCGCTGCCGCATTGGAGAGCATTGCAACCTTGGGCAAAATGTCGTCATTTCACCTGACGTCGTATTGGGAAACAACGTGAAAGTCCAAAACAACGTTTCAATTTATACAGGCGTCATTTGCGAAGACGATGTCTTTTTAGGTCCTTCCATGGTGTTTACCAATGTGATCAACCCTCGCAGCGCCGTGAATCGAAAAAATCAATACGCCACCACGCTCGTTCGCCAAGGTGCCACGATCGGAGCCAATGCCACCATTGTTTGTGGACATGACATCGGGCGGTATGCATTCATCGGAGCAGGGGCCGTGGTTACCAGCCATGTTCCAGATTACGCCCTGGTGATCGGCAATCCTGCACGCCATACGGGTTGGATGAGCGAATATGGACATAAATTGCGCTTCAACGAACAGGGATTGGCCATTTGCCCGGAATCGGGGGACCAGTATCAGCTTAACGAAGGAAAAGTGAAGAAAATATCATGACCAAACGATTTGCTTTGATCGGAGCGGGTGGTTACATCGCACCGCGACACATGAAGGCCATTTTGGAAACAGGAAACCTCCTGGTGGCGGCTATGGATAAAAATGATTCGGTAGGGATCATGGATGCCTATTTTCCGGAGGCGGATTTTTTCACCGAATTCGAACGTTTCGATCGGCATTTGTATAAATTGAGGAGAAAAGATGCAGGCATTGATTACCTCAGTGTATGCTCACCCAATTACCTGCACGATGCCCACATTCGCTTTGGACTCCGGCTCGGAGCGGATGTCATCTGTGAAAAACCCCTGGTGCTCAACCCCTGGAACATTGATGCATTGCAAGAAATGGAAGAGGAAACCAATCAACGGGTTTATAACATTCTTCAATTACGGGTGCATCCCAAAGTGATTGCCCTGAAAGAAAAACTAACAACTGTTCATATCAATCAAAAACACCAGGTCGATCTCGTGTACATCACTTCCCGAGGAAAATGGTATTACAGCAGTTGGAAAGGCGATCTTTCCAAATCAGGGGGCATTGCCACCAACATCGGTGTTCATTTCTATGATTTGTTAGGATGGCTTTTTGGTCCGGTACAAAGCAACATTGTCCATTTGCATACGGAAGACCGGGTTGCTGGCTTTTTGGAATACACACACGCAAGGGTACGCTATTTTCTCAGCATCAATGAACATACCCTTCCTCCAGCCGTTCGTGCACAAGGGAAAAAAACATTTCGATGCCTGGAAATAGATGGCGAAGAATTCGAATTCAGCGAAGGATTTACCGATCTCCACACGGTTTCATACCGCGAAATTTTGGAGGGTCGTGGATTTGGACTGGAAGAGGCCAGGACTTGTATTCAAACGGTTCACGATATACGCAACATGCAACCCATTGGACTGGTCGGAGACTATCACCCGTTAGCCGTTGTTTCATAAATTTAAAACATGAACTTACCATTGATCGCTGAAATCGGACAAGCCCATGATGGCAGTCTGGGCATGGTGCATGCATACATTGATGCGATCGCTACCACAGGTTTTCCCATCATCAAATTTCAAATGCATCTTGCACACGCGGAAAGCAGTGAACATGAGCAGTTTCGCATTCCATTTTCGTATGTCGATGCTACGCGCCAGGCATATTGGAAGCGCATGGAATTCAGTTTTTCCCAATGGCAGGAAATCAAATCGCATTGTGAGGAGCAAGGGCTTGAATTTTTAGCAACCCCTTTCTGCATGGCAGCGGTAGAGCAATTGGAGAAGCTAGGAGTCAGTCGCTACAAAATCGGCTCGGGCGATGTGAACAATGATTTGTTGCTCGATGCCGTCGCACAAACGCGAAAACCCATCCTGTTGTCAAGTGGCATGAGTACATGGGTGGAGTTGGACCATGCTGTCGAACGGCTATGCAACCATTCGGTGGACTTGTCTTTGATGCAATGCACCACAGCATATCCTTGTCCGCCGGAAAACTGGGGTTTGTCAATCATTGCTGAAATGAAAAGACGCTACCAATTGCCGGTAGGATTTTCAGATCATAGCGGCACGCCCACTGCCGGGATAGCTGCCTGGGCCCTGGGGGCTGAACTATTGGAAGTTCATGCGGTGTTTGACCGGCGCATGTTTGGACCGGATGCAAAAGCTTCGTTGACCATTGAGGAACTGGCATCCTTGGCCCAATCCATTAAACTGTTGGAGCGTTCTAAAACGAAGGACCTGCTCAAAGAAAATGCAGAATCATTGAATCCTTTGAAATCCATGTTCGGAAAATCGTTGGCGGTCAACCGGAATGTGATGAAAGGTCACGTCATTCGTTTTGAAGATCTCGAAACAAAAAAACCTTCCGGGTATGGTATCGATGCGCGGGAATACGAAAAGTTGATTGGAAAAAAATTGATTCATGAACTATCTGCTTATTCTTTCATAAATTGGTCGGATGTCACCGAATAACAAACGGAAAATATGCGTGGTGATCACTGCAAGGCCCAGTTATGCAAGGGTGAAAACGGCTTTGGAGGCTATCCAGAACCATCCCCGATTAGAGTTGCAATTGGTGGTTGCTGCGTCGGCCTTGTTGGATCGATATGGCAATGCATTCCGGTACATCGAAGCCGACGGTTTTGAAATCCGTGCCAAAGTATTCAATGTCTTAGAAGGGGAGAATCTGGTGGCCCAGGCTAAAACAACGGGCTTGGGCATATTGGAACTCACCAGCGTGTTTGAAAACCTCAAACCCGATGCGGTATTGACCATTGCCGATCGCTACGAAACGATGGCTACTGCCATTGCAGCCAGTTACCTCAACATTCCCCTAGTGCATTTGCAAGGAGGCGAGGTGACAGGAAACATCGATGAAAAAGTTCGCCACGCCATCACCAAATTGTCGGATCTGCATTTGGTTGCTTCCCAGGAAGCCTTTGACCGAGTGGTCCGCATGGGCGAGGATCCGGACTATGTGGTGATTACGGGTTGTCCATCGGTGGACTTGGCGGCACAAATTGCATCAGAAAATCCCGACGAAAAGACCTTCAATCCTATCGAAAAATACGGTGGAGTAGGAAGTGAAAGATTGTCGTTGGATTCGTTCATCGTCGTCATGCAACATCCTGAGACCACGCGTTATGAAGCTTCACGTAGGCAAGTCGAAATTACATTAGAGGCCGTGCATGGATTGCAAATTCCCAGTTTATGGTTTTGGCCAAACGTGGATGCCGGATCGGATGGAACTTCCAAAGGTATCCGGTCTTTCCGTGAAAAGCATCCGGAAACACAAATTCATTTTTTCAAAAACATGGAGCCAGAGGACTTTCTACGGTTGCTATTGCGTTGCAAATGCTTGGTGGGAAATTCCAGCGTAGGCATTCGCGAATGTTCTTTTCTGGGTGTTCCCGTGGTAAACATTGGAGAGCGGCAACGCGGGCGTAGTAGAGGAAGAAACGTGCTGGATGTGTCTTACCATCCTGCCAGTCTGGAGCAAGCCATCCGCTTTCAAATGAATGCGGGACTTTATCCGGCGGAATACATTTATGGAAACGGAGATGCAGGAATGAGGATTGCAGACGCATTGGATCGTTGTAACTTGCGCTTTGATAAACAAATTTGTTATTGATATCCGATGGAAAAGCCCTTGATATGGATCGCGGAGCCGGAAGGTTTTTCTGAAGATGCGATACAGCTGCTTCGAAACCATGCAAACCTGCATTTGGAAGCACCCAACGAAAATGATTTACCATCGGTCTTTGATCGCTGTGATGCATTCCTTTTTCGATTGGGTTACCGGATCGGTGAATCTCATGTTAGAGCCAGCCAACGATGTAAGATCTTGGTCACCCCAGTAACCGGAACCGACCACATCGACGAAACGGCTTGCCAGAAGTGCGGCATCCAATTGATCAGCCTCAAAGGAGAGCGTGAATTCCTGTCCAAGATCAGGGCCACCGGGGAACACACACTTGCACTCATGTTTGCACTATCCCGAAAATTATTTCCTGCCGTTAAGCACGTGAAGGAAAAGCATTTTTCCAGGGATCTGTTTCAAGGTACTGAATTGTTTGGAAAAACCCTGGGCATCATTGGTTATGGACGACTCGGTAGCATGGTAGCTCAATATGGACTGGCCTTGGGCATGCACGTGGTAGCACATGACATCCACCAGGAAAAAGAAGACCTCGCTTCGGGTGTATTGTTTACGGATGTCGAACACTTGTTGTCAATATCCGATTTTGTAAGCGTCCATGTCGATTTTCACAAAGGAAATGTGCATTGGGTGGATCGCCATTTCTTTGCCAAAATGAAACCGACAGCTTTTTTTATCAACACTTCGAGAGGAGGCATCGTGAAAGAGGAAGATTTGGTTTTTGCATTGGAAAACGGATTGATTGCAGGAGCTGCTTTGGACGTGGTGGAAAGCGAACCACAGGTCGATTTTGATTCGATGTTGCACCGTTTCAACCGATCGTCCGATCGTTTAATCATTACACCGCACATCGGAGGCAATACACAAGAATCATTTGAAAAAACCGAAATGTTCATCGCCCAGAAATTGATTAAAGCTTTTCAAAATGCTTGAATTCATCGGGATCATCCCCGCACGATCGGGTTCTAAACGCTTGCCAGGGAAAAACCTGAAAACATTGGACGGAAAAACCCTCGTTCAAAGAGCCATCGAAGCGGCATTGCAATCCAACAGGTTGAACCGAATTTTTTTAAGTTCTGATGCCCAAGAAATCTTAAACCAATCAATGCCTTATGGTCCCCGCATAGTGCCGCTGAAACGGCCTGAAGCGCTGGCCGCCGACACTTCCCCGGCCATTGATTACGTTCGTCACGTCTTGCAATGCATGGATCAACAAAGCCGCACAAAAGTGGAAGGGGTGGTGATCATACAACCGAGCAGTCCATTCACCACGGGCCAGGACATCGACGCAACAATAGTAGCCATGGAAACCGTGAATTCGGATTGCGCAGCCAGTGTAATGGAGGTCAAGCATGCATTGCATCCCAGCAAATTTAAAAGACTGGAAAATGGTTTCTTGATGCCCTGTTATGGTTCGGAACATAACAAGATGGCCCAACATGAACTGGAAAAAATTTATGTGCGCAATGGCTCGGTCTATGTTTCAAAACTTCATTTGATTGCTCAGGGTTTGTTGCTCAACGATCACTGCGCCGGTCATGTGATGCCCTCCGAGCGCTCGGTCGATATCAACGACGAAATGGATTGGAATTTTGCCAGGTTTTTAATACAAACGAGTGTTAGCAATGCATAGGGGAAGAAAGAAAATCATCCAGGTGGTCGGTGCGAGACCCAATTTTATGAAGGTGGCTCCGGTCCACCAGGCTTTGGGACAGATGAATGGAATCGATTCGTTCATTGTCCATACCGGCCAGCACCAGGATGTGAACATGAGTGAAGTGTTTTTCAAACAATTGCATTTGCCCGAACCGCAGTATTTTTTGGGAGTCAAGCCGGGAACCCATAGTCAGATGACTGCCCAAATGATGGTGGCGTTTGAAGAAGTGCTCAAATTGGAGTCTCCCGATTTGGTCATTGTCGTAGGGGATGTTACCTCCACCTTGGCGTGTGCACTAACGAGTGTTAGGAATGGCGTTCCAGTTGCACATGTGGAAGCAGGACTGCGTAGTTTTGACCGGCAAATGCCCGAAGAAATCAACAGGATACTGACAGACCAGATAAGTGATTTTCTTTTTACCACAGAACCCGGTGCCCGTGAACACTTGTTGAACGAGAATATCCAGGATGACAAAATCCATTTTACCGGCAATTGCATGATCGATTCATTGTGCCAATTTTTGCCAACAGCTCAAAAGCTCGACGTTTCCAAACGATGGGGACTTGGCAAAACGTCCTTTGCATTGATGACCATGCATCGCCCCACCAATGTCGATACGGAAGAAGGATTGCAACGAATATTGGGATTGATTGAAAAATGTTTGCAACACCTGCCAGTCATATTTCCCGTTCATCCCCGTACCCGCAACCGCCTTTCCGCTTTGGGCTTATGGTCACGCTTGGAAGCGATGAGTGGTCTGCATGTATCGGAGCCTTTGGGTTATCTGGAATTCATTTCTTTGCTGAACGACTGTAAGTTTATTTTGACAGATTCGGGCGGAATTCAGGAGGAATCTACCTTTTTACAAATTCCTTGCATTACATTTCGCAAATCAACAGAACGACCCATCACCGTGGAAGTTGGAAGCAATAAACTAATCCATGATCTGAGCGTGGAGACGACAGCAAATTGCATCGCTCACATCATGGAAGGCGCCCAGGGTCATGGTACCATACCTCCATTGTGGGATGGCAAGGCTGGAATGCGCATCGCTGAAATCATTGCAAAGTCTATATGAAAAGCATCTCCAGGTACGATGAAATGAGCTTTTGGCCGATGAGTATCTCACCAACTATTTTGAAGGCCTTGATGGGGATCAGTATGTGGTTGGTTCCTGGATTTATGTTGCAAGCTCAGAAGGAGGACCGCTTCATCATGATTCAGAACAATTCGTTTGAAGGCATTCCTGGATGTTGTAGAGTGCCCGAAGGCTGGGTCAACGATGGGGATTTGAATTTTACGCCTCCCGATCTTTTCCCAGCGTTGAATGAATACCAAGGTATAAATTTCCCATACGAGTATGTATTCAATGTTCAAAAAATGCCCATGCATGGCCATACCTACTTAGCCATGGCGGTTCGACAACAAGGTTCGTATGAACGCGTGAAACAAAGAATAAACAGCGCATTGAAAGCCGACAGTTGCTATGGCTTTTCTATTTATTTGAGTTTCTCGGATACCTGGGTGAGTCCCACCATTGAAAACCCTAATCAACAATCCTTTGGAAAGGGTGGCATACTACGGGTATGGGGATATAATGGCAACCACAAAGAACTATTGGCTATCAGCACCGCCATCGATCATCTGGATTGGTATGCATACCAAGTTAATTTTCGTCCGAAAAATCCAATCGAATGGATTGCATTGGAAGCGTATTATGTCGGCAATGAACCATACAACGGCAATATTTTGCTCGATGGCATGTCCAATGTTTACAAAATGAGTTGCACGGAGGAGGTCAAAAAACCCGATTGATTTCCCCGACAATGTTTGGATCGATCATATGATATTTGCCAACGGAACCATTATGGTGAAAAATCCATTGATATATTATCACACGTGTCGTTATTTGTCTTTCAGACAAATATTTTATTATGTGTGGTATCGCTTGATCAAGCAAGCATGGGTAGAAAAAAAAACCTATTCAGCCTATTTCAATACGATCTTGCATCCATTGCCCGTTGCAACGCTGGTTTACCCGGTAACGAGCCAATATAAGCACCATGCATTTTTGATTTTTGGCAAAGAGTTGAATATCGAACATGGAATTGACTGGAATTATAAAAAGCACGGTAAATTGTGGAACTATCATCTGCAATACATGGACCTATTGCTGGATGATCTGATTCCGACCAGCTTGCGCAGTAAATGGTTGAAGGATGTTTCTGAACAATTGCTGAACAAAACTTTATCCCTTGAACCCTATCCGGTTTCATTGCGTCTCATTCACACGTTGGATTATTTGGCCAAAAACAAAGTAAACGATCCAGTCATTGACAAGGCCATACAATTTCAAATCGCCTATTTAGAGGACAATCTGGAATACCATTTATCAGGGAACCATTTGCTGGAGAACTACATGGCCTTGGTATATGGTCATTTGGCCTTGCAATCACGACAAGCTCTGAATCGTTACCTGGATAAATTGTTGAAAACGCTGGACAAACAGATTTTACAAGATGGGGCGCATTACGAAACCAGTCTCAGTTACCATGCAGCAATATTTTGCAGGCTCGCGGGGATATTCGGTTTGCTGAAGCATTCATCCAGTTATCGAATGGAAGCAAATGCGCTGTCCGTTTTTCTGGTGAAAATGTTTTCCTGGTTAAATGAAATTACCCGCTCCTTTTCCGTATTCCCGTTGATCAACGATTCTGTTTCGTGGCCCGAGGTACACTGGATTGCAATCAAATCTTTTGCGAAGCAAATGGAGCTTGATACGCAGCAGATCAAATTATCGGAATGCGGCTACCGGTGGTTATCGTCGGATTCCATGGAATTACTGATGCGCGTGGGACCGATGAGCTGCTTGGATCAACCTGGACATACACATGCTGATTATTTACACATCAGTTTGTATGCTCAAGGCAAAGCGGTATTGGTCGATACGGGTATTTCTACCTACGAGGCCAGTGCACTTCGATTGCATCAACGATCGACCATTGCGCATAATGCAGTGGTGATAGAGGGAGAGCAACAATCCGAATTGTGGTCGGCTTTCCGTATGGCTCGCCGGGCCAGCGTAACTTCTTTTACAGAGACGGAGCATTCATTGGATGCACGGGTCAAATGGTACCAGGGTTATGAACACCGGCGGCAAGTGATTTGTAAGGATTCCTCCATGAGGATTTTGGACCATTGGACAAATCATAACAGCAGGCAGCAAGTCGTGGCATTGTTTCACATGGACCATGAGGTCCACGTTCAATTGCATCCGGCTGGAGTATTCGCCGGTGATTTGTTGTTTGAATTTGAAGGAGCGCAACACGTGGAAATCGTAAATGATCAGCAATGTCATGGAATGGAAAATATTCTTCCCTCTCAGTGTGTTCGGGTATATTTTTGTGAACAGTTGACAACCACCATAAAGCCCCAACATTGAAAAACATTTTGTTTCTAAGCTACTATTACGAACCGGATTTGAGTGCCGGCTCATTCAGGAACAGCCCACTCTCCCGAGAATTGGCCAGTCAACTGGAAAGCAAGGCAACGGTGCACGTTTTCTGTACGCAACCCAACCGTTATAAGAATCTGGCAACGGACTGTCCCGCGTTGGAACAAAGAGGAAATCTGGTAATTCACCGGATCAGCGTACCACAACACGGCAATGGATTTCTTAGGCAGATCATTTCCTTTTTATCTTTCCGAAGACAGGTATTGGCTTCGGTGCAAAAAATTCCGGTGGATTTCATTTATGGCTCAACATCCAAGTTGTTTACGGGGTTCCTCGCGTTCGAAATTGCACGAAAAAAAGACGTGCCGTACTACATCGATTTGAGGGATTTGTTTGCAGAAAATTTGGGAGAATTCATATCCATTCCAGGAGTTAACCGGCTGCTGAAAACGATCGTCCGAAATTATTTTGAAAAACCTTGTTTGATGCATGCGGCACACATCAACATCAATTCCGAAGGTTTTCGTGAAAATTTGCCGAAAGCATTCAGGGGCTCGGTGAGTTTTTTTCCAAATGGGATTGATGAAGATTTTTTGTGTTGGAGGAAAGCGCATGAACCACAGCGAAAGTGCAAATTGATAACGTATGCCGGCAATATTGGTGAAGCGCAAGGATTGCATTTTCTATTGCCAGCTTTGGCAAAACGACTGGAAGGCAAATTTGAATTTTTGGTAGTTGGAGACGGATCCGTAAAACATTTATTGGTGGAGGCTTTGCAAGCCAATCAAGTGACCAATGTGACCTGCAAACCGCCTGTGAATCGAAAGGAATTGGTTTCAATATATCAGCATTCTGATTATTTGTTAATCCATTTAAATCGTCACAAAGCGCTCGAAAAAGTGCTGCCATCCAAATTGTTTGAATATGGCAGTGGGGACGTTCCCATCTTGGCAGGAGTGCGTGGTTATCCCAGAAAATTTTTACAAAGAGAGTTGAAAGAAAAGTGTTTTTGTTTTGATCCGGGAGACGTTGAATCGCTTTGCCACTATCTGCTTTCGACTCCCTATATACTATTTCACGATGATGAATTTGTACGCCGTTACACGCGTACACACATCAACCATGAAATGGCAAAATCAATTGTTGAAGTGATTGAAAGGACCTGATGTCAAATTTCAAACTGGCTGTCGTTGCAAATTCTGGATGGAATATTTACAATTTCCGAATGGATTTAATCAATCATTTGATAAGCCAGGGATTGGATGTCGTGGTGATTGCGGGAGACGACGTTCATTTGCAAAAGTTGCAAAAGGAAACCACATGGTGCATTGAGCCATTGATGCATATGCAGGAGCAGGGAATGCATATTGGAAAAGAGATGCTGTTGTTTTTCGAAATTATGCGATTGTACCGCAAACACCAACCATCCATCGTACTGCAATTTACGATCAAACCCAACTTGTATGGTAGCCTTGTGGCGCGGATGATGGGTATAAAAGCCATTTCCAACCTCACTGGACTTGGTGTATTGGCTATGAATCAAGGAAGGGTCCATCAAATTTTGCAGCGATTATACAAATGGGCATTGCAATTCAATGCCAGGGTTGTCTTTCACAATGCAGAAGACCTTGAATGGTGTGTACACAGAAAAATGGTAGGGAGTCATAAAGCCCTGGTGATTCCAGGTAGTGGAATTAACGTGAGCAAATTTGTAAAGCGTAAAGATTCTCAAGGCGAACGACCGTTCGTTTTTCTAATGGTAGCCAGAATGATTAGGTCCAAAGGTGTTTGGGAATTTTTTAAAGCAGGAGAAAATTTGTTGGGGAAGGGATTGCAATGCGAATGTTGGTTTGTTGGCAATTTTGATCCAGATCATCAGGAATCCTTAAGCATCCACGAGATTGAGGCATTGAAGAGCAGCCCGTTTGTGCGTTTGATCCCTTTTCAGGACGACGTTCGGGAGGTCTTTGAACAGGCCGATGCGTTTGTACTGCCATCATACCGGGAAGGCCTTCCCAAGGCCATGTTGGAAGCAATGGCCATGGAATTGCCGGTCGTTACTTCGCGTGTAGCTGGATGCCGCCATGCTGTGGAAGAAGGAGTAACCGGTGTCCTGGTGGAGCCCCGTGATGCGATGGCGTTGGCGCGAGGAATGGAACAGTTGATGATGAAAGATCGTTTCAATCTTAAGGAAATGGGGAAAAGGGGTCGCCAGAGGGTTTTGGAAAGGTTCGAATCAGACGTTATCAATACAGCATATTGGAATTTACTTGGGGAGACAATGGAAAAAAACATGGAACAGAACACACAATGAATTGTATGATACTAACGTATGTTAGTTTAGTGGGAAAGATATGAAAGATAGGCAAAACCAGGCATCGATATTCCGAAACAGAAGGTATTATCAGCACCGACTGGAATTCATTTTGCGTTACGTAAACCCAAAGGATACCAGCATATTGGACATGGGTTGTGGTGAGCAGTTGTTAAAAACCTTGTTGAAAGGCAGAAATGTTCAATACCTGGGAGTGGATCATTTTCCGTATCCAGAGCATCCTGGTTTGTTGGTGAAAGATCTGATGGAGATCTCAGATCTTTTAAACCAATATCGCCAGCTCTGGTTGATAGGGGTAATGGATCATATGGCACCCATGCAAAAATCAGTGCTGCTCGAACAGATGAACGACCGTTTGCAAGATGTTTGCATCATTACCCAGCGACAAGCCCGTCACGCGGTGAATAACATCTTAGCAACCACCGAAACGGTCCATATCGAATCATTTTTTCCAGAGAGGACAATCGAGAAATTGTATTTTCTGAAATGGCCCGGATCGCAACGATTGCATGACCTTACCCATTCTTCCGGCTTTTGTAAGAAGTTGGCAACCGAGATCGTTTACATCATCAGGAATCAATGGAGTATAAAATCCTCCACAATTTCCAATAAAACTTTTTGAGCCAGCTCTAAGCGATCGTTCGTAATGACGTAGTCGAAATATCGGGCAAATTCCAATTCTTGTGTGGCTTTGTCAATTCTTTTAGCCAACGATTCGGGACTTTCGGTGCCGCGATCAATCAAACGTTGCTTCAACACATCAATCGACGAAGTTTTAATAAAAATACTCAGGGTGTTGTTAGCCTTTTCCCGTTCAATGAAATATGCACCTTTGACGTCGATGTCCAACAATGGAATCTGTTTTCTGTCCCATATATTTTGGAGTTCACTCCGCAAAGTTCCATAATATTGGTCGGCATAAACTTCCTGGAATTCAAAAAACCGGCCTTTTTCAATGTGCTCTTTGAAGGCGATCAACGGAAGAAAATAATAATCCTTTCCATGTACTTCTCCTTCTCTAGGCTTTCGGGTAGTTGCGGAGACCGAAAAACTCAATGTAGGGCACTTTGACAACAGGTATCTCGACAGCGTTGTCTTTCCTGAGCCAGATGGCGCAGTGATGATGATGATTTTATCCATTGGCAAAGCACTCATTCAACAATCAATGTGAATGCAAAGGTATAGAAAGAGATGAAATATAATAAGCGAATAGCGAATGGATATAGGAGAATAGAGAACGGTGTAAGTTTTACGAACAGGAAAAAGTAGGAACTTAAATGTAAAAGCCAATGGAGCTGGTAGCAATGGCCCCAATGCGGAACATTCATTAGAATTTCCAAATGGCTTGAACTCATTTGGTGAACCCACCACCTACCCAAATCCAATGGGCATTGCCATTTTATAATGCATAAGGCGAATCTACAGAGTAATCCGATCAACTAACATTTGTAAGTAAATTGCTCCGGTGTTCATAAACGCCATTAAATTGCTTAGATTTATGTACAATAGAATCAGGAACGTACAGAGCCATTTCCAGATTTTTTGTCCTCTGCGCTATTCGCCAAGCATGTTGTTCTTAGTTGTCAATCTTCAAAACGAAGATGCCTTACGGTGAGATCGTTTTCAATCAATTTTTTCAAAGAATCGATGCCAATTTTTAAATGGAGATCCATGAATTTTTGAGTGACCAACTGGTCGCTGGCTTCTGTTTTTACGCCTTCAGGAATCATGGGCATATCGCTCACCAACAAAAGCGCACCAGCTGGAATTCGATTTTTAAATGCTGCGATGAAAATGGTTGCAGTCTCCATATCAATGGCCAAAGCGCGAAGACGTGTGAGGTATTTTTTAAAATCCAGTCGGTGTTCCCATACCCGTTTATTAGTGGTATACACTGTGCCGGTCCAATAATCTTTTTCGTATTGCCTAATGGTGGTGGAGATGGCTTTTTGCAACGCAAAGGAAGGCAAGGCAGGTACTTCCGGTGGTAGATAATCATTGGAGGTACCTTCTCCGCGTATAGCAGCGATGGGCAATATAAAATCGCCAACTTTGTTTTTGTTTGATTTCAAACCACCGCATTTTCCCAAAAACAAAATTGCTTTGGGTTGAATGGAAGTCAACAAATCCACCACCGTACCGGCATTTGGACTCCCCATTCCAAAATTGATGATGGTGATGTTGTTTGCGGTGGCGTTGGCCATAGACCGGTCTTTGCCTTGAACAGGCACTTGATGCCATTCTGCAAACATGTCCACATATAAATTGAAATTTACCAGCAAGATGTATTGTCCGAATTCCTGCAGCGGCGTTCCTGTATACCGAGGTAGCCAGTTTTCAACAATTTCTCTTTTCGTTTTCAACGCTTGAGTTTTGTGTGTGCTTAATCATCGGGTGAGGTACATGTATCGTTTTGCATCGATGTCTCTGAAATAGGGATCGTATAGGTCTTTGATGAAATGAATGGCCTCACCGGTCGATTTCATTTCAGGTCCCAAACTGATGTCGACTCCGGGAAACTTATTGAAAGAAAATACCGGTACTTTGATGGCGTAACCATTCAGGTTTTGGCGGATGTTGAAGTCTTTGAGTTTTTTGGTACCCAACATGATTTTAGTAGCCATGTTCAGGTAAGGAACTTGATAAGCTTTAGCAATAAATGGTGTGGTTCTTGATGCCCTGGGGTTGGCTTCGATCACGAACACTTGTTCGCCTTTGATGGCAAATTGAATATTGATCAAGCCACGGATGTTCAAGCGGAATGCAATGGCCCGGGCATATTCGATCATGGTTTCGACAGCCTTCGGACTTAGACTGTAAGTTGGCAAAACTGCAGAACTGTCTCCTGAATGGATTCCGGCAGGTTCGATATGTTCCATGATGCCCATGATGTGAACATCCTCACCATCGCAGATTGCGTCGATCTCAGCTTCTTTTGCGCGTTCCAAAAATTGGTCGATCAGTACCTTGTTGTCCGGCATGTGCTTGAAGATGGACAATACGTGGCGTTCCAATTCTTCGTCATTGATGACAATGCGCATTCGTTGTCCTCCTAAAACATAAGATGGCCTAACCAATACAGGATAAGATATGTTTCTAGCCACTTCAAGGGCTTGGTCTGCATCAGTTGCCACGCCGTATTTTGGATAGGGGATTCCCATTTCTTTCAACAGATCTGAAAACCGTCCGCGGTCTTCCGCAATGTCCATGTTGTTGAAATCGGTTCCTATGATTTCTATTCCTTTTTGCTGAATGCGTTCTGCCAGTTTTAAAGCCGTTTGACCCCCTAATTGAACGATGATCCCTTTGGGTTTTTCGTGGTCGATGATTTCTTCAAGATGTTCCCAATAGATGGGCTCAAAATACAATTTGTCGGCTATGTCGAAATCCGTGGAAACAGTTTCTGGATTGCAGTTGACCATGATGGCCTCCATTCCTTCTTCCTTCAGGGCTAAAACTCCATGCACACAACAATAGTCAAATTCAATTCCTTGTCCGATGCGGTTTGGCCCGGAACCTAGAACGATTACTTTATCGCGTTCGGAGCAAGGACTTTCGTTTTCAAAATCAAAACTGGAATAGTAATACGGAGTTTGTGCTTCAAATTCAGCCGCACAGGTGTCCACCAATTTGTATACGCGACGAATGCCCAATTTTTTTCGTTGTCTGCTCACGTCTTTTTCCTCTACGCGCATCAGCCAGGCGATTTGCGCATCGCTGTAACCGTTTCTTTTCAATTCTTTGAAAAATGTAGCGGGAATGTCTTCCGGAACATTGTATTTCATCAATTGGTCTTCCAACTGGACCAGGGCTTTGATCTCTTTGATAAACCACGGATCAATACCGGTGAGTTTGTGTACAGACTTTTCAGGGACTCCCAAACGCAATGCATCTTTGATTCTAAAAATGCGGTCATCGCTTACCACTTCCAGTCGTTCAAGGATGTCTTGCGTATTGATCCATTCTTTTTTATCGGCACCCAACCCGTGTCGATCATTTTCGAGCGATTGACAGGCCTTTTGAATGGCTTCACGGAAACTTCTGCCAATGGCCATCACCTCACCCACCGATTTCATTTGCAAACCCAGTCGACGATCTGCACCATGGAATTTTTCAAAATTCCAACGCGGCATTTTTACAATAACATAATCCAGAGAGGGTTCAAAATAAGCCGAGGTGCTTCCAGTGATTTGATTTTTCAATTCGTCAAGGCTGTAACCAATGGCTAACTTGGCAGCAATCTTTGCAATGGGATATCCCGTAGCTTTGGAAGCAAGGGCCGATGAGCGGGAAACGCGTGGGTTGATTTCCACGGCAATGATTTCTTCCGTGTCGGGATGCATAGCAAATTGCACATTGCAACCTCCCGAAAAATTACCCAAAGATCGCATCATTTGAATGGCTGTATCGCGCATGCGCTGAAAACCAGTATCCGATAGAGTCATGGCGGGTGCTACGGTGATGCTGTCGCCCGTGTGAATTCCCATTGGATCCAAGTTTTCTACCGTACAAATGATCACCACATTGTCTTTGTGGTCTCTCAGCAATTCCAACTCAAATTCTTTCCAGCCCAAAACGGCTTTTTCCACCAAAACTTCGTGGGTGGGAGAAGCATCCAAACCGCGCCGCAGTGCTTCGTCAAACTGTTCGGATTTGAGCACAAAGCTTCCACCGGTACCGCCCAAGGTAAACGATGGGCGAATGACCAAAGGATAGCCTATCTTCTGGGCAGCTTCCTTGCCCTCCAGAAACGAATTGGCAATTTGTGACTCAGCGACCCCAATACCCAATTTGATCATGTGCTGGCGAAACAATTCCCTATTCTCCGTAAGTTCGATGGCATCGATGTCCACCCCGATCATTTTCACGCCAAAGCGTTTCCAAATATTCTGCCGTTCGGCTTCAATGGCCAGGTTCAATGCAGTCTGTCCACCCATGGTCGGCAACACGGCATCGACGGGTCGTTCTTCCAATATTTTTACAATACTCTCCACCGTAAGTGGTAACAAGTAAATGTGGTCTGCCGTAACGGGATCAGTCATGATGGTGGCCGGATTCGAATTGATCAGACTGACTTCCAGGCCCTCTTCGCGCAGGGAGCGGGCAGCTTGGGTTCCAGAGTAATCAAATTCACAGGCCTGACCGATGATGATGGGTCCGCTTCCGATGATCAGCACGGAGCGAATCGAGTTATCTTTTGGCATTCAATGGGCAATTTGCCGCAAAGATAAACCATCGGTTCCGAACGGTTCAGTCGGCGATGCGATCCATGCGCTGAAATGCTTAACATTAAACCATTCCAGGTCGGAAAAACTATCTTTGCACGGGCATGGCAGCAAGACCAAAGAATGTGTTGATAACCGATGATGTGCATCCTTTGCTGATTGAAGGATGCTTGTCCCGAGGTTACCAGGTGGATTATCTACCAGCCATCTCACTGGAAGACACCTTGGGATGCATTCAAGCCTATTCGGCCTTGGTGATCAACAGCAAGATCAAGGTGGACCGGGCCATGATGGACCGCGGGGTTGCGCTCCAATGGATTGGGCGATTGGGTTCTGGTCTCGAAATCATTGATCTGGATTATGCTCGTCAGCGCGGAATCCATTTAATCAGCACTCCAGAAGCAAATTGCCAGGCTGTCGCGGAACATGCATTGGGCATGCTCCTTTCCTTGTTTCGGAATCTGCCACAAGCAAATCGTGAAATACGTGTTAATCAATGGTTTAGAGAAAAAAATCGGGGAATTGAACTACATGGAAAAACCGTGGGCATCATTGGATTTGGGCATACAGGACCCGCTTTTGCAAAATTGTTGGAAGGCTTTAATGTTAAAATCCTGGTTTTCGATAAATACAAGCAGCATTTAAAATTGCCAGACCGTTATGAACAAGTAAAGAATTTGGAGGAGATTCAGAAGAAAGCAGAAATCATCAGCCTCCACATTCCATTAAGCGCTGAAACGAAGCATCTGGTAAACAAGGAATTCATCGACGGTTGCGCATTTCCGTTTTACCTGATCAATACGTCAAGAGGCGCAGTTGTGCGAACGACCGATCTGATGGACGCGTTGCGATCGGGCCAGGTCCTGGGGGCCTGTTTGGATGTTTTCGAAAATGAACATCCGGGAACTTATTCCTGCGAGGAACGAACCATGTACTCCACACTGTTTGACTTTGAACAGCTTGTGCTAAGCCCACACATTGCGGGTTGGACTCACCAGTCCAAAGAGAAAATTGCTAAAGTACTGTTGAAAAAGCATGATGCATGGTTGGCAAGCATCATGTCTTAACAATTGAAAATCAATATATTATTTTAATGAAACGCAGACACTCAAAATTATTTGGGTTCCTCTGTACGAAACGGGTTTGAAATGCATTTAGAAATTCTTAACATTGCGAAATTTTTTAAAGGATAAATTCTCAATTTCTCATTATGGTCAAACGAATAGTACTCCTTCTCCATGCCGTTTTGTTTCTGGGCGTAGCCGCCATAGGTCAAACCGCTTTGGCTGGAAAAGTTACAGACAAGGATAATGGCGAACCCATTATTCAATGCGCGATTATAATTTTCAAAAATGGAATTCAAGTGACCACCGTGGTCTCCGATTTTGATGGAAACTACAGTGTCCAGCTGGATCCAGGTAAATACGACATAGAAGCCCGCTACGTGGGGTATAACCCGCAACGGGTGACCGGCATCAACGTATTGGGTGGAAAGGTCAACACCCTCAACATGAAAATGAGCTTTGGGCTCGAGTTGGGAGTGGTTGATGTAGTGGAATACAAGGCGCCGCTGATCGAAAAAGACAACACCACACAGGGTGCTGTGATCACTGCTGAAAAAATCAGAAACATGCCTGTCAAAAACATCACCGCTGTGGCAGCCACATCGGCTGGTTTGTCCAGCGTGGATGGTGGAGCGGCATACATTCGAGGTGGTCGTTCAGATGCGACTGTGTATTATCTCGATGGATTGCGGGTAACCGGACGCCAGATACCTGTGTCAGAACTCGAACAGCTTCAGGTGGTTACTGGAGGAATCGAAGCCCAATTTGGGGATGTTACCGGAGGGATCATCGCTTCCACCAGCAAAGGTCCTTCTTCTAAATTTTCAGGAGGAATCGAAGCAGAAACTTCTGAAGGTTTGGATCCATACGGCTACCGATTGCTCAACGTGAATCTAAGTGGACCCATTCTCAAGCAAAAACTGACAGACTCCACGTATGGAAGAACCATTTTAGGATACCGGGTATCTGGTCAATACAACTACCAAAAGGATGACGATCCACCAGCTTATCCGATCTATCGAGCAACCGAATCTGCAATCTCCAGGCTCTCTGCAGATCCATTGAGATTGTTTGGAGGAACTCCGACCGTTTCTGGTTTATTCCTCGAAGACAGCGATGTAGAAAAATTGGATTACAATCCAAATGAGCAGAATACCGCCTACGATTTTACCGCAAAACTGGATTACCGTCCAGTGGAAAACATTGACATTTCGATTTCTGGAAACTATTCTGATGTAAACGACCGCTTCAATCCGGGAGATGCCAACACAACCGGACAAGGATCTTGGACCTTGCTGAACTGGATCAACAATCCGGTTGGTGACAACCAAACCTATCGCGTCAATTTGCGTTTGCGCCACCGTTTGGGCCGCCTTGTAGACCTTGGCGCAAATCCAGAAGAAGGTGGAGCCAGTTCCAACTTGCAAAATGCGTATTACACACTCCAGGGCGGGATCCAAAAAACTTTTGGTGAAACGCAAGACTGGAAACATAAGGACCGCTTGTTTGATTATGGTTATGTGGGTAGATTTCCAGGCCACTTCCAATGCGTGACCCGTGATGGTGTGCATTCCGGATACACTTTTGTAGTGGATGGTTTCGAGCCACAATACAGCACGAATCCGGTATATGCAGCGTACAATAAATTGTCCATCGATGAACCGCAAATTTTGGATGGTTACAGGGCCTTTAACGGGTTGGTTAGTACTTCTTACGACAACCTTTGGTCCAGCTTGCATAACAATGTAGGAGGGGTTTACAATTTGTACAACAAAAACGAAAACGACCTGGTAACCTTGCAGGTGACCAGCGGATTTGACTTTTTGCCAGGTGGTTCGAAAAGCGGACGTCACAACATCCAGTTTGGCTTGGTTTACGAACAACGGGTATCGAGAAACTATTCCGTAGCACCATTCGGTTTATGGAACCTGGCCAGGTTGTATACCAACAACCACATTGCTGGGGTAGATACCAACGTGGTTGTAGGGTTTGATGTAGATTGCGGAGACCTTTACCAAAACATCATTACCCCATCAGCAGAATCTCGATTCTATCGGGAAGTTCGTAAAAAATTAATGCCTAATATTCCGATCGATTCAGCCATATACTTGTATGCCAATGTTCAGGAATTGACCAATAATGACCTTACGTTGGATATGTTTTCTGCACAAGAGTTAACCGATCAAGGGGCTGTAGGATATTCCGGTTATGACTACCTTGGAAAAAAGTTAAGTGGAAACGTAAAATTTGAAGATTTCTTTGACATCGTGGATGCAGAAGGAAATAAATCTTTTACCGTTGCTCCATTTTCTCCCATCTATGCCGGAGGCTACATCCAGGATAAATTTACGTTCAAGGACATCATTTTCCGTTTGGGATTTCGTGTAGATTATTACGATGCAAATACCAAAGTGTTGAAAGATCCATATTCATTGTATGGCATTCAAAGCGCAAAGGCATTTCACGACATCAACGGAACATCTAAACCAGGTTCCATAGGGGACGATTACAAAGTCTACATTACGGGCGAAAGGTCAACCTCAGTGAAAGCCTACCGAAATGGAGACCAGTGGTATAATGCGCAAGGAACCCCAGTCAACTCTTCTGATCAGATCTTTAGCAGCAATCTGGTTTTCCCAGCTTATATAGAAGCGGAAGACACGATTCGTTCAATCAAAAGACCGACATTCAAATTGGATGATTCATTCGAAGACTATGATCCGCAAATCAATTTCATGCCTCGTTTGGCATTTTCATTCCCTATTTCCGACAATTCAAACTTTTTTGCGCATTACGACATTTTGGTTCAAAGGCCAACTTCGAATTCTTATGTTTCGCCTTTGCAATATTTCTATTTCAATGATCAGGGAAGAACGCCTGCCAACAATCCTAACCTGAAACCAAGTAAAACCATTGACTATGAAGTTGGATTCCAGCAAAAAATTTCCAACTCATCGGCAATAAAGCTTTCTGCTTATTACAAAGAGTTGAGGAACATGATCAACCGGATTACCTACAGTAGGGTGGCAACCATCGGTACTTACAACAGTTATGGAAACATTGACTTTGGAACAGTGAAGGGTTTCAACTTTACATATGACTTGCGCAGAACCGGTAATTTAGAATTTACAGCAGCCTATACCCTTCAATTTGCAGACGGGACAGGTTCCGATCCAGAATCACAATCTGGTTTGACAGAGAAAGGGATCAATATCCGTAACATTTTCCCTTTCAATTATGATGAGAGACATCGTTTTGCTTTCACGGTAGATTATCGCTATCAATCCGGAAAAGCATACAATGGACCACGCCTTGCTGGCAAGGACATTTTTGCTAATGCAGGAATAAACCTCCAAATCATTACCGCTTCCGGTAGACCTTATTCTCCAGGTACTCAAATAATTCGTTACGATGGATCAGGTTTCCGGGGAGACATCAACGGAGCGCGCTTGCCATGGAATTTTGGAGTGGATATGCGTATTGATAAGAACTTTTCTTTGGTTAAAGGCAAACATCCTTTGGATTTGAATTTGTATCTCCGGGTACAGAATTTGTTCGATACCAAAAATGTCATAGCCGTGTACAGAGGATCTGGAGATGCCAAAGACGATGGCTATTTGAATTCTGATCGTGGAGCTGCGGAAATTCAAAACGTAAGCACTACTTATGGCGATGATTACATTGATTATTTTGTCAACCAGTACAATTACCGCGTCCTAAATTCTGATTTCTTCACCTTGCCAAGAAGAATTTTCATAGGCGCTATTTTGGAATTTTAAACAACCATTAAAAATCATATATCATGAGATATACGTTTCTAATTTTATTTTTCAGTTTTTGCACGGCTTCCTTGATGGCCTATAAACCAGCCGAAAGTGCCATAAAGCAAAAAGAACATGCGAAAAGATTGCAAGCAAGAGGAGGAAGTTGCGCTCCTGCTACCAAACAGATCGACCTTGAAATCAATAACGTTCGCGCCCGTTTGCTCAACGGTGGGGATTGTTGGTGGGACCTGAACAAAGGATCCTACATTGTTCCCAAGCCTGAACCGGGTTCAGGAAAAAAACCCGTTTCTGCAATTTTTGCAGGAGCTGTTTGGGTGGGTGGATACAATCCGGGAGGAAATCTCCAAATGATGGCTCAAACATACCGGAATTCAAGTGCCAATGATTGTTGGCCCGGACCTCTGACCAACCTGGGAGAAACCGATATGGATGTTTGTTTGAAATGGGACCAATTTTTTACCGTAAGTGGGCAAAGCATTCGCGAACAACAGAAAATCTTTAAGCAAGTGCGGGGACAAAGAGACTTGAATCCTGATGAAATTCCGGAAGATGTACTCTATTACCCTGCTCGTGGTAACAAATACTTTTCTCAGAAATACCGATTTGAATTGCCGGATCCGGCAAAGTATCCGCAAGGATTGGGTTTGTTTTATGAATACCCTGAATCAGAAGATGGAATTTATCAACCTGAAAAAGGAGAATTTCCCATCATTGACATCAGAGGATGTTCTGAGCCCGTTTTTCCCGATCAAATGATTTTCTGGATATACAACGACAACGGAGGTATCCATACCAACTCCAATGGAGAACCTATCCGTATGGAGGTTCAGGTACAAGCCTTTGCTTTTACCACCACCGATGAGATCAACGACATGACTTTCCAACGATACAAGTTGATCAATAGGGCGCCTCAGGATTTGTCAGATTGTTATTTTGCCATGTGGGTTGACCCAGACTTGGGCTGTTATACCGATGATTACATCGGCTGTAACAAAGAAAGAAGTTTAATGTACATCTACAACAAAGATGCTTCTGACGGATCCAACGGTTGTAATTGCGACCAAGGGGTCAACACTTATTGTACAGAAATTCCATTGCTTGGAGTGGATTACTTCAGAGGCCCGTTGGATACTGCTGGTAGAGAACTTGGAATGACTTCTTTCATGTATTACAACAACGCCAGCAGCGGAAACCATCCAGCAGCAACCACCGACCCACAAACCGGTGTAGAATTTTACCGCTATCTGACTGGACGCTGGAGGGACGGAACCCCGTTGACGAATGGAAATACCGGATACAATCCAGGATCAGCCGACAGTACGCGATATGCGTTTACTGACGATCCGGATGATGCTTCCGGTTGGAGCATGTGTTCTGTAGCAGCTCCTGATGGGGACCGCAGAACACTTCAAGCTACTGGGCCTATGAAACTCAAACCTGGTGCAATCAATGAATTGATCATTGGTGCAGTATTCGTACCCGATCAAAACTATCCTTGCCCGAACATGGACGAACTTTACCAGGCTGATAATTTGTCACAGGATTTGTTTGACAACTGCTTTCGCCTGAAAGATGGACCGGATGCACCCGATGTGGATTTTATTGAGTTGGATCGCGAATTGGTCATGGTGATCACCAATGATATTTCTTCCAACAATTTTCAGGAAAGCTGGCAAGATAAAGGGATTGGACTGCCTCCAGGGGTTGATAGCATTTATCGTTTTGAAGGATACCGCGTTTTCCAGGTGGCTGATCCATCCATTACCCTATCAGATGATGCCATTGCTGATCCTACCAAAGTACGAGAAATCTATACCGTTGATTTAAAGAACAAGATTACCAAAGTATACAATTGGATTGGAACGAAAAACCCAAATCCAACCCAGACTACGCATCCAATCATTTACAGTCCGGTGCAAAAAGTCGCAGGTACAGACAATGGCATTCGCCATAGTTTCCGAATCTCTGAAGATCAGTTTGCCACCGGTGACCGCCGATTGGTGAATCATAAAAAGTATTATTTCGTTACCATCGCATATGGATACAACAATTTCCAGAACTACAACATCGTCGACAACGTTGGTCAAAGAACACAATATTGTCCAGGTCGTTTGAATATTGGTCCCAATGGTGATGGAAAACCCTATACGGCAGTACCCAGACCTCAGGTTTATGAAAAACTCAATGCAGCGTATGGCCAAGGTTTTGAAATTACACGCCACGATGGCGTGGGCGCAGGAGGAATTGACCTCCGTGTAAAATCTGAGATGTACAATAAAATGCTGGATCCAAATTTTGATGGAAAGATTACCTACGAAAGCGGAAGGGGTCCTGTTGAAATTAAAGTTTACGACCCTTTGCGCGTGAAAGATGGTGACTATTTATTGAGGTTTAGCGATGCCAATCTAAACAATACCAAATTGGACGATCCGGTTAGTTGGATGCTTATTCGCACCAACAGCAATGATACCATTTTGGCAGAGTCCGATATCAACCGTTTCAATGAGCAAATCATGAACAAGTTTGGTATTTCGGTTGCCATCGGACAAACCATTGAAGCTGGAAGCGACAGTACCAATACCTGTGGTGTAATTGGAGAAGGTTTGTATTTCGAATACAAAGACCCCAATGGTCCCAATTGGTATATTGCTCAACCAGATAATAACGTCGGCGTTTCAGATTTTATCCTGACCAGCCTTGGGCAGCCACGGTATGCCTTGGATCCTAAAGAATGTTTTTCAAACTTAGGAGATGGTTTGATTCGTGGTATGTGGTACCCATGGAAGTTACCAAGTGATACCACGTATTTAACCCCGGTTTGGATTGATCCATTGACCAAGGTGGTGCAAGGCGGGATGAAGATGTCTGATTTGAACAATGTGGACATTGTTTTTACTTCCGATAAAAGCAAGTGGAGCCGATGTTTGGTGATCGAAACCTGGAATTCCAATGCAGGTGGATCAAACACTTCTCCGGTTAGTGGATTGAAAAACTTTGCTATCAGCAGAAAACCTTCGGTTACCAAAGAAGATCAGGATGGCGATGGATTGCCTGATGTAGATACCAATGAAGACAGTACCGGTTATGCTTGGTTCCCGGGATATGCCGTGGATGTGGAGACCGGCAAACGTGTGAACATTATGTTCGGAGAAAATTCATTTTACTCCAACGACAACATACTCGTTTCAGGTTGTTCAACCAGAGGTTGGACAGGCGATGATATGATGTTTAACCCTACCGATGAGTACCTTATTTCAGATCAATCATGTCCAACCAATATTTTTGTTAGTTTATTGGGTCTGGCGCTTGGAGGGCATCATTACGTCTATGTCACAAAAACGCCTTATGATTCTTGTCGTTCTTACCGGAATTCTCTGAATTCAACGCGTATAGCTGATAAAAACCGACTGTTCAAAGACTTCACTTGGTGCAGCATGGCTGCGTTGAATCAGGATGTTCAGTTGTTGTCTTACAAAGACGGCTTGATTCCAAATGATTTGACCATCCGTCTGCGTGTTGACAATCCGTATCAATATGCGGTAGGAACCAACGAAAACAAAGGGCATAATTTGTATTCTTTTAAAGTCGAAGGATATGAATCAGGCATTGTAGTCAATCAAGATGATTTCAACAATGCCCTGGACAATGTGAACGTGGTTCCAAATCCATATTATGGGTTTTCCAGCTATGAATCCGGGCAATTTTCAAACGTGGTAAAAATCACGAATTTACCAGCCAGTTGCACGGTGACCATTTATTCTGTAGATGGTAAATTCATCAAACAATACAAACGTGATGAAATACCTGTAAAGCAACGCGGTTCTAATCCTGGTATTTTGGAAGCGCAAATCACTCCGGACCTGGAGTGGGATTTGACCAACTTTAAAAATATTCCAGTTGCAAGTGGAGCTTACATCATCCACATCAAAGAGAATTCAACCGGGGCTGAAAAAATTGTGAAATGGTTTGGAGTTGCAAGAAAATTTGACCCTTCTGGATTGTAAAAAAAATTGAGCAAGTCCGAAACGTGTTTTTCGGACTTGCTTTTTTCAATAAGCATTATAAACGAAAGATTTATGTTGAAAAATTTACTGTGTGTTTCCCTCGTGTTGCTTACCACATTCGCGGTACAAGCAGGAAATCCCGATCGGCAGGGTGAAGCGGGTGCCTATGAATTGTTGATGAATCCCTGGCCTCGCAGTGGCGCACTCAACAGTTTGAATGCTTCCCGGGTAGGAGGCATTGAAGCCATGTTTTTGAATCCGGCTGGTTTATCACGTATCAATAATTGGGAACTGGGGTTAGCCCAAACCAAATGGTTGCGCCCCAGTGGCATTGACATCAGCTCAGGTGCATTTGCCACCAAGTTGGGAGCCAATGGTACTTTGGGAATCGCTTTGATGAGCTTGAACTTGGGAGATATTCGCGTAACCACCACCACGAATCCAGAAGGAACAGGTGCATTGTATTCTCCAACTTTTAGCAACATTTGCATAGGTTATTCGCATTTGTTTGGAAACAAGATTTCAGTGGGATTCCTGGTTCGTGGAATTTCAGAATCTATCCAGGATTTGAGTGCATTCGGAATGTCTCTGGATGCTGGGGTGCAATATGTTTCCGGAGCGGATAACAATTTTAAATTTGGGATTGCCTTGCGCAACATCGGTGGACCCATGAGCTTTGACGGAGATGGCTTGTCAACGCAGCTAAAAAGTCCAACCGGTACGGACTTAACTTACAACGTTAGGCTTTCCAAATTTGAATTACCTTCTCAATTGCATATCGGTTTGTCTTATGACTTCAATGCGTCTGAACAGTTCAACATTACGCCAATCGTGAATTTTACCTCCAATTCTTTTGGAAGAGACGAAATTGGCGTGGGCGTGGATACCAAGTTGACCGAGTATTTAGGACTTCGTGCATCTTATAAGGTTGAATTGGGAGAAGCCACAGAACCGGACGTCAATACCGCCCATACTGGATTGGCAGCCGGACTTACGCTGAATGTACCGTTGAGTAAGAAAAACAACAATCGCTTTGCAATCGACTATGCCTACAAACATTCTGATCCTTTTTCTGGAACACACCAGATTGGTTTGCGGCTTGAATTTTAAACCTTTCACTCCGATTATTTCGAAGATGTTATCCTAATCTTTATACCAAGAAATAAAACAAAAACGTTTGCTGCTTTAGCAGCAAGCGTTTTTTGCTTTAAAAACACAAACTGAATTTGCCATGAGTGGACTAAATTACATGACCCAGGAAGGCTATGATAAACTTAAACATGAGTTGGATCAATTGAAAACAAACGGCCGCCTGGAAGCAGCCCGCGCCATCGCAGAAGCCCGGGAAAAAGGCGATCTCTCAGAAAATGCAGAATACCATGCTGCGAAGGATGCACAAGGTATGCTCGAAATGAAAATCAATGAGTTGGAAAAAAAATTGGCCAACGTCCGTATCATCGATACCGGAGACATTGACACTTCCTCGGTTGTGATGCTAACGAATGTTCGTATCAAGAACCACAAAGTCAATAAGGAAATGACCTTCAAAATCGTTTCAGAGGCGGAAGCCGACATCAAAACAGGGAAAATCTCGGTGACTTCACCCATTGGCCAAGGACTTTTGGGCAAGAAAGTGGGTGACAAAGCAACGGTCAACACACCAGCCGGAGACATGGTATTGGAAATCCTGGAAATTACAGCCTGATGCCAAGTTTATTTACACGGATTATCCAAGGTGAAATACCCTGTTACAAGTTGGTTGAAAATCAACATTGTTTTTCTTTTTTGGACATCCGGCCACTTGCCAAAGGCCATGCATTGGTCATTCCTAAGGCCGAAATTGATTATATTTTTGATGTACCCGATGAATTGCTGGCGGAGATGATTCTTTTTGCTAAGAAACTTGCGTTGGCCATCAAAGAAGTAGTTCCTTGTACAAAAGTGGGCTTGAGCGTCATTGGCCTGGAAGTGCCCCATGCACATATTCATTTGGTTCCGATGAATCAAATCGCCGATTTAAATTTCAGCAACCCGCGGTGCCAATTTACGGAAGAAGAATACCGAACGCTTGCTGCCAATATCGTTCAGGCATTTCAAAAAATTCAATAAAGTTTATTTTCTAAGTTGTTTACCATTCACCAGTAATCTGCATGCATCACGATTTGTGAGGAGTACCCAATAAGCGATCAGGATTCTGTTGAACAAATTTTTCCCATGAACTTCCTTGCTGTTTGGATGGTTTGGGTGATTTTACTTGATATGCCAAACAAAGTGCTGCTGCCAAAGCATCGGAGGCATCGTAATAGCGGGTCTCCATGTGAAAATGAAGAATGGACTGCAGCATTCCCGCAACCTGTTCTTTGCTGGCGTTTCCATTACCGGTGACGGATTTTTTTATTTTTTTGGGTGAAAACTCATGGATCTCCAGGCCCATAACCATCGCCGCTGCAATGGCAACGCCTTGAGCTCTACCGAGTTTATGCATGCTTTGTGCATTTTTTCCAAAAAATGGAGACTCAATGGATAGTGCAAAGGGTTGGTATTTTTCAATGAGTTCTTGGATGCTTAAAAAAATCTCCCTAAGTTTATCCTGTTGGGAAGTAAGGGATTTCAGATGCAACACATTCAAATCAATCATCACGGGAACGTGATTTCGGATTTCTATGATCCCGAACCCCAGAATGTTCGTGCCTGGGTCAATGCCGAGAATACGGACTGGGGAGTTCGTTGGGTTGCTCATGAGCACAAATGTAAAGCGCATCCATGAATAATAATGCCTGGTTTTCCAATCGTTTGGCGGATCATCAACATCTACATAAAATGTATCATCGATGAGGTGGATTTCATACGGTATAGCGGCAATGGTGATTTATTTTTTGGTGCAAGATGTGGAATCCAGTATACAACATTATGGTTCCATTTATTTTCAACTCCAGACGAATGGATGGCTTCAATGTGTGTTGGTTGCGTTCATGATCGGCAACGTGCTTGCTGAATCATGGAAACTAACGAATGTATCCATATATGGCATCCATGCCTGGAAGGCCATTCAGGCAACGTGTTGCGGTTATGCGGTGCAATGGATATTGCCGGGATGGATGGGCGCATGGGTGGGAAGAATGATGCATGCTGATGCAGACCAAGGGTCCCATTGCACCCGTGTGTTGTTGGTGGGAGGATTTTGTCAATCAGCTGTAAACGTTGCAGTCGGTGTGGTGACCGGTGGTGTTATAGGCCGGTTAGTCTTCTGGCCCATTCACTGGAATTTGGTCCATTTATTTGTATGGATCGTCTCAATGATTGTTCTGTTTGGGATCATTGGCCTCCTTGTATGGAGCCGTTGGGCAATTGGGTTCAGGCGTTTTGTAACGAATTGCTTTGCATTCCTCTATAAGGATTGGGGGAGCAAGCAGTTGATATGGATTTTTGCTTGCAGTGTTTTCCGTTACGTTTGCTATGTTTTACAATTTGTCCTGCTGGTCACTGTACTGGGACAAGTGGGGTTGCAGCAGGCACTCAATCTGGGAGCGATTTATTTTTGCTTGCTCAGTTTGGTTCCCGTGCCTGGTCTGTGGACAGTTTTCACGAGAGCCGGTGTTGCCATGTTGGTTTTTCCGCTTTTTAACTTGGAAGCCGATTTGGGCGTATTCATTGGATGGCTTATGATTTTGTTAAATCAAGGTATTCCGGCAATTTTTGGAATCGGATTTTTGTTTATAAAGTCAAATCGCTTTCGTTATGATGCCTTTCATGATGTTTGTGCTCATGTGGTGGAATGTATTTTCTGGAAACGGAGAACATGAATCCGGTGAGCTGGTATACAATGGTGGAGAAAAGCTCGTCTACAAAGTTTACTACAATTGGAATTTTGTGTGGTTGCCTGCAGGTGAAGTTGCATTTGAAGTCAAGGAAGAACCCGATAGCTACCATATTGAAGTGACCGGTAATACCTATGCCTCTTATGAATGGTTTTATAAAGTACGGGACAAATACCATTCTTACATTGATAAAAAGTCGGGCTTGCCAAAATTGTACATTCGGGACATTCAGCAAGGAAGCTATCGGCGTTACGAAAAAATTGTTTTTGACTACAACAGTGGCAAAGCGCATAGCTATACTGGCCGAAGCATGGTGGAACTGAGTCAAAAGGAAATTCCTCTGGACCGCCCATATTATGACATGGTCAGCTGCATGTATTTTTTAAGGAACCAGCGATTGAATCAAACAACCAAGCACTTCCGCACTTCTTTTCATTTGTTATTGGATGATGAAATTTATCAATTGGCTGTAACTCGGAGTGACTTTCACAAAGCACTGAAGATCAAAGATACCGGAACATTCCGCGCGATTTCTGCCGAAGCCGATGTAATTGCCGGCCATGTTTTTGATGAAGATGCCAAATTGAAATTTTACGTAGGCGATGATCTGAATTGCATTCCCGTGTTGATTGAGTCTCCCTTGGTGGTAGGGTCGGTTAAAGCGGTGTTGATGGAATGCCGCAATCTCAAATATCCATTTGAGTCCAAATTAAAATAATTTTTCAGATCGGTATTTGAAAATTGAACTTGTTTCAATTGCTGCGCGTTAATCAGCCCAATGATTTGATTCAGCGGCAAGTATTATGGAACACCTGAAGGAGAGCATGCCAAAACAGAATGCATACTTGGATTGAATGTTGTTGAAAAGGAAAAAGTGGCGCATTCAATCTTATTATCAGAAAGCTAACAAACGTTTGTTCGTACAAAAGGGTGCTGGTACAATGACTCATTCAATTTTTTGTACCTGTTCAAGTTGGTACATCAATCGATTGATGTCGGCTGCGTTTAACTTCAGTCTCCCTTCGATGGTGATGGGTTCGGAAGTATATGGAATGGCTTTGAGGGCTTTCACTTCGACCACCGTTTCCGGTCCGGCTTTCCCGCAAAAGAAACAACTGGAATAGGGGAAAGCTGAAAATACAAATTCGGTATGGCTTTTAAAACCATCCGTAGGGATGATGTAACCTTTCAATTGGATACGTTGACCTTCGAGGGCTTTCACTTCCTTACTGAAAAGGGGTTTGTCAACTTTGATTCCCAACAACTCATCGTATTCTTTTTTGTAGGTGACCTTGGACAACACAGGCCACATATTTTGTGATTGGATAGGAGCCAAGATCAACCCAAAGGAAAACAGAAACATGGAACATCCTCGAAAAATCAAGTGAAATGAAAATAGCCTGGAAGTTGTTTTCATGATTCGTTACTTAACAAATGGTGTATGTCTGCACGCGTAGCTTTTAACGTAGGGATCAGGGCGGCCAGTATGGCAAAGATACAGGTAATTCCGACCAGGATTCCCTCTGAAGTTAAAAAGACATCACCCCGAATACCGTAGCGACTGCTCAATTGCAGCGTTTTGTCCAAGCCCGTCAGCGCAGCATGTGATATCGCGATGCCTGTCATGACGCCGGTGATGCATAGCAATAGTGATTCAAGGATGGTCCATCCTATGAGTTGTGATGGTTTTGCGCCTGCAAATCGGAGCAATGCCAGTTCATATTTGCGGTGTTCCATAGCTTGCCATAAACTGATGAAAATACTGAACATCGTGATTGCGACCAATGCATAAACAACCCAAGACATCATTTCGGTTGCTGTGCCGGTCAATTCATAAAGCCGATTTAATTCAATGGCTGGATTGACGGCCATGAGTTGCGTATTTTCATTGATGCTTCGCCCTAAATTAAGACTTTGTATGTTGGTCCCTTTAAAACTCAACAGCAGTGATGTAATCTGACCTTCTGTAGCCAACAGGTCCGCATTGTTTAAACAGGCCGGACCATGGTGATGAGCGGAGTGATCTTCAGCATGTTCATCATGATGCATTGCCCAGTATGAGGAGATGGTGCAAAAAATCAATTGGTCATTTATGGTCCCGCTGGGTTGCAATATGCCCACTACGCGAAAACGATGATCATCATGCAGGTGATTGCTTTCTTCTTCAGATGTTATGCCGTGGCCGGTTGTTATAAGATCTCCTAAGTTCAATTTTTTATTTTGAGCAACTTCCCAACCAAGGACCACTTGAAAATCATTGGTAAAGAGTTCACCAGTCTTTGCAGTCAGCCCATTCACCGAAAAATAGTTTAAGGTGGTACCGACCAATCTGTTTCCAGCATATTGGTCGCCCAAGGCTATGGGTACTGTAGCCTGAATGATGGGATGGTTTTCTCGTAAAAAAGGTTTACAATCTTTGAGCAATATATTTCCCGTTGGAAAATCGATGTGGAACAGATTGCACAGTACGGCTTGGAGCGGACTTCCTTTGGCCGTGAGGATTAAATCCGTCTTACCCAAATTTTTCGAAAAGTGATTTTCAAATTGCGCGTTGATCAACAATCCCAAACTTATCAAAGCGCTTGAGAACAACAAGAGTAATAAATTGAAACCGGTATTCAAGGGCCGGTAAATCAAATTGCGGTATGCGAGTTTCAGTGGGCTCATGACAACGCAATGTTTCGGTCCAATAAAGTTCGAAGCCGTGTGTCATGGCTTACCACGATCAATGCGGCCTGGTATTTTTTGGCTTGTTGGAGCAATAATTGGATGGTGTGTTCGGTACGCAGATCGTCGAGGCTGGCCGTGGGTTCATCAGCCAAAAGGACTTTCGGTTTATGGACCAATGCACGCGCCACACTCAGGCGTTGTGCTTCTCCTTGTGAAAGTGAACCAGGATACCTTGTAGCGTGTTGCGCCAGTGACAACGAATCCAACAATTCATTCAGCACTTCAGTTTCCGTTTTTCCAAGGCTTAACTTTTGAAACAAGCATAGATTGTCCCACACATTCAACGATTCAATGAAGTGAGTTTTCTGAAAAACCAATCCTATGTTTTTAGAACGGAATGCATCTCTTCCTTTTCGGGACATGGTCGCCATGGAGCGATTGTCAATTACAATTTCTCCCGCGGTACAATTCAATAGCCCTGCAATCAAGTGAAGCCAGGTGGTTTTTCCACAACCGGAAGGCCCGGTGATCAAAACAGAATGCCCTGCTTGGCAAGCAACATCTGGAAATTTCAGCAGTTTATCTGAATCAGGATAACGGTAGGCAATACCAGCGGTTTGTATCATGGCATGCTTGTCCATAGACCTGAATAAGTTGAAAAAGATTTAGTAAATGCGCAGGGGCGATCCTGTATTTATGAAATTCAGGATAGCTGGCCTGCTTGTTATTGTTTGATCCATTTTTTTGTTTGACTCCAGCTTCCATTTTGAATTTTAGCAAAATAAATTCCTTTGGGAAAATGCTGAACATTGATTTCGGTAATGCCATTGTTCGATGAAAGAGGAGCATTGTAAAATGTACGTCCTAATAAATTGCTGATGACCAGTCGGCTTGCATGATTTTGCAATGGTCCGTGCACCACAGTAAGTTTATTTTGGACAGGATTGGATTGAATGTGAAAGGAAACAGGTGTTTCGTTCTCTGTACCCGTAGTGATGTCGAAGCGCGTTCCGCTGTTGATGACTTCTTTAGAGGTTTCCTCTTGAACCCAGGCAATGACATACATTTGGTTTTCTACCCAGTTAGGGGAAATGGCGATGCTAAAATTTTTTACGACACTGCCTCCTTTTTCCGCCAATGCAATCGGCTCACCGGTGGAAGCACTCATGAAATCCCGAAATACATCATAATGAATTTTTTCGCCGTTGGGGGATGCGTAATTCAATTCCTTTTCAACGATGGCCACGTAGATTCGGTAATTTCCAGCAGGTTTGTCGCCAATGGTTTTGATTTCCACTACAGCATTTTTGGTGCCGCTTCCCGTTTCGTTTACGATGATTTGAATCGCTGATTCTTTATTCAGTTCGGCATCCAAATGAGATGCGGTTACAGACCCGGCAGATCGTTTGGTCAGGCCGTTGAATACGACGGTAGGAGTACCCGAAATGGAATAAAAACTTGCCCGTTGGCTTTGATCTTCTTTGTTTGCTTGATACAACAGGCAGGAAGAATATGGTATTTGCGGGTGAATCGAAAGGTGGTGGTATTTTCCTTTGTAATTTTTTAATAAATTGTAATATCCGGGATTTGAACTGGCGCAAATTGGGCAACGTGAGTTGGTAAAATGTTCCATAAACAAATAGCGCTTGGCTTGCGCGAAGCTTCCGAAAGCGGAGGTACAGAAAATGAAGATGAAAAGGAATCTTGTTTTCATGGTCAATTTTTAGATGTGCAATATTAACGCCTTGAACATCATCTTGTTTAAATCAACGTGTTAAGGCAATCGAAATAATTTTAAATTTCCGGCCACCAAAACCCCCAACAGCTGATCCGTCACTGCAAGGCTGGAAATAGGGTGTTCGGCAGTATATAATTTGGTTTCTATTCCTGTGGTTAGATCAAAGCGGTATAGCGTTTCGCCTAAACTGTAAAAGCATGTATTTTTCGTGCAATCGGCATGTGTCATTCCGGGTATCATCCACTGGTTGGTTTCAAACAATTCGAGCGTGAAACGCCGTATGCCCCACGAGCCTATATACAAAAACACATGATCTTCAACTTTTTTCAATCCGTTGGAGCCTCCAGAACGAATAGCCATAGGATTGCTCCATTTTGGGTGCATGGTTTTTCCTGAGGCAACATGGAGGATTGACAGGTTATAGCCGTCGAACAAAAGCATTTGATCGGAATCGAGATTGCATAAAGTAGCTTGGTCGTTCAGCATAGGTTCTTCCCGGGTACTCAATACATTCCATTGGAAGTCCAGTGACTGAATGAGAAATTCACCTGGATAATACAGAACGGGTTTTAACGGATCGGTTGCATCCATCCGGACACTGGACCGCGATTTATTCAATCCGAGGCATTGTTGGAGTTCGAGTTGTTGGTTGTATTTACAGACCTGATGCGAGGCCTTATGGTGCAAATAGATGAATCCCATAGGATCGATGGCCATTTGGTCTGCGGCGAGGGCAGTATCCATCATTGGAACCAAGGCTTGCGCAGGCAGTCCAATGATCCAGCAAAAGCTAAGGATAAATGCGACCGCTTTCATTTTCAAAAAATTTAAGATGTACTTTTCCATCGGTGAGTTCACCAAATGAAAAGAACTGCATCCAATCTCCCAGGTTGATGTAAATGCTTTTTTGATTCGAAAGTTGATAATGGATAGGGAGGTGCCGGTGACCAAAAATAAAATAATCGAAAGAATCGGTTAGCAACTGCTCTTCACAAAATTGAATCAGCCATTCTTTGTCTGCACCTAAGAAATGTTGCACTGCATCTTGGGCTTCACGGCTTTTGCTGCTGAAATAGTTGGCCAGACCAATGCCAAGGTCGGGATGCAACCAACGATACATGGTTTGTGCGAATGGGTTGGTAAAAATTTTTTTAATGAATTTGTATCCATGATCTCCGGGTCCCAATCCATCTCCGTGCCCGAGAAATATTTTTTTTCCCTGTAGCTCCAGGATTTCGGGGTGATGAAATATAGGGATCCCAAATTCCTTGGAAAAATAATCGTGCATCCACAGGTCGTGATTTCCAGTGAAAAAATAGACCGGGATATTGGATTGGCGTAGCTCAAACAAGCAAGAAAGCAGCCGCGTATATCCTTTTGGGATTACGGTTTTATAATCAAACCAAAAGTCGAAAACGTCGCCTACCAGGTAGAGGGCATCCATGTTGTTTGCAACAGACTTGATCCAACGGCAAATGCGCTCTTCCCGAACAGCACTTTCTGCGGAAGTAGCTTTCAAATGGAAATCCGAGGCAAAATAAATAGAACCCAAGCAGTGTGGATTAGGAGGGATCGGTAAATCGGGGATCGGCTTCCATCACGTTTCCGCAATGCGGGCATGTGCGTTTTTCCACTGAATTATAGTATTCTTTAAACCTGGGTAAGAAATCTTTTTCAATGTTTTCCAGATGAAAGTAACTGTCGTGCAATTTAGTGTTGCAATGCTCGCAAAACCACATCAGGCCATCCATGTCTTCTGGTTTCCTTTTTGCTTCGATCACCAGGCCAATGGTGCCGGCGGGTCTCATTGGAGAATGGGGTGTTTTCGCAGGGAGGAGGAAAATTTCTCCTTCGCGAATTGGAATATCAACTGCAATGCCATCTTCTTGGATGCGCACGTTGATATCGCCCTCGAGTTGAAAGAACCACTCCTCGGTTTCATTGTAATGGTAATCTTTTCTGGCGTTTGGTCCGGCTACCACCATGACGATAAAGTCTTCCGCTTCATGGTACAAGTTGCGGTTGGCAACCGGTGGTTTAAGCTCATGACGATGTTCTTCAACCCATTTTTGAATGTTAAACGGTCTGCGGACAGGCATAATGGAAATTTTGCTTAAAGATAGGCATTCTGTCATCAAACCGTAAAATTGATGCGAACTTAATATGCCCCGTGCATTCCAACTTTATCAGAATGCTTGGTATAATCAATCCGGGCTCCCTTGACGGCATACGCACATAATGGATCATTTCATCATGGTTATTCTTGCGAAACACGTAACATCCGATTTCAATCACTCGGCCTTCAGTTTTTTGCTCTATTGAATTTAATGTGTGTCAGCGTTTGATGTGGATTTAGTCGGTGTAATTTTTTTTGGAAATCTTTTGAAGACTCAAATGCCAGGGTTGATGCATTCAGAGTGAATCATTCAAAACTTAACAAAATGGAATTACGTGCACTTTGAATGGGTCCTATGCATCGATGAACGTGTAGAGAATTTTCGATTGATTCGTTTTTTATTTCCGAAGTACCAATGGATCTATAATTGAATTGTTGGACTTTGTCTTCCATTTGTAAAATAGAAATGGTTTGTGGTTTACAAGGACAATCTAGATGATATATTTTGTTTAAATCATTTTTCAAAGCAGAAAATGGAGTATAAATTCTGGATCCAAGATTCCTACATCAATAACATCGTCATGGCAGTATTTTATGAGTTAATAAGGTATACTATATTCTTGGATTGAAATAAATTCAACATTATTCGATTGTGAGCATGCCATTGCATTGTTAAGGATGAATTTTAGAATGATGAAATTGATTCTCCTAAATAATGGTCGGTTCTTAACAGGGTTCAAATTAAAAGTGATTGACTACAAATATTATATCCTTTACGTATTATTGCAATTTAATAATAAGACAAATGAAGCGCATATTCTGGCTATCTTCCATATTCATATATTTCGCTCTCGGGGAAGTGTTGGCTCAAACCCTAAAAACCCCATTTGAAGTTAACAACAGCATCTGCAGTCGATATGATGAAGTCATTTCTTTTTATCAACAACTGGCCAAAAAGTCAAAGCTGGTAAGAGTATTGGAAGCTGGTCCTTCCGACGCTTCTTTCCCCATCCATGCAGTGGTCATTGCATCAAAAAAACATTTTTCACCAGAACAAAGTCGGAAAGCTGGAAAAGCGGTGTTGTTCATCAACAATGGAATCCATCCGGGAGAGCCGGATGGCGTGGAAGCAGCGATGTTGTTTGCAAGGGACCTGGTCACCGATCAAAATTTAACCCCTCTCCTGGAAGCTGTGACGCTGGTTATCATTCCGATTTACAATGTAGGAGGCAGTTTAAACCGAAACCGGGATTCGCGGGTCAACCAGAATGGTCCGGAGGAATACGGTTATCGAGGCAATGCGCAAAACTTAGACCTCAACAGGGATTTTGCCAAATGCGACAGCAGGAATGCAAAAACTTTTGTGCAGTTGTTCAGAAAATGGAACCCCGATGTTTTTCTTGAAACCCATACCACCGATGGGGCAGATTACCCCTATGTGATGACCTTGTTGTCCAGTCAGCGCCATAAGTTGCAAACGGAATTGGGCAATTTCATGTACAAACAGTTTATCCCTTCATGGACAAAATCGATGTCGGAACAACATTTGGAGGTGATTCCTTACGTCAATGCCGAAGGAGATCCCATGCAGGGGATTTACGATTTTTTGGACGTACCCCGTTTTTCCACCGGTTATGCTGCATTGTTTCATTGCATGGGTTTCATGGCTGAATCGCACATGCTCAAACCATTTCCTGCGCGCGTAACGGCACACAAATTATTGATGCACCAGTTGCTAAAAACCATGACCATAAAAAAAACCGAATTGTTGAATGCCCGCAGTCAAGCGCTTACAGCGTCCATGGCGAAGACCACGATGGACGTACGATGGAAATTGGACAAATCCAGGGCAGATTCCTTAATTTTTTCGGGATATCTGCAGGAAAAATCCATCAGCAAGGTGACAGGTCTCGAAAAGTTGCAATACAATACCACAAAGAATTATCAAACGAAGGTGCCCTATTACAACGTTTGCCAACCCGTGACCACCGTTCAGATACCCATGGCTTATGTGTTGCCAGCAGCCTATGAGGCTGTAGTGGAGCGGTTAAAACTGAATCACGTAAGAATGGAAGTTTTGGATCGTGATACCCTCCTGGAAGCAACGTACTACCGAATCTTGGAATATCCAACCGTTGCAAAACCTTATGAAAATCACTACCTCCATCAGTCTGTGACCATTGAGCCGGTTAAGTTAAAGCGATTATACTTGAAAGGCGATTACCTCATTCCAACCGATCAACCGGCAGTACGCTATGTGGTGGAGATGCTGGAGCCGGAAGGACATGATTCGTTTTTTGCCTGGAATTTTTTTGATGCCGTATTGCAGCGCAAGGAATATTTCAGCGACTACCTGTTCGAACCCCTGGCGGAGGCACTTTTGTTGAACAATCCCCCATTGCAAGCAGACTTCGATCGCAAAAAAGCGGAGGATGCCCGTTTTGCCCAAAATCCTCAGGCCATGTTGGAATTCATTTACGACCGATCCCCTTATGCTGATCCAGGGTACATGATTTATCCTGTGGGCAAAGTTGAAAAAAATAATGAAGAATAAATATTGGAAGATGGGTAATGGATAAGGAAGAGTACTAACAAACGTTCGTTAGTATATAGCCTGCTGTCCTAATCTTTATTAAACATCCATTTTGCTGGTAATATGGTTTCAATATTCCATGTGCATTCTGAATAAGGAAATGTGAACGCATGCTTCTTCACCATCCTTCAGTTACATTTCTCTATATTCCATTCACCGTACTCTATGCACTTTTTCTTATCTTTGCCCCTCAAACCGTACTATGGGTAGGATATTCGAAGTCAGAAAGCATAAAATGTTTGCCCGCTATGCCAAAATGAGCAAGCAATTTGCCAGGATCAGCAAGGAGGTATTCATGGCGGTAAAGGCATCCGGAAGCAATCCGGACAGCAATCCAAGGCTCCGTGCTGCACTCCAGAATGCGCGCGCATGCAACATGCCGAAGGATCGCGTAGAATCGGCTATCAAGAAGGCTACTTCCAAGGATGAAAAGGACCTGGAAATACTGACCTATGAAGGCTATGGTCCGCACGGCATCGCGGTCTTGGTAGAGACTGCCACCGACAATCCAACGCGTACTGTGGCCAACATCCGTTCCTACTTCAATAAATATGGAGGCAGCCTGGGTACATCGGGCAGCGTCGACTATTTGTTTGAGCATAAATGCATTTTCAGGATCAAGAAAAAACCTGACTTGGAAATGGAAATGCTGGAATTGGAACTCATTGATGCCGGCTGCGAGGAACTCAACGAAGATGGCGAAGAAATAGTCGTATATGGAAATTTTGATGGTTTCGGAAGTCTGCAGGATTATTTTGAAAAAAACGAAATCGAAATTGTTTCTTCCGGCTTTGATCGCATTCCTACGATGACCAAAAAACTGACCCCCGAACAAGAAGAAGAACTCAATAAGTTGTTGGACAAAATTGAAGAAGACGAAGACGTGCAGAATGTTTACAGCACCATGGAATAATATTTATTGGCTTTATGCATCAAGCACCTCAATCAGCGACCGAAGCTCTGTTGCATAATGTTCGGCTTCACCGGATCATTCTTTTCGTTTTTCCTTTTCTCATTTATTGCAATACCCTGGGCCATGAATTTGTCCTGGATGATGGCATCGTCATCACCGAAAATATTTATGTTCAAAACGGCCTGGAAGGCATCCCGGATATTTTGTCCAAGGATTCTTTTCGCGGATTCTTCCAAAAGGAAGGCAAAGAAAAATTGGTTGCAGGAGGACGGTACAGACCCTTAAGCCTCATGGTATTTGCTCTTACGGTGCAACTATTTGGAACATCGGCTGTGGTTTTTCATCTTCTTGCTGTGTTGATGTATGCGGTATTGGGTTTAATCATGTATTGGGCTTTGCAAAAATTGCTCGTCGTGCGGTGGTCAGCCAATAGCCTGCCATTTGCATTTTTTAGTTGCATGATTTTTCTGGCGCATCCCGTACACACCGAATGTGTGGCCAATGTCAAAGGAATCGATGAAACCCTTGCTTTGTTGTTTAGCCTGGCTTCGTTGGGTTTTTTCTTAAACTACATTGACCATCAAAAAGTCCGCGAAGCGGTTTTAGCGGGTTTGATGTGCTGCTTGGCTTTGTTAGCCAAAGAGAATTCTGTTTCTTACCTTTTACTGATACCGGCGTCGGCATTTTTATTTCGAACCATTCAATGGAGAAACCTCATCGTTCCGTGTCTTTTTTTATTCCTTGCGGCCACGTTATTTCTTGTGCTTCGTGTAAACTCCCTGGGTTGGAATCCATTTTCAAAACTCTCTACCGAGTTGATGAACAACCCATTTATGAAATTGGTAGATGGCCAAAAAGTTGAAATGAATTTTTTAGAGCGCTGGAGCATCATCACATATTGCTTGTACGAGTACTTGAGGTTGTTAATTTGGCCACATCCCTTGACGCATGATTATTATCCTAAACACATTCCAGTGCTGGGACTGGCTTCTTGGAAATCATTGTTTGCGATGGGTGCGTATACCCTCATGATTGCCATGGCATTTCTTCAAATTAAAAGGGTGAAAGAAATTTCTTTTGCCATTCTGGCGTACCTATTGCCTTTGTTTTTAGTGTCCAACATATTATTTCCCGTAGGCACCAACATGGGTGAACGTTTCCTGTTCATGCCAACGATGGGCTTTGTTTTGGCAGTGGTTTATGGTTTTCAAAGACTGTCCGGCGGAAAATGGAATCGTGTGGTTTATTATTGTCTCCCCTTGATACTGGTATACAGCGTTCTGACAATATTGCGCAATCCCGCATGGTCAGACAATGAAAATTTATTTACCACCGATGCAAAGGTATCCATCAACAGTGCTAAAATCCATAATGGAATAGCTGGCGTGCTCATGGAAAAATTAACAGGCTTAAAGGATACTGCAGCTATTCGGAACATCCTTCAAAAATCAAGAGTCGAACTGGAAAAAGCATTGGCTATCCATCCGGCTTATATGGAAGCTCATTTGCAAATGGGTAATGTTTTGTTTCACGAAAAAAACTATGAGTTGGCCATTGAGCGATACAATCTCATATTGAAAAACATTCCGGAAGATGAAGACGCTTTCAACAATTTGCAACTTGCATTGCGGGAACGAGGTCGTCAACTTGGCGAAGCCGGAGCCTTTAGCAAAGCAAAGGACTATATTCAAAAAGCCCTTGGCATGAAACCTTCCGATGCTGAATCGGTTTTGTTGATGGGCATTGCTGAAGGAAGTTCAGGAAATGGGCAAGCAGCCATTGACTGGTTTCTCAAAGCCATTGAGCTCAACCCAAAAAATCCTCAGGCTTTTTTAAACCTGGGCATTGCTTACCAAAATGCAGGCCAGCAACAGCGTGCAGATTCATTGTTCCAAATCGCTCAAGCCATGGATGCAGGAATAATCAAAAGAAACGGACTCGAAAAGTGATGAAGCGAATACTATTCATGTTGCTATGGTCCCTGGCTTGCTTGACTTTGCAAGCGCAAATAACAAACGATTCAATTTGGTTGGACAGCATGTTGCGCACCATGACGCCTCAGGAAAAAATCGGCCAGCTGTTCATCATCCGGGCTTATGCCAATGACCAAGAAAATCACATCCAGTCGGTATTGCAACAGATTCGCGATCATCAGGTAGGCGGTATTTGCTATTTCAAAGGGACTTCCAAACTGTTGCAAGAGCGTATGCGCCAATATGCAGAAGTTTCCAAAGTACCTTTGCTCAACAGCATGGATGCCGAGTGGGGTGCGGGGATGAGACTAACAGATGTTAGTAAGTATCCAAAGCACTTATGCCTCGGTGCATTGACCAACAACCGCCTGATTTATCACATGGCGAAGACCATGGCCATGCAATTGCGGGAATTGGGCATACACATGAATTTTGCGCCTGTGGCCGATGTCAATAACAATTTGCAAAATCCGGTGATTAACGAACGTTCGTTCGGGTCCGACCGCTTGCGCGTAACCACCAAAAGTTTTGCTTTTCTGCAAGGGCTACAGGATGGGGGCGTATTGGCTTGTCTAAAACATTTTCCCGGACATGGTGATACCGATGTTGATTCTCATAATGAATTGCCGGAATTGCCTTTCGACCGTAATCGACTCGACAGCATTGAATTGTTTCCCTACCAGGCGTTGCTGTCGCGTGGTCCCGCGGCCGTCATGGTAGGTCATTTACACATACCTGCATTGGATTCTGGAGTTCACGTTCCTGCAACCCTGAGTCCGGGCATCACGCAATACTTGCTTCGCGATTCTTTGAATTATCGTGGCCTCATCGTGACCGATGCTCTGGAAATGGAGGGTGTGGCTAAAAATTTCACCGATGGAGAAATAGCGGTCAAAGCGATGCTTGCAGGAAATGACCTTCTGCTCTTGAGCAAAAACCTCGAACAAGCTAAGCAGGCCATTGAGCAATCCATCGGAGATGGTATTTTATCCTGGGAACGTATTCACCAAAGTGTGCGACGTATATTGTTGGCAAAGCGGCAATTGGGATTGTTCGATCATGTCCTGGATACTGTACAAGCTTTAGACATTGAGCGGATGAATCGAACCATCAAGGCTATCAACGAACCAATTTACAGAGCTTCGTTTTGTCTTGGCAGGGATCCTCAGCAGTTGGTCCCCATACGCAATATTCCAAAAAACGTGCTCACGATTCAACTTGGAAATGGAAACAGCCTTCCCTTTTTATCCCGTTTTACAGACTATACGAACATTCGTTCGCTTTTTTTGCAAGATACGTCTGACTGGACTTCGCATTTTGATACTGCGATCCGTGAAGCGGACCTGGTCGTGATTCATGTGCATGGATTGCATTTCAAAGCCAGCAAATTTTATGGCATGAATTTGTATGCGCTCCAAAAATTGAATCCGGTCATTCGCGACAAAGCATGCATTGTGGTTTTGTTTGGATGTCCTTACGTCAGTATGTATTTTCCAACCCACACCAGTTTACTTTTGGCGCATGAAGAGAATGAGATGACTCAGGATCTGGCCGCTCAAATGTTGGTGGGTACAGATCCGTTGCAGGGCGTTTCTCCAGTTACGGTGACCAATGTTCTAAAGGCAGGACAAGGAGTCTTCAGGCCCTCATTGATGCGAATGGGATATTCCCTGCCTGAGGCACAAGGGATGTCTTCCGATACATTGGCTTACATCGATACAATCGCCGCGGATTTGATTCAGCAAAAGGCAGCTCCAGGTTGCCAGATTGCCGTGGTGCGAAACAATAAAATGGTTTACCAAAAATCATTTGGATTTCTGGATTACGACTCGACGTCTGCAGTGACCCATGAAAGTTTGTATGACCTCGCTTCGCTCACAAAAATACTTTGTACGGCACCCTTATTGTTTCAATTGGAAGACCGGGAGCTGTTGAGTTTTTCCAAAAAATTTTCAGACTACTTGCCGCTCTTTAAGGACAGCAATAAAAGTCAACTGAGTTTCCGCGATTTCATGTTGCATCAGGGCCGTTTGCTTTCTTGGATTCCTTATTATAAGAATACCGTGTTGCAAAACGACAGCGTTCATCGATATAACCCTTTGTACTATGACACGGTAGCGTCTCTTCGGTTTAATGTACCGGTAGCTGCAGGTATGTATCTTAGGTCTGATTATCCGGACAGTATTTTTCAGCAAATTGTTGATTCGCGAACACTGGAGGAAAAAAAAGTGAACTATTCTGACCTAGGATTTTATTTCATTCCAAAATTGGTACAGCAATTGACGGGAAAAACACTAGAACGATATTTCCAACAGGAAGTCGTTGAACCATTGGAATTGAAGCATACGGTTTTCAATCCAATAACAAAGGGCTTTGTGGCGGAGCAAATTGCTCCAACCGAGGTGGACACGTATTGGCGAAAGCAGGTGATCCGGGGATATGTGCACGATATGGGAGCCGCAATGATGGGGGGAGTAAGCGGGCATGCAGGATTGTTTTCAAATGCCAGTGATGTCGCGCGCATCATGCAATTGTATCTGAATCATGGACAATACAAAGGACTGGAAATTTTGCAATCTTCCTCGCTGGGAACCTACTTTGTGCGAGACCGTGAATTTTTACGCAGGTCATTGCTGTTTGACATGCCTGCATTACAAGATACCATCCGACCTTATGTTTCGTCAAAAGCCAGTAACCGCACCATAGGACATCAGGGATTTACCGGAACATGCGCTTGGATTGATCCGGAGGAGCAGATCAATTATGTTTTTCTATCCAATAGAAGTTTTCCATCAGCTGAGCACAATTTGCTTCATCGCGAACGATACCGGACAAAAATTCAGGATGTGATATACCGTTCGTTGCAAAACGGAGGGCAGCTTGAATGGTCAAGGTATCATCACACAAGCTATTCCATCAAATGAAGGTTCGTAGAGCGCAGAAAATAAGATTTTTGCTATCGATGGCATTTCGCTATTTGCTTGGGAAAAAATCATCGCAGGCCATCCATTGGATTACCGGTATATCAGTGGTTGGCATAGCAGTAGGCACTGCAGCATTGGTATTGGTTTTGTCGGTGTTCAACGGATTCGATTCGCTGGTGGCGGGGATGTTTAGCAAACACAATCCCGATGTGAAGATCATTGCGGCGAAAACTAAATATTTTGCGGAAGAAGAGACCATGTTGCGAAAGCTTACCGATCTGGATTTTGTGGAATCCCTAAGCCGATGTTATGAAGAAGTGTGTATGTTTCAATACAATGATGCGCAGGAGTTTGGAATCATCAAAGGAGTCGATAGCAGCTTCCGAAGTGTAAGTTTGCTTGATGAAGCTACGGTGGAAGGAGAGTTCCAAACAAGGCTGGGAAATAAGCCCTTTGCAAACATTGGAAGCGGTCTGCGCAATAAATTGGGTGCCAGTGTCCGCGATTTTCAAGAACCGCTTCGCGTTTTTCTTCCGGGTAGTCAGGAAGGCGGAATTTTGCAGACCAATTACCAGGATTTCTTATTGAACTTGCAATCTGTATTCAGTTTTCACCAGGAGGCGGACTACAACACAGTGATCACCGACTTGGAGTATTTGCGCAAGCAAAAAGATTCGAGTAGGATTCTGAGTTCCCTTGATTTGAAATTGAAGGAACGGCCCACGGGAGCTATGCTGCGTGAAATTCAAAGAATTGCCGGGCCGGATCTGTTGGTGAAAGACCGTTACCTTCAGGATGAAGCTTTTTTGAAAATCATGCGCCTGGAAAAATGGTTGTACTATGCTTTGTTCTGTCTTACCTTGTTGTTGGTATCTTTTACGGTGGTCGGAGCGCTGTGGATGATCGTATTGGACAAGCGGTTTGATATTGGCATCCTGAAGTCGATGGGGATGGAAGATGGCAACATCAAAGGTGTATTTGTGTTGTTGGCCTGGATGATTTGTTGCAGCGGACTGAGCATTGGTTTTTTGTTGGCTATAGGATTTTATTGGGTGCAAAGCAATTTTGGCATCATTGGTATTCCGTCCGATTACCTCATAGACAGTTATCCCATGGAACTGAGGTTTTTTGATTTTGCCTTGGTTACGGTTACGGTGTTAGGAATCGGGTGGTTGGCGGCCTTTATGCCCAATCGCAAGGTAACTGAAATCAAGCCAATTTTTCATGAAGAATGATGCATTGATTGTCCGATGTATAATGAATGATTAGCATGTAAGGACGAGCAATGAAATCGTAAAGATTTGATTGAGCAAGGAAAATTTTTGGATGGATAAAAAATTACTTTGATTTTGTCCAGCGGCTTATCGAATAAGTTGCATTCAGACTTCTCTTTTTTAATTTGAAAACTCCGATGCCTTCTCGACCTCCCTGGTCATTGGAATTGCCTTCTACACTTTCGTATATGCGTTCATTGATTGCGCTGTGATAGAAACCGGTATGTCCAATGCGTTTTAATTTGGGGTAGTAAAGACAAAAGACATCTCCACTCATGGGTTGTTGGTAAGCTTTTTTCTTGTACCACACGAGGTTCTTTTTGTTTTGTGCAGTGGGGCTGTACACGTTGATGGTGGTAGGAATGCAGGCTTGTTTGAACACCCAGCCCACAAAAGCAGCGCACCATGGCTGGCCGGCTTTTCCTCCGACTGCTGTGAGGTATTCTTCCACGCGTGCTCCTCGGTTTTTGCCGCCTGATTCGCGGGTGCCTACTTCATCCATGTAAATGCAGGGAATGCAATCTATACATGGGCTTTGTAAAGACTGACCAAAGCTGCGATGAAAAAACAATACAAAAAAACTAATAAAAATAATTTTTGCCATGGTTGTAATTGATCAAAGTCTTCTTTGGATTGGTTGCTCACTTCCATTTTGTTGGCCCGCACATTGAAACCTTGGTTATTTCCTTTGTAGTATTTCCACAAATGGCGAAAACAAAAGCGGAGTGTAAAAAATGCTACGCTGTTGAAAAATAAGAATTCCCCAGTAGCCAACAAGGCTGCTTGCCAAAAGGACGGATCGTAGAAACCTATCCCTTCACCAAAAAAATATTGGCCGGCAATTCCTAGTCCCAGAAATGCAAGAAAGGACAGAGGAACCGACCAAAAACCATTCCAGAACAGTAAGAAGTATTTGAGCCTTTTGCCCAGTGGAGTGCTGGTGTGTTCCTGCTTTTGATTGGATCCTTGCTGTTCGTAATCTACCATACGTTTAATCTGTTTGCTAAAGATAGCACAATGTTTTCAATTTAGAATGTAACCGATGATCCCGCCAGCCAATAGCCCGATGATCAAATACCGGTAACGGTCCTTTTTTGCGGATTTGATGTACTCCACCGCAGTATCGAGATTTTGGTTTGCCCGGTCCAACTGGCCTTTTATCGTAAAAATCTGTCCATTCATGCGGTCCAATGTATCCTTGGTTTGCTGGATGTAATGTTCAGAGGTGTGATAAAATTGCTCATTCAATGCGTACAAGGCATCATACGCTTGTTTTCGCTCTTCGTACAGTTTCCGAACCAGGGTGTCTCGCTGATCCATTTGCAGTATGATCTGATCTGCATTTTCCCAGGATGGAAACAATAGGCTATGTGCGCTGCGGTACTTTTCAAAACTCTGCTTGTTGAGCAACCACAAGGTGTCGGTAAAATTCTTGACGATGGCACCCCGGAGGATGTAATATGCGTTGATGTGGGTACTGTCTGTAAAAGGTATAATCTCTTGGGCGAACAGATGATTGCCGGTTAGCAAAATGCCAAAGAGTATCCGTTTGAGGCATGAATGATTCATTGCTTTGTGGGGATCAATGGTTTGGTTTCAATGGTTCTTGGTATATCTTTCAAAAGTTTATGTAAATCCTTTCGCTGGTTCTGCAATTGGGACACCTGCTGCTGGATTCCACTGAGTTTGTACATCACGTCCTTTTCTTTGAGCAATATCAAGCTGTCTACCGTTTTACTTTGCTGCCTGAATTGTTGAAGGGCCAAATCAAATGCTTCAGTTTGAATCCGCAAGCCGTTCACCATCTTTTCCATATTGACCAAGCCGGCCTTGGCCGAATCAATTTTTTCTTTCGCTGCGCGAATTTCCCGAATGGCCATGTTTAATTTGCTTTGATTAAAAATCGAAAACACGACACTAACCACCAGTGCAATGATCAATATCCAGAAAGCCCACTTATATGGCTGAAGTTCCATCTCGATTTTTCCGAATGAAGATACAAAATATTTTGGAATCGGTGTTGCTTCGGCAGCTATTTTTTATTTTGGCCGCTTCCTCACTACATTTTACAGGCAAGGCTTGAAAGCGTTTTTTATAGGACAATGGACAGGCCTGAAACTAACGATGGTTAGTTTTAAGGGCGGGGACTTGGGCTGTAAGGGTGATCTGAGCAAAAGGCAACGCTTGCCGGATGGTCTTTGTAAAGTTTTGCTTGCTTTCTTGCATAAAGAACCAATGCTTCCTTAATTTTGCCACCGAAATGGAAGATTGGGCATTTGAGTTTGAGTGGTTGCGAATTCGTCATTTTGTCAAGGACCGTATAGGATCCAAAGAATTGCCGGATTTGAATGCGATCTTGTTATTGATCGGCATACAGGAATTGGGGCGACTGCAGACTGGAAAGTTTACCAAAGAAGAAAAACGGGATTTGATGCACATCGCGAGTTGTCGCTTGCTTGGACAAGATGGTTACTATGCATTCAAAGGACTGGACCACGATGGATGGCCGCATTTTGAAATGTTGAAACCTTTTTCGTTGAAAGGTGTTAATGCCCAGGAACGCTATTTAAAAGAAAAAATCGTTCAATATTTCAAAGAGGAATTTCGAGGAGAAATTTCTGTTTAATGGAAGTGTCTAAAGAGTTAAACATGAAAATACGTTATGCATTTGTACTGCTGCTGGCCTTGGTTTTAGCATCCTGCAACGGTCCGTCCTCTAAGTCCAAAGGCACTTTAGCGCTGATCGAAACCAACAAGGGCAACATCAAGGTCAAGTTGTACGACAGCACCCCAAAGCACAAAGAAAATTTCATCAAACTGGTAAAGCAGGGTTACTACAATGACTTGTTGTTCCACCGGGTGATACAGGGATTCATGATGCAAGGGGGTGACCCGCAATCCAAAAATGCCGGACCAGGTGTGATGCTGGGCAATGGGGGTCCTGGTTATACCATTCCTGCTGAAATAGGAGGCAAGCATTTTAAGGGTGCGCTCGCTGCCGCCCGACTTGGTGACGCGGTCAATCCCACCAAAGAATCTTCTGGTTCTCAGTTTTACATCGTTCAGGGAAGGCCGGTCAATCGCGCCGAACTCACGATGATGAGTCGCGGAAAAAATCTTCAGTACACTGAGGAAGAAACCAAAAAATACGAAACCCTTGGAGGGACTCCATTCTTGGATGGGGATTATACGGTTTTTGGAGAAGTAGTGGAAGGCCTGGAAGTCATCGATGCCATTTGTATGGAACCTTGTGATCAGGGCAATCGTCCCACAACCAACATCACCATGAAAATCCGCATGCTGTAAATGCAACTTCATTTCAAAACAACCGATACGATGAATCCTGTTTTCCGATTTACCTTAAGTCTGATCGCATGGGGCGTAACCATGGGACTGGCGGCACAAAAAGTTTCTTTTAAAATTGCGCAAACAACCGTAAAAATTCCTCAGTCGGTGGAATTCCAAAACACCACCAAAGATGCCGAGCGTTATGAGTGGGATTTTGGAGATGGCAATACATCAACCGAAGTCCAACCCAAACACCTTTATTTGAAATCGGGTATTTACCTTGTACAACTCAAAGCATACAAAGGAAAAAAAATGAAACAAACACAACAAAAAATCGAAGTTTTACCTCCTGACGGATGCATTGTAAGCATTGAAACGGCTTATGGAAGAATGATTGCGAAGTTGTATGATAAAACGCCTCATCACCGCGATAATTTCGTGAAGCTCGCGGAAGAAGGGTTTTACAATGACCTGATTTTTCATCGCGTGATCAATGGTTTCATGATCCAGGGAGGTGATCCCAATTCGCGCGGAGCAGCTCCTGGGAAAATGTTGGGAAGTGGGGGCCCCGGTTACACCATTCCAGCAGAGTTCAATCAGGAATACGTTCATAAAAAAGGCGCATTGGCCGCTGCGCGAACCGGCGATCAGGTGAATCCAAAACGCGAGTCCTCTGGATCTCAATTTTACATTGTTCAAGGCAATCTTCAGGAAGATCATAGCCTCAACATGATGGAAGACCGGAAGGGCATCAAATACACTGCAGCGCAGCGCGAAGCGTATAAGACTTTGGGAGGTACTCCATTCCTGGACATGGATTACACGGTTTTTGGCGAAATCATTGAAGGCCTGGAAGTCATCGATAAAATTGCAGCCGTAAAAACCGAACGTGGCGACCGACCCACCGAAGACGTGAAGATGACCATCAAACCCCTGCACTGAGCAGCTTCCCATCAACAAAATAAAGGAAAGGGCAACCAACCTATGACGGCCCTTTAGCATTGGACAAAACCTTGAATGGGAATAGAATGGCGCACCATTGCACCGAGGGTTTTTTCCTTTTTTGAAGTGCGACATTGCGCTCTATAAATTTCAAATGGTTGATTGACAAGCTTTGCAAGGTTATTGCAGCGGAGTTTAGACGCTTGTTGGCAAACCAGTGAAGATTCAATGCGTTCTATAAATGACTTCCCAAGTCCTCTCCATGCCCATTGATTAGGTAAAGGCTTCGTGATGATCGCATGGCGCGATTCAATTTTATGTGGTTGTAATGTCTGTAAGATAGAAACCCAACAGATAAATTTGTTTGCCTGCGTATTTCAATCTTCTGTATTGAAATAGCGGACCATGCTTTGAATTTCCTTGTCTTGCTCCAAGGAGGGAAGAATCTTGAACAGTTGTGAAACCATCTTGGGGTTTTCATTCAAGGCCTCTTCCAAACATTCAATGGCGGTTTCGCGATGATCTTCCAGCAAGAAATGATAAGCGGATTTGCAAAACAAAATATCGGCTCCAAAGCTGTATTTGTCAGCACGGATCAAAGCCTTTCCAGCCTTCTCCAGTTCGTTGCGTTGGAGCAGGAAGCTAATCAGCATAGACCAGTATTGACTTTGCTCCATTCCAAATTGGGCAGCTTTTTTGTAGTGCGACTCGGCTTTTTTGAAATTTTCTTGAGCTTCATAAGACTTGGCCAATCCGGCATGAAACTCTTCACGTTGATCGTCCAGATCTAAAGCGTTGAGGTAATATTTTATGGCTTTGTTGTAATTTTTTTCATGAGCAAAACACTCGGCCAGGTAATAAAAAATTTCTTCGTTGTATGGATCGTGGTAAACGGCCTTTTGCAATTTGTGTTTTGCTTCTTTATGGCGATTCAATTTGATCATGCATTCTGCAATGTAAACCACCAATTCGGCATCTGGTCCAAACATTTCGTTGGCGTCCAGATAACATTGCAATGCTTTTTCGTGAAAGTTGATTTGAAGGCAAAGTTCAGCGCAATCCAAGTACCCTTGTTCAAACTGTGGATTGATTAGAAATGAGTATTCCAAAGCTTCTACAGCATGATCATATTCACCAATGCATGAATAGGCATGACCCAGATTGTACCAGGCTAAGTAAGAATAAGGATTTTTATCAATCAACTCCTGATGGAGTCTTATGCTTTCTTCATATTTTTTAGAAAACTCTACGCTGACCCAAATTTGTTCCAGTGCTTCCTGATTGTTTGGATTCAATAAAAGCGCTTCCCGCAGCGTGTCGAACATTTTGTTAAAATCTTTCATGGTTTCGTAAATAAATGCTTCAACCAATAATAATTCCGTCATGTCGGTTTTGTGGATGTTGCATTTCAAATCCATGAGGATGTGTAAGCTTTCTTCATAACGCTCAATCAATGCATAGGCCCTTGCCTGGAGACACTGGATATCAGGATTCATGGGAGAAATAGCATACGCTTGATGGAGTACTTCCAATGCGAGATTTGCCTGCTGCGAAGCCATGAGCAGTTTTGCTTTCAGTAAGTAAAAATCTTGTTTGTATTTGTACATCGCAATGGCTTGGTCCGCCAGGTGTATTGCTTTGTCAAACTGAAATTGTCTTTCATAGTGTTGAATCAGTCGGACATAGTAGGATTCTTCGCAATACTCGCGATTGAGCAATTGGCCTTGCTCTTCAAATTCTGTAATGAGTTTTGAAAGGATATGATCTGGCTTCGTCCTTTTAGGCATATCTTTCTCAGGGATTATTAAATGCGATGTAAAAGTAACATTATTCTGCTATTCCATTCCCCGGACAGTCTTTTTTTTGAAAAGCCCGCAACACATAGATTTAATCGCGATTTGACAGACATTTCAGAATTCCAAAACATTACACTTTATCCGAAAAATAAATGTGTAAATCCACGTTTTATAACTTGCTAATTATCACCCTTTAAATGGGGATATTTTTTTTGAAAAAAAAATGTTTTTTTTCTTCCAGACAGGTACAATCCTCCAAAAATGAAAACCGCTGCGACCCCGTAGTGGATCTGCCATTGGTCTTTTCCTGTCACGATGGCCACTGCAGTACCAATCAAAGGTTGGAGGTATATGTATGCGCTGACGATTTCAGCATTGGTGTGCTGAAGCGCATAAGCATTCAGTGCATACGCACCGAAAGTCGTTGCGATCAACACGAATGAGAAAGCCATCCATTGTGTGGTGTTCATGGTCCAAGGTTGAAATTCCATGAGTTGTGGCCATGCAAGCAACCCAACGGGCACAATGGCCATGGCAAACATGGCAGTCAGTATCTTAAAGGCTCCATATCGGGAAATGAGTTCAGGAACTTTGACAAGGTAATATCCATACAACAATGCATTGGCCAGCACCATGCAATCTCCCGCTAAACTGGATGTACCTTGTCCATGATCGCCGCTTTGCATGATGAGGTAAACCGCACCGGTTAAGCCCAACATGCATCCGATCCATTGGTGAAATTGCAGCGATGTGCCAACCAAGGTTTTGATCAACAGCACGAGCAGCGGAGTGCACACCATGATCAATGCCGCATGAATGGGAGAGGTATTTTTCAATCCATTAAAAAACAAGAGCTGGTTTCCAATGACTCCTGTAAAAGCGCAAGCGGCCAACAGTAACAAATCCTTTTTGTGGAAAATGAAGACAGGCCGTGTGATGACGTAAAACAAAAGTGCTGTAATCGAAACGCGGTAAAAAATAAATGCATTGGCACCGATGATGCCGGGGTCCATCAACACTTTGGCAATGCTGTAATTGGCGCCATAAATGAAGGCGACCACCAAGAGGGCGATATGACTCAGGTGCCTTGAGCTCAAGTGTTGCAAAACTAAAGCGTATGCACAACATTGCAAGCTAAAGCCAACGCAAAGCTTTTGGATTTTTGTGTAAACTGCCTCGCTTGTGTTGCGATGTACTTTATCCAAGAAATCGTATGTAAACGTTTGCGATGCATACTTGTAAAAGATCTTTACTTTGTAAGTGCCTTTAAAATCATAACTTGCGCCCGAAATTTCCGGGCATGAACAGTTTTTTACAGGAACTCAATGAAGTACAGCGCAATGCAGTGACCGATGTCCAAGGTCCGGTCATGGTCATCGCGGGTCCTGGCTCGGGAAAAACTCGTGTGCTTACCTTTCGATTGGCCTATTTGCTTGAACAGGGTATTCAGCCACAACACATATTAGCACTTACGTTCACCAACAAAGCCGCCAAGGAAATGACCGAACGCATTGGTCACCTGGCGGGGGATCGCGTAAAAAAAGTGTGGTGCGGAACGTTTCATAGCATTTTTGCAAGAATCTTGCGTGTAGAAGCACCGAAAATTGGATATCCCGCCAATTTTTCCATCTATGACACCGAAGATAGTAAAAGCGTTCTTTCGGAGATCATCAAAGAAATGGATCTGAATCCAAAAACTTATTCGGCCAACACCCTTCGCGCGCGGATTTCATCTGCGAAATCAAATCTCATCACTCCGGTGATGTATGAAAACAACAGTGAACTCCGCGACCAGGATCTTGAAAATAAAATGCCTGAAACTTTTCGCATATACAAAAAGTATGTTCTGAAATGCCTCAAGGCGGGAGCCATGGACTTTGATGATTTATTGTTGCAGCTCTATCGCTTGTTTCAGGAAAATCCGGAACAAATTCTGGAGAAATACCGACGCTTTTTTCAATACGTGATGGTGGATGAGTTTCAAGACACCAATTATCTCCAGTATGCCATCATCAAGAAATTGGTCCTTTACGAAGGCAGTCCGCGGAACATCTGCATCGTTGGAGACGATGCACAAAGCATTTATTCATTTCGAGGTGCGACCATCAAAAACATTTTGGATTTTGAAAAAGATTTTCCGGATGTCCGCGTTTATAAACTCGAGCAAAATTACCGCAGTACACCGCACATTGTAAAAGCGGCGAACGATGTAATCACCCGAAACGAACGCCAAATCCAAAAGGAAATTTGGACACACCACGAAGAAGGTCATAAAATAAAACTGTTGCGTTGTACATCCGACACGGAGGAAGGAAAAAAAGTTGCCGATTATATATTGGAACTAAAAAACAGATTCCATTTAAAGAATCGCGAAATTGCCATCCTCTACCGTACCAATGCACAGTCCAGGATTTTCGAAGAACAATTGCGTAGGTACAACCTCCCGTACAAAATTTATGGAGGCATGTCATTTTACCAGCGCAAAGAGATCAAAGACCTGATGGCGTATTTGCGTTTGGTCATCAATCCCATGGATGATGAAGCATTTAAACGAGTGATCAATTACCCCAAACGGGGAATTGGAAATACCACCATCGATAAACTCATGCTTGTGGCGGGTGAACAAGACTGCTCGATGTGGGATGCCATTGAAAGTTTGGATGTATCAGCAAAAGCCCTGCAGACCTTGCGTCAATTTCAATTTCAAATCAAAGAAGTTCAGCAATACAGCGTTCATGCAGATGCATACCAGACCGCCCAATACATTTTTAAATTATCCGGGCTTTCGGCCGAATTGAAATCCGATTTGAGCAGCGAAGGCATACAACGCATGGAGAATGTGATGTCTTTGCTGGATGGTATACGATCCTTTACCGAGCAAGACGAAGTGGACGAACAAATTTCAGAAAACCATTCACTGGCTGCTTATTTGCAAACCATTTCGCTGATATCGGATTTGGATGAGAGCGACCCACAGGGAGATTACATTACACTCATGTCGGTGCACTCCGCCAAAGGCCTGGAATTTGATGCGGTGCTGGTTACAGGCATGGAAGAAAATCTGTTTCCCAGTTACATGTCCATGCGCGATCAAGACCTCATTGATGAAGAGAGAAGGTTATTTTATGTTGCCATTACGAGGGCCAGGCAACACCTCGTTTTAAGTTACGCAAACACCCGTTATTTGTTTGGAAATTTGCGCATGTGCGAACCAAGCCGGTTCATTGAAGAAATTGATCAAGCCAGCCTGGATATGGAACGCAGCAACCGCAATGTCTTCGATTTGACCCAGGAACCATTGGGTCCTCGCCAAAAGTGGGTGGCTGCAAAACCAAAATTTACACAGGAAGCCATGGGAAATTTTACCCCCAGCCCTTCCGAAAGCATACAATCAGGTATGTTTGTGCTGCACCAGAAATTTGGCAAAGGAAAAATATTGCTTATTGAAGGAAGCAAAGACAACCGTGTGGCCACCATATTATTTAATGAGATCGAAAACCCACAGCGCAAAATCATTTTAAAATATGCCAAACTTCAGATCGTGCATTGATGCGTTAAGCACAATCCACGCGGAATAGGAATGAATCATTGCCAAGGATTCAAAGGCACACAACACCAAATATCCAGCTGTTACAAAGTTTACAAATAACTCAACCACCAATGTTGGCGGTGTTGTGTTTTGTATCGATCATACCACAAGCAAATGGGATACAATATGGCAATCACTGCAATCCAAACGGCGTAAACCCCCGGCAAGTTTAAACCTTCCCCCGGTAGGACAAACATGAACGGCACTTTTTGTGCGCTCTCTGTGGCTTCCTGAAACGAATGTCCACGTACATAAAATGCAATGGTTGCAAGTGCATGGATCAAAAATAAGTGCAGGATATAATAAAAGAAAGCGGTGCGTCCAAAAGTGATCATGATGCGTGAAAAGGCATTGTTTGTTTTTTCCAGCGCCACCATGGCCATCAGAGCAGGTCCTATCATGATGCACAGATACAGAAGGCTTGGAGGATACTTGTCCACATGGAGGAAAGACAACACCGTCAACCATCCTGTCGATTGATTTTTCCAAGCTACCGGATCGCCATAAACATTCAAGAAACGCAGAACGATAAAAATCAAGATCAGTCCCAGTCCGGTATTGAGCAAAATTTTATTTCTTTTTTGAGCATTGAAATCCGGATGAAACAGTCGACCGGCACAATAACCCAGCAACATCAAGCCCGTCCAAGCAACAAAAGGGTAGACCAAAAGTAAAAAACGACTGGGAAGGATTTCGTAGGTTTTAAAATGCCCGCTATGGAATAAATCCCACCAAAAATTGGGAGCAAAGCCTGGTTTGGCTTCGGCAAAATCGAGGGCGTTGTGTAGGACTACGATCGACCACCCAATGCCGAGGATTATGGCATAGGGTACTTTAAACCGGATGAGGATTCCCAAAATGACCATGCTGATGCCGATGGTCCAAATAACCTGAAAAGGAAACAGATTATACAAAGGATTGAAGGTCCATGCCAGCGAAATGATGAACCATTCGGCGAAAATGAGCCACAGACCCCGCTTGATGACAAAAGAAGAGAGTTCTTTTGAATTTTTGCGAAAGCTCTGCAGGTAAATGGATACCCCCGATAAAAACACAAAAACCGGAGCACAGAAATGGGTGATCCAGCGCGTGAAGTAGAGTGCAGTGGTGGTGGTTTGCAAGTTGAGCGGATCGTCGGTAAAGGCGGTGATGTGAAAGTAATCACGCACGTGATCCAATGCCATCAATACCATGGCTATGCCTCGCAAAACATCGATGGATTGTATTCTTTGTTGCGTGGATTGATTGAAAGCCTCCATAACTGGTTACATTGTGTTCGTGCGTACAAAGTTAAATATTCCTATGAATTGGATCCCAGAGCACCATGCTTAAAGAGCGATTGCAAATATTTGCTTCAATGGAAATGAGGATACCTGTAAAATGACCTCTACCTTGCGACCCATCTTGCACTGGCATCTCTGAAGACGAGTTTGCCCGCAGTTGATCTTCAGTGATTTTAAACAATGGAATATGCAAGGACACTAACGAACGTTAGTTTGAACGTGTCGGAACGCCCTGGTCTTAGCAGGTGTGCACCGGCAGCGTGGATTCTTGGGCCTCAAGTAATGAATTTTTGGCATCTTTGATGCAGAAATCACAAATTTTGAAGAGAACGCTGTTGGCGACTTCTGGTTTTTCAGAAAAAAGTGGAATTTCCAGGGGTATTCTGGCAATGAACTCTAAATTGTTGCGTTTGGTAGTCCTATGAAACGGTTTCCCAGGTTTGGCGGTTGGAAAACAACATTGTTTGCAGCAGGTCTGCTGCTGATGGTGATGCCACTTTTTTATTCCAATTACCTGGGTAAAAAACTTGCCGAGCTGGAGCTAAACAAAATTAAGCTGTTTGAAAAAACCTTGGTGGAAATCACAAATACCGAGAACCTAAACTTGGGTGAGGATGTCGGTTTTGAATTTGATATGTTGCAAGAGATCATCCGCGATCTTCAAATCGTGGTGGTCAATCGCAGTCAGCAAGTTGATTTGTATAATTTTGAGCAAGTCAAAGATACCCTTGGCCTCATCCAAACCCTACGGGAATCCGGGCCAGCTCCTTTTGTCTCAGATGACTACACCATTTACTACAAATATCCATTTACCATTACCCTGTTGGAGTACTTTCCTTTGTTTCAATTTTTTCTGTTGCTCTTGTATGCAGCCATCGGATATGCCATCTTCAATGCTTCACGCCGGGAGGAACAGAACCGCGTGTGGGTAGGCATGGCCAAAGAAACGGCTCATCAACTGGGTACCCCTATTTCTGGAATGGTCGGCTGGCTCGAAACGATGAAAGGTCCTACCTCAGAAGCAGAACGCTCTGAAATCATCATGGAAATGGAGAAAGATGTAGAAAAATTGCAACTGGTCGCCGATCGGTTTTCCAAGATCGGATCGACGCCTGAACTGGAGCGAATGCCCTTGTATCCGCTGGTGGAGTCCAGCATGCGTTACATAGCAGCGAGAGCCTCTAAAAACATTGCATTTAGCCTTGGCCAGGATGATGTAAGCACCATCGAGGTTCAGTTGAATGCCAATTTATTTTCCTGGGTATTGGAAAATATTTTGCGCAATGCGTTGGATGCGATGGATGATAAGGGCTCCATTTCCATTCATTTGGGATATGTCGGATCGTGGGTGAATTTAGACATCATGGATACCGGCAAAGGCATTCCTTCATCTCACCGATCCGATGTCTTTAAACCTGGATTTACCACCAAGAAAAGAGGCTGGGGTTTGGGCTTGTCTTTGTCCAAGCGCATCATCGAAAATTACCATGGCGGAAAAATTTATGTAAAGTCCTCAGAACCAGGCAAGGGGACCACCATCACCGTGCAATTGCCAAGAATTTCTTAAGGTCCCAAACGATACGTTAATCCCACCAATCTGCTATTGCTTTTCGCACTACATTTGCCAATCGGTTTACATTAAAAAAATACACATGCGTTTTCACGGTAAAATATCTGCCTTAGCTGATTTGGAGGCCTATGGAATCCGAAACAATGCGAATCAATATTGCAACCTGAGTCAACAAGAACTTGTACAGGAGACCTTGCTTCATGGGCAAGGATCGTTGAGCGATCAGGGAGCGTTGTGCATCCGAACGGGTGCTTTTACCGGCCGAAGTCCTGATGATAAATTCACCGTGGACGATGCATTGACGCATGACAGTGTGGATTGGAATAAATTCAACAAGCCTTTTCCGAAAGATCAATTCAACGCCTTGTTGGAAAAAATGTGCCGTTATTTTGATGGCAAAGATGTCTATGTCAAAGACGCTTATGCTTGTGCAGACGAACGCTACCGCATTACCATCAGGGTGTTTGCAGAGTTTCCATGGAGTGCGCAATTTGCCGGAAACATGTTCATTCGTCCCGACGATAAAGATTTGGATGCTTTTATTCCAGAATGGTGTATTTATTGCGCTCCAGGATTTCATGCGGATCCAGCCGTGGACGGTACCCGTCAACATAATTTTTCGATCATCGACTTCGAAGCAAAACGCATTTTAATTGGTGGATCAGCTTATACAGGCGAAATTAAAAAGTCCATTTTCACGATCCTGAATTTTGTACTGCCCCATCAAAAAAATGTTTTATCCATGCACTGTTCAGCCAACATTGGCAAAGCCGGTGACACCGCTATCTTTTTTGGTTTGTCGGGTACTGGGAAAACCACCCTGTCGGCTGATCCTGGTCGCAACTTGATCGGAGATGACGAGCACGCCTGGTCTGAACAAGGGGTCTTCAATTTTGAAGGAGGCTGTTACGCAAAATGCATTGACCTCACTGAAGAAAAAGAACCGGATATTTATCGTGCCATTAAACCTGGCGCCATATTGGAGAATATCCAATTTTTTGAGGGAACGAATACGCCAGATTACAACAATTCATGCATTACCGAAAATACCCGGGTATCCTATCCACTTGAACACATTCGTAACGCGGTGATACCTTCTGTTGGCGGACATCCCAGGAACATTTTCTTTTTGACCTGTGATGCTTACGGAATATTGCCCCCGATATCTAAATTGAACAAGGCGCAAGCCATGTATCATTTCATATCCGGTTACACGGCCAAAGTGGCTGGCACCGAGACAGGTGTTACCGAGCCCAAAGCCACTTTTTCGGCTTGTTTTGGAGCACCGTTCCTTCCGTTGCACCCCACCTATTATGCAAAAATGCTTGGACAGCGTATCGAGCAATTCAATCCGAACATCTGGTTGGTAAATACCGGTTGGACGGGTGGTCCATATGGTGTTGGTTCCCGGATCAAATTGCCGTATACCCGGGCATTGATCACCGCTGCATTGAATGGAGATTTGAATACCGTATCGTATGCGCGAGATGAAGTATTTGGTTTAGAATTCCCCACGAGTTGTCCAGGCGTGCCTTCTGAAGTGCTTAACCCTCGCAATACCTGGTCCGATCAAGCAATGTACGATCAAAAAGCACTTGCACTGGCGGATCTATTCACGCACAATTTTGAAAAATACGAAGACAAAGCAAGCGATGACATCCGGCAGGCTGCTCCCAGCAATGTAGTGCGCAACGGATAATCAATTTTTACATGCCTCAATTTTGGAATTTCCAAGAGTGAACTAACGAACGTTAGTTCGATTTGAAAATTTGATTCCATTCATTTAGAGCGATTCCCCAATCACGACGCATCATATTTTATTTTCAAAGCTATTTATCAAGGGTTTGCTCGCGAATGGGTTTTTCTAAGGGTGTTGAAATATTTGTCATACTGGGAGATATTCAAACGAAGAGAATAGTTAATGATTTGTTAAATGTATTTTTTTTTTAGTGGTGTTACCGTATAATTTACCTAATTTAGAGAGATAATTTCGGACTACGGCAACGAACTAACAACTGTTAGTCACTGACATTAACCACCAAAACCCTCTGCCTATGTGCACGAATCAGATGAAGTTATTTGAGTAAGCGCTTAATTTCTCAAATGCTTTTCTAAACATTGTTTTTATTCCTGTCCCAGGAAGGAAGTTTAGTCAATGATGCCATTCATTGCTTAGCGGGAATTGTTTTATTTCTGCAAGTACATGTATTGTTAACACCAAAAATCTACACTGATGAGAAATTTATTAGACAACCAATATGTCCAATCTCCGGCCACCATTTCAGCAAAATGTAATATTTTACAACGAATCTTTTCTTATGTCGGAATTTTATCAATACTTTTAAACATGCAATCAAACTCCACCCAAGCCCAATCAATTGATACCATTGTCTGCGACAATGGGGGATTTGAGGATGATTTTGAATATTATTTTGGTAGCACTTCTACATACTATTCTGGTAGCAATGGCTGCATTCCTTTAGATACCGGTAATCAAGCTATTTTTTGGTCTTCAGTCTCATTACCAAATTATAGGCGATTCCAAATCGTTTCAGGGGGAACTGACAGCCTTGTTAATATATCAAGAACCAGGTTCGGAAGCAAGTCTCTTCTTTTAAATAATAAGTATGGTTTAGAGAGTGATAATTGTCAAACGAACTACGAAATCAATAAGTTAGTAAAACGATTTAAAGTTACTGAAGAAAATAGAGAATTTACGATTTGGTATGCAGCGGTCCTGGAAAACCCAGGAACTCATGTCAACAAACAGCCATTCTTTAGTATCCGATGTGACTTAGCCCTCTATAGTGATTTGTGCTTTGATGCATCTATCTTGAATTGTGAGCAGGACCGGTCGGACAGTTTATGTGACTTTGATGCTATAGATTCGATAGACTGGGCTTGTCATAGAATTAAAATCCCGGCAGACCAAGTAGGTGAAATAGCCACTTTGGAAATAGTAGCTGCAGATTGCGCACAAGGTTGTCATTTTGGTTATGCGTACATCGATGGGATATGTGAAGATTGCACGACCAATATTTTTGGTTCAGCTGAATTATACGAAATTCCATTTGATTCGAGTGGCTTAGGAATCAAATATTTTACATGTGAAGGCGAGTATATTACCGTATGTGGAAACTATGAGCTCCCTTCGGTATGTGGAGAATGGTGGTTAGAATCTTTTGATGCACCAGGATTTGACATTGAAAATCTAACTATTGATTCAATCAATCAAATATTTTGCTTTGATATTCCTAAAAGTGAATTAAACTCTAAGAACTGCCATGAATTATTTGTCGCACTCCATTTTAAATCAATCACCGCTCAACTTCCCCCTATTTTTAGCAACAGTATTGAAATTTGTGAAGAAATGTTTATTGAGTTTGAAACTGAACTCACGACGGGAGTTTGCCAAAATAATGGCACCAGTACCATGCTTTCCGATGATTATTATTATATACAATTGGAGTTACTTGTGAATGATCTTGACACTTGGACTTTTCAACGAGTACTTGATGATCCATATCCTAATGAATCTGGTACATATCTCTTGCATTCAGGGAGAAGTTCAACTAATTTGGATCTAGGTCCATTTTTTATACAAGAGGGCGGTTGGAAATTGATTATTGATTATGGCGAGTGTTTGGATACTATTGAAGTATCACCACCAGCATTTTGTTCCGGGTGTAATAAATTTTATAGAACAAGGATTTTTGAAATTACTTGTTCTGACAACGATGGAGATGTAGCTTCTTCTAATCCCTTTGACGATACTTGGAGTTTTACTATTAATGTACCTGGTTTGAGTGGCAACTATTCATTAACTAAAGACGGTGGATCTCCTGTTAGTTTATCATATGGAGCTAGTCCAACCCATGACCATGTAATTCAAGTAGGTACAATTGGATTGGAATGTATAAAATACACTCTTTCAGATGGAGTGAATTGTATTTCTACATTTATAGTTTGTCCTCCTAAGCCTTGTTCAAATGATTGTGATCTGGAAGCATATCTTACAGATGTCTATTGTGAAAACGAAGATACTGATTATTATGCTGAGTTAGACGTATCAGGTGCAGGAACATCATATTATTGTTATGAGAGTTTTGCCATTAGTGATCCAGGAAATACAGTAAATTCTAATTATTACCAAGGTAGTTTAAGTAATACAATCGGTCCATTTACTGAAGATGTTTATGTAATAGTATATTTATGCCCAAGCTCCACTTGCACTTGTGATCGGGAATGTTTTCGGATAATCTACATACCATTCCCTGATTGTGAGAATCTTGAATATCGTAGAAAAAAGACGAATTATAATGGGATAAATACAGCAACTGAACTTGTAGTAATTCCCAATCCAATCAAAGAAAATGAATTTGTACTTCAATCTTTCATGAAAAATACAAACATTGAAATATACAATTCCTCCTCTAAATTGATACTTCAAGAGAGTTTTGCTGGGCTGGAATACCGATATAGATCTGATTTGCCACCTGGATTGTATATTGTTCGTTATAAAAATAGTGGTGGGAGTTATTCCTATCTTAAGGTCATTAAGTTTTAATTTGTAATATTTAATCTTACCAGGGTCATCGGGCCCTTCTAAGGTTTTTTGGTTTTAAATAAAAAATATTTTTTTGATAAATATCATTTATGGTTGTTACCTAATTAATCAATGTGAAAATTAGATACATTTTTTTCTTTTTAGTAGCCAATCTAGAATGCATTATAGGACAAGTACCCAAATGCTATAATAGCGATACCAACCATTGCTTCATCGTTGAAGCATACCCATCCTTAAAATTTACGGTTAATAAAATTTATAAATGTTCTGACGAAATAAGTGTTGTAGACAATCCTTTACTGGCCGATATGGATGGAGATTGTGTTCCTGAATTTATTGTCGAGGACCGCTTTGAAAAAGCCATACTTATAATCGATACAAAAACAGGCAACACCAAATGGAGGATTAATACTCCATTTAAGGATTTTTCACCTGGGAGCATGGCTGTTGCAGATTTGGATAATGATGAAAGCCCGGAAATATTCTTCAAAACCGGCGGGGCTTCACAATATCCATTAAACATCCGTCAAAAGTTGATGTGCTATAATAGTGATGGTAGTATGAGATGGATTTCAGATCAAAGGTATGATGTCAATTTTGGTGACATCCGAGGAAAGCTAGCACTGGCTGATTTTAATCAAGATGGGATACCTGAGATTTATGTAAATAACAAAATATTTAATGCACAAACTGGGAATCAATTAGCTGATGGTGGTACTTATGGTGTTGGAAAGGAAAATAGTGAAGAAGGCAATTTTGGACCAGAAGCCCACTCTATCGCTGCACAACTAGATGATGATTTATTAGATCTAGAATTAGCTGCTGGGTATACTATTTATAAAGTGAAAATTAATAATACTAATGGCATTGCCGGAAATACCATGACAGCTCGCAATATTCTGGTTGATAGCACTTTTAGAGATGGGCATACAACTGTTTCAGATATCAATTCAGATGGAGTAATGGATGTCATAGTTTCTTCACCAGGAAAAACCAACAAAGCAATACTTTATGCTTATACATTAGCTAGTGGAATACCTAAATTAATTTCAAAGGCCTATCCGCCAAGCTTTGAAGAGTTTATTAGTCCTCCTTTTATCGGAGATATTAAGGGAATCGGCAAACCTTACATTATTATTTCTAGGGCATCAATGTTATATGCATATTCATATAATGGATCAAATTTGTTGCAACAAGAATGGTCATTAATTACAACGGATTCTTCGGGTGGCACAGTGATTACAATGTTTGACTTTAATAGTGACGGTAAAAACGAAATTGTATATAGAGATGAAACCCATTTGAGAATTCTGGATGCCTCAAACGTTTCACCGAATGAATTAGTGAGTATTCCTTGTTATTCTATTACAGGTCTTGAATATCCAATGATTGGAGATATAGATAACACAGGTCACGCAAAAATCTGCATACCTTGTTCATTATTGCCTGATGAATACACTGGTAAACTCACCATATTTGGTTCGCCCGACAGCCTTCCTGGCTGGGCGCCAGCGCGGGGAATTTGGAATCAATACAACTATCATGTGCTGAACATCAATGATGACCTCACGGTGCCGAGGGTTCAGAAGAATAATGCGACTTATAAAGACGGGAAGTATAATAATTTTTTTGTGCAGGAGTCTCTTTTAGAGGATGGAAAGTATCGCAAAAAAGCAGCGAACCTAACGGGAACGATCAAGTGCATCAATTATGATCCGATTGCAAATGAATATTCCATCTTGTTCGACATTTACAATCGAGCAGATGCATCGTTTCATGCAGATTCCAGTCTGCCGGTTTCCTTCTATCAGGGAGATCCCGCAAATGGAGGGACCTTACTTGGAACATACTTCACCACAAAAAGTCTGGTTTCGGGAGACAGCTTGGTCAATTTGGTATACACCTTTTCCGCCATTGGTTTAGCAGACTTATTTATGGTGATCAACACCACACGCGACACCAGTGGTACGTTTGATCCCAAGGATTATACCATCCTGGAATGCGATTATACAGACAATCTCTTTCGCACCATGGAGCTGCCACTTGTCGAAAAGAGGAATGTTGAGATTTGTTCCGGCAGTTCTTATTCATTTTACGATTCGAGTTTAACGGTGGCCGGAACGTATCATCACAGTTTTCAAAATAGAAACGGGTGTGATAGTCTGGTGACCATACTACAATTGCAAACTACGGATACGGTCGTCATTACAGAAACCGCTGTTGCATGCGACGAATATCATTGGAATGGAATAAAGTACACCCAAAGCGGCCAATATCTATATGATACGACGGGTCGTTTTGGTTGCGATAGCATCACTGTGTTGCAATTGACGATCCACCATTCGAGCGATACCATGATTGAACAAAAAGCCTGTGACCGATACACCTGGCATGGCCACACATATGATTCCAGTGGAAGGTATGTTACCGAGCTGATCGACCGCCGTGGTTGTGACTCCACGCTGACGCTGGCCCTCGAAGTCCACTACTCCGACAGCGTATTGATCCAACATACCTCATGCAAAGAATATTTGTGGCGAGGTGTAAGCATAACTCAAAGCGGAAGCTACGGTTTTGATACGATCAACCGTTTTGGATGCGACAGCACTACTGTACTGCAGCTCGAAATTGTTCCGGTGATTCAATCAAATGAAAGCCAAACAGCCTGCGATGGATATATCTGGAATGGAACGCACTACACACAAAGCGGTACGTATACCTTCCAAAGCAAAAGTCACCTGGGCTGTGACAGCATCACATCACTGCATCTGACAGTTCATCCTACTAAAGATACAATGATTGCAATAAGCCATTGCGACCGGTACCCATGGAATGGAATGACGTTTGATGAAAGCGGAACTTATCCTTATGTAGCTAGGACTTCGAAGGGATGCGACAGTACAATTACTTTGCAATTGACCATACGGAAGTCGACGCAATCAACATTTGAAATCCGGGCCTGTGATCAGTACCCATGGAATGGAAAGATCTATGATCAAAGCGGAAGCTACCAATACCGGACACAAAATGCTGCCGGATGCGACAGTACAGCAACACTAAATCTTGTTATCAATCCATCCAACGAGGTTATAATTCAACAAACTGCATGCGATAGTTTGAGGTGGAATAATCTTAGCTATGATCAAAGTGGGAGCTATAAGTATCAAACCATCAATTCAAATGGTTGTGACAGCACCGTACATTTGGAATTAACCATTCATCAATCCAGTTCGGAGAACCTAACAATGTCTGTATGCGACAGCCTGATGTATTTGGGTAAAGTGCTGAAGCTTGAAGGCAAATATGTTTATGTTTTACAAGATATACATGGCTGCGATTCTACGATACATCTAAACCTGGAAATACTTTCGGAAAACCAAACCGAGCAGGCATCGGCATGTGACAGCTTCCGTTGGGATCGCAACGGAATAACCTATGAACAGTCAGGAATCCATACGGAGAAATACATCAACCGTTTTGGGTGTGATTCCATCCATTCAATAGCACTGAACATCCACCCAAGTTATCGAAATCAGCAGAACATAGAAGCCTGTAAAGAATATTATTGGCCTGTCAGACAAACGCGATTAACAAAAACCGGAGCATATACCGAACGCTTAAGAACGGTTCAAGGCTGCGATTCGTTGATAGGCTTGCAACTTACCATACATCCAGAATATGAAAGGACAGACACGGTGACGAGCAAGACAGCATATATCTGGCCAGTAAATAAACAACGATATGAGAAAACAGGAAGCTATCAACAAGTCTATACTTCGGTCTATGGATGCGACTCTACACACAAGCTAGTATTGGTTATCAAAGAAGATGTCGGCATTTATGCTCCCAACGTCATCCAGCCAGGAGGCATCAACGGAGGCTTTATAATCTTTGATAACGGTTATACCATACACAACATAAGAACGCTGAGTATATACGATCGATGGGGCAACCTGATATGGCAAAAGCAGAACCTGGAAGCCAACAAAGCCGGACAAGGTTGGGATGGCCGAGTGCAAGGACAAAATGCAATGCCAGGAGTGTATGTTTGGATCGCAGAACTGGAACTCGAAGATGGCTCGTTGCGTACGGAACGAGGCGATGTAACGGTATTGAGATAAAACGTTCCATGATTGGCCGATCAAGAGAAGTGGAAAAGAGATCATTGAACTAGTGAATAACGAAGCAGAATTCATCCACTTTTAACCAATATTCATTCAATTAGTTCCCTCATTCGGGCTTTTCTGGTTTTTGATATTCCGGAAATTCAATCTCTGGCTTTTCAGGACGCAAGGTGTCGTGTGGAATGGTGAGGCTATCGTATTTGATTTTCTTTGAAAGAACCACCAATATCGAGTCGGCATAGTGATCCAAAATGCTGTTGATTTGTTGAGTACAAGCCTGTTCTTTGTCGGCTAGGAGTTGAAGACGCTGTGCTTCCAGTTTTTGTTGCACCAATTGATCCATCTGTTGCTCGTGCGAGGTGCATTGGAGCAGTGTTAAGGAGATCAAACCGAAAAGGATACGGGTCTTCATAAGCCTTGTTGGAGTTTAATGATTTCCGCTTTGCGCGCCTCAACCAAAGAGTCCAGTTGAGTTTGTAAGGCATGGCTGATTTTGTATTGACAAACAGAATCCAATTGCTGTTCGAGAGCAGGTTTCATTGCGTTGAATAAACTGTCGGCACGGTGTCTGGAGATTTTCTCCATTTCGGTTCGGTCCCCGTTGCATGAAGCTATCAGCAACAAACCAACAAAGCATGCCAGTGGAAATTTAAATTTATACATGGTGCTTGATGCGTTTGCGCAAAACAAAACTTTGACCCAGGTAAACTCTCCGGACGGTTTCATTCTCAGCCAATTCTTCAGCGGTACCCGACATGAGAATTTTTCCGTCCACGATCAGGTATGCGCGATCCGTAATGGATAAGGTTTCATGCACATTGTGGTCGGTGATTAGAATGCCAATGTTGCGCAGTCTCAGGTTGTCGATGATGGATTGAATGTCTTCAACAGCAATGGGGTCAATGCCAGCAAATGGTTCATCCAACAAAATAAAGTGCGGATCGGAAGCAAGCGCTCGGGCTATTTCTGTGCGCCGGCGTTCCCCACCACTAAGGGAATCGCCAATGTTTTTTCTAACCCGGTTTAAATTGAATTCGCTGAGCAGGTTTTCCAAGCGATCTTTTTGTTCGCTTTTACTCAGTTGGCGCATTTCGAGTATGGCTTTGATGTTGTCTTCTACGCTTAATTTTCTGAACACCGATGGTTCTTGTGGTAAATAACCGAGTCCTTTGCGTGCGCGCATGTACATGGCATCTCGGGTGATTTCGTCCTGATCTAAAAAGACTGCACCGGAATGAGGCGTTATGAACCCCACAATCATGTAAAAAGTGGTTGTTTTGCCTGCTCCATTCGGCCCAAGCAAACCAACGATTTCTCCCTGGTTGACTTCTATTGAAATCCCATTGACTACAGTTCGCTGACCATAGATTTTTACCAGTTCCTGTGTTCTCAGTTTCATCTTATAACTTTACGTTTGCTTTTACCTCCCAGTCCGCCCGAAGTTCCGGCATAGTAAAATAATAAACAGGCTCTGCCTGCAACTTGTTTTTGAAATCTGACGGGTCCCAAACCCCATTGAAGTTTAGGTCTTCTATCATGCGAAGTCGGTAGTTTCCTGGAGCCAAATGCGTGAATTGCAATATTTCTGTTGCCTGTTTCAATTGGATCTTCGTACTACGAACTATTTGTTCGTTAAAAATCAAATGCGCAATGAGGTTTTTTCCGGTAGCGGAATCCATTTGAACATTCAAGGTGGCATATGTATTTTGTGGTGGTATCTGAAAGCGCAAGGTATCAGACCCATTCGCTTGCCCAAAACAATTTAGTGCAGCACCTTGTAAACAATACAAGGCAAGTGGAGTTCCAGGTTTCCAATTGCCAAATACATTCAACTTGCGTGGATCCAAAGCATCTATTTCCAAACGCGAAATCACCAGATTGGAATCGTCCCACGTGAACTGTGCGGGATTGATTTGCCGCAGTGGGTATTGTGTAATAATCACCAGACTGTCTCTGGGAGAAATAACAGATTGTGTTGCACGAAGGTGAAACATTGTGTCCGGGTGAATGTTCTGGTTGGGGAACACGGGCAATGTATCGGTAAAGTTTTCAATACTTAGCACCACGTATTGTGTATCGGCCGTGGTGTTCCAAACCGTGGCACTGTCGGTTGAGCTTGCAAAATACAATCCGGTCAGTCGCGACATCCAACGAATGGAATCCCGAACGCTTCTGTTCAATAAAATTCTGGACCAACCCGATTGGAGCTTTCTTTCTTTGATTTGTATGGGAAAACTTTGGAGATTGGCTTGAAGCAAGAAGAACGGATCCGTTTGGCTGGGATCAATGGTTACGCATTGCTTCTGAAAAGCAATGGATTCATTGTTTTGATCGTAAAAGTAATTTTGGTTTTTGTCTTCGACAGCATACAAACGGTAACAACCCGGGCTAAGGTAATCCAGTTGATAGTTTCCTGATTCGTCGGTTAAAATATAATAATCCGGTTTGGTTTTTTCAAAAGCCGAATCTTCCGGATTGGTATACAAACTAACAACTGTTTGCTTCATGGGAGCTTGGCTAAATGCATCCAAAACCTTGCCATGGATCTTTAATGAATCCAGGTAATCGCCTGTTGAAAAAACGTATTTGAAATTGGTGAGCACATTGCCTTTGGTAATGTCTTTGATGGATTTACCAAACTGAAGGGTGTATGTGGTGTTTGACCTGAGTGAGTCCTGGTCGTCCAAAGAAACCACAAGGGTTTTGCCTTTTAATTTTATATTCAATGGATAGGATGTGGTGGGAGAAATGAATATTTGTGTGGAAGGATTGTCCAGTCGAATCCATTCATCAAAAGTGAAGCGCAAGCTACGTTCTCTAAAATTCAATTGATAAGGTGGACTGGATTGATCCGAAACCCAACGCGGCGCGGCATCATCTTCCGGACCGCCGCTGATGCCTTGGATGTTTGCACATGATGCAAACATCATGGCCATGAACCAGATACTGAACCAAACCAGGCGCCCCATGCCGCAAAAATAACATCTGACCCTTATTCATTGTATGAAGGGATGCATTCGATGCAGATAAAGTATTGGATCTGATCATTGGATCACATCTTTACCGGTATGCTTGAATAAGCTTGATCAGAAATTCGTGGCAGCTTTAAATTTTTCTGCCTTTCCAATCCATGGACAGTGGAAGCCAGGATAATAATCCGATGAGTAAAAAATAGGGAGGATGGACCAGCCAAACAGGAAAAAACCATTTTTTCCAACCGGGGCTTTTAAAAAATTGATTGGCTTTCCATTGCAAAGCAAAGTCTGCTGAACACTGAATGATCAGGGCAAGCGCTGCAATGATCCAAGCGTACAAAAGGTTGAAATACAAAGCGGTTGCAATGGAAAGTGGAATGCTTAAGCGTTGCCACCATACAAAAGCCGATATCCAACGGATGTTGCCATTTTCTCCATATTTTATCTTGGATGCCCAACGCAATCGCTGCTTGAGTAAGTTTCTCCACCCAATTTCTGCTTGGGTTTTTACAATGGCATTTTTGTTTTTTAAAAACAGGATTCCGTTCGAATGGGTTTTGCGAATTTTGTCGAGCAAGTGAACATCATCGCCCGAGGCAAGATCGTAATTGTTTTCATAAGCATTGCTCTCCAAAAAACTTTGCTTCCGGTAAGCTAAATTCGCCGCATTGCAAAGAAAATGACTGTGTGCATGCAGACCCGCAGCATTGATCAATCCGTTGGCTGTGAAATCAAGGGCTTGCAGATGCCCCAACAGCCCCCGTGGTTGATGAATTGCGACCGGACCGCTGACCAGGTGTATTTTGGCTTGTTGAAAACAAGATAACAATTGTGCAGCCCAAGTTGGAGGAACCATGCAATCGGCATCGGTGGTGAGGATGAATTCTCCGCGTGCGTGGTGGACTCCATAAGAAATAGCCTTCTTTTTCGAACCTTTGATGGTGGTCATTTTATAGACTCCAAGGCGCATCAACTTAAAGCAAGGATGCTCCAGATTCTTTAGTAAATCATATGTATCGTCTTCCGATTGATCATCGATGACTATGACTTCCGGGTGGGATTTGTTGCCCGCTTGTGTAAGACAAGCTTCCACGCATTGTACAATGTGTTCCTCTTCATTGCGTGCTGCTATGAGGATGCTGGCATCCAAGGAAGTGGGAGTTGCGGGCTCCTCGATCAAAGGAATGGCGTTCCAGTGCCGGATAAAGTAAGCGATCAACAAGGCATACAGCAGTGCAGTAAGGAGGAGAATGATACCAAAAATCAGCACCATGCAGGTTTATTCGAACAAGTCATCATAGCGGTGGTCGGCTTCCTGTTTTTTCAAACGCTTTTCAGGGAGTGGCTTGGAATAGGAGTCCACCTCTTCGTAAGAGATGAATCCATCCTGATCGGTTGATTGCATGGCGTCCTGATTGATTTTGTTGAATTTTTTAAAGATCCAGGATTTTAAAATCAATCCAATCAATACAAAAGGCAATCCCAGTAAATTGACTACAGCGCCAGCGGTTCCTGCCAAAAAGTTGGAAGCGATTTGATCTTTGATGTTTTTCAAATGGGCCGTTAAAATTTTGGCATCCAACACCAGCAATGCAATGATTAAAACCGGCACTGCGTACCACAGCAGTTTGTACAATTGGAAAAATAAGTAGAACAACAAAATCAAAATGCCCATGAACAGGATGCTTCCCACAAGGCGTTCCCAATACGATTTGCCCGATGAATAATGATATGTTTTAAAAGTGGACATCCTGGGTCAAAATTAACACAAATACATTATAAAAAATAATAATATGTATAAAATTTCTAATGTGAAGCCGGGAGTTCTACCGTCGTTTGAAAGTATTTTTCAAACAGCTTTTTATAAAAACCGTCTTGCTTGCGAATTAGTTCATCCGAATGACCGAATTCTTTGATTTCGCCTTGTTCGAGAGCGAGCACCCAATCAGCTTTTTGGATGGTCGACAGTCTGTGGGCAATGATGATGGCACTTCGTTGCGCGATGAGTTTTTCGAGTGCTGATTGCAAGATGGCTTCGGTTTCCGTATCCAATGAGCTGGTGGCTTCGTCCAATATGAGTAAATCGGGATTGGTCAACAAGGCACGGACAAAGGTGATGAGTTGGCGTTGACCCACCGATAGGTTTGCTCCACGTTCGGCCACTTGAAATCCATATGCTCCCGGAAGTTGCATAATGAAAGCATGGGCGCCAATGGTTCGGCTGGCTTCTTCCACGCGTTCGAAAGGGATGTTGGCATTTTTTAGCGTCAGGTTATCCAAGACCGTTCCATGAAAGAGGAATAAATCTTGGAGTACCACGGCGATCCGGCTTCTGAGATGGTTCAAATCGTAATCGCGGATGTCCCGTCCCGCCAGATAAATGTTTCCTGAGTCGACTTCATAAAGCCGGTTGATCAAGCTCACAAGGCTTGTTTTTCCGGATCCGGTGGTCCCTATGACGGCCATCATTTCGCCTTGTTTGAGTTGAAAACTCAGGTTTTTCAACACCGGCTGACCGGCCTGGTATGAAAAAGAGACGGAACGAAATTCGAGGTCCCCTTTGAGGTGCTCGGGCCGAAGATTGCCAGGGTTCTCTTGGCTTTCCTGATTATCCATCAATTCCAAAACACGTGAGGCAGCCAGCAATCCCATTTGCAGGGTGTTGAATTTATCGGCGAGGGTGCGAACCGGTTGAAACAGACGCGTCAAGTACATGGGAAAGGCAACCAATTGTCCGAGGGTAACCGAACCTTCCAAAACACCTTGAGCGCCCCACCACACCATGAATCCAAGAGAAGCCGCAGAGATGATTTCCACGACTGGAAAGAAGACCGCATAATAGAAAATTCCATCGAGGTTGGCTTGGGTGTAACTTTTGTTGATGTGTTTAAATTTTTCAAAAACCTTGGTTTCTGCAGTGAAGATTTGGACTGTTTTCATTCCGCTGAGGTGCTCTTGCAAAAAAGCATTCATCCGCGCTACTTCATTGCGTACGCGTTGAAAGGATACTTTTACTTTTTCCTTGAAAACATAGCCTGCCATCAACAGCAAAGGAAACGTGACGAGGCAAATGAGTGTGAGCTTTACGCTGGTATAAAACATCAGTCCAAGTACCGTAAGCAGAGCCAGGATGTCGGCTAATATGGTGATGAGTCCTTCGGAAAATACGGAGTTGACGGTTTCCAGATCGTTGATAACGCGTGTAGTGTTGGTGCCCACGGGAGTCCGATCAAAATAACTTAAACGGAGGCTCAATAAATGTGTATAAATGCGGTTTCTGAGATCGAAAATGATATTTTGTCCCAATGCATTGGTGAGCAATGTAAAACCGTATCGGCATAGTGTCAAAATCAATAATACAATTAGGAACAGCAAGGCCGCTTGTTGCAGGCCCGGCAGGTTCCCTTTGAGAATGTGGTCATCGACCATGATGTTAACCAGGTAAGGTATCCAGGCATTGAGGGGTGCCATGAGAATGGCCAGCAACAGTGCAGTCCAAAACTGGATTCGATATGGTTGGATGAAAGCAAAGAGTCTTTTAAGTACTGCGAAACCCGACACAACGATAATTAATGGAACAAATTCAGAGAATTCCCTGGTCTGCAAAGCTATAATATTTATCTGCAGTGAGGATTAAATGATCCAGGAGTTTGATTTCCAATTGGGAGGCTGCGGCTTTGAATCGTTGGGTGAGTTCGATGTCTTTTTCGCTTGGACGACAGTTGCCAGAGGGATGATTGTGGGCGAGGATCATGCCTGTAGCTTTAATTTCCAGGGCTTTCATGAAGATGATCCGGCTATCGGCCACGGTGCCCGTCAGTCCCCCTTTGCTGAAGCGCTCTTGTCGGAGCAGTTTATTGGCTTGGTTGAGGAACAGGACCCAAAATTCTTCGTGGTCCAGATCTTCGAGATTTGATTTAACGCACAGATAGGCATCGCGACTGGAGACGATACTTGGTTTTTCCAATGCGCTGGCTTGTTGTCGTCTTCGGCCCAATTCAAGGGCTGCAACAATGACCAAAGCTTTCGCGGGTCCAACACCATGAATTTTCATCAATTGATGATGATCGGTCCGACTCAACTCAATGAGGTTATTTTGGTGACGATCGAGAATTTCTACCGCGAGGCCTATCGCGCTTAGAGATTTGGATCCGGAGCCCAGGAGGATGGCGATCAATTCCGCATCGCTGAGTGCGTTTCGTCCGTTGAGCATCATTTTTTCTCTCGGACGATCCGCATCTGCCCAGCATCGCAGGGGTTCGTGGAACGGATAGTGTTTGGACATGCAATAGGGTGTGTGATTTGTAAAATTATATTGCTTGCAATAAGCAGGATGTAAATTATTTTGAATAAGCCTATTGAATGATTGAAGGTCCGTAGAATTTTATTGGATAATGCTCATGGATTTTGTTTCCTCAAAGAATTCCAAATTGCGTGAGTCCAATATTTCCACTAAATAATCAATTTTATGCAAGTCCTTCACGCAAGATGATACAAGTTTATGCAGAAGGCGAACTTATATTTTCACTATCTGTATTTTTTCTATCGTCAAGAGGCAGAACCTGAACAGGTTTCCCAACTCTAACCGGCCAAAGACAGGGTAGCTTTTGGACGTTTTAAAAAGCAATCCGCAATTCCTGGACCGGATCAGATATTATGTGACCAAAATTGGGAAGTTTGTGAGTGCAACGATGGGCTACCTTGTGTTGGAATAGCAAGCTTTCCTTTCAATGGGATCATTAGCATACATACAAACGTTTGTTAGTATTCCCACTGAAGTGGACGGTGGAAAGCAAATACGGGACATCATTATTTTTGGTATGTTTCTGCCTCTGGAATGCCGTCTGCATTTTGATCAAATCCTGTCACTTTAATTTTAATTTTTAAACATCCATTGGAGCCAGTCGTTCCAAAGTGGTCCAATATGGCAATGAGGCCATACGCTTCCCGATGGGCCACATGCGTTTTCACCGCAATGACTTTGCCGGTAAGTTTAGTTCTGGATTCCAGTCGATCTTTAAAGGCACCCGCTTGTTTGATTACAGCCTGCAATTGTTGGTTGTTTTGTATTTTTTCAAATTGGGCCAGGGTGAGTTTGGTCAAAGCAATTTCACTTTCGTTCACATCATCCCAATCTTTTACAGGAATGTTTTGATCCTTGTATTTTGATCCTCTGAAATAGTAGTTGGCAAAGAAATCATTTTTAGCCAGGGCCGGTGATAAGAAGGCATACATGGGTGCGGACCCAAAATGGTCGGTGGCGGTAAAAATCAAGTCCACTGATCCGGTTTGTGTAGATGCATCCACATCGTCCATCACGGTACCGGTAGAAATGTCGAGATAGCAACCATATTCCTGGTGATTTTGACTTCCAAAAAAAGCACTCCCATCAGGCGAGTAACCGACTTCAGAAGCTGAATCATCAGAAGCATCTTCCGTATGCATGATTTCTTGATTGGAGACGGACTCCTCTGGGGAGCTGGCAGGGACAGGTGAGTCGGCCACTGTTTCATGCTCAACATGTTGCTGGGGTTTTAAATGAAACTTAAAAATGGGTTCAAAAAGCTTAACGATGTTTTTCACATTTTGGGCTGTGCGCTGCACATGTCCGGCTGTTTCTTGAGCCTTGATTTGAAGGTTTTCACTCTCGGCTTCCAATTGCCTGGACTTTGAATTTACTTTTTCGGAATTTCGTGAAAGTTTGGACTCAACTTGAGCAATTAGTCGTGTGCCAGGAAGCATTATTGCGCAAGCAGTGAAAGTCAATAAGGAGAAAATTACTTTTTTCATATGTCGATTTTGAAAAATGGATAAGTTAAATTGTGGTTAGCGCGATTTCGGATTTTTTGTCATATGATTATTGGTTATTACCGCATCGTCATTGTTTTGATTTGCATCCATGAGAATGTCTGGATCGTATACGATCACAACTTCGTAGTCAGGCGGAAATTCGTCGGATACTTTGAAAGCCGGACGTTCAAAAACGATATTCAATTCCTGGTTGCAAAGCAGTTGGTTAAATGGAAGTTGTTTAACCATTTTGCGATTCGTGCTGGAGTAATTTTCCCAGAGTTGGACTTGTTGTTGATTTGCTCCGGAAATGTAATTTTTTCCACCTTTGTTTTTTACCGTTCCGGTGATTCGCAATAAGTTGCCGCTGCTGCGTTTTATGGTTTTGAATTCAATATTCACCACTGCAGGGTCAGTCATTGTTTTGATGATTTCGAGACTGTTGTCGATGGGTTTGGAAGGTAGTTTTGCAGTGTTGAATTGTGCATGCAAGTTGCCAAAGGATATTAAACTGATTAAGCAAATGAGCGTTTTCATGATTTTAATAATGGAGTGTGATAAAATTTAATTGTTTTGGTTCATAACGACCATTTCAATTTGGACAGGGAAAAATTCAATTTTGTGGATCCTCGTGTCATCATTGCAATTGTCGTCTGTACTAATGTCTTCGGCACCTGTATCGCCAACGATGTGAAAAAACTTTACTAAATTTCCCTCCACTGCAGGTACTTTAACGATTGAATTGCTGTGGGCGACGTAATGAAAAATCAAATTCGATAATGCTGATTTGTTTCTTGGATCCTCGCCATGGGCGCTGAGCACTGCTGATTTGATGTCGGTATAATCCAAGAATGCATAAGCAGCTTTTGCGACATCGGCTCCTGGTGCAAAGATTTGGTATCCTGCTTTCGGACTGATGAATTGAGTACGCGAAGCACGGTCGCTGACAATTCTTCGGATTTTTTGTCCATAAGGAGCCTCATAGATGATTCTTTTCCAGGTACCTTCCGTTGTACTCCAATCGTGCACCGTTTCCTGTGCCCAAAGTTTTACAGTTAACTCGAGTGCGCTGCTGTCGCGTGATATGCGAAGCGATGCTTCACATTTTACTTTGGGTCCATTTCCATTGAAATCCCGATCACCACGCAACAACCGAGAGGGACATAGCCATTCAGTGAGGGCTTCAAGGTTGATGGTCTTGGTGAGCAATGCGGATCTCAATGATTCTGTGCGAGGGTTTGAAACGATTTTGCTTGTTTTTGGAGAGACCGTTTGGCTGAATCCTTGCACGCTGAACATCCCTAACAGAAGAAGAAGAAAATTTTTCATGGTGAAATATTTTTGGAAATGAAAAAATTAATTGCATTTACTAGAATAGACTGGCATATTGAACTGTGTATTTTCGCCTGTGAAACGAACCAGCGGATTGCCGTTTCCTCTCCAGATGGTGATGGGTTCAGGAAACGAACTGCTCGTATAGGAAATGACCAATTCGTTGACATTCCAATTATCCGTCGTTTCAAATGGTGTACCTGAACTACCGCTGCGGAAAGTCACCGAAAGATCTAAGATTTGGTGTAGGTGCGTACCGTTGATGTTTAAAACGAGTGAGCCTCTGCCTCCATTGGGAACACCTCTGTGAGGTCCGGGGCGGGATGAACGGATTCCAATGCCTTGAACCCTGCATTGTAAGCTTGCAAAACTTCCGGCCCGCAAATCATCGCTGCCAGTGACGAAAGAAGCCAACAATCTGGCGTTGGATGCATTGCTCCTGATAATGGTGATGAAGCACCCACGCGCACCAATGGTTACCCTTCCGGTACCACTTTCATTTCTCCAGAAAGTGCAGACACCCGTGCAACCACTTTCGTTTGCCATCTGCACCACATATCCATCCTGAATACGGATCGATCTGACTTCCCATTCATTTAGCTGATATCGGCCCTCTGCAGTAAATGATCTGCTTCGACCATTCCAGCCACTTTCTGAATAAATTGTGACCGCTTGAGCGGAAAGAAAATTCGAAAGCATGACCATTTGGAAGGTCATCAAACTGATTTTTAAAATTGCATTTTTCATAATAAAAATTTTATGTGTTGATAATTTTTGTTGACAAGACAAAGGTATTGGAGCCTATAAGCCAGGCCAAATTTTAGCCTTCGCATGAAGATGCGAACTTTGGATTGGGGGCATCACATGTTGATGTGATCCCTTGCGCACATTGATTGAATGCTTAACATTTTAATAGAGCGGGGAATTCGTAGAAGTGCAAATGAAGTGCATGGACAATTGGCTCGCAAAGATGCAATGCTTCGCTCTTGTGAGCGCGGATCATGCAGTTTCGCAATTCAAATCAACAAACTAAAAATTGGCTTAAGGGTACATGTGGAACTTGCAGGCAAATGTTGATGCACTGCTGTTTAGCCATTCTAAAAATACGGCTTTTGGAAAATGATTTATTGGCTTTGGTTGATTTTGTAAATGGCTTCGGTTGCACTGTTTACTTGCAATTTTTTATATATTTTTTTGATATGAGTACGGATCGTATCCAAACTCAGGGAGCACTGATCGGCTATCATTTTGTAGCTAAGTCCTTTAACCAGGCCATTGAGAATTTCCATTTCCCTCGGTGTTAAAATGTTGGTGGGTAGGCTTGATTTGGGTTTGATTCCGGAAAGAGAGGCTAGTACTTTTTTTGCAACAGCTCCGGTCATTGGGGCGCCACCTTTCAATACATCCTGGATAGAAGAAATGATGTTCTCAAAATCATGCTTCAATAAATAGCCGCTTGCTCCTGCACAAATGGCTTGGTATATATTTTCCTGGTCATCAAATATGGTTAGCATAATGACAGGCAGTTCTGGATAATGTGCTCTAAGTAATTTTAATGCGGTAATGCCATCCATTTCCGGCATATCAATATCCATGAGGATGATATCCGGCAAATTTTGTTGAACATCGGATAAAATTTTGGCAGGATTGGATTTTGCAAGAATTACTTTATGGTCAGCATTCCATTCAAACAAGGACAACATGCTGTTTCTGAGATGATCATTATCTTCATATATCATTACTTTAATTTCCATCTGATTTTTTTCTGTAAAAGTATACCTTCATTGAATTATGTTACATCACATATTTATGTGAGCGGAATTTTTATATTTGCTTCAGTGCCGAATTGGTTATGCTTCAGTTCAAAGTTTCCGCCAATGCTCATTGCTCTTTCATGGATACTTTTCAGTCCGGTCCCAGTACTTTTTTCATCCCCTTTCCACATTCCGTTGTCTTTAATTGATAACAGAATATATTGACCCTGTGGAGCCAATGAAATGGAGACCTTGCTTGCTTTGGAATGTTTCACAATGTTGTTGATCAATTCTTTGGCTATGAGTATGAATTCTTTTCTGCACTGAATGGGGATCACTTGCCGTAAGATATCTTCATTGACATCAAATGTATATTGAATGTCTAAAGGTTCAAGCGTTTTAGAACAGTATTCTTGAATTCGATGCGCCATGGCCTCCATTTTTTCATTGTCCGGACGAATAGCCCATACGATGTCACTCATATTTTGCTGGATTTTCCGGCTTTGTTCTGCAACGGATTGAATCATTTCCATCGCTTTTGCCGGTTGATGCTCCATATTTTTTGCAGAAACTTGACTTAAAATGGTGATGCTGGTCAGGGTGCTGCCAATGTCATCGTGGAGGTCTTTTGCAATTTTATTGCGAACTTCAAATAATACCTTTTGTTCGTGGAGTTGTTTTTTCAATTGGAGACGATTGAATGCCAGCAGAAAAAAGAGTATACCCGCAATGCTGAATAGGATTAATATTCGGAACCGGTTCTCTTTGTTTTGAATGATTTTGGCGTTGAGTGCATTGGTGGTTTCCAAAAGTTTAATGTTTTTTTGTTGATTGGAGTTTTGAAGTGCTTGTTTGTCATGTTCCATGGAAGCTTCATGGAGTTTGGCGGTTTGCAGCTCCTGATCTTTTTTTAGTAACTCAATTTCTTTTTGACGCTTCAGTACTTTTATTTCATTGATTCGGATTAGACCCATCTGTCGTTCAACTGTAAGTTGATTTTGAATTCTCTGGGCTTCAAGCTTTGCTATTTGCAATTGCTTTTTTTCGGTTTCGTATTGGACGTTCAATTCAGCAATTTTGTCTCGCGATTTTTCATCCAGTATGCTGTCCTTTAGTGCAACGCTTTTTTCATAATGATCATAAGCCAATGCATAATTATTTCTATGCTTATAAAAGCTTGATTTGGTTTCAAAATAATTTTGGAGCATTGGTTTTAGCATTTTTTCAAGTGCCAAGGAATATGCTTTTTCAAAATGGCGTTCAGCTTGAATGGAATCGTTTAAATGATCCAGTACTTGAGCAAGACGCAGATGATTTTGTATTAATTTGTTTGCATTGCCCAACTCATGATACATGAGATTGGCCTGCTGATAACTCTCAAGAGCAGCATGAAAGTCCGATTTTTTGTATTGTAAATTAGCCAGGTTGCTGAGTGCAAAGGCCTGGGCGGATTTAAGTTGGAGTTGTTTGGTGGCCTCGATTTGTATTTTTTGAAAGACCACAGCCGAATCCAGATTGATTCCGGAATAAACAGTAGCAAGATTGCCTGCAGTTGAAGCAATGCGTTTTGTGTCTCCAAGGTTCTTTTGAATGGTGAATGCTTCAAGGAAATATTTTATTGCTTGTTTTTTATCATCCAATCGGAAAAAGCAAATTCCAAGGTTTGAAAGTGAATTTGATTTTTCTTTTTCCTCTCCAATTTTGTCAAAGATTTTTACTGCATTTAGATTATGCTCGACGGAAAGTTCGTAATTACCTTGCAAGGAATGGATTAAGGCTAAGTCATTTTGGACCATGCCCTGATATAATAAATCAGTTTGCTGCGCATAATGAACTTTCGCATTTTGCAGAGCCTCTATGGCTTTGGAGTAGTCACTGATTTCCTTATAGTATTGGGAAGTTTGGTGATATGCCAATCCGGTCATTAAACTATCTTGTAATTTTAGTCCAGTTTGCAATCCTAAATTATAATATAGCGGAAGGTCTTTGTAATCTGATTGTTTCAACAGCAAATCGGCTTTTTTTAAATAAGCATAGCCTAGACTCCTGGTCATTCCAAGCAACTGACTTTTTACGATGACCCGGTTGACAATCTCCAGTGCTTCTTCCATCCTGCCTGCGAAGTCTGCATCATCAGCGCGTTCAAGCAACTGGTAAAGCGCAATTGAATCTTGTGGGCTATATTGGCACAATGCCTGCGAGGGTGACAGGAAAGATAGCAATATGGATAGGGCAAACCCCCAAATTCGGCTTGAACGCATAACTCAACGAGAGGGCAAGTTGTAATAAAATTAGGCAATTCTCACCGTCTTGAAAGAATATTTTCATTTTATTCCAAACAAGTATGGAAATTTATCAAAAGAGACTCCTTCCTGATGTATGCTTGAAGAGGACAATCCAATATTTGTTGGCCGGTACCATTGGGATCAAGAAATGTTTTGAAAGGGTTGCATGAAAGAAATTGTGCACGAATATCAACCGATATCATGAAGGCCTGCCTTCTTGCTTCAGGGATAGATGCTATCTTTGCAGAGGCTATGGAATCTTCAAAAAGCAATCCGCAATTCATCGATTTGGTCAGTTATTTTCCACCAGTGGACTTGCCTTTCACGGTTCAATACAATGACCTGCATCGGTTTACACGCACCAACGATCCTTTGCCTGATGCGCTTTTGCAAACTTTCATCTTTCCTCATTTAGATTTTGACATCGACGAATTTACGGAATTTTTGCCCTGTTTACGGATCAATGCCGACGGACCATTTGTCTTATTGGTTTTGTGGACCGGCAGGTTGATGCATTATGCATTTACACTTTGGGTCTTTGAGCCTTCGGGTCGCTGGATCAGCCAGGCCGAAATCGCCGGTTTTTATTCCGATCAAAACGATGTTTATCAGCGCATGGCCCATGTGAACGAAGAATCGGAAATTTTTGTGGTAGAGACCAATTTGAGCAACGATGAATCCAAGATTGAATTGGATCAAACCAAAAAGTGGATGCTCTCCCTCCAGGAAAATGGTTCCATACAACGCATGGATTTATGAACCCTCCGTAAACAATGTATGGAGTTTGGTGTTTCATTGTAAGATTTTACATTCCCTACCGCACTGGTTGTAACCACTGCCGCTCATAGACACTCCGTGAAAAAAAAGAAAAAATTCTCTTCTAAAAAATCGAATAGTCCCAACCAACACGCTCTGCGCGAGCAGGTCATGGCATTTTTTTCAAATCATCCAACTAAGAAATACACGGCCTTCCAGGTGTTGAAAAAAATCAGAGCAAAGGATGCAGAATCCTTAATGCACTTGCTCCTTAGCTTGGTTGAACAAAAGCGCCTGTCAAAATCACCCAGTCAGAAATTTGCTTTGACTTCCGTTAGGACTCCATTGGTTAAAAGCACTCAACACGAAGGATATGTAGACATGGCAAAAGGAGGCTTTGCCTACATCATTTGTCAGGATGGGGTAAAAGACGTTTATGTCGCTCAAAAAAACCTAGGTGGTGCTGACGATGGCGATTTGGTCCGCATCGCCTTGTTGAAATCCAAATCACGCAGACCGGAAGGCGTTGTGGAAGCAGTCCTTCAACGTGCCAGAACCCAATTGGTAGGCGTGTTGAGGTTTTTCAATCACAAAGTGATTGCTTTTGCCCAAAGCGGAAAGCGGGTCATCGAAGTAGAAGTGCTGGTGCCTGCTCACATGGTTGTAGAAGAATACGATCGGGTGATCTTGCAGATAACCAAATACAAGGAGCGTCCGCGTGACCTCATGAAAGCGGTGGTCATCAAAAACCTTGGCCGGGAATCTTCAACCGATGTGGAAATGCAAAGCATCCTAGCAGACAAAGGTTTTCCGTTGGAATGGAACAACAAAATCATGGAACAGCTTAAATCCATTTCACCTAAAATCACCGAATCGGAGGATCGAAGAGACTTGAGGAATTTGCAAATATTCACCATTGACCCATATGATGCAAAGGACTTTGATGATGCGCTTTCCTTGGTTCGAAATGAAACCGGGGAATGGGAACTCGGTGTCCATATCGCTGATGTGAGCCATTATGTTCCGGAAGGAAGTCCGCTGGACCTCGAAGCTAGATACCGCGGCAATTCGGTCTATCTGGTAGATCGGGTTCTGCCTATGTTGCCTGAAAAATTGTCGAATGAACTCTGCTCTTTGAGGCCGCATGAAGACAAATATTGTTTTTCGGCCATTTTCACGTTGGACGAACAGTGGAAAGTGATCAAGCAGTGGTTTGGTAAAACCATCATCCATTCGAACAGGCGATTTACCTACGAAGAAGCTCAGGAAATTTTGGAAGGTAAACAGGATCCATTAGAACCGGTTTTAGCGACTTTGAACAGGATTGCTAAGCACTATCGTGAATTGCGCTTAAAGCACGGGGCCATTGATTTCGATTCGGAAGAAGTTAAATTCAAGCTGGACGAAGCCGGCTTTCCCATCGCTCTTCAGGTCAAGGAACGCAAAGATGCGCACATGCTGGTGGAGGAATTCATGCTCCTTGCCAATAAAAAAGTAGCTGCTTTCATCGGAAATAAACAAAAGAATCAGGCAGAAATTCCATTTGTGTATCGAATTCACGACGCACCCGATCCCGAAAAACTGGAAATGTTCCAAACTTTTGCCAGGGAGTTGGGTGTTCACCTGGATTTCAGCACACCGAAACGGATATCGCAATCGCTCAACCGCTTGAGCGAACTCGCCAGAAAAGATGAAAAGTTGAAAGTATTGCAACCCCTGGCCATTCGGGCCATGGCCAAAGCATCTTACAGCACGCAAAACATAGGTCATTATGGGTTGGCATTTCCGGATTATGCCCACTTTACGTCGCCGATCCGGAGGTATGCCGATCTGGTCGTTCATCGCATTCTCCAGGCAAATTTGCACGGAACCTACCGCGTTGATGCCCGTGCGACCGAACGCATATGTCTACACATTTCCAACCAGGAGCGAAAAGCCATGGAAGCCGAACGGGAATCAAGCCGGTACTTTCAGGTTTTGTTCATGAAGAGCCGCATTGGGGAACTATTCGATGGGTCAGTGGTCGGCATGAACGACCGTGGATTGTTTATCGAACTGAGCGGAACGAAATGCGAAGGATTTTTACCCTATACCATGATTGAGGAAACCATCAGTCTTCATTCCAGTAGACTTCATGCCGTTTCGGAATTGACCAACAAGCGGTGGACGTTTGGTGATAAAATCCGGGTTCGCCTGGAAGATGCCGACCTCGACCAAAAAGAATTGTTGTTGTTCCCAATTGTATAATTATTTGAATATTAATAAAATACGATAATAATCTGGCCACAAATGGCAATTTTCTTTTAATTTTTGTACCTTTGCAACCCATTTTCGAAAAGCAATGGGAATTAGATTATGACAAAAACCAGGATCCTATTCATTACCCAGGAGATGGAACCCTATTTGGACCTTTCGGGGATAGGCAGCTTGATCCAGAAGTTACCTGCTTATGCCCAGGAGGGCGGTATGGAAATCCGCATCCTGATGCCTCGGTTCGGGGTCATCAACGAAAGGAGGCATCGCTTGCACGAAGTGGTTCGCCTTTCCGGAATGAACATCATCATCAATGACGACGACTTTGCCCTAATCATCAAGGTTGCTTCATTGCCTGGTTCGCGCATCCAGGTTTATTTCCTCGACAACGATGAGTTCTTTAAACGTAAGACCGTGTTTGAAGATGAATCGGGCAAATTGTATGATGACAACCAGGATCGCATGATCTTTTTCTGCAAAGGAGCCCTCGAAACGGTGAAAAAATTTGGCTGGCCTCCCGACATCGTACATTGCCACGGGTGGATGACAAGTCTGATTCCTTTTTACTTGAAAAGCAGCTATAAAAATGATCCGGTATTCAAGCATTCAAAGGTGGTATTTTCTGTGTACGATCAACAAATCGACAAAAGCTTTACCGATGATTTCTTGAAAAAGGCAGCCATCAACAACCTCAAGCCCGAACAATTAATGGCTTATAAAAATGGCACCGGTATCACCTTGGACAAAGGGGCAATCCAATATGCCGACGGATTGATACAAGGAAGTCAAAGCCTGAATGCCAATGTACTCAATGCCATTGAGTCATCTGAAAAACCATTCATCAAGACCGAAGGCGAAGAATATTTACCTTCCTACATGGATTTTTATAAGAATCTCGTTCAATAATCGTTAGTATTGAGTTATTCAATCCAATGAAGTTATTTGAACCTTGTAAAAAATTGCTTGCGCTCGCTGGGCTAGTGGCTTTGCTCCAATCCTCGTGCAGCGAGATCGATGATTTTGGCTCCGATCTACTGGATTCTGGTTGGATCAATGCAAAAGGAGAAACCATTTTGGATTTCACCATCGGTCCGGCTGTTGAGGATTCGCTGTTGACATTTAATCAAGTGACCCGTTTGGGCGTAACAGGATTTGTAAGTACTTCTTTTTTGGTGGGTAAAATGGAAGATCCGTTTTTCGGTACTTCTTCAGCGGGATTTGGTTCACAATTGCGCTTTGTGCCCACTCAAAACCTGGACTTCCTGCGCTTTCCGGTCGATTCGGTAGTACTTTCCCTCCGTTTCGATACTTCCCATTTCTATGGTTTGTACAAAGAGCCCATGAATCTTGCGGTTTACGGATTGGAAGAAGCTTACAATACCAGTACTTCCTATTACAGCAATCACCCATTGCGGTACAATGCAGCAGAGCGGTATGGTGCATTGCAACAATACCTTGTCAGCAAAGACAGTGTGACGATCAAAGAAGATACTTTGGAAAAGAAATTCGCAGCCCAATTGCGGATGCATTTGGACACGGGGCGATTCATGGGTTTGCTTCGTAGTTTTCCCGACACGGTCTATTACGTCAGCGACAGTTTTACCAAATCTTTCAACGGAATGGCTTTTGTTTGTGAAGAAGGAAAAGGGTATTTGTCCGTTTTACCAGAACACAGCGACAGCGAGATCCGAATTTATTACAAAGACTCTTCCAATCGTCAGACCAGTGTCGAGTTCTTCATGAGCAGTTTGGCTGTTAAAACACCCTATTATCAGCGCAATGCAGGAAACAGCCTTGCACAAGATTGTTTTCAAGGCAACATCAGTGGCGATAGCTTGGTGGTTATCCAGGGCGCAGCCGGGAGAGGAATTCAGTTGAAAATGCCTCACCAAAGCAAATGGGACGGAAAACTGATCAATCATGTGGTCTTGCACCTGACCGTAGCAGATCTACCAGGTTTGGATTTAGAGAATTTTTCATTGCCGGATTTGCTCGAAGTGTTTGATCTAAGCAGCGGCACTCGCATTGCGATCGATGATGTAGCCTTGGCCGCCGGTTCGCTCACCAGCTACAAACGGGCATTTGGAGGCTATCCATTGAAAGTTGAAATAGGAGGAAAGACCTATTACCAATACAAAATGAACATCACACGGCATTTTCAGAAAATGCAAAAACTGCAGAATGGCTTGAATTTACTCATTACCCCATTTTCCGTGCTGGAGTCTGCTGAACGCGCAGTGTTGGTAGGTAGAAATCTTGGCGAGCTGGGGGCAAGGATAGAAATAACCACCTCAGAGTAGGGAGAAAATCAATTAATTTTACACATCATATGTGTGGCATCATAGCTTACCTCGGCGATCAAAACGCATATCCCATCTTGATGGAAGGACTTAAACGCCTCGAATACCGTGGCTATGATTCTGCTGGAATCGCCCTGCTCGATGGGGACCTTGAAATTTATAAGAAAAAAGGAAAGGTGCAGGAATTGTGCGATTATACGGATTCAAAGAGTCTATCGGGAACCTTGGGCATGGGACATACCCGTTGGGCTACGCATGGAAAACCGGATGATATCAATGCCCACCCACATGTGTCGGGCGATGGAAAATTGGCCATCATACACAACGGAATCATCGAAAATTATGGAACCCTCAAGGAAGCATTGGCACGCCTGGGGCACCATTTTCGAAGTGAAACCGACACAGAAGTCCTGATCCACCTCATTGAAGAAATTAAGAAAAGGGAGCAACTACCCATCGAAGAAGCGGTGCGCAAAGCACTGCGTAAAGTCGTCGGAGCATATGCCATTGTCGTCATGGATAAAGACGAACCCAATAAATTGGTAGGCGCTCGAAAATCCAGTCCACTGGTGATTGGCCTGGGAGAACATGAAAATTTCATCGCTTCCGATGCCACACCCATCATCCAATATACGAACCGGGTGGTTTACCTCAACGACGAGGAGATTGCCGTTTTGACCCGCGAGAAAGGCTTGGAGATTTCAACCATCAGCAACGATGAATTGCAGGAGCCTACCATTCATGAGTTGGACATGAGCATGGATCAATTGGAAAAAAGTGGATTTGAACATTTCATGCTGAAGGAAATTTATCAGCAGCCACAAACCATTTCCGACTGCATGCGCGGACGATTGAATGCCACCGAAGGGTGGGTGCGATTGGGTGGATTGGAAGAACACATCAACCGCATCAGCAAAGCCAATCGCATCATCATCGCAGCCTGCGGCACTTCCTGGCATAGCGCGCTGATTGGCGAATACCTCATCGAAGAATTGGCACGCATACCTGTGGAAGTCGAATACGCTTCTGAATTCAGATACCGCAATCCAATTTTGACCGAACACGATGTCGTGGTGGTGATTTCCCAATCCGGGGAAACCGCCGATACCCTGGCCGCTGCAGAATTGGCCAAAGAAAAGGGAGCCCTGGTTTATGGAATTGTCAACGTAGTGGGGTCTTCGATTGCACGGCTTACCCATGCGGGATCATACATCCATTGTGGTCCCGAAATAGGAGTTGCTTCAACCAAGGCTTTTACTGGTCAAGTTACCTTGTTATCGCTCATGGCATTGGTGCTGGGACATCGCAATGGGGCTATTTCCAACAGTTACTACCATCAGTTGATTGCCGAATTGGCAAGCATTCCAGACAAGGTTACGCGCTCACTACAACTCAACGACCAAATCAAATACCTGGCGACCGAAATTCAATCTGTTAATGCTTTGTATCTGGGACGGGGATATAATTTTCCGGTGGCCTTGGAAGGTGCATTGAAACTCAAAGAAATATCCTACATCCATGCCGAAGGATATCCTGCAGCGGAAATGAAACATGGACCCATAGCACTCATTGATGAGAACATGCCGGTCATTTTCATTGCAACCAATGTGAATTCATACGAAAAAATTATATCCAACATTCAAGAAGTCAAAGCCCGAAAAGGGATTGTGATTGCCATCGTGAAAGAAGGCGATCAGGAAATAACCAAAATGGCGGACCACTGCATTGAAATCCCGGAAACCATCGACCCGCTCACGCCTTTGTTGTCGGTGATTCCTTTGCAATTGTTGTCATATCATATTGCTGTTTTAAGGGGATGCGATGTAGACCAGCCGCGAAATTTAGCCAAATCCGTTACTGTAGAATAAAAATATGCAAAACCAGAACATTCAGTTTAAGTACAACACCTCACAGGTCGAATTGATCATGCCAGAATATGGCCGAAACATCCAAGACTTGATCCTTTATTGTAAAGAAATTGCCGATCCGGTATACCGCCAGCGATTTGCAGACAATGTGATTGACCTGATGCACATCATCACGCCGTACAATAAAAACATGGACGAGCACCGGACCAAACTGTGGCATCATTTTTTTCGCATAGCGGGCTATGACATTGACGTCATGCCGACCAGCGGCATTCGGCCAACACCGGATGATGATCGGATGAACCCGGAAAAAGTGGAATATCCCACGGGTACTGATAAGTTTCGTCATTATGGAAACTATGTCAATCAAATGATTCAAAAAGCCATGGCATTGGAACCAGGACCCAAGCGAGATGCATACGCGCAACTCATTGGATCTTACATGAAAATGGCTTTTAAAAATTGGAACAAGGAACACTATGTGAGCGATGACCTCATTAAAAGTGATTTAAAGCGTATGTCCCAGGGAGCGCTTAGCCTCGAAGAAGATGTACAATTTCATGCATTGATTGATTCGGGTCCGCGGAATCAAAGACGGACCTTCAAATCCAATTACAAGCAAAATTTCAAAGGCAAAAAAGGCGGTAGCGGCGGAAAGTTCAGAAGCAACAACAACCGCAGGAAGATTTAGGCCAATCCTTGTAAAGCACAGAGCCTTCTTGGTCGGCCTTGCCGGATGCTGCAATCCGCTCAATGGATTGGGTAATTGAAAGACCCTATGGTTTTAGAAAAACCTTTTTGGAAGTTTTTGATTGCAATGATAAACCATTGCGCAATGTCTTTCAAACTAACAAACGTTTGTTAGTTTGCACCCAAAGCACCAGTGATTCATAGTTGGCAATATCAAAGCTTTAATCCGGCAGTCCAAATATTCGGCAGAAATCATACCTTTGGGGAATCACCGGTACATTCCGGACAATATGTAAATGGAGAGGATGCTCAGTCAGCAACAGATCAGCATTGCACATGCAGCAGCAAAACAATGCATTGAGATTGAACGGGAGGCCGTTTCGCAATTGTTTGACAGCATTCAGGGGGACTTCATTACGGTGATTGATGCATTGTATCACTTGAAGGGAAGAGTGGTGATTACAGGCATCGGAAAAAGCGCCATCATCGGCCAAAAAATTGTAGCAACACTCAATTCAACCGGAACTCCGGCTTTGTTCATGCATGCTGCCGATGCCATTCACGGAGATCTTGGCATGATTCGGCAAGAAGACATCGTATGGTGCATTTCGAAAAGTGGTGAGACCCAGGAAATCAAAGCATTGATTCCAATGATTAAAACGCTTGGTTCAAAATTCATTGGCATGGTTTCCCGCTTGGATTCAACCCTGGCTAAACAAGCAGATTTCATTTTACACACTCCCATTGCTTCCGAGGCAGAACCCAACAACCTCGCGCCAACCGCCAGTACGACTTCGCAAGTGGTGTTGGGCGATGCGGTGGCTGTGGCTCTGTTGGCACTGCGGGGCTTTAGTCCACAAGATTTTGCAATGTTCCATCCTGGGGGTGCTTTGGGAAAGCAACTTTATTTGAAGGTCAGCCACATTTATCCTTTGCATGAATGCCCACAAGTTGGGTTGCAGACCCCGTTGAGCGAGGTGATTCTCGAAATGACCAGCAAGCGGTTGGGTGTTACGGCCGTTTTGAACCAAGCAGACGAGTTGATGGGCATTGTCACCGATGGAGACCTGCGCAGGATGCTGCAAAAGACCATTCAAATTCAATCATTGACCGCACAAGACATCATGAGCCACCACCCCAAGACCATCGATTCAGATGCATTGGCCGTTGATGCTTTGCAATGCATGCGCGAAAACAATATCTCGCAGTTGTTGGTTTTACATCAAGGACATTATGCAGGGGTCATACACATTCACGATTTAATCAAAGAAGGCATCATTTAACCATGTTTTTTCCAATTGGCGACGACAACATCCGGGGCGGAAGCAAACCCATTTTTTCTTACAGCCTCATCCTCATCAACACTTGCGTATTTGTGTATGAAATCATGCTCAATCATTTGCAGGCAGAAGCATTTGTATTCGAGTTTGGAAACATTCCCTTGGAATTGTTATCCGGAGTCGATATGTACACGGTTTTAACATCCATGTTTTTACATGGAGGATGGATGCATCTCATCGGAAACATGTTGTTTCTCTGGGTGTTTGCCGACAACATCGAGGCGGTCATCGGTACCTTTAATTTCATTCTGTTTTACCTTTTGGGGGGCATTGCCGCTACCATCATTCATGCGCTGTTCAATCCAATCAGTGAAATCCCTGTGGTGGGTGCAAGTGGAGCCATATCTGCTGTTATGGGTGCTTATTTGGTGATGTTTCCTGCTTCGCGGGTCAGGGTGTTCATTCTTTTTCTCTTGTCCTCTGCTCAAATTCCTGCTTTGCTGTTTCTGGGTTTTTGGATTTTGCAACAAGCCGTGGCCGGCGTAGGCTCTTTGGGATTAGGTACCGAGGAACAAGGTGGAGTAGCCTGGTGGGCACACATAGGTGGCTTTGCTTTTGGAATCGTAGCGGGATTGATAGCTCGCAATAGCTATGGTCATCGATATCGTTACACCCGCGATGAAGAGTTTTAATACATCCAAGTCAGTCTATAATAATTGGCGAATAAGCCGAAGCAGAAACTGCCGGCGGATCCAGGAACCAGCGATATTCAGGAGTTTCTTCTGCAGGTCATTTAGGCTGCAGGCCTGTTAGAATGGGTAAATTAAATTTTCAACGAGCCTTGACGCAGCTAAAAATAATTCAGGCATTGCATACCATGATCATTCAGGAATCCGTCATTAAAAGAGGAAAATACAATGCATGAGTCAGTGGATTAATTTTTTACACAAGCATTCTGATCGCGTTTATTTGTTTGCCTTGTTTTTCTTTGTCACGGCACTTCCATTGTCCAACGCAGCCATATCGCTGGCCATTTTGCCATTGGCCTTGAGTTGGTTTTTTTCGGGCAACTTGCACGTAAAATGGCAACGCCTCAAGCAGGCTCGCACCCCATTGTATTTTGCCATCATCCCGCTGGTCTATGGATTCGGATGCTTGTACACCCAGCATCCTGACCAGGCATTGCAGGAGTGGATCCGTTCGTTGTATTGGTTGGCATTTCCCATCGTTTTGTTTTGTTCCAGGCAACTCACAGATTCCGAATCGCAACGCTTGGTGAATGGGTTTGTAGGGGCTGTAAGCCTTGCTGCTGTGGTGATTGGCGTAAAATTATTTTGGCCCACCCGGTTTCACCTGGACAATTTTCGTGACGCCTCGCTGATCGACCACATTCCCTACTCTTATTTGCTATCATTTGCCATATTTCTTTTGGTTGAGCGATTGCTTTTTAGAAAACTAACAGATGTTAGTATCTGGCGAATTTTGGGAACCGGCGCTTTGGTTCTCTTTTTAAGTTGCATTTTAATGATGTTGAAATCGTTTACCGGCTATTTTTTCTTTGCAGGGGCGTTGTTGACATGCCTGATTTTTGCTTTCCGAATGTACCCTAAATGGCGCTTGGCCATTGGCCTGGGGATGGTTTTGGTGTTTTTCATTCCGACCATTTATTTATGGAGTTGCATTAGCCGTTATTACCATGTCGAAGAATTTCAGCCAGAAACCATTGAATGGAAAACTCCCCGTGGAAATCCATACGAACACGATTTTCAAAATAAGATGAAAGAGAATGGTGCCTACGTACATTTGTTCATTTGCCAAGAAGAGTTGCGGAAAAGCTGGAACCATCGCAGCAAAATCCACTACGATTCCGTTTGGAATGGCAAAGACAGCATCAAATGGGTCATCCACCGGTACATGACCAGCAAGGGACTTCGCAAAGATCAGGTAGGATTGCAGCAGCTGACCGAAAAAGATATCCGTAATATTGAGCAAGGCATGGCCAATGTAGTGTATGAACATTACGCAACCGGCATCTATCCCAGGGTATATGAAACGATTTGGGAGGTGGACCAATACTTGTTGACAGGAGATCCCAGTCGGAAGTCCTTCGCCCAACGCATTGAAATGGTGCGGGTGGCAAGGTCGGCAATTTGCAAGTCACCCTGGTTTGGTTATGGAACCGGCGATGCTAAAGCCACCTTGGCACAGGAAGCGGTGCTCATGCATTCAAAAATGGATCCGGAGGCATTTCAATCTGCCCACAACCAGTACCTGGCCTATCTCCTCAAATTCGGTTTTGTTGGAACGCTGATTATTATTGGTGTTTTGTTTTATCCAATCTTTCGCCATCGGGCTTACCGCATCAGGCCCTTGATGGTTCTCTTTTCGGGATTGCTTTTGGCCAATTTCGGAGAAGGGAATTTTGAGACCTTCATTGGGGTCAACTTTTTTGGTTTGTTTTATTGCTTGTTTATGTGGAACATGGCAGATGGTGCGGCACATACAGAGGTTGCAGATTAAGCCCGCGCAGATTCCAACGAAGGGATCAAACCTGCATTGGCGCGAAGCCACTATCTTTGCGACAAATTTTACCACGCATGGCCATGAATCCTTTTGAATCGGTGCAGCAAATCATTTCTGACATAGAACGGTTTGAAATTGCCGATGCAAAAAGTTTAGAGTCTTTTCGATTGGAATACCTGGGAACAAAAAATCAAATTAAGCCCTTATTTGGCCTCATTGGGCAAATCGAGAACGACCGGAAAAAGGAATACGGCCAATTGGTCAATCATGCCAAATCCAAGGCAGAAGAAAAATATGAAACGTTTAAACAATCCTTTGCTGAAGTCGAAAATGCGAAGCGTCCGATTCCGGATCTGAGTCTTCCGGCAATCGGCAAAAACCGAGGCAGAAGGCATCCTGTTTCACAAGTCATGGACCGCATCGTGGATATTTTTTCCAGAATTGGATTTGAAGTGGTGGAAGATCGTGAGATCGAAGATGACTGGCATAATTTTACCGCATTGAATACCCCGGACGATCATCCGGCAAGGGATATGCAAGACACTTATTACTTGCGCGATTTTGCTGGAATGTTGTTGCGTACCCATACCTCGTCTGTACAATCAAGGTTCATGACCAGCCAAAAGCCTCCAATACGGATTTTAGCCCCTGGACGCGTGTATCGCAACGAAACCATTTCTGCACGATCTCATTGCCAATTTCACCAGGTGGAAGGACTTTACATCGACAAGGGCATCTCCATGGCCGATTTAAAACAAACCTTGTTGTTTTTTGCCAGAGAAATGTATGGTCCGGATGTACAAATCCGATTGCGCCCCTCGTATTTTCCTTTCACAGAGCCATCGGCTGAAATGGACATTTACTGGGGCCTCAAAGACGAAACCGATTACCGGATTACCAAAGGCACCGGGTGGTTGGAGATATTGGGTTGTGGCATGGTGGACCCGGCCGTACTTTCTAATTGTGGCATCGATCCTGAAGTGTACAGTGGGTTTGCATTTGGAATGGGTATTGAGCGCCAGGCAATGTTGCACTATAAAATTCCGGACATTCGGTACTTCTTTGAAAACGACCTCCGGTTTCTGAACCAGTTTTAGTCGAGAGGCATAACACTTGACCATCATGAAAAAAGCCAGTTTAGCGAAAGGAACGCGTGACTTTTTGCCGTTGCAGGCCAGAAGGCGAAAGTACATTTTTGAGACCATTGAAAGGTATTTTCAACTTTTCGGATACCAACCATTGGAAACGCCTGCCATGGAAAATTTGGACACCTTGTTGGGAAAGTATGGTGAGGAAGGCGATAAACTATTATTTAAGATTCTGAACAGTGGTGATTTCCTCTCAGGATTGGAGCGCGAAGCCTTGATACAGAAAGATGCCGGTTCGCTTGCATTGGATTTTTGTGAAAAAGGGCTGCGTTACGACCTCACCGTCCCTTTTGCCCGCGTGGTGGCCATGAATCAACATGAGATCGGATTTCCCTTCAAGCGGTATCAGATTCAGCCGGTTTGGCGTGCAGACCGTCCGCAAAGAGGAAGGTACAGGGAATTCTATCAATGCGATGCCGACGTGGTTGGATCAGGCTCCCTATTGTACGAAGCTGAGTTGATTCAATTATACGACCAGGTGTTTCATGATTTGGGAATTCCGGTAAACATTCACATCAACCACCGAAAAATTTTGGAAGGTCTGGCCGCGCATCTTGGAATTGCCGAACATTTCATGGCCATGACGGTGGAGATCGACAAACTGGACAAAACGGGCCCGGAAGCACTCACTACAGCATTGCATCGATTGGGGGCAGGCCCCGAACAAGTAGCCACCTTGCTCAAGCTGTTGCAAGAGCAATCCGTGAGCGCATTTAACTTGAATGAAATCGCAGGATCCGGCGTAGAAGAGGTGCAAAAAGTATTGGACTTTAACAGTGCGTATTCTATGCAAAACAAGCTGGTGTTTGATCCAAGTCTTGCCCGGGGATTGAGTTATTATACTGGATGCATCTTTGAAGTAAAACCCCAACAGGCCCAAATGGGTAGCTTGGGCGGCGGAGGTCGATATGACGATTTGACCGCAGTGTTTGGATTGAAAGGCGTTTCCGGTGTGGGTATTTCATTTGGCGCCGACCGAATTTACGATGTGATGTTGGAACACCATTTATTTCCTGAACGGTTTGGCCAGGGAGTAAAAGCATTGTTGATGGCCCTTGACAACGATGTTCTACCATTTGTGTTCAGCTTGGCTGGTAATTTGCGAAATGCGGGAATTTCAGTGGACGTGTATCCTGAAGCATCTAAAATTAAGAAGCAATTTCAGCATGCGGAGCGACTTGGGGTGCCATATGCAGTCATTGTGGGCTCGCAGGAAATGCTTGATCAAACAGTGACCGTCAAGGACCAGAAGGACGGTCGCCAAGAGGTGGTGCCGGTGAAGGACTTGGCGGGGTTTCTTGTTAAGAAGTGCTAAAATGCCGTTCTAGGAGCAATAGTCACGGGCCTTTTTCCATTCATAAAGAGTAAGGAAAAATACATATTAAATAAAAATATAATATGTATTAACACTGCATTTAGGCCATTAACGTTTTATTGTCATTCATATAGTCTATCTTTGTGGTCCTTTTGCGTTTAGATATTTCCTATTTTTTGTATATTTAAGGAAGTTTTCGAATGCTCAGGATGAACATACGGTCAAGAACCTTTTCTTCCATGCAACAAGCGAAATTCATATGGTGCGCTTTACTTTGGCTCTGCTTTACCCAAGCAGCGTCTTCGCATTCAGGCAAAGGCTTCCTGTTGGATCGTAACTTTCCCGGCAACAACCCGGCGATGTTTGAAGAAATCATCATATCGCGTCTCGAAGCGATGAATTGCCTGGTAAAGCCCAAAATTGAAGAAGACGTCATCGACCAAGTCAAGCGATTTATTGGAAGAGACCGGATGCGAGCTATGGAAATATTGCACCGCACTGAGACATACTTCCCCTTGATTGACAAAGTGTTTTCAGAATACAATTTACCAAAAGAACTCAAGTATCTCACCATTGTTGAGTCATCGCTCATCATCAACGCCAAATCGCGGATGGGTGCAGCGGGTTTATGGCAACTGATGCCCTCTACTGCAAAGATTTTGCATTTGCGCGTGGATGAAAAAATGGATCAACGCCTGGATCCGGTATTGTCAACCCATGCTGCTGCCAGATATTTCAAAACCCTGTACGAAATGTTTGGAGATTGGTCATTGGTGTTGGCAGCTTATAACAGCGGCGAATACCGAATCAAAAGATTGTTGCAATCGACCGGTAAAAAAGATTTTTGGAGCCTGCGTGCCAGTTTGCCCAGGCAAACTCAATTGTTTGTTCCTGCTTTCATAGGTGCAAGTTATTTTGTAGAGTATTCTGAAGAGCATGAAATGATTCCGGAAATTGGAATCGTGGAAAACAATCGACTGACTTTTGCGAAAATCTTCCGAGAAATAAACCTCAAAGACTTATACAAGAAAACGGCCATCAAGCAGGATGTTTTCAAACAATTCAACCCTGGATATAAAAGGAGCATCATCCCTGCGCATTCGAAAGGCCATTTCATCAGTTTGCCAGACAGTTTGATGGTGGAATTCATCGATTACTACACTTACCAAAATAAGAAAAACAGGCAAATGTCTGCGCCTGAACTGATTTCCGATGCTTCTGACTCGTTGGAAGCCGAAATCATTTCTTTCACCAGGCCTGAAATCACTTATCCTGATAACATCCAGGTAGTCAGTGCACAATCGGTCTGTTTGGATTATGATTGGACCCTTCCTACCTCCGAAGAGATGAATATTCCGGACATGGAAGATCCACCAGTGTACGCGTATCACATACTCGGATTTCGCGAATCGTTGGCATCTGTTGCCGAAAACAATGCAGTCGATTTGGAGGATTTGTTGGCTTGGAATGAAATTAGTCATCCCGAGCACACCGCTCCAGGCACGGTATTAAAAATCAAAGTTAAGCCTTAGTGGTTTTTTACATCCGGACAATCCGGGGTCATTCAACACGATTGCAAAATTTTTCTCAAGACCTTTCATAGAAGATTCCACCATGAAGGATGCAGGGCTCCAAGCTAACAGGACTGGTGCATTGGGTTCATCAAATAAATCCTTATGATGAAACGAACATCTGTTAGTTCGCGTGATTCGCTTGTTAAGCTGATGGGAATTCCAAAAAGAAAGAGGGCCACACCTTGAACAGGCATGACCCCCTTTTCTCAACTAATCCCCGTTTGGTTTTATTTCAACTGATTCGCCGATCAGGAAATTTCGATGGTTTTACCCTGCTTGGTTTGTTCAACACGTTTAGGAATAATAACGTTCAATATTCCATCCTCATATTTTGCAGAAATTGATTCTGGATTTGCATTCTGCGGCAATTCAAAGGATCTTTTGAAAGACTGGTAACTGAATTCCCTGCGACGATAATTCTCTTTTTCGATGTTCTGCTCATCTTTCTTTTCAACAGAGATGGTCAGAAAATTGTTTTCAACCTGAATTTTGAAATCGCCCTTGGTCAGTCCTGGAGCGGCAAGTTCCATTTTAAAATCCTGTTCATTCTCCAGAATGTTGATGGCTGGAGTTTGTGTGCGAAGCAGGGATCCACCTGACCAATCGCCTACATTGCGGTTGAAAAAATCGTCAACCATTTGTGCAAAGGGTGCTAAAGCATTCATTCCATTTCTCATACGATTAAAATTTTATGGTAAATAAATTATTGTACATTGATTTGCGTTTGCGAAACGGGTGTTTTCGCAATCTGAATATGCAATACGCCGTCTTCAAGCTGGGCTTTGATGCTGCTTGCATCCAAAGCTTCAGTTAGTCGTAACAGCTTTTTAAATTTGCGGTTTGTGAACTCACGATGAAGGGCACGGGTTTCTTGTCCATGCAACTGGCGTTCGGCGGTGATGGTGAGCAACTGGTCTTCCAAATGTATTCGGATCTGGTCTTTCTTCACTCCGGGAATGGAAAGTTCAACTTTAACTTGTTGTGCATCTTCCTGGAGGTTCATGAGTGGAGTGTGCCAAACATCTTGTGCTTGGACAGGTCTCGCAGAAGTTGGTTTACAGGTTTTGGGGTGGCAAGCGTAATAATTTGAGTAGATCATTTTTATAAGTTTTATTCCCAGTCCTGATCAATTGGCGTTCCAATCAATAATTTTTGCAAAATTGTCGCATTGCATCCAAAACAAGTGTCATTTTGGCATTTGTTTTTATCAACCATATGCCAAAATGACACAATTTGAATGTCGTATTCAGGATTGCATTACATTTGTTTTGAAAATAAATACCTGATTGGCCATGCATTTTCACAAACTTGTTTTGATCGTATTCTTTGCTTCCGGTCTGGTGAGCCTTTTCGGACAAGCCAATGGCTTTGGTTTGAAGCTTGGGCCCTCGATGGGATTTCAAAGTTGGGGTGGCGGCAGCAAGTCTGATCCTCTGTGGAAAGGTCATTTAGCAGCCTTCATGGATTCAGAAAGTTCCAATGGAAAAAACATCGTTTATGGTCAATTGGGTTATCACATCCGGGGAGGAGCGGTGAGATTCAATGCTTTTTACGACCTCAATGGCAACCGGTATGCGGGGGGTAGTTTTGGCATGTCTTTTCAAAACCTGGCGCTTGAAATTGGAATGCGCCGTTTTCTCAAATTGGGCAAATGGAAACCGTTTTATGGCTTCGGCTTGCGAGGAGAGTACACCCTGGGCACAAAACTGGAAATTTACCAGGAGCTCGAAGAATGGACAAAAAAGTGGAACTATGGTGTCAGTCTGCGCATTGGCAGTGAGTTTCAGATGAGTAAATTGGTGAAAGCGGGTATCGAATTGAACATAGCGCCCGATCTTTCCAATCAGGTATACATTCCTGCCACGATTCGGAGAATTGACCCCTGGACAGGACAAATTTATCCAGGCTATGAACAAGCCACCAAAAACACCAGTGTTGAACTCTCTTTTTACCTGCGTTTTATGCAGTTGATCATTTACGAAGACGAGTGAGGATCCTGCTGCTTCAACGGCTGAAGTTGTTTAAGACCTCTTCGTCGAGCAGATCCAGACCAAAGTAAATGGGCACTACCAAGTTGCTTTTGATTTTAAAGCCTTTTCTTTTGGCAGGTAAGCATTGAGCCTTGTCAAGTACTTCTGCTGCAGTTTTCACGACATCTGCTCCAACACTTTTACCGGTGAAATCGTCTTTCATGAGGATTTTTGAAATGCTTCCATCGGTTTCAATGGTCAATTGGATATACACCACACCCGCGATGCTTTTCCATTCCGGATGTTTGTTCAAGACCAGCTGGCTCAGGATCCTTTGTGCACAAAACTTCTTTTTAAACCGGGGAATGTCTACTGAATCCAGGCAATAGGGCAAATAAGCCGATTCGTCCGGCACATTGCCCAAACCCATTTTTTTATCTTGCGTGATGTAACTGGTTGGTACTTCTTCTTCGCTGGAAGACAGATCGTCTTGTTTGGCTTTCGGTTGACAGCTGACCAAAAGTAAGCAAGTCAACAAACCAAAGGAGCGCAATGTGTGGATCGGGCTTAATTTCATGGAGAGTAAAATAAAAAAACCCGGAAAACGGAAGTCTGCCGGGTTTGTATAATGGAATATTCATTGTTTATTTTTTCCAAGGCAATTCCAATACTTTGCGTGCGGCAAGCGTACCACAGAAGTTTCCACTATCGTAGTCCATTCGGTAGTGTACGGCCAATGGTAAACGGCTGAATGCATTTTCATTGGCTAAATCTCGCAAAGTATTGAAGGATCTTGGCTTCCCGAGGAAATCCGTTCTTTGCTCATGGCAATGATCGGTAAATGGATAGGATCCTCCCACAAATGCTTCCAGGATCCCTACCCCGGCAAAGCCAAAGGTGGAGTGACCGGAAGGATATGCAGGGAATGGCGGAGTAAAACCCAACCACGGAATGGAGAAGTTAGGATCGATAACGCGTCGGATGTAGGTGATAGGACGCTCAACGTTGTATTTGTATTTGTTGTACCAGGCAATAACCCCAGCTTCGTTCAAGGCAAGGCCAATTTGAGCATACAGGACGCATGAAGCTTCCAAATTGAAATTTTCTTTTTCCACAATTTGATCTGCGATGGCTATGTAGCGTGTTGGTGGAGAAAAGGTCCAACCCACGCGGTCGTCGCTCCAAAACTCGGCAATGTGTTCCATGTCTCCTGTAGGATTTTTGCGAGCGATGTTTGCCAATACATACATCTCATATGCCTGAGCCCAAATTACTGAGTTGGTGTCTGAATCGCAATCGTATGGTGATACCAAAGCATCGAGGTCATTTTGGGTCAAAGCAAAACGTCTAACTTTTCCCCATTGTGAATACAAGCCACGGTCTGCAACATGGTCAGTAGGAACCCATTCGCAACCTTGAGCGTTTACAGCAACTGGAAATGGATTTAAATGAGCATTGTGGCCAACGGCATCTGAACTTGCATATCGCCAAATAGCTGCTGCAACATCCCTACCGTGCGCCTCAGAATTGATCAAAATTGCTTCTACGGCATCGTCTGAGTAACTTGCACGCAGTTCGGCTTCTTTGGTTTCTATATTACGGATAAACTGGCGCTGATCCAAAACATTGCCGGATTTGTCTTTAAAAGTCACATTATCAAAAAATTTCTTCATCAGGTAGCCGTAGCTCGCATTGATGACTTCCGGCCAGTAAAGATTTTTTTGTGGAGCAGGCATGTCCGTGATCCCAAAGCGGTGCTGTAGGGTCTGGTATTCAGGCATACCCCCCAAACAAGCTTCGTAAGCGCTCAATCCCAGGTAAGCCAAGGCTCTGGGTGCGGGACCGGGGCGGAAAAAAGAAGCATACCGCTCAGTTTCCATGAACAAATTGTTCCATTCGTGATATACCTCATTTTCCTGAGATTTCATCAAGGTGTTGCCTTCTTCAATAGGTTCGGTTTTGGTACAGGCTGCTAAAATCAGGACGAATAGAACGCCTAAAGATTTTAGCCAGGGGGAAAAAATTTTCATAGTTAACTCCAGTTAGTAGTTAGAATTATTTGATTTTAACGTTTGCAAAAATACAATCTCTAAAAATATACCTTATTAAAATTACATTAGCCGGCTAAATTAGTGCTTTATATGTAGAAAATTATTTTTATAGAACATTTACTTTCAACCTGCAATAAATCTTAAAATCACTCATTTTAAAATTCACCTGTTTTTGTAGTTCCTTAGAATTTCCTTAGAAATTTAAGTATTGGGAATGTCTTCCTTTCTGAATCGATAAAGATTGCTGGCTTCCACTTCTTTGTACCGTTGCACTTGCTCCAAGGCATCGGGTACGACGTCGCTGCAAATTACAATCAGACTTCCTTCCACCGCATTTTCAATGGCATGGGCGATAGCATCCCTTTCCTTTTTGATCACGTTCACTGGTAAGTGGGGTTTCACTTGGTGAATACCCGCCGTCAGCATTTCAATGATTTCTTTGTCGGAGCGGCCTCGGAGGTTTTTGTCTTGCCTGATGATGATCTCATCAAACATTTCTGCAGCCACTTTTCCAATGCCTTCATTGTCTTCTTGTCTGCGGTCGCCGATGCCCGCGATGATACCAACTTTGGTAGATGCATCGATTTTATCGATGAAGTTCTTCAAAGCCTGCAGACCGGCTGGGTTGTGTGCATAATCCAGCATGACCGTGAAATTTTTGAACTCAAAAAGGTTCAATCGGCCTGGTGTTTGCGCAGGAGAAGGGATGAAGGTTTCCAAGGCGCTCCGGATATCATCCAGCTCAAATCCATAGAAATATCCCGTCAGTACAGCGGGCAAAATATTCTGAATCATGAAGCTGGCCCTTCCGCCATATGTCAAGGGGACATTCACTGCTTTCACAATGCGCAGTTTCCACTCACCCTTACAAATGGTGATGTATCCATTTTCATAAAGTGCACAAATGCCGTTGTTTTTCATGTGTTTTTTAATCCTTGGATTGGTTTCATCCATAGAAAACAGTGCGACCTTTCCTTTATTCACTTCCCGCATGGCGTATACCAGGTCGTCATCGGCATTGAGGATCGAATACCCATCGGGTAGAACGGATTCAACCACTACGGATTTTACTTTGGCAAGTTGTTCGACGGTGTGAATACCTTTCAATCCCAAATGGTCGGGTGCAACGTTGGTTACGATGGCCACGTTGCAGTTTTTAAAACCAAGACCTGCTCGTAAGATGCCTCCCCGAGCTGTTTCAAAAACAGCGAAATTGACGGTGGGATCTTTGAGGACAAATTCAGCGCTTCCTGGACCACTGCAATCTCCTTTCATCATTAAATGATTTTGAATGTAAATGCCATCGGTGGTGGTAAAGCCTACGGTGTAGCCCATCAATTTTACCATGTGCGCTATGAGTCGGGTGGTGGTGGTTTTTCCGTTGGTGCCGGTCACCGCCACAATGGGTATGCGGCTGTCTTTTCCCGGAGGATACAACATATCGATTACCGGAGCAGCTACATTTCTGGGTAAACCTTCGGCTGGTGCCAGATGCATGCGGAATCCGGGGCCAGCATTGACTTCGATCACAGCTCCTCCGGTTTCAGTCACCGGTTTGCTGATGTCTGAAGTCAAAAAGTCGATGCCGCAAATGTCTAAGCCCACAATGCGGGAAATGCGCTCTGCCATGAATATGATGCTGGGATGAACCACATCGGTCACATCCACGCTGGTTCCTCCGGTCGACAGGTTTGCGGTGTCTTTCAACACCATGATTTCTCCTTTTTCCAAAATGGTATCCAGGCTATGGTTTTTTTGTGTAAGCAATTTTCTGCTGATGTCATCGACGTTGATATAGGTCAGTACCTTTTCATGTCCATAGCCTCTTCGGGGATCGGCATTGGTACGGTCAATCAAAGCTTGAATGCTGGAAGTACCGTCGCCAATCACCTGTGCTGGCAATCTTTTGGCAGCTGCAACCAATTTGTGGTTGATCACCAGGAGCCGGTAATCTTCACCGGTGATGAATTGTTCGACCACCACCGATTGTGAAATGTTTTTTGCAAGCTGAAAGGCGGTCAGAGCCTGATCCCAATTGGTGATGTTGGTGGTCACACCGCGGCCATGGTTTCCATTGATGGGCTTGATCGCGAGCGGGTATTTCAGGTACTCTACAGCTTCCCGAAGACCCGTTTCTGAACGGATGATTTCCCCTTTTGGAACGGGAATTTCGGCTTGCCCCAATAAAAACTTGGTATCTTCCTTATCCCCTGCAATGTCCACCCCGATGGAAGAAGTTTTACTGGTCACGGTGGCCTGGATGCGGGCTTGGTTAAAGCCATATCCCAATTGGCAGAGGCTGTATTTGTTCAAGCGGATCCAAGGAATTCCTCGTGCCACTGCTTCTTCAATGATGCTGGCAGTGCTGGGCCCGAGGCGCTCTGACTCGCGAAGCTCCCGCATTTCCTGCACATCGGCAGCCAGGTCATAAGGATTTCCATCAATGAGGGCCTGGGCAATCCGAACGGATGCTTTGGCAGCATAGATGCCTACTTTTTCTTCGAGGTAATCGAACACCACGTGGTAAACCCCATCCTCACCGTATGATCGTGTTCTTCCAAATCCAACTTCCATGCCGGCAAGGCTTTGGATTTCCAACGCGATGTGTTCCACCACATGGCCCATCCAGGTACCCTCGGTCACGCGTTGGTAAAACCCTCCAGCTTGCCCCACCGAACATCGATGTTCGTACATACCGGGCAAAAGTTCTTTCAATCGATCTAAAAAGCCGTCTATGGAATTGGTGGGTCGTTGCTCCATTTCTTCCAGATCGAGGACCATCACTACCAGTTTATGCCTTCTGATGGACCAGTAGTTGGGTCCTCTCATCACATTGATTTCTCGAATTCGCATGGTTTGGAAATTAGGGCTTTAAGGTAATAATTTTAGTGAATTCTACGCATTCCTTCTACTTTTGTGGCCGTTCTGAAATCGCATCGCATGGATTACAAAGGGATTTTGATACCGGTGGGGGGGAATGAAGACAAAGGCAACGGACTGTCGGAAATGTATACCAAGGATTTCATTCAGGCCGGAATCTTGTCGCGCATTGTAAAGGAAAGCGGAGGTAAGGATGCACGGATTGTGGTGATTACTACCGCATCCTCCATCCCGAAAGAAGTGGGTGAGAATTACCTGGATGCATTTGGATCATTAGGATGTCAGCATTTGCAGGTACTGGACATACGCAAAAGGAGCGAAAGTCAAACCAAACAAAACCTCAGAATCATCGAAGAAGCCGACTGCCTGATGTTTTCTGGTGGAGACCAATCTAAAATTGCCAAATACATAGGAGATACACTATTGCATCAGCTCATTTGCAAAAAACTGGTGGAAGAGCCGTTTGTCCTCGCCGGAACCAGTGCAGGAGCGATGGCTATGTCCTTGCAAATGATTGCTGGAGGCAGTGTGGTAGAATCCATGCAAAAGGGAAATGTAAAAATGGCAAAGGGATTGGGTGTTTTGGAACACGTCGTGATTGATACGCACTTTATCCAGAGAGGCCGGTTTGGAAGATTGGCCGAAGCCGTGGCGCGCTTTCCGAAAACCTTGGGTGTTGGACTGGCAGAGGATACCGGATTGGTGATTCGAAAAAGCAACATTTGCGAGGTCATAGGCTCTGGCATGGTCATCCTCTTTGACGCCCGCCATCTGAGTCATAACCGTTACCTGGATCTGGAGCCTGGTACCCCAATGTCTCTTTCCAACTTAACGACCCACATTCTTGCGAATGGAGATCGATTCAATATCAGAGAGCGAAGTCTGAAAATTTTACCTTTGGATGGGGTGACGAGCCAAAACGTGTAATCCGGAATTCAGAAAATTAAGCTTTAAAAATGCATAGGCAGAATTAAATTACTAATTTTGTAAATATGTATGCTGTATATATTCAACTACTTGAGATAAAATATTGCAAATCAGAGTGATTAGGCCTATTTCTAATGCATTTTTAAGGTATTTAAATCAAGCTTACTTATAAATATTCTTAATTTTGCCGGTCAGCCTGTAGAAACCTAATTGACCGAAGCCTAAATTATCAAATATGAGACAGTGCTATTTGTTTGGGCTGATTTTAATCAGCTCATTGTTTTTCCAGTGTTCCCGTGAAGAGGTAGGTGTAGACCGTTCCTTGGACAGCAAACTTACCAAGCTGTTGGAAGCCACTACACCAAATGGTGACATTAGGGATTACATCATTGTCGATGGAAAAAACTTGTCCGAAATCCCGAACCAAGACCCTAAAAATTTATTGAATCCAGCAAAAGTCCAATTGGGACGCATGTTGTTCCACGAACCAGCCATTGGGGTGTTGCCCAACAAACCTGAAGGCATGATGACCTTTACCTGCGCATCTTGCCATATTGCTGAAAAATCTTTTACCGCAGGTCGATTTCAAGGCATTGCCGATGGGGCCGTAGGCTTTGGTCACGCGGGAGAAGGAAGAGGAAAAAATCCAAATTATAATGGCGATGAAGTGGATGCCCAAGGTGCCAGACCTTTGCCCACCATCAACCTGGCCTATGTACGCAATGCGCTATGGGCAGGTTCTTTCGGTTCTTTTAGTTTGAATGAAGGCACACAATCCGTATGGAATCAAGACACCCTCACCGCGGTGAATCATTTGGGACTCGAAGGCTTGGAAGCCAACAACATCAGGGCCTTGCAGGTGCACCGGATGACCATGAGTCAACAAATGGCCAGTGATTTGGGCTACAAAAAATTGTTTGACGAGGCGTTTCCGGAAATTCCAGTGGAAGAACGATACAGTTTGAAAACCACTGCTTTTTCCATCGCGGCTTACTTCAGAACCATCACTACGAATGAAGCACCTTTTCAAAATTGGTTGAAAGGAGATCTTTCTGCAATGACCGACGTGCAAAAACGTGGAGCCATGCACTTTTTTGGCAAGGCAGGCTGCGTGCGATGCCACAACAGTCCTTCTTTGAACAGTTTCAATTTCTTTGCATTGGGAGTTTATGATTTATACCAAAATCCCTATGGTGAAGCATTCCGTACAGGTCCCAATGACAAACGTGTAAAAGGACGAGCTGGATTTACCGAGCGCCCGGAAGACTTATATAAGTTCAAAGTTCCTCAGTTGTACAATATGAAAGATATTGGATTCTATTTCCATGGCGCGAGCAAAAAAACCTTGCGTGAAGTGGTGGAGTACTTCAACAAAGGCATTCCTGAAAATCCTTTGGTTCCCAAATCACAAATCAGTGGATTTTTCACCCCTTTGAACTTGACTGAGCAAGAAGTGGATGAACTCACCGAGTTTCTGGAAAATGGTTTGTACGATCCGAACCTGAAGCGTTACCTCCCAGACCACAACTTGTCGTTCATGTGCTTTCCAAACAACGATCCAAGATCTCGTACAGACATGGGCTGCAATTGATAAGAAAAATAATATACATTAAAAAGGGGAGCTTTTGGTTCCCCTTTTTTTTTTATTGATTGTTATGCACTCCTCAAACTGGTGATTGAAATTCAACCTTCGCATTCACAAAGCGCTATAAAATTTCAGGTTGATCATAGAAGCATTATTCAGTTGGGCATTTATTAAAGAAAACTTTGAAACTAACATGTGTTAGTTTGTAATTAATTCGCAGCGGGGTATTGCTCCGAAAGAAATGGCCTTATCAAGCTATGTATTGCGCAGCCGATCCACAGAGCACTCCATGGGATCGCGAGGTAAAACATGCGTCCTAAGTCTCCTGAAAGCAAGGCTTGAAGAAGCACCAGAAAAAAATGGGTGTAAAAAAACCAAGTTCCCTGTGAACATACCAGTGAATAAAATGCCTGCCGATGTTTCCAACCTGCCCATGCCAACAGAATGATCCAGAGGCCGGTGAGGGAAAACAGTTCATAAAGGCCATGAAAACTTATCAAACGGACAAAAGATGATGGAATAGTCGAAACACTGGAAATATTTTCTTGGAGGCTGGCATCCAGTGCTTGATGGGTTTGGAAGTCCCACCACAACCGAAATCCAAACACCATGGTGCCCGAAACCAACAGACATATGATGCGGTTTCGAAGTATGGTTTGCTCCTTACAATACAGGAGCATGGGCAACATAAAAACAAAGGCTTCCTTGGACCATGGACCAATAAAAATTGAAATGATGACCCAATCTTCTTTTTTCATCACCAGGCCAGACAATAGCAGGGTGATCGCCAGGATGTACAGACTGTCAACAAGAGGAAGCGCAGTAATCTCTTGAGTCCAGCGGTTTGTAAAAAAATATATCAGCATTCCCAAACAAGCAAAATGACTCAATTGAAACGATCTCCCCATTTGATAAAGCAAAACTGCTACCAAGGACATGACCATGCTATTGATCAATAAAAACGATGTACACAAACTGAAAGGATACTGGAAGCTCCAAGGTTGAAAGCCGGCCAATGCGGGTTGCAGGATTTTATTGAGGCCGCCGGCAAGTAACGGAATGATGATGCGGTATTTACGAATGATGTTCTGGTCCCATTCGCCTTGTGCAATACCCAGGTAGGATTGAATGTCTGGACTTTCATGCATCGGAAAGTATAACATCAATGTGAAACCCAGAGAACTCAAGCATAGAAAGGAAAGCAAAAATATGCTGCGATCAAGGAGGGAATGAATATGCATAGCGTCCTGAAGGTTTCATGCAAAAATAGCAAAGTGCCCAGGCAAAAGCTGGGTTGTTCTTGGGGAGTAGTCCGAAATACCTATGGAAGGGTTAAGGTAATTTATGTGAACTTGTATGGACGGGGAGAATATTGCGTTCACTCCTAAAGGGGAACTTTTTAAAATGGGTCATTGCTGCCGTGGAATGTATGGGACTAATAAGCCCATCAAATAGATGCACGGTAGGCTTTCATACAAGAGAGTAAATCAGGGATCCACGCATGTTGAAGGGCAACAGCTCCATCGGATTTCGTTTATCTTTGCCTTTCTTTAAATGAACTATGTCACTTTTCTACAGTTTGTACACAGCCGAAAGGGCAGATGAAAATGCGATATCCGATCAACCGGTCTTCATGAGGCAACTTTTTGCCTATGTAACGGCCGCCGGAGAGGTTTCTGGAGACATCCTCGAAATTGGTTGTGGGGAGGGTTATGGAATCAAATGGTTGGCCCCTAAGGCCAAGCGATACGTTGCGCTTGACAAGCACATTCCGGTAAACCAAAAGAATTTTGAGCAAGTTGAATTCATACAAACCGAAGTCCCGTGGTTAAAAGAAATGCAATCCAACCAATTTGACGTGGTGATTTGTTTTCAATTGATCGAGCACATCCAGGAAGATAACATTTTGTTGTCTGAAATATTTCGCGTGTTAAAGCCTGGAGGAAAACTGCTGATGACAACACCCAATCGAAGCATGACCCTGAGTCGTAATCCCTACCACATCAGAGAATACGATACCATCGAATTCAGGAAATTCATTTGTCAATCATTTGAACCAGGAAAGGTTTTTTTCGGTGGGGTTTATGGCGATCGGGAGGTCATGGAATACCATGAACGAAATCGCCAGTCGGTTGAAAAATTTAGACGCTTTGACATTTTTGGTTTGGAAAAGAAATTGCCGGCTGCGTTATTTAAATGGCCATATGATCTCTTAAACCGGATGAATCGCAAGCGCTTGAAGAAACAGAATGATGCTTTGGTATCCCACATCACCACGACAAATTTTTACATCCAGCAAATGGATGGACAGCAACTGGATTTCTATTGCCGGGCAGTGAAGTAATCAGTAATTCATATTTAGTTAGCGGTTATAGTCACGACTTGACCGGACACAAGATGATGAACACCTCCAAGCCTCCAAGCCTCCCTGCCTCCAAGCCTCCCTGCCTCCAAGCCTCCAAGCCTCCCTGCCTTCATGCCTCCCTGCCTCCCAGCCTCCCTGCCTCCAGG
>Ga0268298_10000030_pt1 | contig 163919 bp, 183 predicted proteins | sample WWTPWeurt_MetaG_FD_194462 | JGI IMG/M metagenome (GOLD analysis project Ga0268298, IMG submission 194462) | Activated sludge microbial communities from WWTP in Nijmegen, Gelderland, Netherland - WWTP Weurt | ecosystem: Engineered > WWTP > Aerobic digester > Activated sludge | place... | reverse complement strand
GGAACTGGAATCCCTATAGCTCGCGGGAAATTGGGAAGGCTTGGTTCCAGGTGAGTCCCGACGACTCAACCAACATGCCCAGAATTTGGGCACCCAAAGCCTTTGTGCACGCCTGCCGAAAGCTCACCAATGTTATTTGCTGAACGAATGCGGGGCCTGGAGTTTGCTCATCCCCATGCGGTCAGGCACTTTTCCCTTTGGAAGAGGTGCCCACATGTCATTGCCCACAAAACCACCGACTGTCGAATCAACCCTGCCGAAGCACCCTGCACCTGAGAAGGTACAGACCTCATCCGACACCAGTCCCAAGGCCCCCGCAAGGAAGGCACCATCGTGCAGTGTGAAGTCCGAGGGGAACGGTGTGAGGGTGTATCAGAGCGGAATGATCAAGGTCTCTCGGCTATGGGCCTACAAGAAGAACCCGAATGCGCTGGAACCTGAAGATTGGGACGACAAGGAACTATAGGGCTACTCCATTGAGGCATTCGTGATGGTCGATATTTGCCCATGACCTTGGTGAACCTGATAGCCTGATCCGCAAAGGCGCCACACACAGGATCAATTTCAAAATTTGCAATCGATCTCCTGGCAGCGGGGCTGATCAGCAGCGGAGGGAAATCATGTCGCTAGGCACCAAGAACCTACTCGCGGTGCTATTTGTCTTGCCTCTAGTGGGTCAGAGTTCAAACAGAACAAACCAGCAACGCGCAGAACTTCCTAACAAACATGTGGATCCAGCTATCAGCGATCTGAAGGCAAAGGCGCTGGAAGGAGATGCCATTTCTCAGCGCCAGCTAGGAATCCGCTACTCCATCGGTGATGGTGTAAAGGAAGATCAGCGCGAAGCGATGAGATGGTTTGCATTAGCTGCGGAGCAAGGAGATCTGACAGCACAGACGGGACTTGGTTTGGGCTATTACACGGGCACTGGGGCCAGACAAGACATTACAGAAGCCATCAAGTGGCTTACTAAGGCCGCAGTTGGCGGAGATGACTACGCGCAGTATCTGTTAGGGAAGACATTTGCCGAAGGGCAAGGACAAGTGCAGAACGATGCAGAGGCCGTAAAGTGGTTCCGGTTGGCATCAGAGCAAGGGAACGCAAACGCCCAGTCTGAACTTGGTCACGCTTATTGGCTGGGAAAGGGCATAGAACAAAACTACCTTCTTGCAGCCCAACTTCTTGGGGTGGCAGCGGAGAAGGGGATAACAAGGGCTCAGTTTGTGCTCTCGTTCCTCTATGCAAAAGGTAATGGAGTCCCACAGAACGATTCCGAGGCAGCCAAATGGATGAGAAAGGTCGCGGAAACAGGCGCGGCATCTGCTCAAAATTTCCTCGGCACGATGTATTTAAATGGCACGGGTCTTCCCCGGGATTTCTTTGAAGCGGTGAAGTGGTACCGGAAATCCGCAGAACAAGGAGATCCTGATGGGCAGTGCAACTTAGCTGGTTGCTATGACAAGGGAGAAGGTGTCACTCAGGATTTCAAGGAGTCCACTCGGTGGAGAAAAAAGGCTGCGAACCAAGGCAACATCCGGGCTCAGGTGTTACTCGGGCTTGCGTATCTTATGGGGAGAGGCACACCTCAAGACTATTCCGAGGCTTATGTGTGGCTAAGTCTAGGTGTCGCAAATGGTGATAAGAATGCCGCTACATTCCGGGACGATGCCGCCAAAAAACTCACCCCGCAGGCTCTGAATCTTGCTCAGGCCCGTGCGCGGAAGCTACATCAAGATATTCGTGAAAAGATTGAGAAGAAATAGTGCAGCTCCCGACTCGGCTTGCCACTGATTGGAAGGACATGGAGTGAGTCTGTGATCACCTTTATTCTGATAATCGCCATCAGCATGGGCTTGGCCTTCGGGGTCAATGCTCTCTTCCTAGAGAAGAAGCCCCGTGGAGGCTTTGTGACCGTCCTCATCACAGTGGCCATCGCAATTGTTTCGGCCGTGTTTGGGCTTGTAGTATCCGCCGTACTCATCGAGAAGATGGGTTACCAAATCGCCGTTGAAAAGGCTATCGGCCCCTCCATCGGGGTCGCTGCATTTGCCACCTGGAGGACGCTCAAGCGAAGGAAAAGGAGCGACCCATGGGTTGAAGAATCGGAGACAATTAAGGTCCCCGCTGCTGTTGGCCCCAAGATCGAGACAATTGCCCCTGCCGCCAACCAGGTCACACAAGAAGTTCCTGAAACCATCAGCAAGAGGACCCGAATCTCGGTTGGCTTTGCGGGGGTCTCAACACTTCTGGCAAGCACCTATCCACCTTGGGTTTCACACTTAGACCCAAGTGACGAGCATTACGAATTTTATCTGAAGATGTTTGGGGACTCCCCAAGGGTTCGTTGGGCCTTCCTCTGGGAGTCTGAGTCGGGTCTATTACGGAGAGTCTCCATTGCCTGGGACCATTTCTCTCTTGAGTTACTAGTCATTGGTGTTGTTTCGATCCTTCTCTTCGTATTTATGAAGGACGGGAAATGGCCTCTGAAGTAGAGGCGATTCATCAGGGATGCCTTCCGAGCATTCCATATGCTTTGGCGGTAGCGAGGCAATCATGATCAACCCCTCCCGGTACATTTCCTTGAGCCTCTCCTGGCGGCTTCTCCTGGCTACGCATCTAGTCACTAGCACTCTTGGTGTTCAGGCCCAAGGAGCACCAGGGGCCTCAAAGCCTGCGGGATGGTTGGAGACCACAAAGCCTGGGCTATGCAGGCTCAGCATCAGCCCGGACATGACCTCCAATGGGAAGTTTAGTGACGGAAGCAAGGTGCTTGAACTGGCCACGCAGGCTGGGCTCAAGGATGATCCCAAGATCCAAGCCCTTCGACGCGAAAGCGAGAAGTCCAAGGCGAGTGGGAATCCGACGCTCATCGTCTCACAGCGGGACGGCCTGAAAACCTACTTCAGGATCATGGTGGAGGCAATGCCTGACCCGACCACCAAGCGAGTGGCAGCCCACGAATTAGACGACGCCACGCTCAAGGAGGCTGCGAAGACCATTCAGGCAAACGAATTCAACGCCAGCGCAGCCACCATGGGCAACCGACTTATTTCGCCAATGAGTCCTAGCAGAACAGTCATTGGTGGATTGGTCGGGATTCAGGTCACCTACACTCGCCAGTTAGACCAGAGACCTCCGGTGCGGGTCGAGCAGGCGTACCTTTTCGACAATGGCCGTACCCTCAAGGTCACGATCTCCTGGCGAATCTCGGAAACTGCCCTTTATGAGGCCCAACTACGCAGGGCTCTAGCTAGCCTGATCTGGCTATAGAACTCCCCTAAAACGGCTTTCCTGACTTCTGACATTTGTTGAGAATCGTCCGATCCCCTGGAAGTGTGTATGAGGCAAATGTGAGGAAGTGGATGAAGTTACTAGTCCCCCTTGCAGGGATCTTGGTCGCGTATCTCGGGCTTGGCAGTTCTCATCAGGCCAGGGCCGAGGGGTCCTCGCTAACTCTCCAGAACACACCGGTCCGGGTCTACTTCAGCCCACACGGTGGTGCCACGGATGCCTTGGTTGAGGAGTTGGGCAAGGTGAAGGCGACCATCCTCGTCCAGGCGTACAGCTTCACCTCCGCCCCAATTACCCAAGCCCTCAAGGAAGCCTCCCAGCGCGGGGTGAAGGTTCGTGTAGTTCTCGACAGGAGCCAGCGCGGCGAGAAGTACACCAGCGCCACCTTCCTAGTCCGAGCGGGGATTCCCGTCTGGATTGACGCCTCTCACCAGATCGCCCACAACAAGGTCATGGTCCTGGATGACGAGACCTTGGTCACTGGCAGCTTCAACTTCACGAAGGCAGCCGAGCAGAGCAACGCCGAGAACATGCTGATCCTCAAGGACCGGGGACTGGCTGCGATCTACACCAAGAACTGGGGAGCCCACCTCGCCCACTCTGAAGTATTCGAGGAGAAGTAGCAGGCCCTGTATCCTGTTGTATCTCAAGCACCCAACTTGTCCAGAGAGGCCATGCCCCCGTGGAGGAAGGTGACCAGCTCCTCGTAGTCCCTCTGCGCGGTCTCAGCGGAGATGTCGCGTCGGAGGTGCTGTTTGACCAAGGCCCTCACGGTTTCCGTGTTGGGCTTGGGCAGGTCCACCTGAATGAAGGTCGCTTCCATGGGATCTCCTCTGGGGCCCTGAGGTGGGCGTAGATCCAGTCTCCTGGCCCGTCCCTGAGTCCTTTCCTCGCCGAGGGTTAGGATCTAACGAAAATCCGAGACACCAGGCCAAGGCAGGCGCCAGGCACCTGGGAGCAGAAAACTCATGGGGAGCATAAGTCCCTCCTCGTGGGAATGGCTGTGGTCGCTGACGGCATGGGGGTCATGCCTTTATTCCATCCGACATTTTTTTGACCGAATTTTTTTGTGCGGAACGCGCAACTTTTAGACGCGCACGCTCCTCTGGCATCGGTTCAACCGTTGCTTTCGTGTGTCCGAGGCCCTTTTTGCACGATCACTACCCAGGGGTTACCTTCAAATCTGCAGAGCCCCGAGCCTCCTCTCACAACTCTGTAGCAGCCCCCAAGCCCAACGCGGGGGCTGTTTGCTGTCTGGGCTTGGCGAAGCGGGCCTCCACCTGGCGGTAGAGAAGCGCGCCGATGCCGATGCTCACCACCACGAAGATTCCAAGCACGATTAGCTGCACGAGCGTGCTGAACTCTCGGGACGCGGCCACCAGAGGGCCGAGGGCGACACCCGCGACGGCCTGCGCCAAGTAGAGCGAGAAGATCCGGTCTGAGGCCCAGGTGATGGCTGGTGGAGCTGGCCGTGCGCCGGTCTTGCGCCAGGCCATCGTGACGGCCGCAGCAAAGCCCAGGGCGAGGGCCGTGTACTGGAACAGTCCCAACCACAGGGGCCGGGCCATGTAGGTCCTGAAGGGCGCTCCGAGGACCATGGCGAAGGGAGCGAGGAGCATGACGGCACCCTCCACCCTCTCACTGGGCAGCCACTCCCCCTGCACCGCCGCAAGGAAAACACCCAGAAGCAGACCGTCCATGTGCGTCGGCAGGATGGCGTAGATCACTGGCCCAAACATCGTGTGTTCGGCCTGACAGCCGTAGGGAGCCACCATGCCAGGGATAGCCGCGAAGGCGATCCCACGGATCACGACGGGCACAGCCATCAGCAAGGCCAGCGTGCCCCACTTGCTGCGCTTCGAGGCCTCCAGCACCCAGGGGGCGAGGATCGGCACCAGGAGCCAGAACTGGATCTCCGACGCGAGGCTCCAGAGCGGCCCCAGGGCGATCTGGAAGGTGGCGACCATCGGCAGCACATTCCCGATGAACAGCAGGTTGCCGGCCGCCTCCTTGATCACCCCGCCGAGGCTGTAGGGCGTCCCCATGCTCCAGGCACAGCCTAGACCCACCACAAGACAGGCCCAGAAGGCCGGAAGCACACGGCGGGCCCTGCGGCGCAGGAAGGTGCCCAGATCGGGCTTGTGGAGCCAGGCCTGAGCGACCAGGAAACCGCTCAGGACGAAGAACAGGTCCACGCCTGCCCAGCCAGTGCTGGTGACTAGGCCGAGGCCCTTGGTGGCCGCATTGCCGTGATAGAGCATCACACCAAAGACGGCGAGGGCTCGGAGCCAGTCGATCCAGGGGCGACGGACATTCACTGGAGACACAATGGGAATTGCATGGAGGACCTCCCTCCCAGAATAGGGGGGGGATTACGCGTTAACGCTGCAGATATGGCACCGGATTGAGCGACCTGGCCGGGTGGGAGATCCGGGGCCTAGTGACCCTTTGTTCTTGAGATGAATCGATACTCGGCGAGTTTCTCGCCAGTCTTCAGGTTGACGATGTAGAGCGAGGCCGTATCTCCGTGGAGGTGGAGGGTTTGCGAATTATAGGTTAGATCCACAGGGATATCCCGAGTGGCCCCAGATCGAATTGCTTCGGCCGTTGCATCCAGCACGCGGCCGGAATAGATGAGCCCAAGAGATTTGGATAGGCCCTTCGCCTGTTCTGGATCAGCACTGATCAAAACCCCATCGGAAGTCACTCCAGCAGAATCAGTCAGAGACCTTCCGTCGGAGGAGACGAGATCTGAGGATCCGATGTGAATTTCCCTGAATTGGCCGGATTTGGCGGTAACCCTTGTCTTCGCACCGAAGGCATTCTCGCCTGTGTAACTCCCGGTCGTGACCATGTTCAATTTATATGAGAAGGCGAAAGCATTAAAAGTGAAACGAAATAACCTTGCCTCTGGAATATATACAAAATCGTCATTGAACCGGAGTGGGAATTTTAGTGTTACCCGTTCTTTTACAAGAGTCGCCCGCCTGGCCTCAAAATCGCGCTCCGACTCGAAAGATGATTTTTTGGGTTGCCGGTGGAACTTTGAAACTATTTCCCCAAAGGTGTCGAATTGGAAGTCCCTCTTTAGGACCCCATCTTCGTCAAAAAGGGTGTTTTTTTGCTTTCCTGCTGATGCCTTGATTTCCTCACGGTCAGAGGTTTCGTTTGCCTCGTTGTTTAAAAATTGCGACCTTCGCTTATCCTTGGCTTCTTTCTGTTTTTCCTCTTGAGTCTTATTCCACTCCAGTCGGACTAAGGTGAATTGAAGAGAATCTGCGTCTCGAATAAACTGGTGCTTACTAATATCGACATTAAGATTACTGATTTCCTCACCAGCCAGATAATCTTCGATAGTGAATATGGTTTTCGTGTGGCCGTCGCTAATTTGGAAGGCCATGTTGGATGCCCTACGATCCAGGTGTTTCGCCAACTGAAAAGAGAGTTTGATCATAAGTGGACGGATGGTCCCGATTGTTTTGACTTGTACCGCCCTTATTTCCAGCGTACCGATAGGAAGTATATCGAACCTTCTGCTACCGTCTTGCCGCACCTCCGCGATTGCCCGGGTAAGCCCAAAGTCAGACGCCAACCCAGACAGACACAGGAAACTGAATGCGAGCAAGATAAAAATGTGGCGCAATTTGCCTCCGCTTAATCTGTAAGCGTAGCATCGCTTTGTTTTCTGCGAACCCGGCGAGACTCCTGGTTCTGCGGCCTGAACAGCGTCTTTCATTGGGGTTACGCCGAAGCCGCTCGGGGCACACGCGCAGTGGGAACGATGTTCTTGGCGTCCTCGACATGGCGATCGCTGTCATCGAAGAACGCATCGGGGCGGAACTGCCGAAGGAACTCCGCCTTGGCCTGACCTTCGAGGAAGAAGGCTTCGTCCACGGTGACCCCCAAGGCCAGCAGGGTCCGCACGGCCCTTTCCAGGGCGGGGACTGCTCGGGCGGTGATCAGGCAGGTGCGAACGGCACCCGGACGGACCTGCTGCACGCGGTTCAGGAACGCCAGGAAGGGAGCCAGCGGCCCGGGGCCCATTGGTTCCGTGCAGTGGGCTCGTTCGTGAGCGTGGAAGGCCTCTACGCCTTCCCGGAGAAACACCGCGTCAGCAGAGCCATCCAGAACGGTGCTGTCGGCGTCCAGGGCCACCCGAAGCTCACCCGTGAGGGGAGAGAGTTCATTGACCGCCCCGGGCATGAGCTGGGCGGCGGCGAAGCCGGCCGCATTGGCCTGCTCCACATCCTCCCGCTCGGCACTGAGGAAGAGGTCCACGCCCAGCGGCCCCAGGTAGGGGAATGGGCTGCGACCCTTGGTGAAGATGGCTTGGCCGATCTCCAGCCCCTCGGCAGAGATGGTCCGCATCACCCGCAGACCCGTCACGGGGTCATTGCGCGAGACCAGGACGACCTTGACCAGGGGCGCTTGGCCCGGCTTGTTCAGGGCCAGCAGTTTTCGCACGAGGGGATAGGCAACGCCCCAGAGCACCGGTTCATCCATCCGGTCCCGCTGGGAGGCCATGTAGCCCGCCTCGCCGTGCTCCAGGAACGCCTTGTGCTCCTCTTCGAGGTCACACAGGGCACGGGTCGTCACTCCTACGACCAGGCAGCCTTCAGGTGTCATGTTGGATCCGCTCCTCAAGCAGGTCCTCCAACTTCGCGCCGTCCATGAAGCACTCGAAGGCCTTGGCGTCGAGGTGATCCCCGGGATCCACCTCCCATCGGTCATTCATGCGCTGCTGGATGCGTTGGAGGTAAGGGCCGTCAGCTGCGTCCCGGCCAATGAACCACATGGCTGAGTCGAGGCCGGTGAAGCCCGGAAGGTTCAGGAAGTCCACGCTGGCCGCCAGGGCCAGAACGAGGGAATTAGATTCGCCTTCGAGCCGAACAAGGGCCTCGGGCTTGGGAACGGCGGTGACGATCACCAGCGGCCCCAGGGGACTCTGGAATGCGCGGACCCGGCAGGTGGCCTGGGGGCCAGCTGAGGGGGTCCAACGGTAACGGCGGTCGAGCAGGATCATGGTCAGTGCCTTTCGACCTTCGCAGAGACACCGGCTTCAGCCAGGAACCGCGAGGGCATGACAATCTTCGCAGCACCGCCAGGCTGGTCCAGGTAGGTCGGATAACTGAGGCTCAGGCCTTTACGCGCCCGCGTAATCGCCACATACATGAGTCGCCGTTCCTCGGCCAGCTCCTCCTCCCCGCCGCGGAGCGCCAGGCTGTGGGGCAGGATCTCGTCGGCCACGGAGATCAGGAACACATGGTCCCATTCCAGGCCCTTGGCGGCATGGATGGTCGAGAGGACGACGCCCTTCTTGGACTCCTCGCTGCCCCGTTCCGGGACACCCAGGACCACTTCATCCAGGAAGGTCTCGATGGACCCCATCTCCCGGATGGCCGCAATCGCCTCGAAGACATTGCCAAGCCGCTGGGCTTGCTCTTCAGGGTTCCCGGAGGTCTCCTCCATGATCTGCTGGCGGTAGCCGGCGCGATCAAGCAGGAGTTCGAGGGCTTCCGCCCCGGTGCCCTTGGCTCGCGCCTGGGAGAGGGCCACCAGGAGCCGGGCTGAACGCTGAGGGTGATAGACCGCCAGGCCATCCTCGGGGTTCCCGGCCGCGCGGGCCTTCTGCCAGCCAGCTGCGCCGATCCCCGTCCGGGGGTTGGAGGCGGCCCGTTCCCAGGCCTCCCAGTCGGGGCGACCCAGGAGGACCTTGGCGTAGGCGATGACATCCTTCACCTCGCGGCGGTCCCAGAAACGGAGGCCACCCATCACCCGATGCTCGATGTGGGCCCGGGAGAAGGCCGATTCCACCAGACGGCTGGAGGCGCCGACCCGGAAGAGGACCGCGATCTGCTCGGCAGGGGTGCCGGAACGGATCATTACGCGGATCTCAGAAGCCAGGAACTCTGCCTCAGCCTTGGAGTCCAGGAACCGGCGGATCTTCACCTTGCCACCGGGGCCCTTGGCGGGCCGCAGGGCCTTCGGGAACCGGTCTGGGTTGTTGACGATCACCTGGTTCGCCAGTTCCAGGATCTCCGGATGGGACCGGTAGTTGATCTGGAGCGGTAGGACCTTGGCCTTGAAGTGCTTCACGAAGAACTGCATGTTCCGGGGTTCGGCACCGCGGAAGCGGTAGATGCCCTGGTCCATGTCACCGACGCCCACCACATTGCCGTGCGGGGTGATGCTCTTGAGGATTTCCAGCTGCACTGGGTCGGTGTCCTGGAATTCATCGACCTGGACATAATCCCACAGGGCCGCGACCTTCCGGCAGAGCTCGTCATTGCGGCGCAGGCCCAGGGCCACCTTGTAGATCATCAGATCGAAGTCGATCCGGTTGTCTTCCCGGAGGCGATCCTCGTACTCCTCGGCCACGAGATGGACCAGACCGTCATTCCGGGCCGCGAAGGTCAGCGGATCCCGGTCGGACCACATGGAGCACTCCCGGGTGCGGGCCACCTGCTCGAGCACCTGGTAGGTCAGCTTCTTCGTGTCCACGCCCGAGGCGTGCCGTTTCAGGATCTCCCGAACGATGCTCTTGGAGTCGCCGTCGTCAGCGATCCCAAAGTCCTTCGGCATCCCGAACTCAGGGAATTGCCTGAGTAGGCGGGTGCAGAGCCGGTGGAAGTTCATCACCCAGGTCGAACGCCGGCCGGTGTGCTTGAAGATCCGGTCCGACATCTCCCCCGCGGCCTTGACGGTGAAGGTGAGCTGGAGGATCCGGTCAGGGTGGACCCCGGAGCGCACCAGGCGGATGTTCCGCTCGGTCACGGCCGTGGTCTTGCCAGACCCGGCTCCTGCATCCACCAGGAAGGCGCCTTTGCCCAGGTTGGCGACAATCTCCTGCTCCTCGTTCAAAGCCATGGCTGCAGGTACTCGGTCTTGGGTTGAAAACACTCGAACTCCTCGTCTTCGATCCTTGCACGGGCCTATGGAGACTTACTCCTCGGCGAGGGAAGAATTGGTACCCCATTCTGGGAGATGGATTACGCGGGTTTGCGCGGTGTTCGTCCCTTTTGGGAAGCGGGGCGCCTTACAATTCCCGTCTGCACCCATCGCCCTTGAACGGAAAGGACTGGAAGCCAATGGAACAGTGGGAGCGCGATGACCTTTATAAGATCGACCAACGGCGCGTCCGCGATGCGGATTACGCATGGAGCCAGGAAAAGCAGCGCCGGGAAGCACAGCCCCGCGAGGGGGTCGGGGGCCTGCTTGCCGGGGGGCCCCTGGCACTCATTGGCCTGCTCCTACTGTTCGTGGCGGGCCTCTTCATCTATGCCGCGCTCACGGCCTTCATCGCGACGATCTTCGCGGCGGGCCTTTATTTCCACGGAGCCAACTACTTCCGGCACCCCATCTCGAGGCGAAGCTGGGAGGCCAAGGCCTGCTATGCGCTCTTCATCGCAAGCCTCGCGGCGCTGGGCGCGCTGATCTGGTTTCGCGCGTCGTGGCTCCAAACCTTGCGAACCACCCAGGACCTCTCCTTGCCCCTGGCCCTCCTGCTTGGAGTGCCACTGGGCTTGGCCGTCGTAGTGCTCGTCGTCGGAACACTCAAGACCAGTTCCGCCTACGGGGTCGGGACAGTCCTGGCGCATCAGTTCGAGGTCGCCGTGGACACCTTCACCCGGGCCCGCAATTTCTCCCATGATGCCTCCGACACGATCTACGCAAAGGTCGAGCCCGTTGATTTCTTCGGACTCGCCAAGCTCTGGTTCTTCGTCTTCCGCTGGGTCGCCCTGCTCTGCATCTCGGGGCTCGTCTTCCTGGCCGCCTTCATGGTGGTCCTTGAGGCCACCTGGCTGCTCGGGGTGCTGGCCCCGCTGGTCCTCTTTCTCCTGCTCAGACAACCTGGTTCGGCAGTAAAGGGCAGCGGGGACCGCACCACCCGCGCGAGGATCTGGCAGGCCTCCCTTGCTGGGGCAGTCCTGCTGTCCCTTGCTGCCCTGGCCGCGTTGCCCCGGTAGGGCCATTCCGGGTGACCAAGGAGATCGGCCATGCCCACGAAGAAGTCCATTAGGGAGCTGGCGAATGACCCGAGCGACCGGTTCATTTGGAAAGAGGGCGAACTCGAGCTTGTCAGTCCTGGCGATGGGCCAGTTCTCTACTCGTTCAATAAAGACTCTTCCAAACTGACCACGACTCTGAGCTCGATCTACGAGGAGATCATGTGGCTCGTGCGTAGGCCCACTCCGGGCATCACTGCCGGAAGGGCTCGCGGTTGGTACACCCACATCATGGCCGAAAGCCTCAAACGCCAGATCCGGCGCTTTACGGGCCTCGTTTCGGAACAGGCGGTGAACAATCAGACGAAGGATCTTCGCCTAGAACACTTTCTGCGGATTCAGAACAGGCTCACCGACCTCGTAAAGCGCCACCGAGAGGGGGAGATCAATGATCCTGGCGAGTTCATTCAGGTCGTAATTGAATGCGAGTGCGTCCACATAGTCACTTCAAAGGAGAACTACGAGGCGATGCGCGCCAAAGGCGACTATGCCAAGGCCTCCATTCTTCTCGTTTCTTGGGCGTCGATTCCAGAGGAACGCCGTGCCGAGCTTTGGCGGCAAATGCTGAAAGGCCGTGTGGCGAACGCCAACGACTATGCCCCTTGAAGTCAGGACCTGACTTTCGACCTGTAATCAATATTTGATCGGAGCCGTGTTAATTGCGTTTTGAACAGTTATCCAGTGATAAAACTCGCCCTCAAAATCATTGACCTGTTTTACATATTTTGCGCCGATGGGGTTCTTCGCACACCATGTATAAAAAGCGCAATAGAACATGAAAACCTGTTCCCTCATTTCAATTCTTGTCTTGGGACCTTCCATGCGAAGGGCAATTTGGAACTGGTAATACTTTTCATATTCCAATTCAGAATAAAACAAATCAGCAAAGTCACATCCGCCGCCCGGTTTCGTTATCGCTATATCTGCACAATCAACAATATGCTGGTGATGAGTCGAGCCTGATTGGCTTGTGTAGCGATAAATTGGAGTCCAATATTTTTTAAATGTTTGCACTAATTCCTGAAAATTATCCTCCTTCACAGCCTTTCTAAAGGTGGTTGCATCAAACCTGGTTGACACAGTTGGAGAGGTTTTCGCCGCAGTCCTCTGTGGTTCGGCAGCCTGGGCGATACCTAGAATCGTCGTCAGAGTAAGCGTTAAGAGGGTATTGAGGGGCCTTCGCATGGGGTCCTTTCGAGGGGCCAACTGAATCACAGATTGTCTTGTGGAATGGAATGATTCCAGCATTTTGACCTGGGCCATCGAACGAATCGCCCATTTTTCACGCCCCAGGAAGTGGGGCACGCTGATGGGTGCCCCACTTCCTGGGTGCGGGCGCTGATTACGCGCTAGGCAGTCTCAAGAACTCCCTGCTTGGCCCATTCCTGGATGGCAGTCTGCATGGCCTCGCCGTCCTCGACACGATCCTTCAGGAAGGACTGGAAGCGGGAGTCCATGTAGCCCAGAAGCTCTTCGACCAGGAATAGGCGGTCGGAGACCCGGCCGAGGTCGTCCTTCGAGGAGGACTTGGGCAGCTTGATGGAGCTGGCGTCGAGGGTCAGGCCGGAGTAACCGAACTCCCAGGTGAACTCGCCCTGAAGGAGGCGCATCCGGGCCTTGACCGGCAGCAGGCCGCGGCCGAGTGCCTGGAAGGCGGCGGGAGCTTCGGCGCACTCGCCCTTCTTCAGGCTGACGGACTTCACGGTGCCGCGCTCGGCGACGAACTCGATGGAGCTCCCGAACAGGCAGGAGGAGTCGTCTCCCTCGACAGGGGTAGCCCCGCCGTCGGTGAGGTGCTTCATCCAGAGCCACACCAGGAACTCCCGACCCAGGAAGGTCAGCCTGGTGTCCTGGTCGCCCTCGGCGGCATCGTCCTCCCAGCCCAGGTTCAGGGGCTCCAATGCCTCAAGAGATTCTGGGGTCTGGGTCTTGGAGGCGAGCAGCATGGGCTCGAAGGGCTTGAGGTCGAGGCCAAAGGCCTTGGCGAAATATGCGGAAATCACACCGATCTGCTTGGCCCCGGCCGTCGTGTAGATGACGCCCTTCTTCCGGTCCCACGCGATCTCATCGAGGCGGGTGGTCGGGGTGACCTTCTTCAGCAGGTCGGCTTCGATCTCATCCTTGAGCAGCTGCAGGGCCTCCTTGCCGATGAAGGCGAGGTCCTTTTCCTTCTTGAGAGCGGCCACCTTGAGGTTCAGGTGGTACCTCAGCGAGCTGGCGGGCACCTTCCGCGTGTCCGTCCGGAGGCCCAGGAGGATGTAGCCGCTGGCGCTCATCCAGTTCGGGTCAAGGGGGACGATCAAGGGGTTCCGCCAGTCAGAGAACCCTGCGCGCTCACGGTCGGAGCCGTCCTGCATGTGCCGGAACTGGTGGGTCTCAATCTCCTCCTGGATCTTCGCCTCCGTGGGAACGGGGCCGAGGGCCAGCAGGCGGCGGACAGACATGGATCCGTTTAGCAGGGACATGGTGCTCCTAGACGACGAGGCTGATGACTCGGCCGTAAACCGGGACCAGGCCCGGGTGAATCTTGATGGCGTCCTCGAAGACAGCTTTCGGGACGAGAAGGGAGTCATCACCGGTCGGGCCGGCGAGCGCGGTGGCGTAGTTGGTCACCAGTTCGCTCAAGGCTTCGGGAGCCATGAGGACCTGGGGGATGCCCTCGGGGCACCACTCGGTGGCGCCGTAGATGGCCTGAGCCAACCGGAAGGGGTCTGGGCCATCGAGGGCAACCTTCCCGTTCTCGGTGAGGTCGGCCCTGAAGATCGTCCGCGCGCCCTCCCCATCTGGGGTGCTGCGGGCCAGGATGATCCCGGCGACCACTTCATCCACGCCATGCTCGGCCTCGACCAAGACACCGGGGCCCCAATTGGAGCCGAAGGGCGGAGCCGGGGTAATGTCGCCCAGGACCTCAATGAAGGCCCCGGCGGAGATAAGGCGGCTCAGGTCGAAGACCTGCGGGGAGTTGGGATTGGTGGGGTAGAGCCGGAAGGCCTGCTTGGGCCATTCCGAGCGCAGATCCCCGATCTCGTCCTCGGCTTTCTGCCCCTCAAGAGGGCTGATGAAGGCTCGGTAGCGAGGACTGTAGACGGCGGCGTGCCAGGTGCCCATGCGGATGGTCGCCAGGACATCGTTCCACCACTTCGCGTGGGAGGCGTAGCGACCGCGGGCACCTAGTCCGAGCACATGGGAGTAGCGGGCCTCCAGGGACTCCATGGGAAGGGTCCGGGCGGCCTCGTGGGCCTCCTCGAGATCGGCTTCCATGTGCACGGCGGTGCGGAAGATCCTCCACCACTGGCCGGAGGCCTTCACGGGATGGTGAATGAGGTAGTGCTGTGGGGGTTCGATCCATCCGGCCAGCCAGGACTGCAGCTTGGCCTTCATGGCGGCATCTACCATCCCGCCCCCGAACCGCGCCAGGATCGGCGCGATCTCGGGGTGGATGGTCCGGCCAATGAGGTCGATCCCAAAATGCGCCCCGGCGAGTGCTTCCAGTTCCTCCGCCTGGAGGTGCTGGGGCAGCATCGGGTAGAGGGTCGCCCGGTGGGCGATCCCTGCGATCCGTTCGACGGGGACGGGTTCCAGCATGGCTACTTCTTCGCCTCGGCCTTGGCCTTCACTTCAGCCAGGTAGTTCTTGAAGAAGCCCTCCCGGGTGGTGTCGCCCATGAGGTGACCCATCTCCTGCTCGGCCCCGGGGATCCGAGTGCCGTCATCGTTCACGCTATACATGATCATGTCGCTGGCCGTGACGGAGATGCCCCCGGGAACGGCATGGTAGAAGACAAGCAGCTCGGCCCCGCCGGGATTCCAGCCTCCAGGAAGCTCACTCTTGCGGGCTCGGATCTCCCGGGCCACCCGGATGCGGTCCGGCAGCACCTCGGTCGTCATCTTGAGCTTCGCTTTGACCTCGGCGGGCATGTTCTCCCGGCCGTCCTTCCCACCAGAGAACTTCACCACCGCATCCCAGAGGGTGGCCTGCACGATCGGGGCCACTACCTCGGGGGTCGCGTTGATGGTGGTCCGGGTGTATTCCCGGTTGAAGGGGACCGCCTGAGGGCTGCCACAGCCGGTGAAGACGATGGCCGAGCCGAGCAGCAGGGCGGGGAGAGCAATGGGTCGGAAGTTCATGGTGTTCCTTTAGGGTTGGGGGTCTTAGAAGAGCATTCCGACTCGGAGTTCTAAGGTCAAACCGCCCACGGTAGTGCCACTTGAGAACTTGGGGGTGTAGTAGATCGCGGCTTCCCAGACGGTGATCGAGGACTCCCCGAAACTCCTTGAATTGATCCCTAGTGCCCCTCCTGCCCTTCCTTCGGCGAGGGAATACAAATCGTCATGCTTCGTGTTGGCTTTCGTGTAGGTCGGAGAAAAGAACCAGCCGAAGCCCGTATTCATGTTGCCGCGGGCCGCGAATTGGAAGCGCAGTTCACCGCGGATGAGCGCCTGGGAGACCCCGTGACCATCAATGGTCGGGTCGAGTGCCGTCGCTCCTTTCGCCTCCTTGTGGATCGGGCGGAGGTAATCGGCCAGGAGGCCCACGCTGAAGACGCCCGGGACCACGGCGTATTGGCCCTGGATCCCGAAGGTGGGAGCGAGTTGCATTCGCGCTTCGGCAACGGTATCGGTTCCTGGCGTCTGGCTACCGAGGGCGCCGTAACTTGCCTCTGGAGACCAGGCAATCCCACCCCGGAAGCCAAAGTGCCATTTTTCGTATTCACCGCCGGCCTTGAGGCCGGTGCAGGCGACGAGAAGAAGAACGAGGGTTGCGAGGTTTCGCATCAGTACACCTTCTGCGCGGGTTTGACCATCATGTGCTGGAGGATGATCACCTTCGCGGTGGAGCCCTCTTCCAGGGTGATGTCGGGTTTCGTGTTGATGAACCTCTGCATCAGGCCCGAACTCATCGTGCCCATGGAACTCAGGAGGTTCTGACGCATCATGTCGGCACTGGTCAGGTTCGCGTTGGCACCCGCGGCGTTGCTGGTACTGTTCGTGCCGCTGAAGGCACCAATCACTGCCAGGGCCGCGCTGCCACCAAAGATTCGGCCCCAGTGGTAGTTGATGTCTCCAGGCAGGCCCGTGACGCCAACCCGGGAAGCGGTCACCACGGGAATGGCGATCTGGATTTCCCGCCCGGAGGGATCAATAAAATCCGAGAAGACGATCTTTCCGCCCCCCTCGGTGTCTGAGCCCATGGATGCTGACGCTCCGGTGCATTTGCTCCCGCGGGGGATGCAGATGAACCGCTGGTCGATGTCCCAAACATCAAAAATGACTTCGCCCAGGACAGGGCCAGGAATGGAGGAATTCACGCGAGTGTAGAGGCGAATGTCCACGATGGTGCCCTTGGCGATGAAGCCGAGCCCCTTCCTCCGGGCAATGGTCGGTCCGTCTTCGGCTGCCTTCCCATCCGCAGGGTTCGTGGCGACAGCAGGAGCTGCTTTGGGAGCTGCCGCTGGGGCACTCCCGGCAGGCATGGCCGAGCCATTTTGGAGGACGGCGCCCTGGTTGAGGCTGCCGATGATGTCCACGGTGTCGGTCTGTCCGTTTGCCTGAGCAGCAACAGCGCGCTGAGGTTCCAGAAGGCGCGTGTAGTACTCGAGGAGCGCGGCCGAGGCCTGCTCCTGGTTCCGGCGGACGACCTCGGTGGACTGGGCGGTGCGGACCTGGTTCGCCACCTGGAGGTCCATGAGGAAGCGGGCATCCCGCTCCTCGGCGGCGAGCTTGTCCTGCTGGCCCACCACTGCTGCCTTCAGAGGCCGCGTTGGGAGGGCTGTGGTCGGCTGGGCAGCCTTGTATGGGCTGGCCGGATCCACAGGCTGGACCGGGACCGTCTGCGCGGAGAGACCGACGCAAAGGATCAGGGCCAGGGGGGAAACGGATCGCAGGATCACTTCGTGCCTCCGCTGGGTTGGGTCGGAGCCTGCCGTGGCTTCGGCGGGTTCGGTGGAGTCAGCTGCCCATAAGGGTTCGGCAGCACCACCACATACTTGTTCTGGGCCTGGAAGTCGTTGGCCGGAGCCACACGGACACGGGCGTTGGTGTACCTGTAGGGGATGCTCACCACGTTGGCGGCAGAATCGGCGGGCACATCGGTGGTGTCCTTCATGGAACGGCGGTAGGCCTCATCCTCTTCCTGGGCGAGGCGCGGATCGACAGGGCGGACCCGATTGGTCAGGTACCCGGGCCGGATCCACTTGGTAATGGTCACGGGCTGGTTGCTTCCTGGGGGGATGTACTGGACGGTCACGGGGATGGCGCCACGGGCAATGTCGGGTGTGCCGTCATCCGCCAAGGCGAAGATCACATCAGAGGGGTTCAGCGGACCCACCGCACCACCCGCTCCTCCGGTGGGGAGGCCCGTCTTCGGGTCGATGCCGGCCGGAATGCCGCCGGGGCCAGAGCCACCCTTCTGGAGTGCGGACAGGTGCGCCTGGGCAGCGTTGGCTCCCGGTGCCCCGCCCTTCCCTTGAGCGGCGACCTGCGGCTGTTGCTGGTTGGTCCCAGGCCGGGTATCCCCACCGCGCATGGCAACCCACTTGGCGTATAGGGTCGGGTTCGACCTCTTCAGTTCCTCCAGGTTCTCCGGAGCGATGTCGACCGGCGCCGAAAGGGATTTCCCCTCGGCGGCTGCGGCGGCCATCTTGGCCTCCCAGGCGGCAGCCATCTGCTCGTCGTAGGAGAGACCCTGCATCTTCCGGGAGTAGTTCTGGTAGGCAAGTTGGTCCAACGCTTGGGCGTCGGCGATGGCCTTCCGCTTGGCGGCGGCCTCGTTCCTGGCGTCCACAGTATTCAGGACGGCGATGGCTTCGGGGTCGCCAACGGGCTGCTCGGCGGCCTTAGCCTGAGGGGTCGTGGTCTTACCTTTGTCGTCGAGTCCTGACTTCTTCGAGTTGTCGATGATCTTCTCGATGTCAGTCTCGGCCTTCGTCTTGATGTTCTGGTTCGCGCCAGGTGGGGCAACGATGCGCCAGATCAGCATGATGATGATGAAGCCAAAAATCCCGAAAAGGATGTAGCGGGCCTTGGGGTTCGCCAAGAAACGGGCTGACGAATCCGGCGGGTTGACGGTTTCGATGTCGCTCATCGTTATTCCGCCTTCTTCCAGATGAAGGTGCTCTCGTAGTCGCCGATCTTGACGGTGCCCTTGTCCACCAGGCGGGGGATCACGAACACATCGGGATCGCGGGGGTCCTTCGAGGCCTCCATACGGTAGGTCAGGATCTCGCGCTTGCCGTTAGGGTCGATGCGGTAGAACAGCGGGGCTTCCAGCATCGCGGTCTTGAAAATCACGAAGGTTCGTTGTGAGTCGTTGTAAACCTTTTGGACCTCGAAAACCTTGGGCTTCTGGTTGCTAATCTTGTAGCCGTTGTCGAGCTTCCGCAGGACATCAGCACCCGGGACGCCGTTGTTCTTCTGGATTTGCACGGGGGGAGCATCGTCGTCCATGCCGACCACCTGCACTTGCTGGCGTTCCTGTTGGGCGGGTTGCGGGGCAGACTGGGGCTGTCGCTGCTGCTGCATCTGCGGGCCAGTCGGCATCGGGGAGGCGTTGACGGGGCCACCCTCGGCATCCAAATCCATGTCAGGGCGCAGGACAACCACCTTCTTGTGAGGTTCCTTGTGAGGTCCGCCGCCTTCAACGAGATCGAAGGAATACACGCGGCCCTGGTCCGTGGCGATGTGGAGGTTCGTGTTGATCCGCTCGATGTTGGGGCGGAGGCCCACCCAGTTCTGTCCGTTCTTGATGTCAAGGGCGGTGCCTCGCAGGCCCACCTCAATGCGAACGATGCGCTCATCACTCGGGAGCAGGATCAAGGTTTTGATGCCGACGCGCAGACCGAGTACGGGAATGTACTCTGGATCGTAGATCACCTCTGCATAGCCCTGGCGGAACAGAACCTCCGTAGTGGAGATGTCCTTCATCACCTCTGTGGGTGAATTCCTTTCCTTGGGGGTGTCGGCCCTCAGGGGCAGGATGCCGAGGGTCAGGGCGGCGGCAACTGCCAGGCCGAGTTTCTTGAGTGGGTGAATCACATTGCCTCCAGATGGGAAATTCGGGATCGGTTACTTAAACTTTTCTTGGTAAGCGCGGGTGGCCGCGTTGATCTTGCGGGAGCTGTCTTCAACGGCGGCTTCGTTCTCTACCTTGGTGATGGCGCCTCTCACGACCCGCTCGGTGCCCTGGTCGTCCACATCAGCGCCGATGTAGCGGGTCCGCGTAATGTCGAGAACCTTCACGCCCAGCGGGTTGCGGACGACCCACTGATCCTTGAGGTTCGCTTCCTTGATGTTGGGATACACGCTGGTCTTGAACTTGAGGACGACCTCGTAGCCCTTCGCCGTCCCGGGGACCAAGGCTCCGGTGTTGCTCATATCGTCGGTGGCGATGCGGATATAGGCCGTCGTGCCGATGGTCCTGGACTGGGCTGGATTTTCGATGCGGCAGTTAAGGACGCGGACCCGAAGAAGCCCCACCCCCGAGCCGATCTCAGGCAGGGCCGCCATCATTTCCTTACGCCACACATCGAACAGGGCCGCGTCTAGGTAGGGCGGCAGGGCCTCAATGGCCTCTGGCACCGCGAAACCGTTGCGGGTGTAGTAGCGGGTGACGAACCGCTCCAGGGCGTCGCGCAGTTCGGGCTCCTGGGGGATGTAGTCGGTGTCCAGCCGGATCGCCTCCGCCCGACCCACATCATTGATGCGGACGACGAAAACCGGGATCTTCCCAAGGGCCGCCTGCTGTTTCAGAAACAGAAAGACCATGATGAAGAGAAGGACCGTCTGCCCGAGGATCGCCAGCTTCCCGACCAGAATTGCTGTCTTTGGCGTGAGGTTGGCGCGCAGGAAGCCTTGACGCGCAATGATTGCGTCTTCCTCGGCGAAGGGATAGGAGCGGGGGAGGTCTTTGGGATCGGTCATGCGGAAATTATCGCTGGCGCGTAATGTCAGTTTGCGCGCCTCGCGCAATGTTTCTGCGCGTAATCCGTCCATTGGATCCTATGCAGGCTGCGGCCGATTTCTGGGCCGATTCGGGGCCACGGAAGCCTAGAATCCTGAAATCAGGAGAGCGAAACGACGACCAACGATCCGTCCAGGAGGCTTCCCCTTGTTTGGCCGGTCCATTCTGGAGAATGAAATGAAGCTAATTAAGTCCATCCTGAGCTCATTGTGGGTTGTAGCCGTTTGCGTCACGCCCACATTCGGTTCCTCCGCAGCTCAAAAGCCCAAGGCGACGGTGACCAAGGGCCCAGCCCCAACGCCGATCACCGCTGACGCCTTGGCGGACGACTACTCGCCGGACTTCACGCAGGGCGATGCCAAATGGCGTAGCAAAACCGTGGAAGTCACTGGGTTCTGCATCGCCCCTGACCCGGACAACCTCGCGATCTGGCTGGTGGAACCGAGGTATGGGATCCTCTGCCAATTCCCAAAGGCTATGAAATCTAAGATCCAAGGCCTCCAGAACGGCCAGTGCGTGAAGATTGTTGGGAAGGTCGGCTATTTCTCTACGGGGCGAATCGAGATCGCTTGCACATCCCTCGCCCTCTGCGACTCGACCCCGGTCGCAATCACTACCGACGCCCTATTTGATGAGTTCAAGGACAACCCAAAGGCGGCATTAGAGAAGTACAAGAAACGCGCCATTTTTGTTCACGGGAACCTTGGTTCAGTGGTGACACAGACTGGCGGCGTCCAGAGGGTCATCCTCGGCCTCAAGACAAAGGCTGGCGAAGGGGTCTGGTGCTTCCTCCCAAACAGCACCGATGATCGCCTATCTCAACTCGCCGAGGACCGAGGAGTGAGCGTATTTGGCAAAGTCGAGAGCTACAGCAAGCTCAATGGCCAATTCCGCATCAAAATAACCACATACAGCTACAAGGGCGACCCCGAATGACCCCGTGTTCGGGCTGGTCAAACCCCGCGGCTACTTGCCCATGACCGAGCTGCCGTTGCCGCCGTCGAAGTAGGCTCGGAAGCCTCCATCCACGACCCCGCGGGTGATGTCATAAACCTGCCCGATGATGATGCCGCAGGCTCCGAGGAGCCAGACGATCTGGCCGCGGGCGATCTGTCGGGCGTAGGTCTTCATCAGCCAAGGGAATGTGCCTGGTTCCAAACCCAAGGTGGCTCCGTCCGACCACTTGATGCCGTCGAAGGAGGCCTGGATCAGCCCTCCCTCCCAGGCCTTAGTTGTGTTGTTGAAGGTCCCCATCCAGGTCTGAGTGGACAGGATGGCTCCCAGCAGGGCGGCCATGACATAGCCCGCAATCATCATGGAGAAGTAGTTCTTGAGCAGGTTGATCAGGAACCCCTGCATGGGCTTGAAGTAGGCCAGGAGGATAAAAATGGGCAGGAAATAGAGCCCCAGGTGCCAGCCGAGGCCCAGGAAGAGGGCCTGCAGCAGGATCGTCCGGCTGAGGGTCCACTGGGCCCACAGGAAGGTGAACCAGGAGGTGATATAGAAGAAGCCCTCCACGATGGGGCCGATAATGAACATCAAGGGGTTGTACTTGGCGGTCTGCATGGTGGTCACATTTGCAGCCGTGCTCCCCCCCGCCTTCAGGGTTTTCTCAATCTCAGTGTTGATGCGATCCCAGACCATGGCAGCCGAAAGGCCGTCGATGGTCTTGCTGGCGTTCCCGGCTGCTGCCTCCAGCTCGGTGATGACCGGGGCTTCCCACTTCACCTTGGTGACATTGATAACTTTCCCGTATTCGTCCGTGATTTGGGTGTCGATGGTGTCGTTAGCGCCGAGCCAGTCCACCAGGTAGTAGCCGATGTTCTCCGAGGCCCAGGCGCCGAGTGGGGCTTTCGCCAAGGCAGCGGAACCCCCCGCGACCATGACCACGCAGCCCATGGAGAGTGAGGCGAAGACCAGGATCCGGAGGAATTTCTTTCGGATCAACTCCTTGTAGTTGTTAAAGATCCCCAGCGTGGTTCCCGACCGGAAGGCGTGGTAGGTGGTCTCCAGGAAGTGGTACATGAAGATCGCGCCGATGATGAACCAAATCATGTTCATCATCGTGGTGAAGGGAAATGCGCTCTGGAGTGCCTTCTGGATGCCGGCCTCGAGCACCCGTAGCATCTCCCGCGCCGCGGCAAAGTAGTTGTCCACGGCGGGGGCCGAGGGAGATGGGCCTGACAAGATCATGGAGAAAAGGTTCAATTCATCACCTGTGGTAGCTCATCGTTCCTGAGATCGTGTCGCTGATGACGGTGCCCAGCTTCCCCACCAGGACGATGAGGATGCTGAACATCATCAGGACGCGCAGAGGCACGAAGAACTGAACATCCATGTTGAAGACCCGAGCGGTGTCGGGGTCGCCCATCAGGTTCACCACATTCGTGATGTATTCCTGCTTGGTTAGCGGCTTGGTCCGACTGGCGGAGCTCATCTCTGCGTAAATCTTCTTGCAGTAGAGCTCCATGGCCGCTTTGGCGTCAGTGGACATGGCCTGGAAAGTCGCCTGGGTGATGATGGCCGTGATCTGGTCAGGACTGACGATCACCGCGGTGGCCGAGGCCATCACATTCAGGGCGATGGTCGAAACGAGCATCGTCTGGATCACACCCTTGAGCACGCCCTCGAAGTTCTGCCAGTAGGCCGCCACGAACGCCACCGGCAGGGCCAGGACGGCGATTTTGTAGGCCATCATTAAGTAGATGGCGTTGATTACCAGGGTCCTGACGATCAGGACATCCAGGCCAAAGTTCATCCAGACCAGGATCATGGTGGACCAGACGCCGACGATCCCGCTCTTGGCCGCGTTGACCAGGCCCACGAAGTCGTCCCAGGCCCGACCAAGAAAGGTTCGGGAGTCAGATACAACCGGGTTCTCGACCTCACCGTTGGGGTGGTACTCCTTCCAGACCTGCTCGGCGGCACTTGAGGCCGAGGCCTGGGCGGCGAAATTACGGCTCTGGCTGGAGATGTAGAAGGCTCCGAGGATGGCGCTGTTTTTCTTGATGATCCCGGTGATGCTCGAGTCCAGGGCCGGGTTGACATTCGCATTTGGCGCCACAATCAGATTGATGGGCGTCATCATGCCGGTCAGCGCCCCACCTGTATTTCCAACATCATTGACCCATACGGAGTCCACTGCGGTCTTCAGGGGGGCAAAGTTCGCGGGAGGGTTGTAGATGAAGAACAACGCCCCGGTGCCAAGGCTGGTCAGGATGAAGAACTTGAAGGCCCGCTTCAGGAGCCCGGTGTCCACCAGCTTCTTCCAGTTGCTCTCGTGTTCCTCGGTTCCTGCGTCCAGAACGAGGTTGATCGCCTCCCAGACCAAGGTGAAGAATCCCCAGCTCACGAAAATGATGAAGAGCCAGAACATGTAGGTGGACAGGCTTACCTTCGTCGGATCCAGGGCGTCCTTCGCCATGTCTGGTGTCAGGGCGTTGTTGATCTTCTGGGCGATGAACCCGGCCCCCTTGGTGATGATCATGGCCGTGCTCATCTGCTCGTCCGGCGGGGGGGTAGGGGCGGCCTGGATGAAGAGGAAGGCGTTCAGGAGAGACATCATTACCCCGCCGACTGTGCAGCTTGCTGGAAGGGGTCCCAGTGGCCGTTGATGAGACCGCCGAACAACTCGGCCAGTCGGGAGATGAGCACCAGCATCGTGCCCATGATGAACATGACCTTGATCATCGCCATGCAGGACTGGACCGCCTCCTGAACCGTCAGGTTCCCCGTGGGGTCTGGGGTCTGCGGCATATTCAGCGACTTCATGGTCGCGTCGGCATCCAGGACCGCCTCAAACATGAGGATTTCCTGGTCCGTCACGGGATACGTCAGCGGTTTGAGGGTGCTCTGCATGGCGATGGCCGCTGCGGAGGTCATCACCTTCTTGGTGAAGACCGACTGGACCACCGCATTGAGGCTGCCGCAGACCAGCATCAGGATCAGCAGGTGCTTCAGGATGGCTAGACCCGCGTGCCGCATACTCCGGAAGTAGAGGATGCCGATGGCGAAGGGGACCACGACCAGGGTCAGGAGCGTCGAGAGCTTCAGGTAGAAGACCAGGAGGATAATCGTCCGGGCCGCCTGGTAGAGGAAGGCGCCCATCACGATGATCAGGGCCATCATGGTCATGCCCATGATGCACATGTTCAACAACTGCCGCCCGAAGTACTGGGGAGCTGCAGTGAAGAGGTTCCCTACGGTGTTCCAGCCTGCCTTCACCAGATCCGCGAAGCTGACGCTATCGACTGGTGTGTAGGCGTACAGCAGAAGGTTGGTGTAGGTCGATCCTGCCTTGGGATCCCGCTTGGCGATCTCCTCCAGGATTCTCTGCTGCCTGAGGGCCGAGGTCTCCCCGAGGGCTGAGGCGTAGGAGGACACCACATCCAGAGCTATCAGGGGTTGCAGGGCGGCCGTCGTGGTCTTCTGGTCCATCTTGGCGGTGATGGAGCCGTAGCTGATGCCCATGAAATCCCCTGTCATCGGGGAATTGGTGAGCGCCGACCTGGCGGCAATCGTCAGCGTGGCGAACAGGAGGATCTGGAAACACTTCTTGATGTATTCAAGGGGTAGGCCCGGCTGCCCGATCCGCTTGGCCTTGTACATGATCGCTTCCACGAGGTTCCAGACGAAGGCCATGGCAAGGAAGTAGAGGGGTGCCCAGACCAACAACTTGAGCCAGCCCAAGGCGGTGTCACCTACTCCGACCGTGTTCGGATCCAGGAAGGTCTCGTGGATCTTCAGGATGAACTGATCCAGGATGCCGAAGGTCGCCATCAGCAGTTCTACAGCCTTGGTGACTGCACCTCCGAGGTCGTAGGCGGGCGCGGCAATCACGGGCGGGCCTTGATCTCAGCATGGAGGTCCGCGAAGTTGATGCCGAGCTTGTTCATGCCGTCGATGACCCGGTTGGCCTTTTTCTGGTATTCGGCGACCCGGACTTGGGCCTTGGCGACATTGCTCGTGGTCTCTTCCGAGCTCTTCCAGAGGTTGTAGAAGGCGTCACCAGCTCCCCGTTGGCTTTCGGCCATGACCTTCGCGGCAAGGTAGCGCCGGATCGCCAGCGCCTCGAGATAAGCCGCGTGAGTCGCCTTGGTGTAGTTCACCTCGGCCTTATACATCTGCCGGTGGCCGTTGTTCTCGTCGTCCTCAAGAGGGCTTTCAGGATCTGCTGCGTTGAGGACATCGGAAGCACTGTCGCCCAGGCGCTTATAGAGGTTGAACACGCTGTCCATGAAGGTCTTGCGGCTTGGGTCCGAGCTCTCTTGCAGCTTCTCTGGAATTTCCAGCTTCACCACATCGTTCTGGATGGGCTGAACCTCGTCCCGAAGGCGGTTGATTCGCTGCATCTGGTTTTCGTAGATCGCATTGGGCTGGGCCTGCCAGTACTGCAACTCGTCAATGTGGAGGTTCAAGGCGGTCACAGAGTCCACCTTGTAGAGCTTTGCGTAGGCATCGGCCTGGTTGAGAATCTGCGTCTGCCGCTCGTCGGCATAGGTCTGCGCCCGCTGCCTCAGAAGGACAGGGCTGGGACGATCCATCGTGGCCTTGCTGGTGTAGTAAACATTTCCGTGGGCCATGTTTCTGCCCATCATGCCTTCAAAGAAGACGCGATCCAGGATCTCGTTCCCGTCCTTGCCGATCCTAAGGGCCCCACTGTCGGTCACGGTTCCCTGGTAGGGGCTGGCCTCAATGTCGATGCCAATGCCAGAGAACTTCTGGGGGCCCTTGTATTTCAGGCGGCTTGCATTGAAGGGCCCGACATAGGGGTTGTCTAGGCCGAAGCTGCTCAAAAGGTCACCAGAGCCCTGCCGGTCCTTGTACTTGATTCCCACCCGGACGCCTGTGGTGGAGATGCCGAATTCGTCCAGGTAGTTCTGCTCATAGACCGGGATCACATCTAGCACATCAAACTTGAAGACCGATCCGGTCCAACTCTTCGCCATGATCTCGAACTGCCGGTAGAGTTGGTAGGCCTTCAGCATTCGCTGGAAGTCGGCCATCTGCTCTGTCCGCATGGTCACTTCCGGTGTGATCACATCGTCGATCCACTGGAGGCCTTGCTCGATAGCGGCCACACCGCGCTGGACGGGACCAGGCGCCCCGTTCGTCGCCTTGCCGACCACCCAGTCCATGCTCTTGCTCCACCAGTCGGCCTTGGCCGCAATCGTGGCGGAACCGTAGGTGTTTCCCGCTGTGACGCTGTAGTAGTAGGAGGCGGTGCTGCTGGGGAAGAAGTCTTCCTTGGCATCGGTCAGGGCCTTCCAGCCCTGACTGGTCATGCCTGGGCCTGTCCGGAGAGGCATAGCATTGAAACCAATGTTGACCGGAGCTGGCGTGAGCTTCAGCCAGGTCTGCGCCTGCACTGGCCCAGCGGCAACCGCGGCCAGGACCAGCAAGGTCTTGAACCATCGGCGAGGGCTCAGAATCAGAAGGCGGAACGACATGAACTGATTGTGGGTCACCGCTCACCCCCGATTACGCGCCCTTGGGCGCGTTGGATTACGCGACTTGATTGCGTGGGTCAGTCCCCAGGGCCAGCGGATGGCAGGTTATAGGCCCACCCCCCACCGCCCGCGATGATCGCGTCCCGGATGGCGACGCCCCGCGTCATCTGGTCGATGCGAGCCTGGTTGACCTGTAGCTTCGCCATCATGGTCTCGACGGAGGCCTTCCCCGCCTCGACGGTTTTCATGCCGCCCTCCGCCTGCTTGTCCGTGGCATACCTGAAGGCTAGGAGCCGACGGACTGCGCGCAGCTCGTCCACCATCAGCTCCCTGTATTCAGACTTCACCAGAACGGCCTGCATTTCCGCCGCAAAACCACCGGGAACCGGCGTGGGAGGTGGGATCTTGCCTTTAGAGAGCAAGGTTAGGGCCTGCCAGATCACCGAAATGGCATTGTCGATCTTCGGGCTCCCCGTGATCTCCGGGGTCAGGTCCATCTGGTCGGGCGTGGCCCAGAACCGCTCGTATTTTCGGTAGCGTTCCGCGAGCTTCATAATCGCCAGACGGCGTTCAGAGTTCTCCAGCTTGGACAGGATCTCGTTGGCGAAACTCGCCTGCTTCATCCAGAATGCATCCGACATCTGGGCGTCGAGATAGCCAGCATCGACCTTGGACTGTAACTCGGCGATTTCCTTGTCGCACATGGCGATCTGCGCCAAGACATCGGCGGGGGAGAACCCGGGAGGCATGGGGGTCATGCCCGTGGCGGCCTGGTTCAGCAGGTCACGGCGCTTCTGGACAACCGCAATCCGGTTCAAGCGGAGCGCCCGAATGCGAATGGCAAAGGCCCTCGGGCCCATGTTCGCCACATTGTCCTGGAGGTTGTTCTGGAGCCCCGCCCCGTTCATCCAGGCGCCGGCCGAGACCACCCCCTCGTAGAAGCCGGAAAGCATCATCTTTTGGAACTGCTCCTCGTCCGTGGTCTCGGTGCCCCACACGCTGGAATCCAGGAGCACATCGTTCAGTGAGTGTGGGTAGCGGACCTCCACCAGGCGCATCCCGCCAGGCGCCTTCTTCCACGGGTTGTCGTTCAGCAGGTTCGCACGGGCTTCCCAGCCGGTGCTGTCCTTAGGCAGGAACCCCACCGCGTAGGCCTGGCCGCCACCCATTTCATCTGGAGCCATCACATCGACCAGAGGGAGGAAGCGGTAGAGGTTCAGGCGTAGCTGGTAGTTCTTCACGAACTCCCAGGCCCGTTCCATCTGCCGATACATCTCGACCCACTTCACGATCTCCTGGTAGGCCCCGATGGTTTTTCCGAAAACATCCCCGGTCTTGATAAAAAAGGTGTTCCCCTTCCCCAGCATCATGCCGACCCTGGCGTTGGCGCCGACCCCATGGCTGGCTGCCGCTGCCAACCACCGTCCGGTGTGCTCGGCGGCATAGGCCATGTCCGAACCCCAGGTGATGGGGCTTTGGCCCGAGGCGAGGGGACCGAGGGTCGGAATCATGCCCGAACCGATGGCCGTCTCATCCACATCCGTCGAGGAGGGGTCTGTCGGTGCGGTCTGCGCCAAGGCAGGGGTGGACTGGAGCAGGACTAGCCCCAGCGGCAGCGCCGTCAGGGCTAGGCGAAGGAGGGTGGACCGGAGCCAGTGGTTCATCGGCCTATGTCCATGCGGTTGACGATCCGGGCGATGTCGCCAGCTCCAAGGAAAGTGGCGTAGACGGACTGACTGCTCTGCATCGCGGTCAGGTGGTTCTGGAGGCGGGTCAGGCGCCGGGCCGCGGACTGGATCTCGGCATTGGCGGGGACGATGTATTTCGCCAGCTTTTGCGAGGCCTCCCGCTCGATCTGCATGGCGTAAATCTGCCGTAAGGCCCGGATCTCGTCGTGAATCATCTTGTTCACCCAGGCGTCGGTCACGGCCAGGCCGAGGAGAACCTGCTGGTCGTCGAACTCGGTGAACTGAGCCAGAGCATCCGGTTCGGCGGCGTATGTCTTGACCATATCCTCGACCTGCTTGACCCCCTGCATGTACTCGTCGGTCTCCAGGGGGACCATGACATTGGCGAGGTTGCCTGCGACCCGCTTGGCCTGCCAGGTATCTGCGGCCTTCGTTTCCACGGCGTTCTTGATCATCTTCGCCTCCGCCTGCTTCATCGAGGCGAAGTTGCTATTCAGGCCATTGACCTCCGCTGCGAAGTTGGGCCCGAACATCTTGGCCCCAACCTTGGAGTTGGCTAGGAGATCGTCCCACTGTTGGGATCCGGTCGTCTGGAGGAGGTCGCCCATCTTACCGGCCATGGCCGAGGAGAACCGGGACCGCTGGATGTCATTGAGGGTGTGGTTGGACCCCGCCATGTTCCGGTTGAGCATGGAAAGCGCGATTCTCATTTCGTGGAAGTTCTTCGTAATCTTCGTCACCATCTCGTTGTTCCGAGAGGCCGGATCAGCTGTATTCAGGTGGGCGAAGGCACCATAGAAGCTCGGCTTCACCGCGAGACTCGGCACGAGGGTCTGAAGTTCGTTGAAGCTGACGAGGTTCCCCAGGTAGTAGCGAGGGTCGTTGAAGTTGGTGATCTGCTTGGCGAGGGCAATCACCCCCTGGTTCGATGGGACGAGACCCATGATGAGGACCGGGTAGTTCGGGTTGTCCTCATTGAAGACCGAGATTTTCGGGAGCAGCTTCCAGACATTGAGGGTCACATCACCGGCCTGGAGGGCCTTCACGATGGAGGCGATCTTGCCGTAGGTTTTGAGGGACATCTCGCCCATCTTCACCCACTGCCAAAACGACAATGAGGCAGGTCCCTTGCCGAGCAGGGGATCCGCCGTTTCCTTGGTGTTCTTGGCCTGCTGCTGCTGAAGGTTCATGGACCGGACAGCGTTGGCAACGAAGAGCGCGCGGCCATATTGGCGAGCGTTGTGGTATCCGGAGTCCACCGACAACGGGTAGAGCGTCGGCGAGTCTGCGCGCGTGGTGGAGCTCATTGTGTCAAAGACGCTGTACCAGGGGGTCGTGCCGAGGAACTGGAGGCCGCCGCCTCCGACACCAGTGTTGAGGGCTGTGTTCCCATACCAGGCGGCACCGATGCTGGCCGAAGGGCCTGGAACGGGAATACCGAAGAACGGGGTGAAGGCCGCCTGGGCGAAGATGGACCGACCGCCCACCAGGAGGATGGCGGCCAGGAGGAGGGACCTCAGGGGTGAACCGAGTCTCATAGGCCCTTCCCCCACTTCTCCATCGTTTGCTGGGCCAGTTGCATTCGGTAGTTCTGGGCGGCACGCATGTTTTGCGATCGGAAGACCGCATTCAGGTCGGCGTTGGCCTTCTCGTCCCGGTCCAGGCCGTGGTTGGCGGCGGCCACCTGCTCCTGCATGGAGGCAAGGCGACGAGTAGCCCGCAGTTCCTCCCAGAGAACCCAGTTCATCCGAACCGCGACGGCCTGCATCCGAGCCTTCCGGAATGTCGCCTGGATTTCGCTCGTGGGGTCCTTGGAAGCCGTGTCGGCCGAGTCGGCAGCGCCCTTGATGGTGGCCGCCATGTCGATAGGCATGAGGATCCCGCCAATAAATGGCGTCATGGCCGGGTAGAGGCTGGTGGCGATCTGGTTCACATTCCGCATGACATCACCCACATCCTGGATGAGGCCGGACTGCTTGGAACTGATGTTGAACAGGGCCTCGTACTCCTTCTCGATGGAGGAAATGACGGCCTGCCGCTGGGGGGTCTCCAGTTCCACGATCAGGTTCCCGACCTCCCCCTGGATGTTCTGGTAGAAATTCGCAGTCAGCTCGGCCTGGGCGTGGATGGCCTTGGCCTGGTCGTCCGCGAACTGCTGGAGGTTCGCGTACTCGGCGGCGATGTCGGCTGGGGTGCGCCCCTCAAGGATGGAGCGCAGGTCCATCAGCGAAGTGAGGGCGGAGAGAATCTTTTTGTTGTTCATGCGGACCATGGCGGCCAGGCGCTTCGGGCTGAAAGCATCGTTCAATGCCTGTCGTTTCCGCTGGTCCACGCCCATCTGGACGCTCATCAGGCTCTCTGCCGCCACCCGAGCCCCAGCGTCGATCTTCTGCAGGGCCTCCTGCATGGCGTCGCCGGGCGGGAGGGTCGGGTCCCCACCGATCTCCGTGGCGTCGATGGCGATGCCTGAGAGGCTGGTAGGACCGATCCACTTGAGCTTGTGGTTGGGGTCGTCCCACGGGGAATCGGCGAACATTTCTACGACCTGGCGCCATTTCTCCTTGCCCCTGGGGACCACGGAGATCGACACGGCCCCCTTAGGGACCTGCGTTTCGTATTGGAGGGTGCCGCCAGAGTCGAAGTCCGTGGTGAGTTGGACCTCGCCCTCCTCGATGACCAGCAGGTTTTTCATCATCTGCCAGGCATCCAGCTCGAATCGGAGTCCCTTGAGCGACTGGTACATAAGTGCGGTAGCCCTGAGGGTGCTGCGAATCCGCTGGTAGGAGTCCAGCCCCTCAAAGAACTTGGAGATTGAGCGGCCCTGGGAGGCCTGCCCCGAAGCAGAGGCTCCTGGGTAGCCGGAACTAACCCGCTTCCACCACTCGGGAGCGTCGACGGACCAGAACCGAGCCGGGGTTTGCCCTGTCTGGGGGGTCGGGATTGTGGCGACGGTGATGCGCTGGTTATCCACGATCTGGGCGGCCAGTTTCGGTCCGTCCTGCTTCGTGGCGATGCGGTATTCCCGGCGCGTGAATTCGGCATACGAGTTGGCGTCCTGGGGGTCCAGCCAGAAGATTTCAGCCAGGGAGACCTGGGCCTGGACCGGGCGGGGCGCCAGGGCGAAGGCAAGGACCAGGAGGAGAAGGAGCCGCTTCATCTACTGCCCCAGCTGCGTCATAAAGCCCCAGCCGGTGGCGCTGAGGTAATTGGCGAACTGGTCCCGCTTCAGCTGCAAGTGGGAATTGAGCTCGTACACCACATCGGAGGTGTTCAAGGCTTCGATCTCGGCCCTCTGCTTGGTCTGATTGTCCAGACCATCCATGGCGACCTTCATCCGCTCAGATCCCATCAGGACATCCCGCAGCCCCCGCATCTCATCGAACTGGAACCGGTGATAGCGGGCGCTGATGCCCTGGGCCTGGAGCTTGGTAGCGGATGCCTGGTTGGGGATGCCTGCAACCTTATCAACCATGTCCCAGAAGTCATTGCTGTTGTCCAGGAAGCCAGAGTAGGTCCCGTCTGGGTTCTTCTTCTTCCCGATGTTGTGCAGGGCCTCGTCTGTCTCGGCGACCTTCAGGCGGCGCTGGTAGGCCTCAAGCCGCCCGATGGTCTGATGGATTTCGTTCATCAGATTCATACAGAAGGTGGCGCGGGCGTTGCCCATGATGTGCATTCGAGTCCCGAAGCCATCGAAAAAGTCCACATCACGCTTCAACAGGTGGTTGGTTTCGGTGAAACCGACACCGTGGTCGATGTAAAGGGTCCTCAGCTTGTTGAGGGTCGCCATGGCCTGGGTCTCCATGGCAACGGCCTGGATCTTCAGGTTCCAGGGCGACATTCGCCCCTCCACAAAGGTGTTTCCATCGGCGAGGATCTGCGGGTTTACGGACACCCCGAATCCGGCCAACCGGCTCGCGGAGTCCATGAGGGCTTCAAAGAAGTGCGCCTTCATGTCGTCAATGGCCTGGGACTCGTCATAGGCGTAATCGCTCAGGAAGGGGCTGGGGCTGAAGGTCAGCTGAACATCCGAGAGCTTGTGGGGGTAGATGAGCTTGATGAAGGATTTCCCCGTGGCTTTGATGTCGAGGGCACCGTCGGTCTCGTCATCCTGCATGTAGTCGGAGATGTACCAGTGCGCCTGGTAGGCCGGAGGCACCACGGAGAGCGCTGCCATCTCCTTATTCACCGTGAAGGGGTTCCCGTTCTCATCCTTGAGTTGGACAGGGGCCACGAAGGAGATTTGGGGGAGGAGGGTCCAGACCGGAACACGCATGAGCTGGATGGATTCCTTGACCCGGTTCAGCTGCTTCATCATCTTCACGAAGGCGACATAGTTCCGCATCCAGGAGTAGGTCTCGGCCCCGACGGCTGTATTCCAGACGGTGCTCTCGATCCCACGCTGGGCGGCCAACTGGGTCTCCATGGCCGAACGATAGGCCTCAGAAGCGGTCAGGCTGCCCGTGAGCTTCAGGTCGTGGGTGACCATCCACCCCGCCATGCCGCTGTAGCTCTGCGCCCCCAGGGTGCCCCCGCAAAGGAGCGCCAGGGTGAGGGCGAAGAGTCGCAGTGGCTTCATGGGGCCTCAGCACTGGAGGTTGTTCAGGTACCGCACAGAATTCCCGCTCTCACGGGCGTCTTGGATGTGTCGCCCGATTTCGGCGAACACTTTGAGGGCTGGATTGTCTTCGGTGATTGGGTGGGTGTCGAGATACCCCTTCCGGAAGGCGCGTTCAGCCGGATCGGTGGTCCAAACGGCGTAGGAAGTGGGGTCCGCTTTAAGTTGGAGGAAGCGCCTCATGCCCCGCTGCTCCACCAAGAAGACCCCCTTGGGCAGATCGCGGAGGCTATTCGCCAGGTGGTCGTCCAGTCCCAAGCCATCGTCCTTGTCCATGAGGGCCTTGCTGGGGTCCTGGGGGAGGTAGATTCGGGTCGGAGCCCCGCCACGGACTGTCTCAAAGAGGTCTCGGTCGAATAGGAGATCCCGTGGTTCCTGGGTCGCCATGCCGATGGCGCCACCGGCCTTGCGCCACTCCTTGAGGGCCTTCCGGATCGTTGAACGGAGGGCCCCGGTGATGAAGGCGCTCTTCCAGTCATCAGGCTTGGGGGTGACTGCGATGGCGAGCTCGTCGATGAACAGGAACTTGTGGACCCCCTCGTTCTTGGGGTTCATCACGAACCGGTTCAGCTTCATCAGGATGTAGGACATGATCGGGCCCTCGGTGGAGGGGCCGACGAACTCGTCCGAGAAGTTGAAGACGACGAAATCGTTGCTGGCAAAGCCATCTGCCTCGTCTGGGAAGATGTGGGCGAAGTCGCCTCCACCGCCACCCTCACTGGCGGGGATCCAGGGCCGCAGCCGCTCGAAGAGTTCGTTATTGCCCTTGAGGGCCTGGGCGAAGAAGGCGATGGACCCCCGGCGATTCAAGCGGGTCATGTCGGTCGCCATCTCGTTCAAGGCCCGGCCGATCGCCAGGGTGTGCATCTCCGAGAACTCGACCTTCATGGTGGCGGTGGCGGCCATGAGGGTGCAGATGAAGGGAACCAGCTTGTCGATGTCACGGCGGATCTCATCAGAGCTGAGGTCCAGCGGGTTCATTTTCGCGGGGCTGGCCGGGTCGCCAACATTCAAGTAGGCCCCGCCCATGACCTCACACAGCGGCTTGTAGGAATGGCCGCGGTCAATGATCCAGCGAACCAGGCCAACAGGCTTGTCCTTGGTCCCGCCGTAGCGGCCCCAGTTGGTCTCCAGGAAGTTCACCAGGAACGACTTGCCGCCGCCGGATCGGCCTGTGACCAGGAAGTGGTTCAGGTCGCTCACCCCGATCCAGACCCGGGTGGGAGCGCCCATGCCGCCCTCGAGGGACCAGGAGTTCAGGGTACACAGTGGCTCCGAGAAGACCTGTCCACTAGGGGGTCGCTTGCCGTAGCCCTCAGGCATCCGGTAAGGCATCATCGCGCCGGCCGCCAGGCTACTCTGGGCCGCCAGGCGGTGGAACTCGAAGACATGGTTGTTGGGCCAGAAGGACAGCCAGCTGAAGTCGAGGTTCATGGACTCCCGCTGGAGGACGATGCCCGCGGTGTAGGCCGCCAGTTCCAGGAGGCGACGCTTTAGGCGAAGGTCCTCATGGTTGTCGCCCGAGATCATCACCGCGGCGCTGTAGTAGCCGAAGGGCTCACCACGCACCGAGGAGTGCATTGCCTTCTCCAGCTCCTCGAGGCGCTGCTTGCGGAGGGGGTCCCCCTTGGTCCAACCACCCATCCGGTGGGCCACGGTCAGCTTGTCGGAGAGGAACTTGGAACTCGCGTCCACACCCATAGGCATGTAACGGGTGTGAATGACCATCTCGGCCTGGATGTTGCGGAAGTGGCGGAACACATCGTAATCAACAGGGTCACGGAAGGCACGAACCGTGTAGATCGCCACCGGGGCGTCCCCCGACATCACGACATCGGCGTGCCGGCCAAAGTCGATGGGGTTTTTGCTCCCGATGTAGTGGGCGAGGTGATTCACGGAGGGAAGAAAGGGGGATGGCATCTGATCCCAGTTCCAGAGCCGGGAGTAGAAGTCGTAGGCGTCAACACCGCAGAGCTTGGTCACCTCGACGGATGCGGCACCGATGCCCTCGGCCGCGGACTTGTCGATGGAGTCACCCAATCGGATCCGGCCCAGGCGGGTAAAGAAGGCGTCGGAGGCATCCATGAACTCCTGCGACTCCAGAAGCAGATCCTTCTCCGCGGCTTCCACAGCGGGGTCATCCATCCCGAGCATGAAGGCAATGCGGTTTTTCAGCCGTTCGCGGGCATCTGCCTTGAATGACATGAAGATGTCCGCCAGCATCGGCTTGAGCTTCTGGATCCAGGTCCCGGCCACCACAAAGGGTGTGGACCACTCCAGGCAGTACACGATCCGGGTGGAGTAGAACTCCTGGCCCGCCAGGGCTGCGTGCTGGGCACCGTCGATGCCGTTAACGACCTCATCCCGGTAGGCGAAGTGGGTGTTCCCGTCGTAGGGAACCCGGTCCTTAATGAAGTAGGTGTGGATCATCAGGCGACGGTCGCTCTCGTTCATCGCCTGGGTGATGAGCCTGTGGTGATCTTCGATCTGTTCCTTGGACAAGCAGCTTGAGTCGATGCCCTCGGTTTCCCATAGGGCGACCAGATCGCCACGGGTGGTCATCACCACATGGAAGTCCGAAGACGCAAACCCAGCAATCGGGATCATGCGATGGATCTCTGCGCTCCGGGCCGCGCGGGAGGACACCTGGAAGGCCACTTTCCGAGTGCGGGAATCGACAGGCCGATCAGGCTTCTTGGTCTTCTTGCCCTTCTTGCCTTCAACGACGCTTGCGCTTTTCATCCTCTGCCTCTTTCTTGGCTTCGACCCACTGAGAGATTGGTGTCATGCGCCCATCCTTGGTGCGTACCAGCACCTTCGGGCCCGGGGTCCGCCCCGCCGCAGACAGGTAGCGCATCCCACGGTAGGTAATGAGGTGTTGCAGGAGGGATTTCACATAGTGCTCGTCCTTGCCTACCTTCTTGGCGAGGACGATACCGACGATGGAACCGGCGAACATGCACCCAGGAGATCCGAGGCCAAAACCCAGGACGAAAAGGATGAGGCCCCAGATCACGCCGGCTGGCGCGAAGCCGCCTGGAAGAATGAACGGCGCATTCGCTTCAAGGAAGAACCGTGGTCGTTTGTGCGCCTGGGTCTGTTCCATTTAAGGTGCGGGCCGAGCCAACGCCCGGCCCGCTTCTCCTTCCTTCTGCGGTTTTTTGGTGCCGACTAAACGGCCGAGAACATCTGGTCGAGGCCGAGCGTCGTGATCAGCGTCGCGGCGCTGGTCAGCATGTAGCCGCCGATGGCGAGGAGCAGGAGGCCGATGCCAACCTTGACGACTTTGCCGTAGCCCTCTTCGTTGCCCGTGAAGCCCGACACGGCGGCGAGGAGGCCACCAAGGGCCATGAAGCCGCCAACGATTCGGAGGGACCACAGGAGCCAGCCGTTGCCGCCCGTGCCAACGGCGGTTGCGAGAGCCTGGGGAGTGGCGCTCAGGGTGGAGGTGATGCCGAACGCCAGCAGCATGGCGATGACCATGCGGGTCTCGCGGCTCTTCAGGAAGTTGGTGAAGGACTTCATGGTCTTGCTCCTTGAAAGGGTTGTTGGGTGAGTTGGCCGAATGGCCTGGTGTGTGCTGCTAACTTGCCGAGAACATGTTGCCGAGCCCTAGATCAGTGATGAGCTGGGGTGCGTTCCCGAGGATGTAGCCACCGATCGCAACGAGCATCAGACCAGCGCCGACCTTGACGGTCTTGCGGTAGCCCTCTTCATTGCCGGTGAAGCCATCGACGCTTGCGACGATTCCTCCGACCGCCATGAGTCCCCCGATAATGCGAAGGGCCCAACGAAGCCAGCCCAGTCCATTGGCACTCAGGGAACTAGCGAGAGCGACAGGATCAGCCGACAAAGTGCTCGTGGCCGCGAGGCACATGAGCAGGACCAGGGACATGCGGACTTCACGACGATTCGCCACGAACGACGAGTTGATAACCTTCTGCGTGCCCCTGAGGCTGTTCATCGCAGACTTGATCGTTTTCTTGATCGTCATGTGGCCTCCGAATGGCGCGGCGCATATCACAGCGCCGCGCGCTTCCATGTTCGAGATCCGTTTAGCCAGTGGTTAAACGGCCGAGAACATGTTGTTAAGGCCGAGCGTCGTGATCAGGGTCGCGGCGCTGGTCAGCATGTAGCCGCCGATGGCGAGGAGCAGGAGGCCCACGCCGACCTTGACGACTTTGCCGTAGCCCTCTTCGGTGCCCGTGAAGCCCGACACTGCGGCGAGGAGGCCACCAAGGGCCATGAAGCCGCCGACGATGCGGAGGGCCCACAGGAGCCAGCCGTTGCCGCCCGTGCCAACGGCGGTTGCGAGAGCCTGGGGAGTGGCGCTCAGGGTGGAGGTGATGCCGAACGCCAGCAGCATGGCGATGACCATGCGGGTCTCGCGGCTCTTCAGCAGGTTGCGGAGGGTCTTCATGGTGGTGCTCCTTGAAGGGAGTGGGGTGGAGGTGGGGAGAAAGTTGAGAAGGGTCTTGCTTGGGTAGAGCACAGTCTGTCAGTCGGCTTTACGCGGTTCGCGTAATCGGCCCATTGCGCTGGGCGCGTAATCAGGGCTCAAGTTCACTCAACTGCGACAGGAGCCTAAGCCGCTCAAATGGTGAGCTTTCATCCCAGGTGGCCTGGTCGATGACGGGGAACACCCCATCGGGCAGTGTCCAAAAAACCCGCTCTGCATCCGGGAACATCCCGGTCAGGTGTGGGGGAAGTTTTTTACGAAGAGGAGATGCCTCGGCGAGGGCTTCGAAAAAACCACGCTTGGTGACGGCGACGCCATTTGCCGTCATGGCTTCAAAAAGATCCTTCCGGAACTCCGCGTCGTACCAACGCTCCTGGCCGGGATCGTCCATCAGCGTGAGGTAGTGCGCCGATAGGTGATTCCCGCTCATGTGGTTCGAGGCCATCAGCGCGGGGTGCCACCCGTTCACGATGGTCCCTCCGGCAGAGCCAATGTCCACTGGCCCCGCATTGGCTTCGTAGAGGAACAAGGCGATGAACCCTGCGCCAGCTCCCACGGCTGCAGCTGCACGCCGCAGGATAGGGTCGCTCTGCTCGCCGGCTGCGATGCCAGACACCACCACCATGTCACCGGGCACCTTCGCGTCCCCGAAGAGGGCTTCCAGGGTGTCGGCCCCGCCATCCAGTCGCATCCGGCGGATGACGGCATTTCGCGAGGTGACCTCCACCGGGCCATCTGCCGCGAAGTGGATCTCCTCGAGGACCGGCCAGCTCGCCATGGGCATTTCCTGGACGGCCAGGCGGCCACCCTCGAAGCGGCCCACCAGCACCATCACATCCAGGGTGCGGCCGGACCCCTCCGGTACTCGCCAGGCCTCCGCCAAGACGCGCTGCAGGGCGAAAGCCAGCGTGCCGCCACCTTCCACGCGGGGATCGAGATGGGAATATGAGACCCGATCAAAGCCGGTGCGGATGTCTCGCACGCCTTCCTGGATCGCCTTACGAAGTTCGCCCCAGAAGGGGCCCTCCTGGGTGAAGGCGGTTTCCCGCGTAATCATGGTCACGCTTCCTCCATGGGCCGGATTTCGGCCGGGACGAGCCGCAGCCCCGTGGAGAGGTTCGGCGGAGGCTGGTAGGTGACGATCAACCAGTGGTCGCCATCCTTGATCTCGGCGGGGGTCTGCCCGAGGAACGCGGCGCCACCCTTGTCGTCGGACGGGACTGTCACCGTCAAACGCTCGCCGACCATGGCTGGGACGGCGCTCTTGATCCCCAGAGGAGAGCCGGTGACAAGGCTGAGGTGAAGGCTGGCGCCCGGTGCGCTCATGGTCAGCATCACGGCGGAGCCCCCGGGGACCTCCTCCCGGTTGCGCTGGCGCCCAACCATGTAAGGCAGCAGAGAGGAGCCTGTGACCTCGCCCCCGTTCAACTTGTCGGCCTTGCGCGCTTTCGAGGACCAGGGGCTCTTCGACATATTGAAGAGGTCCCAAAGGAGATCCTTCTCCAGGCCGGGTACCTGGTAGATCCGGTAGTCCATCCAGTCCAGAACCCGCGGGGCCTCGGCGCCCAGCTCCGACCCCTCCATGAAGGTCACATCGCGGTGCACCTCCACCCCTTGGAAGGCCCGGAAGAAGATTTCGGGCTCATATTCCACGACGCTAGGCAGATGTGGGGCCAGAACGCCGCACCTCAGGGTGCCGATGAAGGCCTGGGCCTGGGCTTGCAGGGTGTCGCCAGCGCCATCCCAACGGTTTAGGCCCATCTGCAGGGCGCGTAATAGGGCCACCTCGAACGGGAACGGGTAACTCTGAATGGTGTTGCCGCGGGCCAAATCCCGGCAGAAGGCTGCGCGCGCGGTTTGGTTCTGGTCACCTGCCTTCGTGTACTGACTGAGGCGCCGGAGGCCCTGGAAGTTGGACTCGGTTAGGTTTCGCACGAGCACTTCACGGGTCGTCCCATCGCGCTGGGTCGCCAGGTATTCAGCCGTGTTGACGCGAATTTCTTGGGTGAGGGTCGCGGTGGTCATCGGGCCTCCTTGGCCGTGGCGGCGATCTGTGGTGCTCCCATCTGGGCCACGAGTTCGGGGTTCGCAGCGCCCAGGGCAATCAGGCGCTCGAGAAGGTTGGCGGGGGTGAAGGGCTCTTGGAGGCCGAAGACCCTGACCTGGATCTCCCGGACCTCGGCCACCAGGTTGCTGAACCGGCGTGAGAGGTGTGAGCTCACCTCCAGGCTGATCTTCCGGGTCTGGTCCACCGACTCAGCCATGTAATCAATGGATACGGCCACCAGGGCTGCCCGGGTCTGGGGGACCCCCATCTGGGCCACAAGCCGGGGGTTGGCGGCGCCGAGCGCAATGAGCCGTTCCAACAGGTTCCCGGGGCTGAAGGAGTCCCGGCGGCCAAAAACGCTGGCTTGGATGTCTCTGACCTCGGCGACCAGGCTGTTGAAGCGCCGGGCTAGGTGCAGGTTCACATCCACACTGAATCGGCGTGTCTGATCACCGTTTTCGCCCATGTAGTCTCGGAACACGGCAGCCTGGGCGGCCCGTGTCTGGGCGGCCCTTGCCTCCATTTCGAGGGCCTGGAGGGCGTTCATGGAGGCCAGGACCTCCTCCCAAACGATGGCCTTTTCCCCGTTCTCCTCGACATTGAGCAGGAGACTCCGCGTAATCGCGTCCACTTCGGTGAACCGTGCGCGTAATCCCCGCAGTTGTTCGAGCAGGTTGTCGTGGGCGTCGGTGCCCCTTCCCGACACCTTGAGCTCGGCCGTCCTGGAAGACATCATCTCGGCGAGGGCCGCACTGGTCGCTTCCACATACTGGTAGTAGGTTTGCTCGCGTTCCCTGAACTTCCTGGCGCGCTGGGCGAGGGCGTATCCGTGCTCCGCTTCTACTCGTTTTGTCTGACCATCTTTTGCGCTCAACCCACAACTCCTGTATCTGGCATCATTCTACTGGAGAGAAAATGACCAGTCCGGTACGGACCCGCGCAATGAACCCAACCCTCAAATCCGCCCCCTCGCGGGTCTGGGACGGCAATGAAACGCTTACGCGCATCCAGGGGGTCATAGGGATCACCGAGCCAGCGGTGTGCCCCGGCTGCAATGTCGTCTCCAAGCTGGTTAATGTCAGCAACGACGCCATTCTCGATTCGACTTCCAAGTCCATCCTTCCCTGTAAGGCCCCGGGCCTGGCTATGGGTGATGCCCGGTGCATCCTTTGCACCTGCGCCTCCACCCCTGTGGTCCAGTCCCAAGAGGCCCATTCGGGCCACATCTGGTTCCTGATTGGGGACGAAGAGGACACTCCGCCCCAGGAGGCCCTGAACCAGCACTACTGGGGGGTCATCGAGGGGCCTACCCCGAAGCACCGGGCCTCCGCGCGTCGCCACATCCTCGAGCTGGCCGCCACGAAGAGCTTCGGCGGCCTGGCGCTCCCCCACGAGGTGATCTCGCCCGAGGAGACTGCCCTCGTGAACGCCGAGATCGTCCGGGTCCTTGGTGACGAGGCGCCCCGGTCGCTCGGCAGCTCTGGGGTTCAAGCCTTCACCGACCAGTTCGGGATCTCTCTTCTCCTACGCCGGCTGACACCGCCCTGGGCCAAGCGGGTGCGCTTCGTCCCAACCCCTGAAGGCGTGGAGTACTACCGCAAGACCTATTCAGTGGAACCCGTAGGCGAAGTCATCCGGTCCAACGCTTCGTAAAATGAGGGCTCTTGGATTGGGTCAGTAGGCGCCGGGAATTTTGCTATGGGTGCCTGTTCCGGAGTGCAGTTTGAATGTGACGGATACCACTCGGGGAGCGGCGGGCCCCTTTCGTCTGCCGCTAAAACTGTGCAGTTTCGCCTTATTTCCCGCCCTGGGCCTTCTTCGGCTTCGTGGTCAGGCGGCGGATCACAGCATCAGACAGCGTTTCGCCTATGAGTGAGGCCTCGACGGTTATTCCAGACTCCTCGGAAAGGACGAAGGCCATGATGGCGGTGGCTTCATCCAACAGCTTTTGGAGGGATGGCCTACGACCCGTCTGTTCCCACACTTTGAACTGGTGGGTCTCAAACTCCAGTTTGTGCTGTTGAAGCATTCGCAGGCGAAGGTCGGCTCGCTGGTTCTTTGCTGGTGTGGTGAGGGTGTTTAGGCTGGGAGCCGTTGAGGCGGCCTCCCCAGTAATTCTTGTGGTTGCGGTTACGCCTTCGACATCCTTGGCTCGTTGATCCAGAGTGTCGAACCGTGACCCCGGTTTCGGGGTTGGGGGCGGCTTGGGCTTCCTGGGACCAGAGGCCATCAGTAGCCTCTGCCTACGGCTTTGCCCAGCATCTCCCTGTATTCAATGGCGCGCAGACGGGTTGGGAAAGTCTCCCAGAAGGCAAAGCCCTCACGAATGCAGCGACCGATCACTTCTGAGTGGAAGACGGTCCCTAGGAACTCCACTCCTTCCATTTCTTCCAGAAGCACCTGAACTTCCCTGCCCGTCAGGGTGTTTCGATAGTCGGCCAGTAGGCTAAAGACCTGGGGCGGCTTGACTCCAGACTTCTTGGCGGAGATCACCACCGCCGTGAGGATAGGCCCTAGCCGTTCAAGGGCATCCACTTCGATGGCGCCCTGGCGCACGGGTAGCAAAATCACATCAGCGAGGAGCATGGCGGAAATGGTGGCTGCGTCTGTCGTCGGCGCGCAGTCGATCACGCAGTTCTTCCCGGCTTCAAATTCCTTCTTCACCATCTTTTGGAGTTCATCGCTGGAATTCACTTGATAGAAGGGGATGCCAGTTCCCTCTCCGCGCTCCTTGAGTGCGACAGTGCGCTTTCGGAGAAACTTCGTCATGTTGGTGTTCGTTTGGTCTGTGTCAAAGACCACAACGGGCTGCTTTGCCTCCGCCAGGATGGCCGCAATGCCGAGGGCCTGAGTGGTCTTGGTTTGCCCCCCCTTGGTCATCGCAACCGTGTAAATCCTGGGCTTGCGTCGCGCCATTCGGTCTCCAGGCCTTGTTAATCAGCAATTAGACACAGGCTCAGACAGCATTCGCAAGGTAGCGCGTTCGCCAAATCTGACACCATGACACCATGACACCATTGTTCCATGGACTCATGGGGTCAAGGTATCAAGGAACCATGGAGTCATGGATCAATGGTTCAATGGTGCCAGCAAGTCGTGTGAAATCTTTTCTTGCACACTTCCGCTTACCCGATAGCATCGACCCAACCAGGGGTACTCGCCCCTGGTCCACCCCCCCAAGTCTTCAGGAGCTCGTATCGACTAACTCATCCCGCCAGGCCTGAGACACAAAAAATCAGGCCCGTTGCGCTAACAACGGGCCTGCAATTTTTGGGAGTCTCGGAAGGAAACCGAACCTACCCGGTCAACACCAGTAGATTCGCCCTTCTGAGCCACCCTGTCAAGGGACCATCTACACACGGGATCTTCACGGGTATTTGCGCCCGGGAGGACAGGCCATGGGCCAGAACGGAACCGACCTAAATGGTCGGAAGGAAGAGGCTTACCGCAAGATGGCAGGATCAACCGCCGCCTCCCGTTGGGATGAGCAGAAAGAGCTCGCTATCAGGGAGGCGTGTAGGCCACACGGCATCAGTGCGATCGGGGAAGCGGTCCTCCATCGGGTCCAAAAGGACCATGGGTTCTGCCGGAAGCCCCTGCCGACCCCGAGGAACTATTCTTCCCACCAACTCGCCGCTGCCCTTGGGCGCAGCCGGAAGGCTGTCGAGGTCCAGTTGAAGCGGATGACCTCTGTTGGCCTTGCCCTACTCATCAAGAAGGGTGATCGGGGACGGAAGAGGGCCTCCATCTGGGAGCTACCCCTCGTTGGACCTACCTTCAGCGATGTTGTGGCCGCGTCCAAGGCGCGTGGGCGTGAAGCTCGCAATGCCAGGAAATCCCGGCGTTCAGCTCCAGCGGAAAATGGTCGTACCGTCCCACTCTCTCCTTCGGTGAAGAAGAAAAGCACTTCTTCCCCTCAGGCCACCCCCAAAGGTCCCGCCAAGCCGAAGCCAGTGGGGCTGGGTCCTGAAGAACAAGCCCTGGTGGAAGCAACTGCAGCTGCAGGCTGTGGCAAAGGTGGGGCTGTGACTGCGGTGAAGGCCCTCCGGGGAATGAGCCTGGACGGACTGAAGAGCCTGACCAAGCACATCAGCCAGGTGCTTGAGTTCATCCGGCAGGAGCCTTCCACAACCTGCGAGTTCAAGGTCTTCGTGGCCCGTTGCAAGAACGGCCGCGGGCAGGAACTCATTGAGCTCGCGCAGGCCTTCGCGCAGGCAGCTGGGAAGAAGGCCGAGGAAGAGGCCACCGAGGCCGCCAAGAAGGCTGCCGAGGAAGCCAAGAGGCCCTGGCCGGTTGGCACTCCCCTCCCTGAGCAGGTCGCCTTCTGGCTCAAGGCGAAGCAGGCTGCAGTGGATCCAGAGTGCTCCCCGGTGGTGAGAGAGTCTTGCCGGCAAGCCAAGGACTTCCTTGAGCGAGCCGTGAAGTTCCGTCTCGGGATCCGCAAGTTCGAAGTCATCGAGCAGCTGGTGACCTGGAGGCGATTCCGCGTGAAGAGTTGGACCGAGGCCGAGCTGGGCCCCGATGAACTCAGCGCGCACTTCGAGGCCGTGCTGCTGGCCCAGATCGCCGCGTGCGGGGTTTCCCTGTGACCTACGAGGCTCCTTCGTCCAGCTTCCTTTCCGAGGCCTGCTGCTCGAGCATGGCGGTCCGGAGGGGAGGCTGGACGACGGGCGGCTTCGGGGCATCAGCCCTAGCGTTGGAGTCGTCCATGGCCTGGTCCATCTGGGCTTTCGGGTCCTCCTCCGAGGGGGAGTAGTTGAGATCCGAGGCCTCAATCCGATCCACGATCTGTTCTCGGATGAGCAACCCCGTGGGGCCTTCCGCCGCCTGCATGGCCGGGGAGGCCTCGACACCCTGGGTGAAGGCCAGCGGTTCGATGCTGGTCATAGGCTCGGGGCTTCCAAGGGAGGCGTCCGGTCCAGGGATACCAAAGCCCGGCGTGCTCCCCGTGCTGGGAGTGGAGGTCTCTGAGTTCGGCCCGCCGGCCGCGCCCTTCATGGCCCCTGCCCCGGTCTCGGCGATCCCATTCACTTCGTTAATGGTCTGCTTCACAGGCGCGGCGGCCTCGTTCACTTGGCCCTTGCTCTGCTCTGCGGCCTTGAGGGGATCACTGAAGGAGGCCACCGAGGACTGCGCGGCTTTTGTCGCCGCGGCTCCCGCCTGCATTCCCTCCTGCATCTTGGCGATGCCCTTCTCGGCAAATCGCTGTGCGACATCAATGCCCGCAGTGATGGCCTTGCCTGCTCCGCCGGTTGCCACCAAAACCACGGCCTTCGCAGCCTCCACACCGAGCTTTATGCCAGCCGAGGTCACCCCAACAATGATTGCTGGGGCCTTGTTGCTCACGCTGAGGGTCTGTCCAGCTGCGTCGCCGACGCTCCCGGACATGAAGGCCTTGCTCTTCGCCGAGAGGAAATCGACCTTCTGGGTCATCTCGGAGCCCTTGGCGACAGCTCCGACGCTCGACTTGCCTACCGATAGGACATTCCCAATTTCCACGACTATCTCCTGGGCTTCGGGGGCTGGTTCGGCAGCGGGCTCTGCGCCACGGTGTCGGCCATACGCCGCATCTCGTCTGCGTAAGGGTTCTCCTCGCGCTTGCCACCGAGCAGGCCAGTCTCGGTCATTACGAGCTTCAGCTTTGCCTTGGTGGAGGGGTTTTTCGTCAGTTCATCCATGGTCGGCAGCAGACCCCACCGCACGCCGTAAATCTTGGTGGCCGGGCGCAGCCAGGAGTTCACCTGAACCACATCCTTCTGAATCTGGTCGCGGGCATCTGAGACGGTACCGGGAGGCGTGACCCCGCGCAGGGCATAGACCATCACATCCTTGTCGCAAGTGATCCAGAGGTGCGTGGTCGGCACACCAGGCCGGGGCAGGACCATGAAGGGCTGCACCCGCACACTGTCCTTGTAAACCTCGACCTCGTTGTTCATCCAGCGGTAGCTCACGAGCCGTTCCTGCCAGTCGTCCCGGATCGGGTCGGCGCGCAGCAGCTCTGGCGAGAAGATCACGACGCCTTCTGGAGTGAACCCCGCGGTGTCCACCTTGCCAACCCGAATCGGGAACGGCAAACCGAGCGCCGCGTGCACCGCGAAGCTGGCCTCGGCGTCTGTGAGCACCGCGTTGGTGATCATCTCCTCGCGGTCCTGGTGGCCGCCCGGAACCAGGTTCTTCTCGACGCCCATTTGGGAGAGTTGGCGAGTGACCTCCGAGGCGGCGAGGTTCAGGTCCCGGACGGCGAATGGCTTCGGATCTGGGAAGGGCCACAGCTTGGCTGCCTCCTCCTGGGAGATCCCCGCCACTTCGGCCAGGCGGGCCCGGCGACCAGGACCAAGGGGCCCGGCGAGGTCACTGTCCACAATGGTCTCGTCATTGTGGATCGCCGCCTTGAGAGCCTTGGCGTCCTCGACGACCAGGCCGGTCTCGGCGTCGATCACAGGCGAGAGGGCAATTTCTGTGATGGTCTTGGGATCACCCTTCCGGTTCTGGCCGGAGAAGGTCTTGGCGGCCTCGGCGAGCAGGAAGTCCTGGCGATCCGCTGCTGCGGGCGTTCCTGGCGTCAGGACTCCGGGAGGAAGCGCATCTGGTGTGCGCGCCCCCTGCCCCGGCACAGGAGAGAGGCGAACCACCCCCTCCTCTGGGGGCCTCGTGGCGTCGCCGATCATCCGTCCCTGATGGGCGCGCGCCCCCTGCCCAAAGGCAGGGAGCACAAGAACAAGGGACAGGAGCGAGAAGGGCTTGAACATGCTTTCCCCCCCCTAGAGCACGATGACAATGACGCCCCCGCCGCTTCCGCCACCACCGGGGGGAGGCGGGGGTGGCGGGGGTGGCGTGACGACAGGTAACCCATTGCCATCACAGGGGAGCGACTGGTCGTGGCCGTTGGCGCAGATGACGGCCCACCGCCTCACATCGACGGAACTGGTGACCTTCAGGGTGACCTTCACCTTGAAGGTGCCGACGATGTATTCACCCCAGGAGTCGTCATGCCGGCCGCATTGGGGGCAGAGCATGGGCATGGTGAAGCTCGCTGGCATATCGGGCCCTTCAGTGAGGGGACACTGAGTGCCGAAGGGAACCACACAACCCACCGTGGGGTCGTAGATCGTCGGCACCGCCGAGGTGCCCACAGGCAAAGGGGCCCCGTTGATGTCGCCGAGCAGGATTGAGACCGAGGTGTTGTTGGAGTGGCGGTAGGAGTGCCAGAAATTCCCCGAGTAGTGGTCGATGTGCCAGACCTGGTAAGCGATGTAGGCCACCTCGTCGCGGCTGATAGCCTGGGGCGAGACGATCTCCTCGGGGTGGACCTCGGCACCACAGCAGGCACACCCTGCCTGGGTTGGGGTCGTGGTCGTCGTGGTCCCAGTGCCGGTTCCCGCCAGCGCCGCCATGTCGCCAGCCAAGGTGTCGAGGCTGGGGTCGTAAAGCGTGGCGGAACCCTTCCAGGGCTCGGCTGCGGCACCCGTGTAGGGGTAGTTCGCGGTGGTGTCGGCCGGGGCTGACGCGAGGATCTGCGCCATGATGCTGTCGGCCGGGAAGGTGTAGGTCGGCGTGGTGGTCCCGGTTCCGCCTGTCCCTCCAGTCCCACCGCCACCGGTGCCACCACCACCAGTGCCGCCGCCACCACCACCTGGGTCTGGATCAATGAGAATGACCGCCGCGCCCATGCTCGGCCCCGTGGACGAGGCCATCATGGCAACTGCCACAAACTGCGCCGGGAGTTTGGCCGTCGTCCGAGTGGTTTCCGCCGCCGTAACCGCAGAGACATTCCGGGCTGGGCCGGGCACCATCACGCCAGCTGTTTGTGCCGAGGCGAGGCAGGACGCCGCGGCGATGAGGATGGAAATTCGCGTTTTTCGAAGCTGCATGATTACTCCATCGGGGGCTAGAAGCTAAGAAGTCTCTGCTTGTGCGCGACAATACCCACGACTGGTATGGTTTGTAGGAACTCCAGCTTTTTCTCGTAGTACCAATCTGGAAGCGGCAGACCTTGGTCCTCCCTCTCGATGAGGAAGAAGGGCAAACCGACCATCTGGAGTTCGGGCCACTGCACGGTCTTGTGACCGATCGGGGTGGTGAAATCGCGGTCCACGAAGCGTGTCGAGAAGATCGTGTTCAGGTGGTAGTTCTTGCCGTCGCTGCCCAGGACTTCAGCCACTTCCTTCACTCGGCGGAGGGTCTTGCTGTACGGCTGCCCCTCGTTGTCGAAGGAGACGGCCTTCGTGCGCTCTAGGCACACGATCAGGCGCACGGTGTCGCCGATATTCTGGCGCAGGGCCTCGTCCTTGGTGTTCGGACGGGCGGTGCGGAGCATGGACTCCAGGCGGTTGAGCGCGAGATAGGGTGAGCCGGCATGAATGGTGGCCGCACCCGCGTGGTCCGACTGGCAGGCGTTGATGAAGGCATCCGCCACGGACTTGCTCATGCCGCTGTCCCGGATCTCGCCGACCACGATCCAGTCGGGGCGCAGACGAAGGCTGCCGCGCAGCAGGTCGGAGGGTCCCATTTCCTGGAACACCGAGTTGGGGTCCAGGCCGTGCATCCGTTCGCGGGTGCGGAGGCCGCGGTGCCGCTTGTGGTCGATCTGCAACTCCGGCGTGTCCTCGATGGTCAGCAGGAACTCCTCTTCCGGGATGGAGCGCAACATCCATTCGAGCAGGGTGGTTTTGCCGGTGCCCGTGCCGGCTCCGATCAGGGCCGTCGCCTTGCACTTGATTGCCAGTTCCAGCACATCGGCACAAACCTCAGTCATAGACTCGAAGCCAATGAAGTCGTTGCGCGAGAACTTGACCGGAGCAAAGCGCCGGATGTTCGCCACGATGTTCGAGTTTGTGGAGCAGGGCGGCATCATCGCTAGCAGGCGGCTACCGTCCTCGAGCTGGGCTTCAACCAGCACATCCAGGGCTTCGCGGCCGGACTCCCAGACCTCGCGCCCGACAATTTCACGCTGAATGATGTTGAGCCCCGCAGCCAGGTCCGCAGCTGTCGGGCGGTGCCACTCGGGGTTCCACCAAGAAGGAATGGGTTCCTCGGCGAGGAAGTTCAGGGAAGTTGTGAAAATGCCTGTGCTGCTTTCCACATCAATTCGGTCCGCGCCAAAGAAAATGATCTCGGTGATGCCCTTGCGGCGCATCAGCGGCAGCAGGATCCGCCAACGACTCAGCCATAGGGACTGGCTGATGGAGGCTGACCACTTCGAGAACTTGGTCTTCTCGTTGAGCCAAGGGAGATCGGGGCCAGGCTCGAACTCCCAGCGGTGGAAGGTCTGGAAGGTGGGATCCACCGTCCTTTCGAGCGGTTCCACCGACCGCACGATTGGCGGGATCCTTGGTTCTTCCTGCTTCTCGGCAAGGTTGGAGTTTGGCGGTGTCATTTGGCCCCCACGAATTGCACGGTGTCACCCGCCACGAACCCGACCTCTGCGCCCGCTGGCAGGAGGAGTGCTGCCGTGACTTCTTGAACCGGCGAGAGGTGCTTGGCGCCGGATGGTGCCTGCTGGACCTGGACCACCCGGCCGCCATCCACCCAGACGACCCAAGGATTGCCCTCCCCGGTGAAGGCTGGATTGAAGCCACGGCTTGGATAGGACACAAGGACAGGTGTGGTGATGGTGGCGGCCCAGCCCTCGGCCCGACTCTCCGCGGTGGCCCGAACGGCCACCCAGACGGACACGCGCTTGGCAAAACAGAGAACCACCCCGTTGCCATCCCCGGCGGGTGGGGAGGCCGCGGGGTGGTTGTTCACGCACCCAAGGAGGGCGAGCAGGGCAACGGGAGCAAGGGCCGTCCTCACGCTACCTCCGCGGGGCCTGGGGGACTCCGGGGAGCTGGAGGGGTGCGGTACCTGGCATGTTCATCCCAGGAAGGCCTTGGGGTTGTGGCCCCTGGGCGTCCGGGGGAAGGATGTTGCCGCTCTGGTCCATGACTGGGGCCCCTTGCCGGGCGGCCTCGGCGCGCATCTGGTCGGCCAGCGGCATGGGGTTCAGCATGGCCTTCCGCAGTTCACTCATGGCATCGTCCATCTTCGCGGCAGCCTTCACCTCGTCCCGGAGCTTGTCGAGGCTGATGTCCCCGCCGTTCTCGGCATCGAAGTTGATGGGCCGCTTGAGGAACGGGTCCTTGTACTCGAAGGTTGCGCCCTTGCCGCGCTCGCGGTCGTTGTCCTTCACGATCTTCACGAAGCCGGCCGCGAGGTTTTCGGACTGCGAGAGGGTGGAGTCGATGGCGCGAAGGCGAATGGCTCGCTCCTCTTCGGTGATGCCCTGGAATTCCTTCACGGCACTCCGAATCGAAGAGAGCTGCTGGGAGTATTCGGTCAGGACGATCGCGTTGGCCGAGACGGTCTGCTTCTCGCGGTAGTGCAGGACCTCGAAGGCCCAGCGGCGGGCACGAGCATTGGCCCCCCGGGCATACATGACCGCGGCGAAGAAGGCGATGGCGAAGACCGCTGCCACAGTCGCCAGGATCTTCACCAGGCGGAGGAGGCGGTCCTGGTTGGCGATGAGCGCCTGGTTCTCGCCCCTGAGCCGCGCCTTTCCCTTGGGTTCGTCGGCTACTTCCGCCACCTCGGGCTTGGCAGGGGCAGAAGTGGGACCAGCGAGCAGGGCATCCAGGTCACAGGAAGCAGGAGTCGGGGGCGCGAGCAGCGCGTCGAGCGTTTCCGCAGAGGCAGAGGACACGAAGAACTCCTAGTTGACCAAGGTGGGGATCGAGGATTGAAGAGACACGGCCACGCGGAGTAGGCCCGGCCCGTCGTGGTTCAGGCAACTGCTCGCCCCCTGGAAGAGGATCGACTGCGCCACAAAGATTTGCGGAGGGGAGACCGCATCGAGGGCCATGCCAGGGGAGGGCCCCTTCTCATCCTTGGGTGGCAGTTTTACGAATGTGGGCCTGAGGAGTGCGGGTCTCGGGGCATAGGTGAACATGGCCCGGATCTGCCCAGGGCAGACGGAGAACGACCAGCGGTGATGCAACTCGGGCCTCGCTAGGTCGGCAAGGGTCATCACCACCGCCATATCCTCGCCGACCCGATCCCGAAGACCACTCTGCCGGACGAGGTGTAGCCCCGCCCAGGTTGCCTGAATGTTGCTCAGGTCGCGGCTGGCTGCAGCAGTCCCCTCGAGGGGGTCCCACTCATCCCGTCGGTCGTCCAGGGTCCCGCAGTCATAGATGATCAGGGCAGAGGCCCCCTGGTAAAGATCCACATAGAAGGCCAACTCCGTGTGTGGGCAAAGGCCATACAGGTAAATCTTTTCCGCAGCTGTCATCTCGCGGTTGGGCGCCAGAGTCCCCTTGGTGAGGCCGCATTCCTGCTCAATGAGCGCGCACTGATCATCCGAAATTGAATCTGCCATTAGGCCGCCTCGGACTCGCTGTTGGCGGCCACGGGAGGAAGGATGAGGCCGGAGGCGAAGCGGAGGCCGACGACCTGCCACTTGGCTGCGCCCGGGAATGCCTTCAAGAAGGCCTCGGCGAGGGAAGAGAGGGTATTGCCCCTGGCGCGCACGCCATCAAAACCCGGTACCCAGCGGGCATCGCTCCAGTCGTCTTTCAGGGAAACGAGGCTCAGTTCCAGTTCCTTGTCGTTGTTGGTGGGCTGGGCCGTGTGGATCTGGACCATGCGGCCAGGGCCCATGGCGGCCACCATGCAGACGCCGGCCCCAAAGGACTCGATGGCGTGGCGAACCGTGGTTCTGGGGGTGTGCACCACATGGTAGGCGTCACGCTCGTCTTCCCGCTCGCGCAGGGAGGGGACGAAGGTCTCCGCGAGGGTCTGGTGGGCGGCGTCCAGGCTCTTAATCCAGGAGGCGTCCGTCATGGCCTCCCGCAGGTGCCAAAGGGCGCTGACTCGCTCGCCAGCCAGGGCGCACAGACGGGCATCAGCCGAGACGCTGAGGTGCGTGTCGGTGACCCCCGCCCCCAGGAGGGAGACGAGGCCCGAAGTGTCGTCATTCAGTTCTGCAACTGAGATGGCGGGCTCAGCCCACCAGCCCCGGGTCATGGGGGTGATTTGGGCGAGGGTCTCTTCGGTGGGCTTCAGCCCATGAAGACCACTGCGGTCCGCCCCGTAGGAGATGATCGCCGTGTCGCGTGGAGAAAGGTTCATGCCGTATGCCAGTCCACTCACCTCACGGCCGGTGAGCATGGCGGCAAAATCGGGGTTCTCCGCAGCCTTTTCGATCCGGGCTGACGCAAAGCCCTTGCTGCGGAAGATGTCGATGGCCCCCGACTGAATAGCCGAGAGTGCCAACCGGTTCGCGCCCAACGCGATGGTCATAGAGCCTCCTGTGCCTCGAGCCTCAATATGACCTTTTTGTGCAAAACGCGCAAATTAATTTTGAGAACGGCGACCATCAACCAACGATGTAAGCGCAAAGACATTCGCAGGCTTTACGCAGAAGATAAGCCGCGCAGCCGCAACACTAACTCGAAACTCCGACGCGACCACCTCTGAAAAATAAAGGTTTTGCGAAGGATCAGTAAATTTTATTTCGCTTTTAATACGCTAATATATTACGAGCCGGACGGTATGGGCGAACCGTCATGGCTGGCGTACAGGATGGTTTTCTGCCGGAGAAGAGAAGAATGGGCGAGTCGAGCACGACGGCCCCAGTCGAGACCCGCCATCGCCTCGTCCAAGAGAATGATCTTTCGCTGCGAGGCCAGGCAGGCCGTCAGGAGGAGCAGTTGCCTTTGTCCACCGGACAGGTTTTCGCCGGCAGCGGCTAGGCGTGTCTCATAGCCCATGCCAAGGTCCTGCACGACGGCCTCCAGGCCGGTTTCCTTGGCCGCCGCCATGAGCTGTTCCCACTCGGCCCCACCGGAGTAGAGGTCGAGATTGCGCTTGATGGAGTCGGCCATCAGTAGTGGGAACTGGGGCAGGTAGAGAATGTCTCCCTTGGCGTGGGCCGGTCCCCGGCCGCCGACTCGCACCTCTCCCCGCTCGGGGTCCAACACCCCGGCCAGCAGTCGGAGTGTCGTGCTCTTGCCGAAGCCCGAAGCCCCCTCGATGCGGTGCGTCTCCCCGGGCCCGACCCGAAGGTTCAGGCCGCGGACCACCCAGGGTGCATCGGGGCGATACCGGAACCACAGGTCTTCCGCGATCACCCAGCCATCCTCGGCCCGGGTTGCCGGCAGTTGGGGCTTGATCACGGGTTCCAGGCTCAGGATCTCGGCCGCGTAGGCGAGTTGAGGCTTCAGTGACAGGTAGGCCATCCAGAGTTCGCTGGTCTCCAGCCAGGCGGCGATGACCCCCGACCCCAAGAAGGCTGCGGCCAGGGTCACCCCCAAGGTGGCCCCGCCCTCCAAGGTCTGGGAGGCTCCCAGGAGCACCGCCAGGGACGGGAACCCTTCAGAGACGAGGTGGTTGAGCGCAGTCAGGAGCATTTGCCGCTGATCCGCCAAGGCATCCCGGGTTACCCGCCGACGCAGGTGGCCCGCCCACCGGGCCATGCCCGCTTCCTCAAGACCCCCCGCCTTCACCGTCTGGACACCGGCCAGCAGATCGGCCAGGGCCAATGACTCCGCCGACCGTGCCTCGGCAGCAGCAGTCCGGACGAGGGTGAGCTTTTTCGCACCCACGGCCGCACCAATCCCAAGGACTGCCAGACAGCCCAGGACCAAGAAACCAATGACCGGGGCCAGCAAGAAGAGCGTGATGAGCTGCATGGAGGCCGACACCACGCTGATGAGGACCGGGAGGAGTCGCGTGGACATGAAGGCATATCCGCCCTTGAGCCCCTTGAACCCCATGAGGAGGTCCCCCAAGGGCCTTTGGTTGGCTACCTGGAACGGAGCGAAGAGGAACTGGAGGATGGCCCCGCCCTGAAGGGAGTTCGTGGTGGCCGCGTCCAGATAGACCAGGACCCGGCCCTTGAACCACCCGAAGAATGCCTGGGCGGCATAGACCCCCGCCAGCCCGAGCATGATCACCTTCAAGGACCCGGGATCGGAGAAGGCGAGCGGGCCGTCGAGCAACCACGCCGTGCAGAGCGGACCTCCAAGGCCAGCGACGCTGATGACCAGCATGGCGAGGCCCACCCACCACAACTGGGTGCGGTTTTCCTGCAGGGCCGACCAGGCTGCCCAAAAGACCTGGACCGTCGGCGAGGGCTTCTTCATACCGTGCCCTCCTGCCATGCCCGCACCAGGGCCGCGAAGAGTCCGCTCCCAGTTGCGAGCTCGTCGAACTTCCCGACCTCCACCACCCGCCCCTGGTCGATGACCACGATGCGGTCCGCGTCGCGCACGGTGTCAAGCCGATGGGCGATAAGGATGCGGGTGCATTTCAAGGAGGCCAGGTGCGCGTGGACAGCCTCCTCCGTCCGGGCGTCCAGGGAGCGGGTGGCCTCGTCCAGAAGGAGGATGTGGGGGTCTGCCACGAGGGCTCTGGCGAGGGCCATCCGTTGCTTCTCCCCGCCCGAGAGGACCGAGCCATTGGCTTCGAGCACGGTGTGGAGCCCATGGGGGAGGGCCAGGATCACATCGTCCAGGCAGGCCATCCCTAGGGCCCACCAAAGCACCCCCTCGTCGATCCCCTCACGGCCCATGAGGAGGTTGCTAGCCACAGTGTCCGTGAAGATGAACGGCTCCTGCAGGACCATTCCCACCTGCTGCCGAAGCGCCGGGAGGTCCAGGTCGGCCAGATCCCGACCATCGAACTTGACCCGGCCCGACTGCGGGTGGTGCAGACCCAGGAGGATTCTGGCGAGCGTGGTCTTCCCTGCCCCGCTCGGCCCGACCAAGGCGACCTTTTCGCCCGCCAGGATCCGCAGGGAGACTCCCGAGATGGAATCCGGCGAGGTTGGACCATAGCGGAAGGAGACTTCCTCGAGTTCGATCTCCCCGCGCAGCTGGATCGGCGGGGCGCCGGGTTGGGACCGCTCAGGGGTAACGCCGTAGATGTCGTCGATCCGCTCCACATTGGCCTGCTGACTACGGAGCGCCATCAGGGAGGCCATCAGGGAGGCCATCGAACCCTGGATGATCCCGGACAGGGCCAGGATGCCGCCGAGGGCACCGACAGAGAGCCGCCCCTGGACCACCTGGTAGCCTCCGTAGCCGTAGATCGTGACCATGAGGAAGCCCTGGCTCAGGTTCTCGACCAGGCCGATGAGCACACCAAACCGGGCCACCCTGGCCTCGGCGTTGACCCAGCCGGCAAGCCGACTTCCATAGCGCCCCGCCATGAAGCCCTGGATGCCCATGGCATGGACCGACTCCAGGGCCATCACTCCCTCGACCAGGGCTCCCGTGGACAACCCATCGGCGGCAGCCGCCTGGCTGGTGGCCTCTTTCATTGGAGCCCCCAGAACCAACAGGGGGACGCCTCGCACGGCCACGATGGCGAGGATCAGTCCACCAAGAGCCGGGTGCAGCACCAGGACCAGAGGGATGAGGGCTAGGACCGTCAGGCCGTCGATCACCGTCAGGATGCCGGGCCCCAGGATCCAGGCCTGGATTTCGGCGGCCGTCCCCACCCGCTGGTAGAGGTCTCCACCTGTTCGGCTGAGGAAGAATTCCACCGGCAGCGAGAGCAGGTGCCGGACCACCGAAGTGGTGCTGGCCTGCTCCGCTTCCGCCTTCAGGCCGATCAGGACCCGGGAACGCACCAGCTCCAGCCCAGCCTTGCCGAAAGTGGCGAGGGCGATGGCCGCCGCCACGCCTACCAGCATCCCTGTGTGCCCCTTGCCGACGACCTCATCGGTGAGGAATTGGGTGGCAACCGGGAAGGTCATGCCCAGGATGGCGAAGCCCGCACTCGCGCCGAGGACCTGGATGACCGCTGCGGGCCAACTGCGTAGGGTGTCCAGGTAGCGGGTGTAGGTCGCCCGCCCCGCAGGCCTCGGCTTGAAGGTGGGGCCCGGGGTGAAGACCATCGTGACCCCGGTGAAGGCCCGTCCGACCTCCTCCCAGGTGATGTGGCGGAGGCCCAGGGCGGGGTCCTGAATCCTAATGCCAGTCCTCCCCGCCCCGACGAAGACGACGAAGTGCCGCATTTCCCAATGGAGGATGGCCGGGGCTTCGAGTTCCCTCAGATCCTCTGGTTCCAGCCCGTAGGCCTTGAAGTCGAGCCCGTAGGCCTGAGCCGCCAGGACAACCCCCTCACCACTCACCCCGTCGCGGCTCACCCCACAAGCCTGCCGGACTTCCACCAGCGGTGCGTAGTGCCCGAAGTGCCTGAGCACCATCGTCAGGCAGGCCGCCCCGCATTCGACTGCGGCCAACTGGGGGACGAAGGGGATGCCGCGGGCCATCAGTCTAGCCAACGCCGGAACGGGGCCACCATCAGGGAGAAAAGCGATTGCTTGCGAACCATGAACCGGACCTGGGCCCGCATCCCTGGCTGCAGGGTGACCCCCGCCTTGCGCGCGGGCTCCCAATCGAGGAGGTCCAGTTCAACCCGAACCATGGGACCTTCGGCTGGCGGGGCCTGAACGCCAAGGGTGGTCTGCATCTCCCGCGAGCTCGCGGTGCCCCGGGCGATGCGCTTGATCCTGGCCTTGGCCGACCCGAACTCCCCGTAAGGGAGCTGGTCGATCTCCACGAAGGCAACGCCGCCCTCCTTGGCGAAGGCCTGGTGCTTCTCAGAGAGGTAGGCAACCACCTCAAGTGGCGCGCTCATGGGTATGACCCGGCCCAGCTCATCGGCAACCTGCACCGAGTCCCCGCGGTTGGCCTGGAGGCCTTCGACCACACCATCCACGGCGGCGACCACCACGGTCTGAGCCTGGGCCAGGGCTTGGCCCGTTGCATTGGCATCCACCCGGTCCAGGTCCCGCCTCCGCTGCAGGGACCGGTCCGCGCTCTGGGCTTCCAGGGTCGCGCTCTCCTGGATCAGGCCCGCAATGGCCTGTTTCGCCTGCTGGTGCTGACGGCGCAGCGCCTCCATCCCCTCCCGGGCTTCGTCAGCCTGGATGGAGCTGAGGAGCTGGTCCTTGAAGAGCCTTTCCGATGCGACAACCTTCTTGGCCTGCATCTCCAGGCTCTTTTCGAGACTTGTCAGCTGCTCCCGTGCCGAGCGCAGGCGCTCCTCGATCCGGCGCTTCTGCTCACGGTAGATCCGGTCCTCCTCGGCCGCGAGACGGCTCAGGTCGCCACCAGCCAAGGCCTTATCCCGCTCCGCGAGCAGTGCCGGGGCCGCCACGGACGGGGCTTCGATCTCAAGGATGATGTCCCCAGCCTTCACCGCCTGGCCGTTACGCACCCGGATCGAGAGGACCCGGCCGGACACGGTGCTCACCAGGGGGCGCGGGCCACCCTCTGGCTGGAGGATGGCTTTGCCCCGTTCGGTGACCGGGACGCGACCGAAGATGCTCCAGGCGATGAAGCCCAGGAGCAGGACCCCGATGCCGATGAACAGAGTCCCTGTCCAGGGCGGCGCTACGATCAGAGCGGTGCCGTCTTCGCGGGCCTGACGGGCTTCCAGTGCTTCCTTCCGGAAGATGCTCATGCGCCTTCCTCTTCCGCAGCGACAAATTCCGCATGGCGGACGGTCGCCCACGCGGAGCGTGTGTCCTCGCAGTCTGTGCACCCGTGCTTCTCCCGCCAAATCTCGTAGTCCAAGGGCGACATCGAGATGATGTGGAGGCCCCGAACGCCCTGTTCGCGCAGGAGGAAGCGAAGACGGTTGATAGCAGCCGCATGGAGCCGGTGCATGTGGGGGCGGGCGTCCCCAGGGTGGTAACGCAGGTAATCAGCCTCGGTCTCGTAGCGCAGGACCGCGAACCTATCGGCTGGTTGGGCGCGGAAAATCTCCAGACCGTGGTGGGCCATCTGAGATACGAGCTCGTCGCATTCCTGCAGTATTTGGGCTGCCCCCCGGGGAACCGTGGGGCGGCCCTCCCAGTGGCGGACGGTCCGCTCGTTCTTGATGCCGAGGAGGTCAGCCGCGGCTTGTGTGCTGAGGCCGAGGCCTTCGCGCATAGCCTTGAATTCGGCCCCGGTCATGGCCTGGAAGGGTTCCATCTCGCTTCTCCTGGAGGCAGCCGGGCATAGCCCTTGCTGTTTCGAGTCGGCTCCAGTCTAGCCCTTCAGGCCTTCCGCTCCAAGGCGAAGTGGCTGCTGTCCAGGCGGAGGATGGTGCCGTCCTTGTGGATGACCTTCACGGTAGGGGCCTCGAGATCGTATGTCCCAGGGCGGTTGCCGTAGAGCAACAGGCCGATGTCGAGCCTGGAGGCGCCAGGGCTCATGCCCAAGAACGGCCCCCAGTCCATGCGAAGAATCTGTCGGTTGCCGCCCGCCGGGATGACCTCACAGCGGTCCTTGAACATGTAGCCAAAGGATTGGTTTGGTGGGACAGGGCCGCGTTCCACTTGGATCGTGGCAAAGATCGGGGAGGGGTTGTGGTCTGCAGCTGCGTAGGCCTTCTCGATGGGGGGCCGAAAGCGTTGTAGCCAACCCAGGCGCGTGGTCACCGGCCACTCCACGATGAGGTGGGCACCCGACGGCACGTGGAACTGCCCCTCCTCAAAATAGAGGCGGACACCCACATTGCCGACAACCCGGACCTCGTTGAGGGGGGTCGAGTATTCAATCCGGATTCGCTCAGGCTTGCTTCCGTGCGCCCTGAGGAACCCGGCGTGATTGACCCGAAGGGGTGGGGTTGGATCAACCACCGTCCAGCCCTCGGGTAGCTGCCATGGGATCGGAGTTTCCCCGCCAGCGAGGCGCGTCAAGGCATCCCGGCCTGGAAGGAGCGCCATCCCCAACGCGAGGAGGCCGCTGCCCAGGACCAGCCCAAAGGCCTGGGAGATCCGACCAGGCTGCTTTTGGGGCTCGGAGTACATGAACCCACGAATGGAGGAGATGATCACACGGGCGGGCGGGAACACCCTGACAGCCTCCTGGTCTGCCACCCGCTCCTGGCGGGTCCGCTCGGCGTCGATGGCTCCGCGCCAGAGTTTCTGCCCGAGCCAGGCCATCGCCGCCGAGAAGGAAGTGAGTGCCTGGGCAACCCCGGGCTTGATCCGTTTGCTCAGGGCCGGCCAGTGGTCCGCGTAGTTGGTTCCGGACCCGGCCACAAACTCCCAGGGCAACAGGTAGCCCGCTGTTTCCATGAATAGACCCTTGAGCCCCGCCAAGTCGCCATGGTGGGCCAGTTCGTGGGCCAGGATCGCCTTCATTTCCTCTGTGGCGACGGGCTCCTCGGGCACATCGAACCAGTAGTCGTCCTGGTCCCCTCGGATTACCTTGGGCACCCAACCCGCCGGGATCAGGATGCGGCGGGCCGGAAAGCCGATGGCATAGCCCGTCTCCACATCCATCGAGAGGTTGATTGGAACGGCCGGCACGCCGAGTTGGTCGGCCAAGGCTTGGTAGTCCAGACCAGGCCAGGCGGCCGGGTCCAAGGTTCGGGACCGTTCCAGCAGGTTGGCCTCATCGCGGTGGATGCGTGCTCGCCGCCAGGCGGACCGGACGGGAACGACCAAGAGGTAGCACAGGGCCAGGGGCAGCGAGATCCACGGGGAGAACAACCAGTCCGGAAGGGTGTACCAGAACATCGGCCCGGTGTGCTTCAGCAGGACCGCGAGCATCATCAGCAAAGGGGTGGCAAGCAGCAGCCAGCCGGCAATGGCGCCGAGTCGGTTGGACTTCCCATCAATGGCGATCTTGAGGTAACCGCCTACGCCGAAGCACAGGACGGAGACCAGAAGAAAGAAGGGGACCATCGGCGAGGGGAGTTAATCTTCGATTTTGCTGGTGCCCCGCTTGGGGCGGGGAGTCTTGGTTGGGCCGGCAGTCTTCTTCTCGACCAGGCCTTCGAGGGCCGCCCGGAAGGGCGCCAAGTCCTTGGCTCCGACACGGAACGGGAAGGAGTCCTCGATGATCGTCTCCAGGGCGGCAAGCACCCGGTCCTGGGGCTGGCGGTAGAAGTAGCGGGTGCCCTCCTTGTAGACCAGGCCCATGTCCACCATCTCACTCAGGGCGCGGTGCACCCGGTGGTAGAAGCCCTCGTCGGAGAGACCCTTGATGTCCTTGTTGTTTTGGGACTTCAGCTCGGAAACCAGGATTCCCAGCGTGGAGCCGAGGTTGTTCTGGGGAACAAGGATGAGCACCTGGTCCATGATCCATTGACGGATGCGGGCATCCTTCCCGGAATCCGGGTTCTCAGGCTTTTCGATCTTCTCGCTCATGGGGTCTCCAGAGGGCGGTCCAAGGTGCTTATCGGAAGTTGCGCGGAAAACACAAATTCCTTTCAACCATCAGACAAAAAGACGATATCACAGGGAAATGTCGTAGAGCCGTGAGTTAGCCCAATTTGTTGCAATACTCGGGGCTAAATCTCTCACGCGGACCGAGTAAAAATAGCCAGTCCTTGCGCGAACAACCTCGCTGCTGTGCCTCGGTGGGCCTAAGCTCTCCTCAATGGACGCGCCGGTAATTTCAACCTTCCAGCCGACTGGGACAAGTACCCACCAATGCAGGCGCTCTCTGTTGGTGGCTAGTCTGCGACCAGGTTCGTGGTCGCGCCCGACGACGATCTCGTAGTCGCCGGTCTTGGTCACCCTTTTCCAGTCGAAATCCCGGACTGCCTGGACCCCTCCAACCACCCACTCAGTGCCATCGTCCACGGGTGCGAAGCCATGGTCCAGCGCGTACCGGTCGATCTGAAGGATGTCCTCTGCGGTGTCGCCCGCGATGATAGGGACTTCGCTGGGATTCGGCGGGCACTCAATGACCTTGATGTGCACCCGACCCCGGAAGCCGACCCACCTTTCGCTGGAATCGTTGAGGGATCGCACCAGGTTCATCTCAAGGGTCTGTAGGCCCTCCATCTTGCTGGTGTCGAGGGCAAGGCCGTCTTGGAAGACGCCTCCCTTCCCGGGCAGGGCGCGCAGCTTTAGCCCCGCGGGGACCGCCATGAGGTTGTAGTTGGGCTGGACCCTAAGGGTCGCCAGATTGACCAACTGTTGCATCGGCGGGGCGCCGAGCGCCCAGTGACAGCTCATCTGGGCCAGGAGGATCAGGCCTGCCAGCAGCGGGTAGCGCCAGAGCATCCGACCCGGGGTGAGAGACTGGTTCACCCGAAGCGCCAAGTTGGTGCGGTCGTGGCCGAGGCCAACCTCCAGGCCTGACCCCTCCGCGGGCCCCACCACCGCCTCTAAGGCCCTGATGTAGCGAGAGGGGTCGTGATCTTGCGCGACCTCTGAGGCCACCACATGCCGATCAGCGTCCACCTCGAGGGCCAAGCGAATGGCGCCGGCCAGACGACGGAACTGGGGCAGGATCGTAGCGACCCAGCGAGTGGGGCCAGACCACCATGTATGACCGAGCCTGATGTGCTCTCGCTCATGCGCCAGGAGGGGCGCCATATAAACACCCTCTCCCTCGTAGGCGGTCCAGATCGGCGCGAAGACCTCGGGCCGTCGGACACCGATGGTGAAGGGGAGCTGGGCCGAAGACCACCGGAGCTTGGTCTCTTCCTGTCCGGTTTGTTCCTTGAGCCTGCGCTCCAGTCGAAAGCGCGCGCTCTCCAATTCCTGGGTTGAAGAGGTGTCCTCGCCAAGGCCCTGCACCCAGGCTTGAGCACGGAGCTGCATGATGCGCTGCCGCTCCGTGAGGAGGGCGTTGAGCCGCCAGGCCAGAGCAACCACCAGTAATGCCACCCCACCCCAGATCAGCGCGAACTCCAGGTCGCGGCGGAGCCAGAACAGGGGGCCGCGTGCCACCAGGAGGACGAGTGGGGACAGCAGACTTGTGACCCCGATCATTCCGCCAAGCACCATGAGGGCCCTTGGCGTCACATCCGGGCGGCGGCTCCAGATTTGGAAGACCCTCCCGGCGGCCAAACCACCGAGGATCCAGATGCTTATGTGAAGAAGGAGGACGGCCATTGGTGTGCCTTTAGACGCCTACCCTAGCATAAGAGGTATGTTAAAAATTGTTAAGGAGTGACCAAAAAACAGGTCAGACCACTGTGCTACAAGCGCAAAAAATTTGCCACAATTTGCGCGTATTTAAGATTTCAAACGAGTTGTGTTGTCATGAAGGCGAATCACAACTTGATCTGTTTTACCCACTTGCAACCGGACACGAGACGAGTAGGCTGGATTCCTAATCACAGCAGGAGGCTCAATGGAACCACTTACGACCCCCGTGGTCGAGATCAGATAGCCTCTTTCGCGCTCTCCTGATCACACATTCAGCAGTTCAATTCATCACCCGCTTTTCTCCTTACCCCCCTACCCCAACAGCCTGAGGAGGCTCACATGAACAAGAACACCAAGAAGAAGGAACTGACCGTCGTCGATCTCAAGACCGTCTTCGCCGGCGACACCCAGGACTCCGGCAAAGAGCCGAAGACTGTGATCCTTTGCGGTGGCTTCCCCGTCTCCACCAAGGTCATTGTGAAGCAGGCCTAGCAATCCCTGACCCCGGCAACACATTGCGCAGCAAGGGCCACCTCGGTGGCCCTTGCTAATGTGGTCCACGAGGCCCCGTGAGAGACGCGAACCGGTTCACCACAGCGCACGCCCGAAGCTACGGCTTCCGGGTGCCTCAGGCGGTCCTTGCGGTGCATTCCCGGCGGACTCAGAAGTGGTTCTCGGAGATCGAGGCATGGTCTGTCGCCAACCGAGTCAGCATCACTGTTCTCCCCGCTCCCCTGGGCGACCCTCACCTGCCCGACGGCCTTCGCAGCGCCGAAATCCGCGTGGGCCCGGCCCGCCGCCGCTTCATCTGGAAGCCCGGGGTGGACCGGTACGCCGTAGAGTCCGCTTGCCAGAGAATCATCGAGATCCTTGGGCCAGAGAGTGGTCTCCTCCCCATCAGCGGTTTCGAAATCGCAGGAGGGGGGGCCTGGAAAAAGGTTTCTGAAGCGAAGGCTGCACCGAGCCTCGACCAAGTTGGGAGGTCCTTTGCCCACCTCCTCCTTCTGGTGGTCGCTTTTGGCCTCGACGACATCCACCACGAAAACCTGCTTTGGGACGGACAGCACCTGCGGGTGATCGACGCCGAGACCTTTGCAGGGCCGAACTTCCCACCCCGGACGCCACCTCCCCTGCCCCGCCGCCTGCTGTTTTCTGACCGTGTGGCTCGGTCGGCAATGCTCACAGCCCTGAACGGCTATCACCGGGATTGGAACCGGGCAGCTGCACACATCCTGCCCCACCTGGAGGAAGCCCACGCGCGGGTCCTCGCCCACTGGCCGGAACTCCTCGCCATCCGAGAGGGTATTGCCGGGAAGTCTGCGCGTAGGCTTCGCCTCCAAACCGCCCAGATGTTCAAGCTCATGCCTTTTGCGCTGGACCCGAAATTCCGGGCCGCGGCATGGAGGGAGTTCGTTACCCATGTCGATCCGACCATCGACCTCGAGGCGGCGTTCTCCGCCCTCGAGAATGCCTGCATCCCCTTGCACCACGAAGCGATCCCACCGGCCGCTGGGCACGCCCATGAACCCGACCTGACCATGCTGGACTTCCTCAAAGGCTTCCTGCGAAGTGCGGACCTCTACGGGAACAGTTCGCTGGCCGACCTCGAGTACCTGCTGCAAGCCGTCCGATCGGCCGATCACCAGTCCCCCCGCGAACCCGTCTGCTTTGAGGCGATCGGAAGCGGGGGCGTCGCCATGGCAGCCTCCTATGCCTCCCCCGGGCTCTGCTTCGGGCTCGGCGGACTCGCCTACCTCCACGCGGCGGAGGTGGCCCTGGGGCGTGCCCACCAGGTGCCCGCCTCTGCGGAGGTCATGGCGGGCCTGCCTTGGGCCCTCAGGAACACCCAACCTCTGGCTGGGATCTACCAGGGCGTTGGGGGCGACCTTCTCCTCGGCTGGGCGCTAAACAGGCTGGGCGCCCTCACTCCCGCCCTCCAGCGGGCCTTCGATGAACGCCTGGGCTATGTCCCCGGGAACCGGGGGCCGGTTCTGGATCTAGGTCATGGTCTGGCCGGCGAGCTGCTTGGCCTTGCCCGCGCCAGCGAATTTCTGACCCATCGGCGAGGGGATCTCTCTGCTTGGGCCCAGGAGCGTGCGGACCTCATCCAGGCGGAAGCCACCGCCCTCCTGGCAGAGTCGAGGCTGAATCCCGAGAACACCGGCTTTGCTCATGGCCTGGCCGGGGCGGTCCTGGCGCTCCACTCCGCACACGGGGCCCTGGGGATTGCCGTCCCCTCTCTTGCGGGCATCCTGGCCCAACTGGGGGACTATCTCGGCCTTCAGGACCCGTCCAGGCTCCCCCGCCTGCCGTTCTGTCGGGATTCGGCCGCCATCCTCGCGGTACTGCGTGCCGTGAACCACCACGAGGGCTGGGCCCCCGGCTACCCGGCGCACTCAATGGCTACCACCAACGGCTGTTGCGGGGCCACGGCCTACCACTTGGCCCAGCTCATCCCCATGGAGATGGATCTCCTGCCCGACCCGGCGGGCCAGTGGGAGAACGCACCTTTCGGCTACCTGGGCGAGGCGGGGCACCTCGCCATCAAGCTGGCGCGGTTCGGCCCCCTCCCCGACCCGATCTGGGGAAGGGACCTGCTTCCGGCTATAACGGGAAACTAATAATCAACATTGTCCTGTCGTAATTGTTTCTTTTCCTTTTTTAAAGCCATATCAATTTCACTACGAATGCTTTTTATAATTTTCGCCGTTTCTGGATCTGTCTCATTTGGATTTAAATAAATAACATAACCATCTGATATTTGATTACCCCAGATCCCGAAGCTATAAACAACAGCATTTTTGCTTGAACCAGCATAAAGAATCGAATATTGGTCATCCCGTATTTTTACGATAGATAATTTATTCTTTAATACGGCTAGGGCCTTCATAATATAATTTGTATCACCGTAATAAGTAATTAGCCTTGTCAATTTATTACCATTGAACCCCAGAATGTATTTTTTGGGACCCTCCGCCCCGGCCTGCTCCCAATTTTCTACGCCCTCCCAAAACGAATCAGGAATTATCATCGGGTGAAATGGGCTTTTCGCCATATCAGGAAATGTTTTCTTTACCAAACCATACGCTTGTCCGAAACGAAGATTTTGAGGCAGTATGGTTGTTGAATTTTGAGCAACAAGTATGCAATTTATAAAAAGAGAAAGCAAAACAGACGCAATTTTCATTTGGCCTCCTGGGTTCCGGATTTCGCTAGGTCCGTTCGAGGTTAAGAGTACTTGGTTGATTCGGCCCATGTTACACCCGGTAAGCCACAAGCCCGAACAGCCTGTTGGCGACAACACCTAATACACAATGCTGAGATCCCCTGGAGCCAATGTGACACCAAGCCATTCACCAGCTTCTCTCCTGCGGTATGGATTCTTGGTAGGCCTTGGTCTGCTCCTGGGCTGCGAGAGCAAAGAAGCCGCAGCAGCCCACAAGCAAGCCGTCGAGCAGGTGGCGGGTGAACAGCTGGCGAAGATCGAGAAAGAAGTCACAGAGGCCAGGGCAAAGTCGGATGCTGGTGCTCACGCTCGGGCCGCCGAGGCAAAAGAGCTGCTGGCCAAGTTCCACATCGAAAAAGATAAGTTCGAAGACCGGATTACCTACACGCATAAGAATTTCCGCCTTGATGGCAATGTCGGGATTCGGGCGAATATTTTCACGAACTCGCTCAGTCTTGCGGCGCACTATCACGGTCAAGAGTGGCGGTTCATTGATCGCGTGATAGTCAAGATTGGCGACCAAAAGCAGGAATTCACGGGAAGACCGAAGCGTGATGTGCTCGGTGGGACCGTTTTTGAAACACTTTTCCTGGAAGGTGATTCTAAGAACCTCGCCAAGTTCATTGCCGACTCTGACCCGAGTGCAGAGGTTCTTGTCCGACTGTCAGGCAAGAGCAACAAAGACTTTGTTCTAAGCAAGAAGGACCGCCAGGGCCTAGTGGACACATGGCAGTTGAGCAAGGTGATGAACCCCGGCCTGCAATAGGCGAAGGCGACTACATCTTCTCCAGGATCTTAGCGAGGGCGCCCATGAGGGCGTCGTTCGCCCCGCCGTCGAGGGCAGCGTTGATCTCCGCCTCGGTGATCTGGCGGTCCAATGGAATCCCCGTGTAGCTGTAGTTCCGACCGTTGATGAGATCCATGGAGACCGTGGGGCCATATAAGGCCAGGTCCTTCTTCCCGCCACCCACGGGGAGGGCTAGGACGGTCCGTGAGCCCATGCTGCCCCCTGTGGGCAGGCCCACGACCAAGGTGTTCTTTGGGAAGGCCTCCTTCAGCCAAGTTGCCGCCAACTCTGGCTGGCTGACGGTTTCACCAGAAACCAGAATCACCAGGGTTCCGGTGACTTTGTTCTGGTCCGAGGGGGCGGCCTGTGGGAAACCCCGGAGGGCCAAGTCCGTCTCGGTCTGGCCGTACCAAACCTCGTTGGCAGAGGGCTCTCCCCATGCCACAGGCGCGAAGGGCGTGCGCCGGAAACCGGCAAGGCTTGGCGAGACATGAGGAGCGGGCAGTTCAAAGCCGCCCTTGATGGGCTTGCGGACCCGCGCATCCACCACGACCTTTCTCCCAGCCTCAAGGGCCTGGGTGATGTCCTCGGGCGAAGGCCTCTGCAGCAGGGTCCAACCGGCAGGGAGCGTGCCCCTGTAAGGCTCGTACATGACGGAACTGATCACCGCGAAGGGGAGTACAAGGTTCTTCTGCTCACCCGTCTTGGGATTGCGCGTGGCAAAGGTGATCGTCTTGGGCGTCGGCTCAGGGCCCACAACGGCCTCGCCAAACTCACCACCGATCTCTAGAGTGCTCTGGGTCGAGAGGTCCCGGTTATCTTCCCGGTTCGCGGTGTAGGGGTGGATTTTCCTGGTCAGCGCCGGAAGGTCGATGCCGTTGGCCCTCTCAAGGATGGCCCCCGCCTCAAAAAAGCCATCAACGGAACGGATCAGCCGAAGATCCCCGTTGCTCATCTGGAAGGTTGGTACGACCGGGGCGACCTGCAGGTGAATCAAGGGGTTCTTCAGGACGGGGTTGTGAATCCGTTCGCTGATGCTGGTGAACGGGGCCTCGGAAAAGGCGGTCGCGTGCTTGTCCATGGTGATGCCACCAGACCGCTGCACCAGGTCATGGGCGCTTTTCGACACCTTCATGGTTTCGAGGGCCCGGCTGAAGACCTTGGACTGCATGGCCTCCGGCGTGAAGGAGAACAGGTGGTCGAAGTTGATGATGCTGGCCGTTGCCAAGGCTCGGGCGGCCTCCACGGTGAGCAGGTGGCCGTTTTGGTAGGTGGCGTGGTGCTTCATGTCGGCGAGACCGCCACACCAGCTTTCCAGGCGCAGGCGGACATCCACGCCCGGCAGGAAGGCATAGCGGACAGCCTTCGCGCAGGTGTTCTTGGCGGCAGGCAGGGCCCAGCCAGCCAGCACTTCGGCCAACAGGGGATCGAGAAGTACCTGGGGCAGCGTGACCGGGATGGGCGCGCCGGCCTTCACCCAGGTCATGTGGTTGGGAGCCTGGTAGGCAGCGGCGCGGTTGTAGCTCCCTGAGTCGTGGGCGTAGCGATCCCAGTCCTCGTCGTACTGTCCCCGGTGCTCGCGCACCACGCGCACCACGCCGTTCTGAGGGCTGCTGGCACCGAGCAGCTGGAGGATGGAATCCAGGTTGCTTGAATTGGCGAAGTCCACCCAAGGGGACTGCCTGAAGTCCAGGCCGCCGGGCAGATTCCTGATGGCCTCCACGGAGGCGAACTTCTTGTCGTCCAGGCTCAGGTAGGAAGTCCCCTTCCAGCCACCCTGGATCCAGGGGTCCTTGATGTCGGCGAGCTTGTCCACCGCCCTGACGGAGAGCTTCTTCGCGCCAGAGCTGAACTCGGTGCTGAAGGGCATGAGCCGCCGGGAGGCGAGGGTCAGTGCCGCGTAGGCTCGGTCGTCCGACTGGGCTGCCCCCAGCCGCTTGGAGAGGAAGTCGGCGATTGGAAGGCCATTCACCTTCTCCACCGGCCCGAAGGGCGCGGCGAGCAGGCTCTTGTCCCCGCCAATGATCCAAGCCTTCCCGCCCTTCACTTCCCAAAGGATCGGGAGAAAGAAGCCACCCTGCCCCTCCATGGTCTCCAGGACCAGGCTGGCTGGGTCCTTTAGGAGTGCCACAGCCTCGGCGGCAAGGGCGGCCGGGTCGGCACCGGGCTTCACAGCCTTGTTCATCAGGCCGAAGTAGCCCTTTTCCCACTGGTCTCGGGAGATCGGGCCCGTGAAGGCATGGAACAGGCCGATGTCCCACCAGAGCTTGCCCACAAGCACATCCACAGGGGCATTGGCCTCGAAGGCCACGCGGCGGGGCGGCGTGCTGATGGGGCGCTGGGCGGAGAGTGATCCGCAAGCGACACACAGCAGCAGTGCGATCCAAGCTCGCTTCATCCGTAGCCTCCAAGCCTCTGTCCCCATTCTCACAGAAAGGAAGGAGGGCAAAGACCTCGCCGAGGGATGGATGGCCGCCAGAGGCGGCTCAAAAGGGCGACCAGGAGCTACGCGCTCTGGGCGCCCGCTTCGTTGTGCTGGTGCCGAGCAGTCATGGCGGCCGACTGGATTGCCCGCATGACCTCACGCCGGAAGGCTCCGAGACCGTCCTCGGTGGGGATCGTCTCGAGCACTATGGCGCTCAGGGCTGCGGCGTAGATGGTGATGGCCTCGGGCCCGGCCTGGAGGCGCACGCCCTCCTTGCCGCCACCCACCACCAGACCGGCCTGGAGCATCTGGTTCACGAGGTTCCAAACCGCCAAGTAGCCGGCATGGCCCTCCGCCCAAGTCTCCCCCGTAGCAATCAAGCCCGCCTGAATGCGGACCGGGGTAAGCGGCTCATCGGTTGCGCGTAATACCCGGGAAAGGCGCGTAATCCGGTGGGCGACAATCGAGCTGTAGGTGTTGGTGTTTTGCGGGCGCAACTCAGGGAAAAGGGAAAACATGGGCACCCCGTTGTTGGTGAGAAAGACGGTCGTTTGCTGCGAGGACTGCGGGACTGACTTTGTGTTTCCGTCCCAACTTCGCTGCCCCAGCTGCGGAAGCGGCGTGGAGCTCATTTCGGCGGCTTCTGACCCATCCTACCCCCTGACCCATGCCCGAACACCCCCGCCAGCCCCGGATTCTGCCCCAGCTCACCATGAAGGCCAGGGCGAGGAACCCGATGTGTGGGCCAAACGGGCCATTTGGGTGGGGATCGCCCTTGGCGGATTCCTGATTGCCATGTCCTTCTGGCCCGACCTCGGACTCACGGGGGTCTTCGAGGCCATGGCCCTCCCGAAGATGTATCAGCCGTGGGTGCGGGCAACAATCTTCCTGGTCGGCGCCTACGCGAACATCAGGGGAATCCTGAGCCTTGCGAATTGGACCTCTGGTTACCGGATGTACCGGAAACTGCGGATTCCCCGGGCCTAGAGGGTGGGAGCGGACGAGTCAGGCTGGACCGACAACCCCGGTTCCGGGATGCTGGATCACTCCCTAACCACCGCGGGCTCAACACGACCTTGCCGTGCCTGCTGTTGTGACCTGTCGAGCGTCAATGTAGCGTAAGCCTGCGCGGCATGGCTTCAACGCAGCGAGGGCTTCCTATGCGATCAGTGCTGATTTGCCTGCTTGCGATTGCCATACCCATGGCAGGCCAGGACACCAAGAGGGCGGCCGTGAACAGGGCAGCCAAACCCGGTTCGGTCGCGGTGGAGCACGGCAACACCTTGCTGTGGGATAGCAGGTATCGCCCAGTGGCGAGCCCCACTGGGTCTCTGGTTACCCGGGCGGCGAAGAAGACGGGCTCGATGACTTCCCGCCTCCCCAAATCGAAAGATCGGGAAGAATTTGATGCTCAGGAACTTCTGTTAAGCAGGATTGAGGACGAACTCAAGGTCGAGATTCAGTTCTTCCAGGTCATCGAGGCGGATCTTGAGGGTCCCCTTGAACAAGGCGAAGTGAACGAAAAGCCAAAAGCCACAAACAAGATCGCCATTGGCCGAGTGAAGGGCGGATTCCACTGGTACATGGGCGTGTTGAAGAAGGACGGCAGCATCGCCACCATGAAGTTCGAGACCCCCCCCTACCTGGCCTACATCAGGGTGTTGAAGGTCCTAGAACTGACCCCGGGCAAAGGGAAGCAGTTGCTCATCAGAGACAAGGATGGGGGATCTGGTGGCGAAGCCGGTAGCCTCTCAATTCTCGAGCTCGCCGAAGGCAAAATCCGTCGATTCCGGGATACCCCCCTCTACCGGTGGGTTCGGATGAACAACGGCACCAGCGCGGTGAGGCTGACATGGGGCGATGAAAAAATCACTGCGGAGTACTTCGTCCTCCGTGGGAGGGGAGCATGGGTATCCATGAGGAAAGCAGAAGGAGTTCAAGACTCCACAGCATTCCAGCATGCCGTCATGAATGCTAAGGGACAGCCTTTGGCCCATGACCCCGGAGTTATGGCAAATGTACGCGACGCTTACTTCGGAAGCCGAATGGAGAAGATGATGGCGAAGAAGGCTGTCTGGGCCATGACCCTCGCCGCCGGATATGAACTGGAGGATAAGGACACCACCGATCTCGACCCCCTGTTGGATTCGACAGCTGCCCAGCGGCAAGTGGCGGATAGACACATCTCAAGCGGGATGACCCTCGTGCTTGGTGCGCCTTGGCCTGCGGCGGAGATGTTTGGCGATGCAATTCTCGCGGCCCCGGACTATGACAAGGCGTGGGCCGGCCTTGGCTTGGCAATGCTCAAAGCGGGTCACCAGTCCTTCGCCCGGTTCTGCCATCGACAGCTGAGGATCCTGAACTCCCCCCTCGCGGCCACCATGCAAAAGTCCAGCAAGATCAAGCTCTGATCCGTTTAGGCGACCGATCACATGGAACCTAGAGGGCCGCAACCGTCTCGGGCGTAATCCCCGAGACATCTCGCAGCACGCGCAGGGCCTGTTGGGCACGCTCGCCCCGATCCGCCGCGCCCTGAAGCGCCTGAACCCGCTGGTAGGCCGCCTCCCTGGCTTCGGTTCCCACGCTGGCGTTGAAGTCCATGCGGGCCTTGACCAGTTCCTCGGAAGACCCGGCCCGGATACTGGCCTTCAGGGCACGCTCCTCCGTCCGGACATAGGCGCCGTAGCCCTGCGCCTGGCGCTCGACCAGCCGGGCCGAAGCGGTCCTGCTCTCCTCCCGGTTGGTGCGGATGGTCTGCGCCGCCAGGAGACCGACGATCAGGAAGGTGGCAGCGATGCCCAGGGCCCGCCATGGGAAGCGGGATCCGCTGGGCTCACCGTCCTGCGGCCTGGGGGCTGCGGGGCGGGTGCCAGCCGGCTGAGGCTTCCCGGGAACCGGCACGGGTCCGGGGGCGGCGGGATTGCGCCGCTGGTTCCTGCGCTCAGAGAGGGAGAGTCCGTCCAGGCCCTGAGGGGCGGGGACGGACTCGGCGGCGGCGGCAACAGGCTGCTGGGTGGGAGCGGAGGCCTCCGAGGGGTGCGGGGAGGTGGGCAGAGCCGCGAGCTGGTCGGAGACCACCTTCAGGCGGTAGCCGAGGCCCGCCAGGGCGCCGTCGATCTGGTTGATCCGGTGCATGATCGGGGCACCCAGTTGGGCCTCGAGGTATTGCGCGAGGGCCTGGATGTCCACGGGGCCCGGCGGCAGCGGCGGCGGCGGCGGTGGATCGGCGGGAGTCTCGATCAGCACCTCGCTGTCCGTGGAGGCATCCTCAACCGCCACCACGAACTCCGGCTCCGGCACGATGGCGGCAGTCTCCAGGGGACGGCCGCCAGCCTGGTCCCGTTCTTCCCGCAGGGCGGTGACGGCCTTCTGGGTCATCGTCGTGACCGCACCCTCCTCGACAGGGTGTGGCATTAGCTCGTAGCTCTGGGCCAGGGCAACCTCAAAGAGGGGCTTCGGGTCACGGTAGCCCCTGGCCGCATCGCGGTAGTGGGCGTGGTCCTGCTTCACCGCCTTGCCATTCTGCGTGATGCTGGCGCGGCTCTCCGCGGTGGGAGTGGCTTCACTGGCCCGACTAGCGGCTGGCATCAATCACTCCAAGTTCGAGAAGGCGGGGCACGGTGAGGGCGTAAAGGTCCGTCCCATCTTTGTACTCCTTGGGGAGGTCTCCGTAGCGATCCCCCTTCACCCTCTTGTAGTTGCGAATCACCGGCAGGGTGAAGAGGTAGTCCGGCTTGGTGTAGATGCGCCGGGGTGGGGTGTTCCGCTTGCCGTCCCAGATCATTGCGTAGGCCTCCATCGCCTGCAGGTTGACGATCTGGTGCAGGTCCACGACCCAGCGTTCCTCTTCCTTCATGGAGACGGAGACGGAACCACCCTCGGACTTGCCTCGGCCACCGCCTGCCACCGTGTCGGCGCGCACATCGCCGAAGTTCTGACTCACATTCGTCTCGACCACCTGGAAGCGACGCTTGCCCCCCAGATACTCGGCGCAGGCCTCGGCCGCCTTGGCGTCGGGCATACGGAGGATCACGCGATTTGGGAGGTTGTCGAGGAACTGCTTGGCGACGCTCTCGTCCATCTTCGCCATCAGGGCATTGGGGCTCTGTGTGCTGTAGAAATTAAGGGCGACGGCGGATCGGGCCACGGACACATACTGGGCATCGTCTTTTCCTGAAACGAAGAAGTGTGCTTCGTCGCAGAGGTAAAGGCAGGGCCGTTCCGTATTAGGCATCTCCGCGATCTGCGATTCCAGGTCACGGATCTTCTGGGTGATTGCCCGCAGCCGACCGTGGGGCCGGGTGCTCTGACCTCCCTCCCGGTCACCTCGCATGGACATGTCGGCGGCGAGCCGTTCCATGCGCGTGAGCAGGCCGATCCTGGCGTGGCGACCCAGAATCTCCGGAAGGGGCTGGACCAGGAGGGCAGGAAGGTCCTTCACGAGGCTGGCGGGGTCCTTCAGGCCCATGCGCTCCAACTCCGCAGCAGCCTCTTCCTCTGCCTCGCCTGCGAGGGCCTTCAGCAGGACCTCCATGAGCTTCCGCGCCGAGTTATTGCCCTTGGCGGTGGCCTCTTCGAGGGTGTCGTGATGCTTCGCTACAGCGGATGCCTCCATCGCGCCCTTCTTCACGGATTTGGCGTGGGCCTCCTGGCGATCCGCGTTCATCAGGATTACGCGGGTGAAGAATCCCGCCTCGATGCCCTGCCGCCCTACTTGGCGGAGGGCGAGGTAGGTCCCATCAAAGGGCAGTGCCTTGCCTGTGGCGCCCAGGAGGAAGGCACCCAGGGAGTCTCGGGTCAGGGCCGAAAGCCGGGCCTGGGACATGAAGACATCCCCCAGACAGGCGGGGCCGCCGGGAAGCAGCATGGGCGTGTGCCGGTCCCTTCCCCACACGGACAAGAGGTGGTCACCCACTCGCCCAGCGCTGGAGCCCAAATAGACCTCCAGGACGCGACGCTCGGCCGCGCATTCCAGGATCGTCGCCTCGATCTCCTTGGCCTGCCGGGCGAGCAGCTTGATCTCGACCCGGTTCTGCTTCGTGATCTCCGCATTGACGGCGCGCGAGCCGTCCCGCATCTGGACCGCCTTCTGCCAGGTCTTGTTGGCGAGGGGCAGCACCACCTGAGCGATCTTTTCGTATTTCTCCCAAGGGAGGTTGGCCGCGACGATCTTGCCTTCGCGCATCACCCATGTCCAGCTGGGGAAACTGATGTCCTCCTTCACGGCCGGGGCGAAGCAAACCGCGAACTTCGGCTCCTTGAAGGGCTGTGAAACCACCGACAAGGACCGCACGATATTGTCCTTGGTCTCCGACTTCGAGCTCGCCGCCGTCAACCACTCGCCATCTGCCCACTTCAAGATGTTGCTGATGACCTCCAGTTCCTCGGGCCTGCCCTTCCGGGCGCCCAGCCGTTCGCGGAGGACCGCCAGGTACTCCTTCAACACCGGCTCGTTGGTCACCAGGTTGTCGATCTTAGGGAAGGTGGCATAGCCATCAACCAGGGTGAGGGTCTGTAGGAGGTTAAAGACTGCGGTGAAGGAGCTGTTCTCCCAGAAGGGGTCACTGGACTGCTTCCCGCCGCCCGAGGTCGCCGCGAACACCGTCGCATTGAAGGTTCCCGCGACCACGATGGGGCTGAGGTCAGGGGCGTAAAGACAGTTGAAGGAGAAGGGGCCATCGGTGCGCCACGCGATGTTCGGGGCAACGGTCACCCGGAAGCTGTCCAGGGCGGCGATGTGATACGCACTGAGCACCGAAGCCCTGGTAGCGAGACGCTGGAGGGGACTCGGCTCGTTGGGCAGGGCCATGGACATGCCCAGGGGCACCGCCGAGAGGCTGTAGCCGAGGGCGGACCAGACGATCTTGCCCCAGGCTGGATCCCACTGGGACGCATGGAGGGGCGTCATGTCGTGCGAACCCATGGGTCCGTGCCAGAAGGGGCCCGTTCGCATCCCGCCCCCGATGATCCGGGTGGACCAGAGGAGTTCGCCCCAGCAGATCCGTTCGGTCGTCGTGCCTGGGACCGCGAGGGGGTCGTAGGGATTCCCCTCCATCACCCCGGACATGACCAGCGGATCCACCTGTTTGAAGAGTTCCCCGCCGGCCTTCACCAGTTCGGCCATGTCGCCGCGCAGTTGGGGGGATTCCAGGGCCGCCTCCATCACTGCGAGGTGGGGAACTATCCAGGCATTGGTGAGTGCGGTTAGGGCCTGCGTGCTGTGAGTCATGGCCCTGTCGATGGCCCCTTCCTGGAGCCCAGAGGCTTCGAGGAGCGGCCGGATGGCCTCTGGCCGCACACGGAGGCCCGCCATCCACCCCTCTGCCACCAGATCTGATGCCTGTCCCACGGAGGAGAAGTGGTCCCCTGCCCGGCCCCGGCTGGCTGCGAGCGCCTGCTCTGCGAAGGCCTCGCCGACCGCGTTCGGCAGAGCCAGTTGACTCAACTGGAGGCCATCCCCGCTGGCGAGGGCCGGGAGCCCGAGCAGGGTGGCGACGAGATCCCGGGCGAGCGCCTGGATACCACCCTGGGACACGAGGGTGGCCGACAGCAGGGATCGGTAGAGGTGGGTCACATCGACAGGCGGGGAGCCCCCGAAGGCCGTGATGCGGTTGGCGACATCGCCTGACCAGGACTCGATGGCCCGGTCGATCTCTTCTTCGGCAGCGGCGAACCCCGCCTCGGAAGCGGCCAGGAGCTTGATCACCAGGTGAGCTTCCAGTTCGCGGAGCTTGCCCGCCTCAAGGACTGCCTCCACCAGCGGGTCCGGGGCCGCATAGCGACCCCCCATGCGCTCCCTGACCTCAGGGGTTACACCGTGGGGCTTCGGGATCTCCGAGCAGGGCACGGTGAGAGCTTGGAAGTTCCCTTCACGGAAGTCGTTGGCGGTCCTGGGGTCCAGCACGCCCCGGATTCGCTCTACCAGTGCCTTCGCCGAGGGACTGACCTTGACCACAGGGCGCCCGTGCTCGGGTGCCACCACACTCTCCCCAAGGTGATCAACCAGGGGCCGGGTGAAGACCTGGAGGTCCTGCGCCAACTGGGTTGCGTAGGCCTCTGAATCGTGGAGGTCCTTCTTGGAGACATTGCCATAGGGCAGATGCGCGTCGAGGGCCACCAGTCGGGCTGTCGATTCGACCAGTCGGGCCAAGCGCACCTGGGCGTCCAGGAAGGACCACTGCCGGGTCTCGCGCCACAGCCAGGTGTCTCGGTAGTCCTGCACGGTAGCCGTGGGGCTCTGACGACAGGGCGCATAGCGCCGGATGAGCTGGCGGGTCATGGCGTAGGCGTCCAGGGAGTTCGCCACGCAATAGGGCATTCCGGGAATGCGTGGGTGCAGCGCCACGGCCTCCCGGGCCCCGCGGGCGGGGATTCCGACGACATCAGCCTCACGGCCCAGGAAAAGCCCCTGGATCAAGGCATCGGTGCGCTGGCCCAGGGGCGCCAGAACCAGACCGTGCTTCAGGGACCGAGAGTTCCAGTCGAGCCCCTGGAACCGGGGCTTCAGGGCCATGAGGTTTTGCCTCGTCAGGCAGCTCTCCTTGATGTTTCCGCTCATCGTGTGCCAGACGGCCTGGCCGGGCGTGGGCAGCACTACCTCCGGATCCCCGGGCTGTCGCTCCGGGGCCACCGGGGCCGCGCCCGAGACAACCACCTCGCCAGCCTCGTAGATCGCAGCGATCTCTTTGTAGGTGGCCGTAGGGCGGTTGTCCAGCAGCCGGCTGGAAGCAGTCTGGATGGTCTGGAAGCTGTCCCAGACACGCTCAACTCGAATCTCGTCGTAGCCGAGTTCCAGGTAGTCGTCCTCGCGCCCTCGATACTTCTTCACGAGTTCTGGATCAAAGGTCTCCCGGTCCTGGTGCATAAGCACATAGAGGGGCGACAGGCAGGCGGGGCCCGTGGCGGTCAGCTGTCGTGGATCCAGGATCGGGTCGATGCCCGCCGAGCGAAGGATGGCGTGGGCGGTTCCGGCGAGCGATCCCTTTGGATCAACGATGAACGCAGCCACCTTCTCCCGGCCCTTGTTGTCCGGGTCGTAGTCCACATGGGCCATCCACCCGAAACCCTGACGCATGATGGGAGCCAGGATGGCGCTCGTTTTGCCCGACCCGGTGACTCCTAGCACGAGCATCCCGCCCGTTTGCAGGCCCTTCATCTTCATGGTGTAGAAATGGGCCGTATCGCCGAATTTGTGGGCGTCGTTGTCGTAATACTCGCCCAGGACAAGGTTGATGTCCGGGTCCGTGGGGTCATAGGGGTTCGGAGTGCTGTAGGCGGGGAGCAGAGTCTTCTGCAAATCGTCCTGGACGATCTCCTGCCGCCTCAGCCACTCCTCGTAGCGTTCCTTGATCAGCTGGGCCTGGGTCCGCTTCTTCTTCTCCGTGAGGGTGAAGAAGGCCCAGATGGACCCGGAGCCCTGGAGGAACAGCAGCACGACTACGGGGGTGTTCACCGGCTTGATCTCGGTCCCATCCGTCTTCGTGAACCCCTTCCTCATGGCCTGGGTGAAAGGGTCGGTGAATCCGAACCAGGAGAGGAGGCCGACGAGCAGGAACCCCAGGGCGATCCCGATGGTCTGCTTGGCGTAGCTAGGGCGAGACAGATACCGCAAGGCAGCCTTGTAGGCGACCGTCCGCTTCCAGATGGCCTTCTGCGCGGGGAACCACTTCCGCTTGCGCCGGGCGTGCTCGCGCTTTTCAGAGAGCGTCGGCGTGAGCGCCGCAGGGTAAAAGTCCCTGCGGACGACCTTCCGGGAGGTGGGTGCGGTTGAGTCCATGGGGCGTCCTGTTAGTCGGCGACGACGAGGGCGGTGGTTCCGGTGCCGGTGGTGGCGAAGATTTCGGCCATGGTCGCCTCGGCGTCCCGCACCTGGTCGCTGGTCAACTTCTCGCTACCGAACCCGATCTCGGAGACCGAGATGATGAATTGCGCGAAGGTCAGATTTTCGCCCTGCGTGACGGACCGGACGGTGTTGAAGGCGTGGGCCACCTTCTGGGCGTCCTCGGCGTTCAGCACGAGGGGCCGGATGAGCCGGAACTTGCGGGTGTCCTTGATCTGGGGGGCCAACTTCTTGGCGAGGCCTTTGAGGAGTTGGGAGTTGGGGGCGGCCATGATTGGCTCCTAGAAAAGGGATGGGCTGGATGGCCGGGACGGCACACCGCATCCGAGGGGTGAGGGGGAGGGGAATCGAGGGGGGATTACGCGGGGCTTTCGGGCCAGATTTCCTGCCCGGTGTCCTGGTTGGTTTCCTGGTTCGTACCCTGTGAGGTTTCCTTTGAAGCAGGCGCTCCAGGGTGCGGCTAGGGTGCAACAGGTGGGGGGTGGCGTCATTTAGCCACCTCCTCAGCGAGGAGGTGTTGAAGCTCGCCGAGGACCACCCGCCAGTGGTCCTGCTTTCGGCGGTTGTGGGCCATGGTTGCCCGCACCAGTTCTGACTTTGCCGTATTGAACATGGCCGTGATGCGCTCCTGGCCTAGTTCTGCCACGATTGGCACGCCAAATTCCCTTGCGGCAACAGTGAAAAGCTCGTCAGTGGGCTCGGAAACCTCATCGAACAGTGGGGTTGCCATCACGCCTTCGGACACGACAGCCTTTGCACCCTGGCTGCACCCTGGGGTGTTTTCGGCAGGGTCCATGTCCAGGCGTGTCATCAGGGGGGTCGGCACCCTCAGTTCGTGGGGTACTTCCAGGCTCTCCACCCAGGACCAGAACTCCTTGTATGCAGGGATCTGACCCCGGATGTTGAGGGGCACTTTGGGGAGTGTCCCCACCCGGAAGCCGGTGCCGAGGGAACGGATGAGAGCCTGCTCCCCAGCCATGTCCACGCGGAAGGGGCGCAGGTCCAACCCGGCCGTCGAAGGCCACAGGATGCAGCCCGACCGGCCCCCGCCCTTCCCCAGCCGCGTAATGATGGCCGAGCTGGAGGCCGAGGGGTCCTCACCCTGCACCTGGATTGCGTGGTGCAGAACTGGCCCAGGCCAGTTCTTGGCAGCCCACTTGAGCCACGAGCACTTCATCATCGTCTCGGTGTCCCGGTCCATGTGGACCAGGTGCAGCACCCCGTCCCTGAACACCACGGCGCCTGGAGCCAGGCCCCAGGTCCCCCACCACATGTCCACCATGAGTTCCTGGGGGTTCGGGCCGGTCTTCACCTTCCGCCATGTGTCCAGGCCGGGGAACAGGAGGCCAGCTACCGTCGCCACAAGATCCACCGGATCCATGGCCGCGTCACCCGCTCCCTCGCCCGGGAAGCCCTCGGGTCCCAAGCACCGAATCACCCGCGTCCGGATGAGTCGAAGGTCCTCTGCGTTGGTCAGCCGGAACCACAAGTGCAGGGTCGTTCGCCGCACCCCGATCATGTCCACAAGCATCAGGAGGCTGGGATAGATGGGGTCAGCGATCCCCACACCCGGAGTCGCCACCCGTGCCCGCAGACCCCGGCGCGCGGCCTCCACTGGGACCATTTGGATCAGCTGCTCTGCAGTGGTCATCGGCTCACCCTCACATCTCGTTTCCGGCCCGCACTCGCCCGACCCAATGGGTCGAAGGCCCGCATCGTGGAACCGGTGAGCTTGGCCCCGACAGACTTCCGGGCGTAACCACGGCCGGTCCCCATGACCTCAATGTCCCAGTGCGCTCGGCCCTGCCCCTCCACCTCGAACTCCACCCGCAGATCCGGGTAGTGCGAGGTTCCGAGGTACTCACGACGGAGCCCGGCATCCAGGGTGAATCCACGCACCGTCCCGCCAAGGATCTGGACCTCTTGGCCGAAGAACCCAATGGCATCACCCACCGCCTGCTCGTGGTACTCCCCGATGCCCGCACCCGTCTTCCGGGGCCCGAAACCACGGCGGAGGAAGTCCTCTGCGCCGGGCAGAGACTTGAAAGCGGCCAGGCCTCGCTGGGATAGCCGGAGTGTGCCGAGATCCCCAGCTCCCATCCGCACCCGGCGCTCTTCGACAAGGCTCTGATCGATGAGTGCTTGGAGGAGGGCGTCCACCCCATCCGCCTGCTGCGGATGGAGCGCGCGCATCTGATCCCAGGCCGCCTCACGGTAGGCGGCCAGCCAGATCAGGGCCTCATCTGGATCCATCGGGGGATGCTGGTCACTCCGGTCCCGGCGCAGGTCCAGGGCCTTCATTCGGGCCAACTCAGCCTCCCGCTCGAGGGCTTTCGGCCAGAAGGCTCCGTTGCTCTCCACAGCCAATCCCCGGCGCACCAGGTCGAGGCCCATGTACTTCTTCTGCAGGTAGCCCATGCGATCCCCGAGGTCCAGCCAAGGGGTCGTTGGCAAAGGGGAGACACCCCCGCTCGCCACCACCCGCTCGGGGTCAAGCCGCTCCAGGAAGGACCGCCCCCCTGGTGTCAGGTTCCGGGGGCGATACCTTTGGTCCAGCCACCTCGGGGCAGACAAAATCCGCAACTTCTCCCGGGCCCCTTCATCTGGGACCACAGCCGGCGCCGGAGCGGAAGTGACCCGGCCCAGAAACATTGGCACTGAGGACCCCTCGCCGAGGTAAAGGCCCCTGGTGCGCTCTCCCCGACGCTCACGCTCCTCCTCTGGTGAGAGGGGGCGGGCGGTCAAAACCCGGGGCTTGGGTTCAGGGGCACGAAGGGGCTCTCCCAAGGGTCCGACCAACCCCACCGACTGGTGAAAGCGAAGGCTCATTTCCTCATGCTCCGGCGGATGTCCTCGGCGTCCTTGCCCATCTCTGTGCCCGAACTCTTCATGGCAAGGAAGGCTGCGAGGGGCGTCATCATCAGGCCCAGCAGCAGGAGGGGGGCTGTCACTGGATTGCGCTGTACCCAGCGGTCCAGGATTGGGGTCCAGTGCTTGAACGCCCAGTAGAACTCGCCCACTGCAAGTAGGCCCAGAACCAGGAAGACGATGGCTTCCATCAGGGCCCGGTTCGAGGTGCCGCCGCCGCTTGGGGTCTTAGCCACGGGTCACCACCCTCCGGATGCCCCTGCCCTTTTGCATCGTGGTGATCAGGAAGTGAGTGCCAAAGGTCAGGAGGACCAGGCCCAGCACGACCATGCCAACCATCGTCAGCTTGAAGGTCAGTTCGGGGTCGCGGCGGTTGCGATTGGATCTCTTCGTCATGTCAGGCCACCTTCCTCTTCCGGTTCCGGACCTTGGGCCGCTCGGGGTTGAGCCGGTTGAACATCACCCAGCTCGTTCGGGCCACAACTCGGGTGCGGAACACCTTCTTCTCGCCCTCGACCACATGGAGTGAGACCACCTCCCGCAGGACCAGTCGGCCCTCCTCGACCAGGATCCGGCCCATCTCCTTGACGACCATGTTGACCACCCAGGCCGTGCTGGTCTTCTCCTGGAAAACCTTCGGATAGGCCTCCATCAGCGCCAGGGCCACAGCCATGTTCGAGGGGGCAGGCTTCCGGGCCTCCCTTACCCCGCCAGTGGTGGCTTTGCGCTTGTTCATGGTGCCCATGGTGCCTCCAGATCTGCTCAAAGCTAGATGGTAGTCTGTGCATTACGCGCAAAAAGGAGACCCGTTTTGAGCAAAGAATTCGCACTTGAACCCACAGAGGATGGACGAATCGGGCGTCTCATTCGCCAGGGACTCCTGGCCCTGCTCACGGGTGGTGCAAGCCTGATCTGGGTCCTCGGCCGCCGTGTCCCGGTCATGTGGGACGAGGCCTGCATTACGCGGGCCTCCTGGATTCAGGCAGGCAGGCCCTCGAAGGACTGGTCCTGGATCACCAAGGGCTGGCTGGCCTTCCTGGCGACCCTCCTGGTCGCCCTGCCCTTCACCATGGCGATCACCGGCATCGTCACCCTCGCTGCCAACGGAATGCTGGTTCGCGGGGTCCACCTTCCCCGGTGGGTCCTCGGCCTCCTCGCGGGCCCCTCTCTCATCGCCCTCTTTGTTCTGGCGGGGCTTCTGGCGACCTGGATCTGGCACTCGGCCAGACAGGCGCTCGCTCTCGCCTGGAACCTTCGCCCTTGGAGTCACTGATGGTTCTCCGCCCCGCCCTTCTCGCCCTCACGGTCGTTGGCCTCGCCTTCGCACAGCCCCCCGCTGCCCCAGTGGCCGCCACCCCAGCTGTGAACATCCAGCAGCAGAATGGCAACCCCCAGGCCGACGACCAGGGCCGCCCCTTCCACCTGGTGCAGAAGGGCGACAACCTCTTCCAGCTCTCGGCCGCCTACAGCATGACCCTCCAGCAGCTCGTGGAACTCAACGGGATCAAGAACAACACCATCACTGTGGGCCAGCGGGTGTACCTGGCCCCTCCCGGCGCCAAGGTGGACCTCTCGAACCTCCGACCCACCAGGAGCGCCACAACCACCACCGAGCCAGATGCCGTCGATCCGGACGAGGCGCAGAAGTTCGTGTACACCGCCCAGAAGGCTTCAAGCGCCTTGGCTGAGGGCGGCGGAACCCTGGTTCAGCCGCGGGTCCAGCGCGGGACCATGCCCCGCCCCACACCGGCCTCCCAGCGCACCATCCTTACCAACCCGGAATTCGGCGCGAAGACTCCCTCCGACCCCCGGTTCCTGCGAGCGGACCTCCCCAAGGAGGACCCCACCCTCATGTCCCTGATGGATGTGCTCACCCCCCTGCCCCTCCTCGCCAAGGACGAGCCGCGGGGCCAGTGGAATGCTCGCCAGGAAGGCTACGCAGCCTTCTGGGAAAAGCAGGTGATCCGCACGGCTGGCATCGGGACCTCTGCCAAGTGGGATGGCAAAACCCTCTGGCTCTCAGTTCGCCCCTCCCTCGCGGCTGCCCCCGTTCGTGTGGCTATCCCAGGAGCCTACCTGCCCGAGGAGATTGACCTCGCCCAGTTGCGTCGCTGGACCACAGCCGGCGCGGTCTTCCAGTTCATCGGCCACCCGATGTACCTGGATGGTTCCGAGCCCACCAAGTCCATCATCTCCGGCCGGCTGCTCTCCCCCTGGGGCATCGTGGCCCGCTTGGTCCGCGTCTCTGTCCCTGCCGGACCCAGTCTCATCCTGACTCGCTGACCGACATTCCCGTTCACGGCGCCCGCCCTTCGGCGGGCGTTTTCTTGTTGGCGCGACCCATGACTGTACAAAAAAAAAGCCACGACCTGAGTGGCTAGAACCGCGTTCAACTTCCCGAGTCCTTTACGAAGGTTCGTGCTTGCTGGTGGTTCCCTTTACTTGTGACAGGTGCAGTGCTTGGAGAGCTTCCCGCACCCTGAGCAGAAGGCGCCCTTCGTTGTGATCTTGCGCGTGTTGGTGGAGCGAAGCATGGTGGTCCCCTTTCAGAGGATTGTCGGCCGGAGGAGTCCGGCGATGACATTCAATCCGGGGGTAGAAGGTTTTGCAAGCGAAAGGTCGGGCAGAAAATTTCGCAGCGTCCACGCCTGGGAACAGCTGGCCGACGAACCCTAATGCTGATCGTGCTGAAGACTAGTCGGAAGCCTCGAGGAACCGTCCTGCTCGCTGGTCGGGCGGCCCAGGAACAGCAGCTCGTAGTAGCCAAGCTCCTGCTCCCGGATGGGCGCCTGGGGAGTCAATGGAGTGGGCTTGATCGGAGTCGCCATGCTCCCTCCTACTTTTTCAGAAGGGGCATGATGCCCAGAGTCTCGAAGACCGCCAACCTGACGAGGTGCCTCATGGAGAGCTTGAAGGCCAGTGGGCCCAAATTCTCATCCTGATCTAGGATCCGGCGGCTTACCTGCACTTCAACATCGGCGAGGGATGGGACTGCAGCCTTGGCTGCGCTGATGAGGGAACTCAGCGCCTCGCTCTCCTGGTCAACCAGGCCGAGGTAGCCAGGGCTCTTGAGGTTGGCGTTGGCGGTCTTCTTGGCGCGGATCCAGTTCGCCAGGACAGGCAGGACGGGTTCCGGGACCTTCGTGAGGCTCAGACCAGCCCTCAGGGCAGCCTCCGACGCGTCGAGACACAGCTTGGCGCGCTCCTCAGCCTGCTTCTCAGCCACTTCCTTGAGCCGCTTCCCCTCCTTGATCACCCAGCTCGGCGCGGACTTGATTCGGTGTGCCAGCACTCCCCGCGAATTGTTCTTCCCGCGAGCTCCGGCCAGTTCCCGTTCGATCAGGGCCAGGATCTCTTTGCCAGTGGCCTTCAGTGCATCGGTCACTGCCTTCTGACGGTAGCTCGGTGTCTTCTTCGCGGTGCTGAGTGCTCCCTTGGGGTCGTAGTCGAGGTCCAGAAGTACCTCGGCAAGGCGCATCTCGACTTCACCTGAAGACCCTTCACCCACCATCCCATTCTTTCGCGCTTCCTCAACAGGTGTGTCGGTCTGATGGGGATGGTCTGAATGTTTTGATTCAAGGGATTCTTTAGAATCCTGAGAATCCCTGAGGGACGCATTTTGCGGATTAGGCGCAAAAAAATCAGCCAGGGGAACCTGGGCAACCACGGCGCGCTGGCAGGACCTCTTGCCGCTGCGGGTGACCTGATGACCGGGCAACCGACCCTCGGCGCACATGGCCTGAGCATGGCGGTAGGTGGCCTTATTAGGTCGAGTGAAGGCCCAGACCGACTGAAGGCCTCGGCCCTTGGAACCCATCACCGTCTGGACGGCGAAATTCGGCAGGGCCTCGGCGATCCGGGTCATCTGTCGGAGCACGGTGTCCTCGGAGACCTGAGCTTTCTCGGCCAGCTGGGAGACACCCAGATCAATGAGGCGCATCGAGGCCGAGTCCATCATCTGGAGGACGGCACGGATGATCGACTTGCCACCCGAGGAGCACTTCGCGGCCTTGCTGAATTCGACCACCAGGCCCTCGATCAACTCGGACTTTACCGAGGAAATTAGCTCACCTTTGACCCGCTGCTGCCGGTGCTTTTTTGCGGTTGTGGCAGCCGTGATGGCTTGCCCAACTGCCATGAATTCAATAAGAACGGGGGTGTGCCCATAAAGGTATTCTGCGGAATATCGCGGTGGGTATTCTGCGGAATATCCTGGCCGGTATCCTGAGAGGTTTCCTGATTCGTTTCCTGGTTTTCTAGACGGTAGTTTGTCCACTTGCGTCCACTGGCGTCCATGCACATACTCTGGAGAGCAGTTGACCGACTTGATCTTTGATTCTGCAGTGAACACTTAAAACCTCGTCAACGAAAGCGGGTGTTTGCGGCGTCATTCGGGGGGCAACCTGAATGGCCTTGGGAATCAGCGGTCAGTCAATCGAGGCACCTTCGGGTGCCTCTTTTCTTTGCTCTGGAGCGAAGCCATCACCGGCCATGGAATCGACGGCCTCGAAGCCCGCTTCCACGCTCAACCCGAAGTCGCCAGCCAGATCCGCGATGGCGGCCTTGGGCATCCCTTCCATCTCGCTGGCGAGGCCCGCGAGCTGTTCCTGGTAGTGGTGGAGCTTCTGAGTCCGCGCCTGGTCACGCAGCTGCTCTGCGCCTGCATTCGTAGAGGCGAGACTTTCAGATGCGTTAAGGGTGCGCGTGGGGTGCATAGATGGCTTCCGTGTGAAACCAAGTATGGGTCGGGCGTAAAAGTGACCAAGAAGTACCGCTCCCCTAACCCGGCCGCGCAATCCATAGGCCTAAGTGGCAACAGATCAACCGCTGCCATTGGCCTGGAGCCAGCATTGCGCGGGGGCGTATTACGCGCTTATTACGCGACTAGCGTAATGTGACCATTCCGCGCTCAATGTGGAAAAGGGTCGGCCCCCCAGGGCGGATGCCTTGAGGGGCCAACGGATCACGGAATGCCCTGTTTTGGTTGCAGGCGGCAAAAATGAACTACTTGGACTCCTGGGCGCCTTCGGCCTGGGCCTCAGCCTGGAGTCCCAAGATCCAAAGCAGCGCACGGGCCTCCATGACCGTCCCCGGGAAGTGAGGGCCATAGACCGTTCCCTGCGATTCCACCAAGGCCTCGCGCTCGGCGGCGATTTCGGCCACCAGGGTCGCGGGAAGGTGAACTGTGGTCTGACCCCGGCCCGCGTCCTTGTGCCGCTTGGCGAAGAACCGAGCAGGCGTGATGCCGGGGGCCGTGAAGTTCTCCGCCCACCACCCCTCGGGGATCTTGGTGCTCATGGCCTCGCGCCAGATTTCGGCTGCGGGGATGCCCCGAATGGCTGCTTCGGCCTCGATGAACTTCAGGATGGGCTTTTCGACGCCTACCGTTGCCCGCTGCAGCTCCCCTTCTAGGGCATTGGTGGACTTGATGGGGTTGATGAGCGAGAGGGCTTTCAGGGCCTTCTTGGAGGCCACTCCCACTGGCTTCTTGGGTGGGTTTGGGGTTCCGGAGCCCTTGTCGGAGCTCTGTTCACCCTGCCCTGCCCCGATCTTGGTGGCCTCCGTCCCCAGCTTGGGGTCGGAGCCGTTGACCACGGCGGGGACCTCGGGCGCGGCGGCCACTGGAGGCACAATCGGGACCCCCGTGGTCCCAGTGGCCGCAGCAAGGTCCGTCTGGTCCGTCTGGTCCGCCTGGGAAGGCAGGAAGGCCACCTGGGGAGTGGCGTCCACGGGGACGATGGGCTGCTCGGGCGTCGGATCGGCGACCGCGACGGCCGGAGTCACGGGCGCTGGAGGGGCGTCGGGGCGCTTCAGGCCGCCAAAACCGGTGGCAGCGCGGCCCTGGAAGAGGCCAGTTCGGGGTGCCTTGACCTGATTCATGGGGTCTCCTAGCTTTCTTGGACTTCTTGGACTTTGGTGGCAGAGATGGTTGCCCAGGCGTTTCCGTATGCGTCGAGGGCCGCCTCGTCGCCCGCCAGGGCCAGAAGCATCGGGATGAGGCTCTGTGATTCGTAATCGAGCTTCTTCGCCTGAGCCGGGTTGTGGGCCGCGATCCACTTGGGGCCAGCCGCGGGCTCCAGGAGCTCTTGGGCCCCGTTCGTGCCGGCCTTGAAGTTGTACATGGCCTCGATGTCATCGTCGGTGAGGTCGTCCAGGTCGCTTGGGAAGTTGGCCCCGTATCGCTTCTGGAGGGCGAGAACCGCGGTGTAGTTGAAGCCGAGGAGAGTCAGGGTAGTCAGGCGGGGAACTTCAGCCAGGATGTCCACCCGGAGACCATTCTTCTCTGCGATTGCCCGCTCGCACTTGATTAGGTAGCGGTTGATCTTCTCCACAAGGGGCTTCTTTTTGGGATCGCCGATCTTGTTGAGGATCAGGCCCTTGAAGGTGTCAGGGGACTTGCCCTCCTGCTCACGGGCGGTGGCAATCGCCACCAGCTCCTCGCTGATGGCACCCCAGCCGGTCAGGGGGTGGCTGCTTTCGACATCCACGACCACCGCATAGGAGTCGGCGACCCCCATGGCGGCCCGGGTGACCGTGCTTTCGACGGCCGGGAGGGTGTCCAGGAAGATGAAATCCCAGCCGAAATCAGGGTGAGCAGCGGCAATAGCGTCCAGGAAAGCGGCCAGCAGGGCCCGACGCTGGTGCCGGAGCTGCATGTTGGGGCTGTGCTGGACCTTAGCCAGGGCCTCTTCGCCGCAGGCCATGAAGTCCATGTAGGGGCCGTTGGGGCCCACTGAAATCTTGGTGAGACCTTCGATCGCCTTCTTGGCCTGGCGGTCCATGGCGGGGCGATAGCGGCTGTAGGCCGCGTCGTAGGTGGAATCATCGCGCCCTACAGCCAAACCCTGGAACAGGTGGGCACCGAGACCGTTCATCCCGGCGTCTTCGTGGGTGAAGGAACCGGGGTGGTAGGCCTGGGTCAGGGGGGCCTGCCCTTCCGTGGCCTCGATGATCAGCACGCGAGCACCCATCGCAGCCAGCGTGCTGGCCGCAAAGATCATCGAGCTGGTCTTGCCGGAACCGCCCTTGGGGGAGCCCGTCACGATCTTGAAGTTGATCGGGGGCCCGGATCGCTCAAAGGCGACAAGAGGGAGTTCGTCGGATCGAGGGGTGACTACGAAGGGCACGGCAAACCTCGGAGGAAGGGGAAGAAGGTCACAAGGAAATGCTAAGGGTCGGTATTACGCGGGAGAGGTAGGTCGCGTAAAAGCGAAGGAGGTGCGAAGGGCAGTGGGAAGAGCCGCAAAGAGCCAGGTGGGGCGGTGGAAAGCAACGAAGCAGGAACAGGAGGAAGCGGGGTGCGTAAAGACAAAGGTAGGTAGCAGGAGGGAAAGTCAAGAAGGGGGAGGGATGGAAAGATAATAACCAAGGTAGCAGGAAACGAAGTAGGTAGGGAAGGAAGGTATTAGGCGAGAAACAAGGGAAGATATTAGGGAACAAATGAGGATACAAGGCAGGGAATAGAAGCGAATACAAAGACAGGATATTTGCCAGGGAATCAGAGAGGATGCTAGACCAGGATATAGACACAGGATACCAACCCAGGATACCGGGTTCGAGATCCAGGCCAATGAGTCCGTCGCAGCATGGTGATTGCAGGAAAGGCAGGATATGGACCAGGATATACGCCAGGATATCGAAAGGCTCAAAGCTTGTCCTGTAGATGGTCTAGTAGAATCTGACCAGTCGCCAAACAACCCTCACAGGACCCCTCCTTGGTGAGTAGGACCAACGCGCCCTCGGACCATCCCCGACCCAAGGCCTTGGGTTGCAGGCCGGTCACGAGGCAGGTTGGGCACGCCTGAAGGAGCAGTGTCGGCTTAGGCAACCACCAACGAACGGGGGCCATTTTTGGAGCCTGAAATGGCGTTCTTCTCTGTTGAATTAATTTCAAATACCCAGTCAAAGGAAAGGTATCACGGACCTCAATCATCTAAATTAAAATTAGGTGTCGAAGATTGGACAGGTATTCATTGGAGATGGGAAGGCAGGGTTCCAGGCGTTTACGGAGAGTGTCGGGGGTCAAGTCCCTCAAAACCGCGTAGGAAAGATTGAGATAGCCCCCGCGGTTGTCCGAGATGTAGAGTTCCTGCTGCCCACGATGGGCCGCGGGATCCGCCTTCCAGGATGTCCGCCACCTCGAACTGGTGCCTAGTGGGTGGTTCATGGGGCCTCCAAACGAGAAGAGCGCCCCGAAAGGGCGCTCCGTAGTCTCTGGTCCTTGCTTGAGGTTTCCCTCGGCGAGGGCTTCTAGGCTTCTTCGGCAGGGGCCGGGGTAGCCGGCTTGCGCCCACGGAACTTCCCGATCAGATCAACCGAGGCGTTCACGAAGACATTGAGCACCAGGTTCAGCCAGCCCGAGGCCAGCTCGACGCCGGACTGGATGGTGTGGCCGATCAGGGTCCACCATCCGGAGATCAGGACGGCCAGGATGGCGATGTTGGCGATCTGGAAGTCCGCCACCTTCTGGCCCAGGAGGCCGCTGAAGACGCCCAGGAAGGGCTTCAGCATGAAGATGTGGAGGGCCACGGTGCCCAGGAAGAGCCCGATCAGGATGGGGTCGTTCCCGGGATCAGTGGCACGCCGCACATTGCGGATGCGCCAAAAGCCCAAGGCCAGGGCCAGGGTTCCGAGCACCTTCACGAGGGCCGGGGTAGGGAGAAGAAGATTCATGGGTCATGCCTCCTTGGAGAGTTGAGAAGCCCAAAGAATCCCAGGCGGCTTTACGCGGATTACGCGGGGAGGCGCCCACGAGGGTGCCGAAAGCCCTCTCGTGGTTGTGTATCCTTATTACTGATCTATACTGAAAACGCGCTATACCTCAGTAAGGAGGCACAAGGTGGATCCCGTCCGTAACCCCTACACACCTGGAGCAGGCTTCCCGCCCCCAGAATTGGCCGGTCGAGCTAACTTGCTGTCAGAAGCCGGGATAGCGTTGGCCCGAATCAGTCAGGGTAAAAATGCGAAGTGCCAGATCCTTACCGGGCTCCGAGGAGTGGGCAAGACCGTCCTCCTGAGAAAAATCCAGGAGGAGGCAAGGGCCCTCGGCTACCAAGCCACCATCGTGGAGGTAGGGGAGGGGCAGGAGCTTCACGAGGTCCTGGTCCCGGCACTCCGGAAGGTGCTCATTACGCTCAGTGCCTCCGAAAAAGCGAAACGCGCAATGCGCGTCCTGAAGTCATTTGCCGCCGGGCTGAAGTTCACGGTCGGTGAATTTTCAGTCGGTGTGACTCCCGAGGAGGGATCTGCCGATTCCGGGAACCTCGAATCAGACCTTGGCGCACTGTTCGAGGCGGTTGGTGAGGCGGCTGCAGATAGCCAATCGGCTGTCGCCCTCTGCCTCGATGAGATTCAGTACTTGAGTGAACGCGAATTCGGGGCGCTCATCATGGCGCTGCATCGGGTCGCGCAGCAGCAGCTCCCGCTGGTGCTCTTTGGCGCTGGACTGCCGCAGGTCGTGGGTCTCGCGGGACGCAGCAAGACCTATGCGGAACGCCTGTTCACCTTCCCAGAGGTGGGACCACTGAATGAAGCGGAAGCCGAGGAGGCCATTCAAGGTCCCGCCCGCAAGGAAGGCGTTTCCTTCACGGATGATGCGATCTGGGAAATCATCCGCATCACCGAGGGCTATCCTTTCTTCCTCCAGACCTGGGCCTACGCCGCATGGAACGCTGCACCTGCAGGCGAGGTGATCGACCTGGATGCAGTGCAGCGTGCGACTACCCAGGTTGTGCATGAGCTTGATAAGGACTTCTTCAAGGTCCGATTCGAGCGCATGACTCCATGGGAACGCAGGTACGCGCTGGCGATGGCAATGGGAGGACCCGGGCCTCAGCGTTCAGGCGAAGTCGCTAGGCGCATGGGGGAAGTTGTGGCGAGCGTCGCTCCCGCGCGGAATAACCTCATCCACAAGGGCATGATCTACAGCTCAAGCCATGGCGAGAACGCCTTCACCACACCACTTTTCGATCAGTACATGCTTCGCGTGATGGCGGGTCAGTCACCAAAAAGCACAAAGGCCAAGAAGTAGGCTGCGCCCTACTTCCCCGTCCCAAGGCGCACCAGATCGAGGATCACCACCAGGCCCATGAGTGAGGCCAGGACGATGAACCCACCCGCGAAAATCTTCTCCTTGAGTTGGACGCTGATGGCCTCGCCTCGGATCTTCTCGAAGATCAGCACCGCCATGTGGCCGCCATCGAGAGCGGGGATCGGCAGGGCGTTCAGCAGGCCCAGCTGCAGGCTGATGGCCGCGCACATGAACAGGAAGACCTCCCAGCCGGACCGCGCGGCACGACTGCCTTCGCGGACGATGCCGATGGGGCCGACGACCTCGACACTCTTGGCTTCAAAGGTCACGATTCGCTTCAGGAACTCGCTGATCTGGCCGGTCATGCGCCAGGAGACGATGGCGGCATAGCGGCCCCCGACGAGGAGATCCCCGGGCCTGAAGGAACGAAATTCCAGGGGCACAGAGCGCAGTGATGGAGCAAAGCCCAGACGGCCCTTGCCACCCTCCAGACGGGGCGTGAGGGCCAGTTCCAGAGGTTCGCCCTCACGAACCAGGTGGAAGGCCGTGGACTGCCCTGCGCGGCCCTGGATGAGGCTCTGAGCGGCGTCCCATGATGCTGAAGGGAAGGAGAGGCCTTCGATGCCCCGCAACTCATCACCGACCTTCAGGCCGCCTTGCTCGGCCGCGCCTTCGGGTATCACCCGGGTGATGACCCAGGATTCCTGTGCCTTGGTGACCCGGGCCTGGTTCGCGCCCACGATGGTCAGCAGGACCAGAGCTGTGGCGAAGTTCGCCAGGATGCCGCCGCTGTAGAAAAGCATTCGCTTCCACACCGGCTGCTGGAGGAACCCGTGGGGGTCTTCCCCGCGGGGCTGCTCCGGGTTGTAGCCAGCCAACTCGACATAGCCACCCAAGGGCAGCATAGAGAGCCGCACATCGGTTTCCCGCCACTTAAAGCCAGCCAGGCGCTTGCCGAAGCCAAGGGAGAAGACCGCCACGGGCATCCCCATGTACTTGGCCGCCAGGAAGTGGCCGCCCTCGTGGAGGAAGATCAGCCCGCCGAGCATCAGAACGGGGCCCCAAAAGCCCGCCCCGAACTTCAGAGACACGGCCGAGAGGACTACGACAGAGAAAGCGAGGCGCAGAGGCTTCATGGACGACCCTTCCCAGGAGCCTTCAGGATCGCACTCCTGTTTGCGCGGGCAGGCAGGAGGCTTTGCGCGTGCCATGAAGGCAGGCATGATTAGGCCCTCGGCGAGGGAGGCTCATTGCCACTGAACAAGCGTGAGGGCACCCATTCGTTGAAGGTGGTCTTCGCTGGGCCAGGCTCGGAGTTCATCCCCCTCGTGCTGAAGCAGATCGCCGCCCACACCCCGCTGGGGGCGAGGGCTGTGGATGCCGTTCGGCTTGGAGAGGAAGAGATCTCTTTGGGGAGCGTCTGGCTACACGACCTGGGCGTGGGGATCCGGGATAGCGGCAGCTGCGACATGACCGGTTGTTCCCGGGGCCCCGCCAGCAAGAACGCGATGCAGTTGGTCTTCCGGTGGGCGGACGCGGTGATCTACCTCACCAAGCCCGGGACCAGTGATCGTCTCCACCCCCAGGCCTGGGATCGCCTGCTGGAGATTGCTGCAGCCGATGGACTGGATCTGAGGGCCATCCCTTCCGAGACCTGGTGGATCGGGGAACCAGGTGCAAGCACCGAACCGGGCCCAGAGGGGCCGGGCGTGTTGGTTCATCAGAGTCTCGGTGATCCGGATGGTCTGGTCAGAGGCCTGCGCCGGGTGTGCGAAATGGTGGTGGAGTCTCTAGAACAAAGCCGGGGGAAGCCCTAGGTCGGCTTCGAGTGGGACGAACCGGTGGCAGGTCAGGCTTTTTTCTTCACTGATCCGAATAGGATCCAGCAGAATCCTGCCGCTGCTGCAGCATCCAGGACCCGCCAGAGATCCCTAGTGGCATGAAATGGGCTGAAGGGATTGAAGAGTAGTCCCAGCGCTACACAGAGGGCTAGGACGCCCGCGTTGCCTCGCAGCAGGACCCCGCAGACGGCGGAGGCGATGAGGACCACCCAGCGGAGATTCATAAAGTACGAGTAGGGCAGCCTGGACCCGAAGATCGCAGGGAGCAGTGCCAGGATCGCAACGACGGCAGCAATCCGGATGACGAGTTTCGTCTGATCTTGTTCCTGGTCTGTCATGGCATCCCGCCTAGAACTGCCATCCAGAGTAGGGGTAATCGAGGCTGTAGTAGGCCCGGGTACGGCCCTGACGATTCCCTTCCTGGTAGCTGTTGCCCGTCTTCTGTAAAGCCATTAAGGAGCTGCCGGCCGCCTCTCGGAGCTCGTACCGATCCTCGCGTCCGGGGTCGTCCTTCATTGCGGCCAGTTTCTCTGTGGCCGCGCTGAGGAAAATCCTCAGGTCGTCAGGCGATTTGATGTGCCGGCGACTGATGGACCAAACCTGGATTCGCTTGGTGCCCGAAGGACTGCCGTACGGCCATGTGATCGCATAGCCATCGGGGCCCCGGTACAGCGCGTCCACAACGACGCGGAGCTCCACCCTCTCTACATCCATCTCGAGAATCGGGTAAAAGTGCCGGGTTGGGCGCAGGGAGGCCAGCATCGACTCTCGTTCGGATGCTGCAGCCTCCTCCCGAACCCTGGTCTTGGAGTCATTCCATTTCCCGATGCCGTAAATCGCGATGAAGATGAGCAGGCCGGTAACGAGGCAACCGTAGTCCTTGCGGCTTATCGCCATTCACGCTCCAAAGGTAAGGCAACCTTACCCTGCCTTTGGTACGGGGTCCCAACGGTTACAGTCGTCGCACCGCAATTTCCAGAGGCCCTTTGCCTTGATGAAGATGCGCTTCATGGACTTCGTGCAGCCAGGGCAGAAAGCCGGTGGGGGCTCTTTGGGTGCCACGCCGCCTGTGGGCTTGGCGTCGGCAGGGGCACCAGGCCTGGGAGTGTCATTCACCCAGGTGTCACAGACGGCGCACCGCTTCTTGCCACTGGAGAACAGTTTCACCGGGCCCTTGCAGGCCGCGCAGATGCCACCCGTGGCGTGCCCCGCCTCGTCACAGTCGAAACTGAGGTTGCAACCGTCCCGGTCGGAGCAGGAGGCGAAGTAGCCACGGGAGCCACTGATGACCCGCAGGCGCCCCTTGTGGCACTTCGGGCACTCTCCCACGGCCTCGGGGGCAGAACCACCCTCACGCCGCACGCCAGGGGGCTTCGCGCCCCCCCCGGGAGTGGGCCAGGCCTCACAGTCGGCGCACACCTTGTCGCCTTTCGGCGTGGTCTTCAGGCGACCGGTCTTGCAGGTCGGGCACTTCGCTGTCGATTCCCCCTTTTCGTTAGCGTCGTAGCCGAAGTAGCAGGCCTTCGAGTTGTTGCACCGGGTGTAGAACTTCCCCTCCCAGCTCTTCAGGCTGACCGGGCTGCCGCACTTGGGGCAGGGCTCCGGCATGATGCTGGCGGGCTGGCGAGGTTCATGGGTCGGCATGGCAGCTCCATCCGAAGGGCCTGCGCCACGAAGCGCAGTGGTCATGTCGCGGGTGTACTGCTCGATCTTAGAGACGAAGGCCTCCAAGGGGGTCTTGCCCTTGGCGACCGCCTCCAATTCGCTCTCCCAGCGACCCGTGAGCTCGGCGGAGCGGAGGTCCTTGAAGGGGAGCATCAGGATCAGGTCGATGCCCTTCTCGCTCGGCACCAGGAACTTCGCTTCGCGGGAGACGAGAGGGATCTTCGGATACTTCGGTGAGCCCTTGTCGAGCAGCTTCTCAATCGTCGCGGCCCTGGTCGCGGGAGTACCGATGCCAGCGCAGTCCTTCATCGCGGCCCGCAGTTCCTCCTCGTCCAGATCCTTCCCGGCGGACTGCATGGCGGCCAGCAGATCGGCCTCGGTCATGCGCTTCGGCGGGTTGGTCTTCTTGGCCTCGGAGCCCAGGGATTTCACGGCGACACCATCGCCCACAGCGACCGGGGCGCCAGAGAGGGACAGGGGCTCCTCGGAGTCCTCCTCGGAGGTCTCCCCAGCCTTAGCCTTCTTCTTGGCCTTGGATTGAGCAGGCGTATCCACGCGGCTCCACCCCAGATCCAGAACGGCAGTGCCGGTCGTCTTGAAAGCCTCCGGGCCAGCCTCGGCCAGGATGTGGGTGATCAAGACGGTCTTGGCCTCGATGCGATCCGAGAAGAACGACGCCAGGAAGCGACGGGCCACAAGGTCGTAGATCCGCTTCTGGTCCGGGGAGAGTGAAGCCCAGTCGGGCGCAATTTCTGTCGGCATCAGGGCCGTGTGGTCTTCCACATGGTCGTCATCGACGAACCGCTTGCCGAGGGTCGTGTTGGTGATCTCCCCCACGAACCCGGCGTAATCAGGCAGCTTCGCCAAGGTCTTCAGCCAGTTTGGAACCTTGATGGCGTCGGCCTTGGTGAGGTAGCGGCTGCCCGTTCGGGGGTAGCTGAGGACCTTCAACTCGTAGAGTTCCTGGGCTACATCCAGCGTCTTCTCTGAACTGAAGCCGAATCGCTTGTTGGCTTCCTTCTGGATGGTTGTCAGGTCGTAGTACTGCTCAGGAGCCTTCCGGACCTCGCGGGTGTCGAACTTGGCGACCTTCGCGGGGCGGTCCTTCAGGGCCGAAACCAGCGCACGAGCCTCTTCTGCGGTCTCGAAGCTGTCCTTCTCGCCCGTGATCCACTTGCCCTTGTAAGTGCCAGCGGCGTGGCCGAAGGTGGCCTCAACCACGAAGTAGTCCTTGGATTTGAAATTGCGGATTTCCAGCTCGCGGTCCACCAGGATCGCCAAGGTGGGAGTCATCACCCGGCCGATGGGCCAGGCGCCCCGCTCCTTGCGGCCCATGTCACGAGCTCGGAGGGTCATGGCGCGGCTGCCGGTCATGCCGACCAGCCAGTCAGCCTTGGAGCGGCCATAGGCGGCATCCCGGAGGCCCTTGTAGGCACTCCAGGGCTTCATCTTGGCGTAGGCCTCCTGCACAGCCTCATCGGTGAGGCTCTTGGTCCAGAGGCGCAGCTGCGTCTTCGCCTTGCAGCCAGCCTTGTCGAGGATCAGGGCGGCGATGAGCTCGCCCTCGCGGCCGGCGTCGGTGGCGACCACGATTTCTGTGGCCTTGGCGAGCTGGGCCTTGATGACATCGAACTGGTCCTTGGTCTTGCTGATGACCTGGTACTTCCAGGTCGAGGGGATCATCGGGAGCGTGCTCCACGACCAGGATTCCCACTCCTTGGTGTATTTCTCGGGCTCCGCGGCCTCCACCAGGTGGCCGATGCCCCAGGTACAGACAGTCTCGTTGCCCTGCGGGTCGGTGCCGGTGATGTAGCCCCGGCTCTTGTTCTTCAGCCCCAGGGCGGCGGCAATCATAGATCCCATCGACGGTTTCTCGGCCAAAATCACTCGCATTCCAAGCCTCCAAGGCCAGCTGCTTTCGCTGGGTCATGCTGGAACAGTTTCAAGGACGAACCCCTCGGCGAGGAAAGGCGCGTAATCCGCGTTCTCGCGTAATCAGGCGATGGCAACGCTCACTCCGTTGCCATGGGTAGGTGTGTCCGTAAAAACGGCACATGGGACGCGCAAAAGCACAAGCCAAAGACCCTTACGGCCAATCATTGATAGTGAGAAAGGGGATTCCACATGAGCCTGCCGAAAGACGAACGAACCACCGGAGCGACCACTGGGGCACCTGCCGTAACGACCGAAATGACCCCGGCCGAGCGCGGCAAAGCGGTCCAGCAGCTCCAGCAGACTGCGGTTTCGGCGGTCAACGCAAGCCGTGGAGCTTCCGCCTCCGCCATTCAGAAGGATGTCTATGACGCAGGCGCGTCGCAGGCGGCATTCAAGAATCGCGTTTCTGGCGTGCTGGTCTCGGGCATCTCTTCGACGCCCCGGATCGACGACAGCGGCCAAGTGGTCGAGCAGGACGCTTCGACCTACAGCGCCAAATACGAGCTGATGCGCCCCGAGGCGCTGCAGCAGGAAGGGGCCTCCCTCCTCCGGGAGAAGGACCCCGCGCTCAAGGGTGAGGGCCTGGTCCGCATGGTGGATGCGCCCCTTGCTCGAGCCACCCTGGCCCTGACCAACCCCCCGATGCGCCCCGCAGTGGTCGTCGCCAACGGCCGGACGCCTGACGCCATCGACTTCGTGGGCCTGAACCGTGTCACCCCCTACGGTGAAGAAGCCACGGGTCGGCCTCAGCCGGCGCAGGTTTACATGATGAGCGACGGTGGCGGAATGATCCCCGTCCATGGCTTCAAGAAGGGGGAGGGTGCGAAGGCATCCTATCTCGGCCTCAAGACCGGCGTGGACGAGATGGGGAGCGCAAATGTCTCCCTGGTAGCTGAGATGAAGTTCGAGCCTGGTGTCACCGAAGACGGCACGCGGGCCATCCAGCGCACCATCGTCACCGAGTCCGAGCCGCACCTGGTGGAATCCCCGGAACAGCAGAAGGACTTGCTTGAGAAGATGGCCGCCGAGGGCTGGAAGCCGATCACCCGCCTGCCTCCCGAGCGAGCCGACCAGCCTGAGTCCTTCCGTGGCCTGGGCGAGCCCGATGTGACCTCGCGCGCCATGCTCCGCGTGGCTGATGCGGTCCGCAATCACAATGTCATCCAGGTCGCCATCGACGGCGCCGACATCTCCAAGCTGCCTCAGGAAGCCCGCGAATACGCTGCGGATTTCAAGCGGCTGGCCTCGGCCCTGCAGGATGCTGGCTACCCGAAGGCGGGCGTCAACCACCTGCTCGGACTCGCTCAGGGTCCGCTGATGAAGCTCTCCGAACTGAACGAGACCGTGAACCGGATCCGCCGGGACCCCGCCTCCCTCGATCCCATGACCGAGATGCGGGTCGTCGCCACGGAACTGCTCCGGAAGCAGGGCAAAGACCCCAAGGTGCTCTACCCGGTCCTCGACAACATGGGCGAGAACCTGGGCAACAGTCTCACCAAGTCCCTGGGCGACGATGCTGGCGGTTCCGCCCGTTCCAAGTACCAGGCCGCCGAGAACGAACGCATGGCCGTGCTTGAGCAGGGCGCGAAGGACCTCACCCTCGCCCTGGGCCTCCCCCTTGGCGCGAAGCAGTGGGAAGCCAACGGCAAGCAGCTGACCTTCCCGGACGGCACGCCCCGCGTCTCCACTCCCTTCGATGACGCCCTCGCCCGGGGCGGCGCCCTCTACAACGAGGCCCGCACCGCCTACCGCGAGACCCAGCAGGCCGTCATGGACGCGATGGCTGGCTATGTTGGCACCCGTCTCAAGATGGCTCCGCAGATGCCCGCCGTGGGTGAGGCCGGGGCCCGCAAACCAGGTGAGGTTGCCGCCGACTGGGTGGACAACCGCATTACAGGCGCCCCCATGGATCCCAAGGAGAAGGCCTTCGTTGACGCGGTGATGAACAGCGCCCCGGGCAAGGCCGCCTTCATGGACGAACTCACACACCTTTACGGCGATTCCGTGATGGCTGCCGCCCACCGCCTCCGCCTCAGCCCCGCCGAGTTGCAGCGGGATCTCGAGGCCAATGCCGTGGACATGGAGCCCTGGAGCGTCGCGGTGAAATCCTTCCGCGTATACAACTACGGATCCAGCCCGGATCCCAGTGCCTCTCCGCTCTTCATCACGCCCGAGCAGGAGATCCCGAAGGATCTGGACATCACCAACACCGATGCGGTCCGCGAAATCGCAGCGGCGCGCACCTGGCAGGTCACTCAGTTCCAGCGGGAGCAGAACGACATGGTGCCCAAGGTGCTCCAGTCCGGCCTCAGCACGGACCGGATGATCGACCTCCGGCTGGACTCCGGGCAGCGGAACATCCCGGTCCTCATGTCCCGCGCCCCTCTTTCGGAGCACCTAGACATCCGGGCTGGCATCGCCAAGAGCTTCAACCTGCCCGTGGTCCGGGTCGCTGACCCGATCACCGGAGAAGTCAGCCAGTCGGCCATCCTTGGTGCGAAGGTCAACGGCAATGGCCTCGGCTCGAACCTCAGCCCCGGGTACTACAAGGCCCTCAACTTCAGCCGGGCCAACATGGTTGAGGGTCGGGAACCCTTCCAGATCAGGGACGAGGCTGGTTTCCTCGCCAGCGTCGGTGGCGTCGAGAAGGCTAAAGGCCTGATCGCCAAGCTGCCGGACGCCGACAAACTCAAGGCCTCGCTCGACGACATGGCCCGGCCCCGTCGCGCCAATGGTGTCTATGAGGTGAAAACCAACACCGAAGGCATCTCCGAATACGCCAAGAAGCGGGAAGGGGCTGTCATCGCCATGGGCGCAGTGCTCGAGGCAAAGGCCAAGCAGGTGTTCGAGATCCAGGCCAAGGGCAAGCCCGCGGACAAGCGCGCGGAGCTGGAAACGAAGCGGGACACGACCATCGCCGAGGTCAAGGAATCCACCCAGGCCAGGCTGCGGGAACTCCCGGTCCGCATCGAGAACCTGGAGAACCACATTCGCCTGAACGCCGGAAAGGTCGGCTACTTCGGTCTCGCTCCCTCCTTGGGCGCGGGCAACCCGGCGGTGCGCCCCCACAAGCCGTTCCCCGAGTTCCGCTTCCAGCTCACCACCTCCGGTGTCGCAGAGGCGGAGTTGAACAACCGTCTCGCCGCTCTCAGCCGCGCCGGGCATTCGATCCGTCTGGACTCCTTCCGCGTCGATTAAGGACCCCTCATGCAGCGCACCAACGAGGTCACCACAGCAGCCGCTTCCCTCACCAAGGTGGTGGAAACGCCGCTTCAGGCCCCCCGGGCCGCCATCAACCCGGCCGCTGCCGATCCGCTCCTCAACCGTGGCGATCTGTCGTTCCTCAAGACGCGGCAGACGATGGAGACCTATGCGAGTGCGTTGCCCGGAACTGCCCCCCGCGAGTTCTTCGACCGTGTGAACAGCGGAGAGCCCGCGGGCCAAGCCGTGGCCCGAGTTCGGGACCAGTTCGGGACCGTCATCCCGGGCGAGGACCTGGAGGCCGCCAAGGAGTACCAGGCGAAGCGGCTCTTGTCGGCCCCCATGATTGAACTGGATCTGGGGCAGGCGCCTTCTCCCGTGATGAAGCCGGGCGTCTCTGCCCCGATCCCTGGGAGCTATGAGACCGAGGGCAGGGGCACCCAACTGCCCTTAAACAATGTCCAGCGCGCCGCCCAGGCCGAATACCAGACCAAGCTCAATCACGGGATCAGTGAAGCCGCCGGCGCACTCGGAGCGATGGAGGCCCACGGGCTCACTAACACTCCTGAATACGAGGCGGTAGCCGCCCGGTATCAGAACCTCCTTCATGCCGCGAACCCCACGGCGACCTCTCTGGATCTCGCGCGGGCTAGAGAGGCTGGCATCCTCCGGCTTTCAGCCATGGACGAGCAGGCCAAGGCCAGGGTCTCTCCGGCCCTGATGGCGCACTACGAGACGCTGGCGCGCGGTGGAGGCCCGGCTGGCCTTCAGGGTGCCGGTGCTACCAGGCGCATCGAACAGGCGGATGTGAGCCTCACCGCTGCCCGGCAAGATCTCGAGGCCAAGCTGAACGCCTTCTCGCAGCTCCCGAAGGATGCTTCGCCCCAGCACAGGGACGACACCATCATGGAGCTGGACCGCGCCAAGGCCAATGTCATTCAGGCGGAGGCGGCCCTTGGCCGCGCGCAGTTCCCTCTGGGGACCGGGATGCCCAAGCCCGCCATCAACGGCCGGTATGCCGGGCAGGAAAACCCGCAGGACCTCCCACTGAACCGGGACAATGCAATCCTCGCGGCCCTCAATGCCGATCCGCACGCTCCGAACGCCAAGCTCCTCATGTCCCAGGCCGGAGTCTCCCCGCAGGAGATGGGCCTGGACCAGAAGGCTCTCCAGGCCATGTGGCAGGACAGCCGATTCGCGGCTGCCAAGCACCAGGTTGAGATGAATGCAGTGATCACTGAAGCACCTGCGCCCGCCTTGACGCTCGAAGAGCGCCTGGGGAGTCAGGTGAAGGCTGGCCTAACCCCTTCCGTCACCATCACGGGCCCCGGTTCTTCGGTTGTGGATCCTTGGGGGGATGATCGTCGTGGGCCAGAAGGCCCCGGTGACGGCGGCAAGGGGCCTGGCGGCCCCGGTGAGACTCGAAGCGAAGGCCCCACCGCCACCGGCCCGGCCCTCCCCGGCACCCGGCAGCAGTGGGCGCCGCCCAGTTCCCCTGAAGCGCATAGCGCCGCGGTGCTGGAGCGGGAAATCTCCGAAATCTCCATGCGCGCCAAGAAGGAGATGGATCGCCAGAAGCTCCTCCTGGCCCTGGACCTCTTCGGCAACATGACTGTCGCTGCGGCTGAGTCCGCTGTGGCTATCGGCAGCGCCCCCATCAACGGGGACGCCGGCCAGACCCTCACCCATGTCGCCACCGGTTTCCGGGATTCCATCGGACGCTACGGCGAATACCGGGAGCAGGCTCTCCGCGTGACCAATAAGGCCGATGTGGACATCAAGAACATGCTGGCCCAGCACGCCAAGGAGCAGCGGGATTTCGGCGAGATGTGGGCCGAGCACATGGACAACCAGATGGATCACCTGAAGGAGATCCCTGTCGATGTCGCCGCGATGGACAAGGCGGAGCAGGCCGTAGGCCAGACCCTCATGGAGGACGAACCCTGGCGGAAGAGCTACCTCGACATCCGAGACCACGACGCCAATGCCATCCACATGTCAGCGGCGGACGACATGCGGATGAGCCCTGATCCGGAGATCCGGCGGATGGGGCAGGCAGCTGCCGAGGAGCTGAAGCGACTCCCGCTCGCCAACTGGGAGGAGGGCGACAAGAGGCTCAACCAGGCCTTCGCCGCCAACCCGAAGCAGGCGGACATCTACTTCGGCTACCGAGCCATGGTCGGCGACAAGCACTTCGAGTTCGCCCGGCAGCAGGAAGCCCATGCAAGGCTCGTTGAGGCTGTTTCCGCAGACAAGGCAGGCACCCTCGCCCGCTTGTCCCACCTCTCCGACTCCAAGACTGCTGACATCCTGGTGAACGGTAACGGCAAGACGCCGGGGATCTTCGATCTCGCCGTCCAGAACGCCGCCGAGAACGCCCGGAACACCAAGGAGGAGAAGGCCCCCGAGGTAGCCTCTGAAGTCCTCCAGGAGTCCCTGAACCGCAAGGCAAAGATCGAGCGGTCCGTCGATGGCGCCTGGCGCTTCCTGACCTCCAAGGCCCCGGTGCACGCCAACCAGGTCATCTCAGGCGGCTACGCTCCTGAACACCAGCTCGCTGCGCTCTACGGCCGCCGGCTGGGCGTGGATCAGACCCCGGACCGCAAGGCCGCCTCGGACATCCGCGGCTACTTTGTGGACGCCATGACCCCCAAGCCCGGTGACAACCGCAGCCTCCAGACGATCCGCGCCCAGGAGGGCATCCCGGACGGTTGGGGCGTGCAGACCAACCTCGGCCGCAAGGTCGGAGTGGCCCTCTCCCAGAACGACAGCGTGCAGAGCCTCATGCTCGGCCACGATCCGGCGGGCAAGCTCCAGCAAGCCTCCGTCCATCTCTTCGCCAAGGAGCGGATGCGGGTTTCGACCGAGACCCTGCAGGCTTCCGGCCTTTCGGGCGACAAGGTGGCGCTCTTCCACGCGGCGGACAAGGAAGCCACCGCCCAGGGACTCAACCCCGGTGTCCGGGCCCAGGTGCTTCTGTCCCGTGAAGACCTGATGACCACCACGGCCCGTGGCCTGGAGAAGGTCCCCGTGGTCGGGAGGTTCGCCGACAAGCTGCCCCAGAAGTTCGTGGGCCCCGATGCCCTGGCCGTCACCCTGACCGACAAGTACAACGACGCCGTGACGAACTCCTTCGACAAACAGCAGCGGGCCCAGCTGAACGCCGATGCCTGGAAGGTGGCCGCGCTGAAGCTCGGCATCACCGATCCGAAGGCCATCGCGGCCTACAGCGAGAAGACCGCAGGCGCCGACAAGACCGACGCCCTCAAGATCGTGGCGGACTACAAGGCTCAGTTCGGAGCCGAGAGTGGCCCCTACGCCCAGCGGGGCAGGGACCTCGCCCACCGGGAGTTCATCGGCCGCGGTGTGGCCCGGCCCATGGCCGTGCAGATCCTCGGCGGCAAGGACACCCTAGGCTTCCAGCAGACCGTGGAATCCAACACGGGCGGTCACTTCAACTACCCCCCGAGCCAGTCGGGCATCGACCCCAAGCCGCAGAAGGCCCTCACTGGGAGCGATTTCCGCCGGGCCATGGATGTGGCAGACCACAAGTTCACCGCCCTCGCGGCCGAGTTGGCGACTGCCCGGGACAAGGGTGTCTCGCTCACCAAGAACCCGAACCTACTGGCGGAGACCGGCCTCAAGGCCCGCACCGTCGGAGCGATCCTGGACGCGCCGATCCGGCAGTCCGAGATGGGTGGCCGGGTCGTGGGAGGCAACGCCTACAAGGAGTTCCAGGAGCAGAAGCACCTGGCGGCCTGAGCTGGAATAGGCTCTACCTAGAATTCATCTACAAGGGCCTTGAGGATCCCTGGATTCAGTGCGCCTTTATGTAGTTTATTTCGAGTTAGGTAGCCGATGATTTTTCCGTTCTTCACGATCATGGGCGGAGTGCCTGTGAATTGATTGTTCGGGCTGTGCTGGGAGAACTCACTGCCGAAGGGGCAGAATTTGTTCCAGATAGAGGTCCCAGAGAACTCGCTGCCATTTGGGCCGAACTCATTGAAGATTGAGTCCCTCTGAAACCGATTGGAGAAGGTGCCAAGGAAGGTTTTCTCCCCGTCCTGTGCGATTAACTTCGCGCCCCGGAGTTGGCTCACGAGGTTGGAGAAGTCTTGAGCCGGAGCGGCAGGGCCATATAGCACCATCATTAGGACCGGCACAGTCATCCAGCGCATGTCGCCTCCACGACCAGGCTTCAGCCCCGGACCCCGGGGTTGTCTATCCCTCGCCGAAGTGTGACTTTTACTGCGCGTAAAAGCGAATAGTGATTTCCCGTGTATGTTGGATTAGGCGCGTAATCCGCGTAATAGGCCTTTCGTCCGATATGTTTAGCTCGCTCAAAACCCTTCTCTCGTCCCGCAATCTTGTGGTTGACTCTCGTTTTACCTATGCCGACGAACACGGTGATTTGGCTTTGCTTGCAGCGATGGCCGGGCCTCTCGTGCAGCAGGTGGAAGCGGAGCTGTGGGCTGGGCGGCGGTTTGAGTACGAGCGAGAGGTCACCGACAACAGCACGCCCGAGCGTAAATCCCTGCTCGAGCGCCTGGCCATTCTCAAGCGCGCAATCCGCGCCACTGGCGTGGTGGACGAGCTGCGTGAGCAGGGGCTCTCCATCGAGCGGGTCCACCCCATGGTGCGGATCGCCCGCTGGTTGGACCGGACGCCCCTCTTGATGTCCGCCAAGGGCTTGGGAAGCGCCTGGACGATGCCCCTCTGGTATCCCATCGCCCTGGGGCTACGTCCCATCAAGGGCCTCCATCACCTGCTCACCCGCTATGTCACCTGGGCCGGGAAGCCCGTCCTCACCCTCTTCGAGATGGTGGAGCGGTGCGTGCACGGCCAGGAAGGCACCTACGAGCTCGTCGAGTGGCAGGGCCGCGAAGGGGTCGGCAGCAACCTGAGCCTCTTCGGGAAGGCCTTCGTGTGGCTCAAGGGCCGCAGCGAGGACAAGATCCACACCCTGACCAGCAACTACGGCGTGCGCGCCCTCCGGTTTGCCGAACTGGACATGCCTTCCTTCACCTTCGGTGGGCCCTCCCGGGCGCAGGCGGAGTCCATGTTCAAGACCCCGCTCCGCTGCCTGGTCACCTTCCTCCGCCACCCGCTGGCCTACTCCAGCCTGAAGCCGTTCCCCGCCATCGACGGCATGAACATCCCCCAATTCGAGAGCCCCAACCACCCGGCCTACTTTCTGGTGGTGATGACCCTGACCGTGCTCTACGCGGTGGCCTTCACGGCCCTGCTGCCGATCATTTGGCCGGTGGTCCTGCCTTATGTTCTCGGCCGTAAGCTGGTCCGCGGGGCCATCCATGCCTTTGCACGGATGGAGCGCCCGGCCTACTGCTGAGGCGTTCCACAAAGTGCGGAGCGCCGGCTGAGGATCAGATCATACGGAGGGGTTTCTCCCCGACGGGGACGAACCTGGGGATCACTTGGTACTTGTCCGGGGCAGGGAGTTCAAGGATGTCCGACATGAACACATGCTCCGGGTCATCCACGGCGAGTTCTAGCTCACCGTTCTCCCAGTCCTGCCAAAGGCCTCCGGTCTCATCCATGATCGCGGCGATCTCCTGGAAGCGTTCCAGAAGGTAGAGGGAGAAGCTCCTGTCGATGGAGTTGAACCGGTGGGCCGCATTGATTGCCCTTACCAGGTCGGAGTAACCACCTCTGGTTGTGTTCCCCTTTGCCTCATCGAGGTAGAAGAGACAGCGGCCAATCTCGGCCACCAAATCAGCGGCAGATGCGAAATCTTCCAGCCTGGTCGTGTCTTCCAGGCCCGCCGGAAGCACGAGGCCGAGTGCCCCGCGAATGGCGCCCAGGCGCTCGTCGATCACCTGGTAGTAGGTCTTCCCCTCGGTGGGGGTCGGCCGCATTGGCCCCTGGCCCGTGAGCAGCCAGCTGGACTCGATGTTCAGGCAGTTGCAGATGGCGATGAGGTGCTTGCTCCCTAGATCCACCTGCGGATCCCGCTCCCACTCGGAGACGGTGACCCGATGGACCCCAAGGGCCTCAGCCAGCTGGGCCTGGGTCACGCCCCGGCCGTGTTCCTTACGAGCTTCACTCCTGGCAAGGGCGAGTCGTCCTCCAATGGTCCTGCTATCCACGAGCACCATTCAGCCTCCTTCAGCACGATCCAAAGAATGTAGCAGAAACACTACATTGTCAAGGGTGACACCGCCACGCCTCCGCCAACCTGGCGGGAGAAACCTGACATTCCCTTCGCCGACGGGCTTTCGAGAGCATGGAAAGTATTCTGGCAGAAGTTCAGAAATGAACTAGACTTTGTAAGGAGATCAAAAATGAACCGTTCCGCCCCCCTCAACATCTTCCCACTCGGCCGCACGCCGCTGGGGCAGGGGCCTGGACCGGATCTGGCGCATCTGTCCGGCCCCGGCATCCGGGCGTTTTTCCGCATCGCGCAGGAATGGGCCCTCTCCACGGACGAGCAACTGAACCTGCTGGGGCTCGGTAGCCGGTCCACCCTCTTCTCCTGGAAGCGGGCACAGGACGCCAAGCTGGACCGCGATCAGTTGGAGCGGGTCTCCCATGTCCTGGGTATCTACAAGTCCCTCCGGATCCTCTTCACCAGCGACGAGTCGGTGCGCGGTTGGGTCAAGAAACCCAATGCCGCCCCGTTGTTCGAGGACCGTCCCGCACTGGAGCTAATGAGCCAGGGCATCCTGGGTCTCTACCTAGTCAGAACCTACCTCGACGCGCAGCGTGGGGGGTGGGCGTGATCTCGACCTCTTTCGGCAAGGCCGGCAAGGCCCCGAACTGGAGTTGGCGGGTGATTGCCTCCCGGCACCCACCCATCAACCTCTACGAAAGCGTGGCCTCCGAGACGGAGTTCGACGCGCTCTACGAGTTGGAGTCCTTGTTCAGTCCGCACTACGCGGAGAACACCCTGCTCCCATCCCTGCCACGAAGTGAATGGGTTTTTGGGTTCGGCGCGGGCTGGATCATGGCTCCCTTCGTATACCGGACTCCGACCCGCTTTTCCAGTGGGGCCTTTGGGATCTACTACGCTGGCCTGGACGAGGCAACGGCCATCCGAGAAGTGGCCTACCACCGGGCGCGCTTTCTGGCTGCCACCGCCGAAGGCCCGATGGCGCTGGAGGAACTAATCCTCCGGGCGAAGATCAGCGGCGATCTGGTGGACATCAGGGGTGAGCAGACCACGCATCCGGAGTGGTACAGCCCTGATGAGGCCGACTACGGAGAGCCACAGGCTCTCGGGCTGACTCTCTGGCAGAAGGGGGCCGATGGCCTGGCCTTTGCCAGTGTCCGGAACCCTGGTGGCGAGTGCGTAGGGATCTTCCGCCCGAAGGCCATCTCCAACTGTCGTCATTGGCGGCCACTCACCTACTTATGGGATGGCAAGAAGATCGCCAGTTGGGCCTGACCTAAGAGGCCGACTGAACCCGCAGCCTCTTGAGGAGATCGGCCACCTTCTGGCGCGACGCCTCCTTCTCCTCCCGTTCGCGGGCTTGGAGTGCGTGCCAGCAAGGCTGGCAGAACACGGTGGACTTGTGGGTGCGGGGATTCTCAATGGCCCTGAAGGCCACTCGCATAACCTTTCCGCAGTTGGAGCAGGAACATCGCATGACCGTCATGGCGTCCTCCATAGATGAAGCATTTTCGGACCTGCGTAATACGGTTCCCCTCGGCGAGGGCTATGCGCGCTTTACGCTCTTCATCCTGGTGAGGAACTTGGAGGCACCAATGGGCTTGCGTACCTACATGGACAACCCCACCGGCTCCAGGGCCCGCTGCCAGAACTGCGATTGGACCGGCCTAGCCACCCTCTGCAAAGGCATTGAGCACTTCGACCAGAGGGTGGCCGCCGGGGAACCCTGTCCGGCGGGGGAGTGCCCCAAGTGCGGCGCTCTGTGCCGCCTTATCAAGGTCCGCCCCCGGCCGAAGGTGGCTGCAACGGTTTAGCGTCCCGATCAGCGGTAGCCGTGCGGGATGGGTAAGGCCTCGAGGAGCAAGCCATCCTGGCAAGGGCTGTTCTCGTAGAGCAGGCGGGCCAGGGCGATGTCGTTCAGGCCCTTCTGATCGCAGCGGGTCGCCTGCTCCACCATCTCCATGAACATCCCCACACCGTCATTGGGGTTCAGCCCGGCCCTGCCGACGGCGATTCCCTGGCGGTCGAACCAGGTGAGTTGGAGCCTGGCTTCAATTCGGCCAGGCTCACCCTCGAACGAGGGCTCCCATTCGGCCGAGATTTCCACCCTCGTCGCTTCGTCGTCGCAGAGCCCGGTCTTCTTGTGGAGCCGTTCCTTGATCGACAGGTTGAGGATCACCGAGGAAAGGGCTTGGTCCCCGGCATTGGCGTCGGCTTCGGCAAGTTCCTTGTAGGCGAGCGCCAGGATGTGGCGAGCCTGCCCGACCTTGCTCAGAAGGGCCCCGAAATGGGGAGTGATGTTCTGCATGGGTGATCTCCGTGGCGACCTCGCCATGGAAATTGGGTACCCAAAGGAATTTTTCCCCCTCGGAGGGATCAGGAGGCTACTTCCGACCCTTCGGGTACCGGAGCTTAATCCGCAGCTTCGGCTTTACCAGGGGGATGGAGGCGGCTTTCGGGGTGGCCTTGGCCGCCGAAGTTGCCTTGGCCTTCGGTTTGAGCTTCGACTTCGCCACCTTGGGTGACGCCGGCTTGGCGACAGCCTTGGCACTCGGCTTCGCCTTCTTCATGGGCTTCTTCTTGGCTGGAGCGGCTGGCGCCTTGGCAGCCGGTGCCACTGAAGTGGCCTCAGCCTTGGGCCGGAGGGCCGGTTTCTGCTCAAGTGCCTTGGTGATTTTCAGGGCCTCCGCATGGCGAGTCAGGCCCTCATGGACGAACCGCTGAATGGCGTCCTCCACGATCTCAGTGAAGAGCTCGAGGACCTCCTTGCCCCTCAAAGCGGCCTCATCGGTCAGGAAGTCATACCGCGTCTGGGAAACATAGTACTCACCGCGCAGGCAAATGAGCCCGTCCTGGTCGCTCGGCGGCGACGGGATCGGTGAGTGAGCTGGCCTTTCAGGCATCTTTCCCCCGGGGGTCTATCCAGAACCCCATTTTGCACGGGGAGGCGGATTTTTACGCGAGCGAGTTCCCGTCTTGTGGGCGATCCAAGAAATGAATGGCAACGGAGGAAGGCCTGCAACACCACCCTGTGAACCACAGAAACCGACTTTGGGCGTGCCATTCCGATGTGCTTATTACGCGAGACTTAGAATTCAGTCAGAAGGAGGAATTACCTGATGGCTGAAATGCTCAACCGCACGCCGGATGCCCCTGCACCAAGCAAGGGCCCCGCGACAAACCCTGCTGTGCAGGGCGGTCCCCCTGAACCGAGTGCCGCCAAGATGCTCGCCGCAAGCGCGAGCGCGACCCTCGACATGGCCCAACCGCCTGCCGCACGCACCCCTGAAGTGCCCGAGATGGCGGACGGAATCGACACCCCCACCCCCGAGCGCGAGACCCCCACCCCCGCGGCTACCCCCACAGGCCCTGCGCCCGAGAGCCGCAGCATCAACGAGCTGGCAAAGGATCCAGCCGTCCAGGAAGCCCTCAAGGCCGCCATCCAGCCCGGTGGCGCCATCAAGTACGACAGCCTCAAGGCAGCCGTGCAGACAGGCCTCGACACGGGTGAATTCACCTTCAAGAGCGCCGGCCAGGAGAAGGTGGTCAAGGGCATCATCGCTGACGCGATCACGCCCCGACAGGCCGAGCCCACTCCGGCTCCCGGGAAGGCCGACGGTCCCGCCGCTTCCGGCCCCGTGCCCGAGAACGCGAAGGCCCCGGCCGTCCTCAACGCCATCGAGAAGTTGGATCCCAAGATCCCGAATGGCCTCGATGTGCGCGTGAAGGCCGCCCTCACCACCGATGCGAGCGTGCTGCAGACCGAGAACGCTGCGACCAAGGGCCGCAACGCCCTGGCCGCCCCGCCCACCGTCGAAGACGGCGTGCGCTACGCCAATGCCATGGCTGTGAAGCCCGGCGCGGAGGTCACCCCCGAAAAGATCGTCGCCGACTTCAAGCAGGCGATGGCGGTCCCGACCAAGGGTGGCCTCTACGACCTGGCAACCGACCAGGGCGTGAAGCTCTACCCGAAGGCCTCCGTCAACCCCGACGGAAACGCCCGGGAGGGTGGTTCTGGCCGTGATGTGAACACGGCCGTCACCCCGGAATCCGTCTATGGCCGCGCCATCACCGCAGCCAAGGAGAAGGGTGTCGAACTGCCTGCGCCTGCGGATCCAGAGAAGGGCTATACCGTGGGCGAAGCCCGCGGCATGAAGGACCAGCTCGACCTCGATTCCGTCAGCCGTGCCCGGGAAACCCCGGCTCCCGCAGCCCCCAAGCCCGCCGCCTCTCTCGAGGACCGGAAGCTGGTGCTCGACACCATCGCCACCGGCAACAACGGCAAGCCGGGTCTGCCGCTCGAGAGCTTCAAGGAGCTTTCCAACCCTGCCAAGAATGAACTCCGAGGCCTCGTGAAGGGACTTGGGGCAGGTCCAGAAGGCGACATCGCCGGTCTCATGGTCACCGCGGCCCTTGCCAAGGAGATCAAGGAGAAGGTCCTGAAGAACGAGTCCGCGCAGTAGAACGCAATACCCCGGCCCCCTCACGGGGGCCGGAAGTTTCGGGAGATCCCCATGCCGAACTTTGGTGATGACGACAAGAAGGTTGGCCTCGGTCTCCCCCCAGAGGGTGCCGCAGCCGCGACCCCGGAAGCGGGTCCCGAGAAGGCTCCTGATCTGGATGCCTCCGTCAGCCTCAACCAGTCCGAGGGACCGAAGGCGAAAGCCGCGGATGAGGATTTCCTTTCCATGTTCAGCGACATGGACGAGCCTTCCGCAAAGGCCGTCGCCATGGAACCGGACTACGCGGATGAGGCCCCCGCCGCCTTCGCCAATGAAGGGCCCACCGAGACACCTGAGGTTTTCGAGGTCGAGGCCCGTGCGATTCGTGCTGACCGTGAAATCCGCATGGCCCTCCCCGTGGAGAACCCCACCCAGGCCTTGAGCCTGGCTGCGATGCCCCACTACGAACTGGGTGGCAACGCCGGAACCATCGTCGGGCACGCCGAAATGCGCCTCCTCCTTTCGGAGTCCGAGGCCTCGGTGCGTGGCGGCCTGCAGAACACCGTTAAGTGGGAGGAGGCTCCCAAAACGCTGGACTTCTCCAACTCTTCACCCGAAGTTCAGCGCGCCCACCAGCGCGCCGTGGAAGTGATTCGGGTGGAGACGGCCCTGAACGCGGCCACTCAGGCAGCCCTGAAGGCAGGTGTGGACAGCCCCATCGCCTACCGCTTCGCTGCTGTGGTCACCTCCGGCGCTTCCGTGGATTCCCTGGAGGTCCCCGAGGTCATTCGCTCCTTGGAGCGTGAGCACCCCCGGGAGATGACCAAGACCTTCGAGGAAGGCGTGGCCGATCTCCAAAGCCTTGCTCAGGACTTCCGGAACCGGCTGACAGTCACCGAGGAGGCCCCGAAGATCCGCACTGCGATCCTGGCACCCTCCGAGATGGCAGACCGAAACATTGCTGCCCTGCTGAAGGGTGGCTACATCGAGACCGTGAAGCCCACTCCTGAACAGCGCACCGCGATGATGCAGGTGAACGACTTCCTCAAGGACGCGGCCCCCCAGGGCTGGAATGTGACCGCCGGAGTTGACGCGGGGACGGCCTACCGCCTCACCGACAAGGGCATCACCGCTGGCCGCGAAATCCGCAGTTGGGATGGCGACACCCCGGAAGCTGGCCTGGTCCGGCTGCCTGGCGGCGAACCCATGCCCCTGGAGGTGGCCGAACACGCCTACGCGATCTCAGAAATGATGATGCAGGACCGGGCCAACGCGGGCCTGCTGAAGCCGGGCGAGTTGGGTGCCTTCCTGCGCGCCGAACTCAACAGCATCGAATATGCCTCCACCCAGGGGCGCCGCCCCGCGACCACCCTGGCCGGTGTCGAGGCGGTCCTGGATGGCGCCTTCGATAGCGTCATCCAGCAGAACGAGATGGGCGTTGCCATGGATAAGGCCCCGCTCTCCTTTGCCGACATGAAGAACCTCTCCGAGCGCGCACGGGCCCTCGCGGCCACGCTGCCTGACATTCAGGAGGTTTCGGACGACCCCGAGAACCCGGACGCTCGCTGGCTGGAGAAGGAGCGGGTCGAGGTCATGGCTGCCCGTTTGGACGGTGCCCGGATCGGCACCGAACTGGTGCACTACGACATCGAGAAGGCCCTTGAAGGCCTCGACATGACCAAGGCTGAATCCTGGCAGGGCCTCAAGAAGGACACCCCCGATCTCCAGGCCACCCTGGTGACCATGAAGCTCTGGCTCAATGAAGTGGCTATGGCCCCGAAGAAGGAACTGGCCGCCATGGCGGAGGGCGTCTTCGGCAGGCAGGGGAGCATGGCCCTCAATCCCAGCCTGGAACATTACGCGCAGCCGGCCTGACCATGTATTCCGACGCCCTCAGCTCTGACGAACTGGATCCCTGGTTCATTCCCGTCCTGGTGAAGAAGATCGGCTCCGTCATGGTCCTCGACGCCCTCGGGGACTGTGTGCTGCGCCTGACCTGCCCGATTCGCCGGGATTTCCTCGTCTCCGGGGTGGAGGAGGACGCCGTAAAGCTGAATCCGGACCTGGTGTTCAACCGTCTGCTGAATGAGGGCATCCCAGACGATGAAGCGGTGCAGATCGTCGGTGAGTGCTGGTAGTAGTCCTTCCCTCGGCGAGGGTAATTGCCTGATGCACGGGATCACGCTGAACCTTCCCTGGAGGTGCAGATGAACCCGGACTTCTACGCTGGCATTGGCAGCCGGGAGACCCCAGAGCCGGTCCTGCTCCGCATGATCGAATTGGGTGCCCGGCTGGCGGAAGCCGGTCTCGTCCTCCGCTCTGGGGGAGCAGCTGGAGCCGACAGCGCCTTCGAGGCCGGCTGTGACCGGGCGAAGGGCGTCAAGCAGGTGATTCTGCCTTGGGATGGCTTTCAGCCAGACCGGGAGAAGGACCTGAAGCGCCGGATCACCGAACCGGGGGTCCTTGTCATGCCAGCCTCCCACCGGGCCGCGGCCGAGGAGATCGCCAAGTTCCATCACCCCTGCTGGGGCCGCCTTGGCTTGGGTGGCCGCTCCCTCCACACCCGGAATGTAGGGCAGGTCCTCGGACCGACCCTCGACCAGCCGGTGTCCTTCGTCGTCTGCTGGACCCGGGGTGGCGCGGGCGGTACCGGACAGGCCATCCGGATCGCTCAGGGACGCTGCATCCCGATCTACGACCTGGGCGAGCGATTCGACGAGGCCAACCTTCACCGTTTCCTGGAGACCCTGGCGCCGGTCCCCCAGCTCTAGTTAGCCGACCGCCGATCCGGGCCGACCGTCAGCCGGATTCCTGGACCGATTGATGCTTAGAGGATTAACTTTGTCGGAGACCCGGCCGAATGGTTGGTGAAGGCTTCATTTCTCTGGAGGGAGAGCCAATGAAGAAGGCGATGGATTGGTACCAGAAGTTGCCCCCAGGGCAGAAGCTCGTCCTTGGTCTCGCCATGCTCTACATTGGCGTGGCCCTGATGATGACACCCGGCGCCTAGCTCACTTCCAGAGCAGTGGCAGGGAAACGCCGGTCTTCTGGTGGAGTAGTCCATTGGCCCGCGCGTTCAGCGACAGAAAGACCAAGGCCCCCAGGACCCAGCCGAAGATCCGGACCATCCGCCAAGTAGGCTTGGGGAGGAGCAGGGTGTTGACCAGGACCGTGCGGTTGGCCGGGGCAGGGTGCTGGACCCGTCGGCCCCAGACCAGGATTCCGACAGCGACGGCCGCGTAGCCCCCCAGGGCGGCGAAGAACACCGTCAGGGCGATGGGCAGGTAGTAGTGATGCTTGAGTAGTTCCATCATGGCGGCCCTCCTTCAGGGCCTGGTGAATGGCTGCCGCGGGATGCGGGTAGCCTCCGGCAGCCTGACATGGGTGCATTTCAAAGGAATCATCGGCGAGGGATGGGGGCCTGGCTGATTTCGCCACGCCAAGGAAAGGGTAAACGAAAAACCCTGTCGGACCGTCCAGCAGTAGCCTGCCCTCAAGCGTGGTTCGGTGGCGTGAGAACGAACAGGCTACCTGATACCGCGCAAGTTCATGTGCCAAGTGCTCGTTGACCGATATGGGTCATTTGAGGGCAGGCTCTCAAATTGCTTGACCCGTATTGAGGATGTAAAAATCGCGCATAAACCCGTACCCTTGGCAACATACCGTAGGAGTGGAGCACCGATGAGACCGCTACTGGGCCTGCTAATCGCCACCCTGTCCCTGACGGCCGCCCACGGCGCCGTGCCTACCTACCGGTCCATGGCTGTTGAATCCGACGGGGGCGCCTTCTTCGAGGTCTATTTCGACCGTGCGACTCAGGCCAAGGGGATATTGACCCTCTGGGCCTTTAGGGGAAGGGGGATCGCCAAGAAATGTGTCTTTGATACGAAAGGAATGCGCGTGCGTTTGGGTGATGACCCTTTCGAAGACATTGCGCCCGGGTCAGTCCTTGAGGAGGTCGCGCAACTGTGGCCGAAGTTGCAGGTTCTAAATGTCATCAAGCCCCCGATTTTCCGACGCGAGGGGGGCAGCGGTGGCAAGGGCTCCATCTACTATGAGGACTTTCAGTGGGATGGCCCCAAGTCGGCCATGTACCAGGAATCAAAGGACGCAGACAGGGCCATCTTGTGGACCTTGACCTGGGATGATTCAAGCGGCGAACTGAAGCACACCTTGATGCGGGCAGAGTGTCGGCTCAAATCGAAAAAATGGCGGTTCACCCATGGGGTCATGACGACCTATGACAAGCCGAACAACCGCGATTTGATTACCGTCGTCGCAGAATACAAGGAGGGATGGGCCCCCCTCCTCAAAGGCAGCAATGTCTGGAAAACTGTATATGGCGAGTAGTAGCTCGGGGTGGGGAAATCTTCGGGGCCCCCAGCCCTAGGAGAGAGATGGCTGGTTCAATGAATTGAATTCCAATTAGCGCATAGGCGTTGCCCGGAGAATTCCATGTCCCACATCCAATGGATGGTTCGAGTTTGGCCCCTCACAGCATCTCTGCTTTTTGCGGTTCCGGCCTTCAGTCAAACCAAGACGATTCTCTCTGGTGTTCCCAGCGTCAAGGTGAGTGAAAGCGGAACTGAGCGAACTGCCGTCAGCCTTTCCTCGGAGCAGGCAAAAAGTCTTGGTTGTGTCATCACCCTTTCGGGGCAGAAGTGCTATTGGTCATCCCGCGGCAACAAGGAACTCGTGGCGTTTTCCTCCGGTGCATTCACTACCTATGTAGCACTCGACGGCTCTGGCTTTGTCAGAGTAGTTGACCCTGCCTCTAAGGCTTCCGCCTCTCTTATGTCTCCCACAGAAGCGAAGTTTGAATATGTCGAACACTTGTTGGTTGGGTTAAGAAGCGTGACCTACTACGGGACAGCCCGCTAGCCAGCCTATGACTACCCGAGGACGCCCCTGCATTGCCTCCCGCACAAACCCCACTTCTCGTTGTCTCGGTTCCGTTTGGGGCCTCGGTTGCTCAGATGAGATGCTGCAGTCACATTAGTCCTTAAAAACTTCGGAGCCACTGTGGACACTAGGTCGGCAAGAGCACAGTCTGGATTGACCATTCGCGTAATTGCGGCCATCAGTATCTTCGTGATTGGAATAGGTGTTTATGTCTGGTCGAACGATGCTTTCCCTACAACCGCTTCTTTTATTATCCCCGTGGGCAGTGCGGGAATCGACACAGAACCTGTGATGCTAGCCAACCCATCACCAGGGGCTGAGCTACCAATTGATTCCACCCAATTTGCTTTTGAGAATCTAAAATGGAATTTCAAAATTTCTGGGAATAAGTTCAAAGGTATTTATAACAATTTTGAATCAGGTCCCCAGAAAGAATGGGAAATCAAAAAGGGAACCGGCCCTAATGTGAAATATGGACCCATTGAATATACTCAAAGCAATATGATCCATGTCAACAGCGATGGTTTGGTTGATTCTATTGTTTTTAACATGAACCGGCCATTTGAATGGAAGCACATGGATCTTCGAGGAAATTTTGATTATTTGGCGTTAGGGGTGGTCTTCCAAGATGTCACATCCGATAAAGAGCTGTTTAGAAAATTCGAAGCCTCTACAAAGTTAATCAATGATTATCGTCGGAGCGTGCTCAAACAGGGAATTGACCACGATGAGGGAGCTGGTGCAGTGAGTTTTATTCACCGTGGGATCAATGTCGGAGTTTTTTATAATGAAAGTCCTAATGCTCGTGCTGTCTTCGTCCTAACCCCAGCTAGGTAGGAGCTTTATAGATGCCAAGGATCACCAGGAGGCAGCCATTGGTCCGTGGTGTATTTTGGAATCATCGGGGGTTAGGTCACCCAACATTTGGTTAGCTGCATTTCTCAGGAGATCCAAATGACCTTCGATTCGAGTCCGAAGGGCAAAAAATCCTTCAAAGAACGAAGTGGTTTCGTCTTTGAAGAGGAATTCAGAAATTTGAAATCCATTACTGAAGCGAAAAATTGGCTTTTGCATAAGTACAAATTGTGTTGGTTCTGGCTTCTGTGGTGCGGCCTGGTCCAACTAATTGGGTTCATTTTTCGAATGACTGCATTGGCCAACTTCGATTCAGGCGGCCAGTACGGGCGATACGGCGAAAGCCAGTTTAGTGTTTTTGAAAAAACATTAGGCACATTGGGGGCTGTAATGACCCTCTCACTGCCTATTTTTATAATTATAATTGCAATTATCGCCTTTAAATCAAGCATTGTGTATTGGAAAATGAGGGACACGCTGCCGTAAATTCATTCAATATTCTTGTTCAGTCCGAACCCAAGTACCCGGACCTCCCAGGGGAAGGCCCGTGAACCCACTTGGTCCACGCCTCTCTGGGCGCGAAACCCCCAGGAACACGGAACCCAGTAAGTTCGGCAGCCCTGCCACTGGCCCCAGGCCCTCAGGCTAGGGCAGGGACCTGGATCGCTGGGCGGGCTCGACCGTCCAGCCAAGGCCGAAGTGTAGATTCCGGGCAGTCCTGTTGACCTCGCGTAATCCGCGTAATGTCGAACCGTATTCTCGGGTCAGTCCAAAGGAGCGACTGTGACTGACACCGGCACTGCGGCATTGAAGATCGTCCCCGAGGAGTGGAACTCCCTTGAGGAGGTTCTGCTGTCCTCGCACCACGAGGGGCACCGACTCCTCCTACACCTGATCGACAAGGTGAACTCCAACGAGCTGAACTGGAGCGAGCTGGGTGTTTCCTCCCGGTCTGTCGAGGAGGAGGTTGCCTTCCTCTGCAAGTTGGAGAGCATCGCCCTCTTCGGGCTTCTGGCCGAGCGATTCGGCCTGAACTTCGGTCTCCAGAAGCAGACCGTGGCCTTCAAGACGAACCGGGATCTGTTCGAGCTCGCTGTGGACCTGGGCATTCATGTCCAGCGCGCCGACCTCCCCTGGGCGATGGATGTGGTCGGCCTCGACAAGATCGGCCACGACACCTTTGACCTGCCCCCCGAGCAGCTGCCGCTGGACATCCTCTTCACCGTGGCCTCGCGCTGCAAGGACTGGTTTGAGGAGACCGTGGGTGCCGCCATCACCTACCACGGCCGCCACCGGGCCCTGGAAGGCGAGGAGGTCACCACCTTCATCCGGGAGACCCTGGCGATGGCCTACGGGACCTACCTGGAAGAGGTCGAAAACGGGGCCGAGCGTGATCTGGCCTACGATGTCGTCCGCCGCTCCCTCGGGGCCGCCGCGTGAACCGCCTCGTCCTCGCACTCGTCGGCGCGACCTGTCTCTTCGGGCAGGTTCGCGTCGCGGTGCAGGACGGCAAGGTGATCTACACCCGGCCAGAGACGGACCCCGCCTTCAATGCCAATGGGATCGGCTGGCCGCCCAAGGGCATGGACGCGACCCTCTGGTACGCCTATGACCACCTGATCCGGACCCAGGCCGAACTCCGGGGTGTGGATCCGGTGCTGGTGAAGGCCGTCATCTACTGCGAGAGCCGGTTTCACTGGCGTGCCACGAGCAAGGCGAAGGCAAAGGGCCTGATGCAGGTGATGGACGGGACCGCGAGTCGTATGGGCGGGACCACGAATGTCCGCCAGCTCGGCAACTGGGACCCCATCGAGAACATCACCCTTGGAGTGGAATACCTATCCCGTCTCCAGGGGCGGTACCGGGGAAATCTCATCAAGATCGCAGCCGCCTACAACGCAGGCGAGGGGGCAGTGGATCGTCACGGCGGCGTCCCGCCCTTTAAGGAAACCCAGGGGTATGTCCCCGCTGTCTTGCAGATGTGGTCTCGCATCAATTCAGGGAGGTAGTGTGCTTGTTCCATTCGTTTTTGTTCTCGCAGCCAGGGCCCAGACGCCCGAAAGCCAGCCGCAGGAGGCGACGAAGCCTCAGCCAGTGGCGCAGGTGCAAGCCCCGCGCCCGAAGGTTCAGCCGCGCATAGATGAAAAGAAGCCGTACATGCGCGTGTGGTACTGGCCCCCGAGCCCCGTGGGCGCCCAGAACGCGGCCTACTACAACTCCTTCCAGACCCCCAACGACGGCAGCCCAAGGGTGGTCGCCCTGAAGGGCACTGTGATCGACGATGTGAACTTCCCCACGAACCGCAGCAAGGTCGTGGACGAGGTTCACCAGCTCGAGCGCCTGGTGCTCTGGATGAACCAGAACCCCAATGTGACGGTGGATCTCGATGGCTATGCCGATGCCCGTGGTGGCAAGGGCCACAACCAGAAGCTCTCCCTGGACCGCGCCAACGCCGTCCGGCAGTACCTCGTGAGCCATGGTGTGGCCTCAAGCCGGGTCACTACCGCTGGATACGGCACCGCCAACCCCGTGAAGGGCGATTCGGGGGACGAGAGCTACTGGCTATCGCGCCGGGTGACCATCAAGTTCAAGAACGCCCCCTGGGACGAGGCCCCCGGGCAGCAGAAGGTTCCCTCCAGCGCCCCCGCCAAGCCTAAGGCTCCAATGGGCACGGTGGCGCAGAGCAAGCCCCTGCCGGCCGAGATTTCCACCGGACGCATGACTCCGCCCCCTCCAGCCCCCGCGAAAAACTAAGAGGTCGTCATGTTCACCAGGTCCAAGGCCAAGCTCGAAGCTCGAGTCGCGCGTGAGAAGGAAAAGTGGCGCAATCCCGTGACCAAGAGCGGTTCCCGGGTGGGATCGGCCGAGCTGGTCCTGTATGTCACGGTGTTCATCCTTGTCATGGCCCTGCTGGCGGTGGCTCCAAAGTCTGCCGCCGCGCACCTGCTGGTGTTCGGCGTGGGCGTGGTGGCCCTGAGCAGCCACGGCCAGCGCATGATCATCCCCGTCATCTACAACCTCATGGCGGCCAAGTTCGGCTGGCCTGACTTCGAGGCGGCCATCCGCGAGGAAGCGGCGGCCAGGCAGAAGGAGAAGGACATCAAGACCGGCAGTTCGACCATGGCTCCCGCCGAGGCCCAGATCACCCTTTCCGTACATGCCGCGGTGGTGGAAGCTGCCGTCGAGTCGCCCAAAAAAGCCGCAAGCCTGGACGACCACGCGAAGTCCGTCCTCGGCACCTTCCTCTCCCTGGAGAAGGATATACGCCGGTCTCGCGTGACCCAGGTGCTTGGCTACTTCCAGAGCAAGGGCATCGCCTTTGACGGCCTGGAGGAAGCTGAGACCGAGGAGGAAAAGGCCCTGCTCGGCGAGATGGCCCTCAAGAAGCTGGCGAAGCAGAACGGTCTGCTTCTCGGGGGTGCGGCATGACCACCATGCACGAGGAACGCCTTCGCAACCGCCGGGACCGCCTCGAACAAATGGGGCTCACCCATCCGGAGGACATCTACTTAGTCCGCAAGGCCGACACCAATGGCGTGGGCTTTCTGCGGAAGGCCGACTACCGAGGCGGGCGCCTGCAGGTGGATGTTGAGGCCGGTGGCGTGACCCTGTACCTCGACACGACCAACCCCCAGGCCATCACCGCGCTGTTCAACCTCTCAGACCTGCAGATCGGCACCCGGGTCACCCTGAGCGCCAACATCCGCTGCATCGACACCCGGGGCGTTCGCCTCGGACGGCTCTCCCTGATGCCCTGTGATGTCCCCATCGACAAGGCGATCTTCCGCCCCGCCGTCCGGTCCCACGGCCTGATCCGGTTGGGCGAAGGCGACATGGTTGACCCTGATCCCTCCGCGAGCGGCTTTTACATCGTGCCCAACGCGGGCGTGGCTTTCGTCCCCGTCCGGGAGTGGTAATGACCAAGCAGTCTGAGGTGAACTGGGCTCCCATCTTCCGCTGGGTGCTCTTCCTGGGTGGCCTGGGCTCCAGCTGGTGGACGATGGCCTCCGGTGAGATGCCCTACTCGATGTGGCTGGGGATCGCCGCGATCATCCTGGCCGGCGGCCTGGGACTCAACCTCGCTATCACGGGCATCGGCTTGGCTCTGTTCTTCCTGCGCTACGCCATGTTCCTCACCCCACTCGTCATGCACTTCGGCCAGCCGTGGTGGGTCTATGTCCCCCTCACGCTTGGTTTCGCTATCTGGGAGTCGGCCCCCCTTTGGGTGGCCGGAGTCGTGGGCGTCTGGACCCTCCGCCGACGCTCCATTCCAGGTTGGGCGGTCTTCGCCCTGGTCGTGGGCATCCACCTGTCCCTCGCAGTGTGGATGCCTCGACCCTACTACTTCAGCTGGGGTGCGCCCCTCGTGGCGAGGTTCCCCGCGGGCGTATGGATGTTCGGCGTGGATCTGTTTGCAGCCCTAACCCTCGGCTGGGTGTGCCTGATTGTCCGGGCAGCCACCATCGGCAACCGGAGCCTCTACGCCAGCATCAGCATCGCCGCAGCGCCTCTCGCCGCCCTCCTGCTCTGCATGGCCTTCTACGAGAACTGGGTGGGCACTGCCCAGACAGCCGAGAAGGAAACGCACAATGTCATCACCATCCAGGGCGCTCTGCCCCCGTTCTCTGGCGGCTTCGCGGTGACCTCAGACCGCCTCCTGACTCCGGTAGTGCTTTACAGCGCCCTTCAGCCGGATCTGCTCCTGTTCCCGGAGTGCATCACTCAGGCAGCTGGTGGATTGGATGAGAACGAGCCCCTGGCCGTCTCCAAGCGCCACTTTGGCTCCATCACCACGGCCATCGCCGCGCCTTACAGCCAGGTGGCGTTCGGGATGCGTGACTGGAACACGAACCGGATCTACTTCACTGACATTGCTGACGGGAAGCCGGATGTGTTCTGGAAGGATGTGGAATACCGCACGCCCTTCGTGGACCAGTGGCCCAAGCGCCTGACCCCGCTGGTGAGCAACTTCGGCTTCCGCAACTCGGAGCAGATTGTCCCCGCCGAGAAGACTCGTGGCATGGGCCTGTATGTCCGAGATGCCAAGGCCACGAATGGCCTGCGTCTGGTCGGTCGATCCCTGATCCTGATGTCTGGTGAGATCCGGCGCCCCCTGATCGTGCAGAAGGCGCGGGCCGATAAGAAGGCTCTCGTCGCTATGAACCCCAACATTGGCGGGTGGATGGGCGCCCAGGAACTCCGGGGCAGCGTCCTCCAGGCCAACGCTCGGGCCCTCGAGCTGGGCATGATCCTTTACCGAGCAGGACAGCTGGGCGCCACAGGGATCTTCGTGCCCTGGCAGGAGTCCGCCGCCGAGGATGCGGTGGCCTACTTCGGTCCCGGCATGGCTCGCTACCGTGCGCGGCTCCCGAAAGGGGATCGCTACGCCACCGGGTTTACCACCGTCTTCTGGATCTCGCTCTACCTGGGGCCCTGGATCGTCGGTCTCACCTTGGTCTGGTTGCTGACCCCTGCGGGCCTGAAGGAGCGGCTGTTGTCCCTGCCCTCCTCCGGGACCAGGACCCCTGAGCTCCAGGTCGAGGGCGGTCATGCCTGAGGTCGTGGAGTCACTTGGAAGCGCCACTGAATCTGAACTGCTTGGCCGCATTGCCCTGATGACCGGCGCCGGCTTCGGCCTTAAGGACATCAGCCAGCGACTCCTGATGGACATGGGCTACGAACTCGATGAGATGTTCGTCCGCGTCCTCCAGGTGGAACTGGGCTTGGCACGGAACACCCCGCGGGTGGACCTGCAGAGGCGGTTCATCGGCGAGGGCCTTTCTCCCTACGACGCCAGCTGCCTGGCGAACCTGGTGTGGGAATACCCGGCCAAGGCCGGGATCGAGATGGCCGTCCGTGGGATGGCCGTCCGGGGTTCCCTCCTGCTTGGCCTGCCCCGTGGGATCTCCCAGCCCGTCCGGGCCGCCGCCGATCTCCACGCGATCCTCGTGGGAGGGAAGGGGGCCGCTCTGTCAACCATTCAGCGACTCTTGACCCGCGCCAAGCTCAACGAGCGTGAGGTGCAGGCCCTCCTGCCGGCTGCCGCGAACCAGAGCCGTGGCGTGGGCCTCCGCCTAACTCTCCCGCGAGGGAAGGGTCTAGCCGAGTTGCGCCGGGGGTAGCTTCCGGGTTGGCATTTTCCAGGGCTTCGGTGAACACTGGAGTCTTGAGGGGGCTTTATGCCGAACATCGCAGGTGTTTTTAAGGACGAGATCACCCGTCTGGCCCGGAAGGAACTGAGGGTCGAGACCGACAAGCTTAAAAAGGCCTCCACGCAATACCGCTCCGAGATCGCCGCCCTGAAACGAAGGGTCGCTGTTTTGGAAAAGCAGGCCGGGAAGCCCACAAGGAAGTCTGGTGCCGACATCGAGACTTCAGGGGAGGAAACCTCCCACCGGTTCAGCGCCAAGGGCTTGGTGAAGCTGCGGAAGCGCCTCGGCCTGTCCGCACAGGCCCTCGGGATGGTCCTGGGGGTGAGCGCCCAGACCATCTACAACTGGGAGGCCGAGAAGACCAAGCCGCGCAAGTCCCAACTCGCGGGCATCGCGGCGATGCGGGCGATGGGAAAGCGGGAGGTCAAGAAGATCCTGGAGGCCAAGGCCACGCCCGAAGCCTGAGGGAGCTCAGTCCCCGAAGGGTTAAATTGCCCGGCTGAACGAAGGAAGCTGAGCGGCCGGGCCTGCACTGCATTGAAAGACCCCGCGCTCCCCGCCTACCTGGAGCGTGACTACCGGCGCCAGAAGTCCGAGGCACTGATGACCCTGGCAACCCACGCCGCAGGACCGACTGACCTCATCGAGACTCTCACCGTCAGACTCTGACCGCATGAGTCCCAGCATCCTTCTCAACTTCGTTCAGCATTCGGTCGTGGGTCGGGCCGCTTGCGAACCCTCTGCTCCAGTTAGCACAATCGAAACCCAAATCCCATTTTAGGAGAACGGTATGAGTTGGATTATCCGAAGGGGTGAGCAAGAGTTCTCATGCGCTGATCTTGAAGAATTACAAATATTTGCTAACGAAGGTCGAATTTGGCCACATGATCTATTACTTGATCCACGATCGCAAAAATGGATGCACCCAGAAGATATTATCGAAATTAGCGAATCTACCAAGAGCATTAAAATGAAAGCTTTTTTCAAAAAATCATCATTATTTAAATCATACAGAACTGAAGGATTTATAACATTTTCAAAATTAAATTTGAATTTCTCAGCAGAAAAATTAAAATTCAATGTATTCATTCAGATAATGATTATCATCATATTTGTATTTATTGGGATGATTTTATTTGAAATTTTTAAAGATTCAGGTATTTCACTGAATATGTATCTTGTTGGATCTATAACAATTGGTTGGGGCATAACGAGAAAGACTACTAAAATTGAATGTGATGTAAAATTAAGTGAAATAATTCAAATTGAAATGAACGAAATTGCAAATGAATTTTTGATTTGCACACCTTCAGTGAGAATGCCTTTTAGTGTTTTACCCGATGACTTTAAGAAACTGTCTTCAATGTTGTTCGGAATTGTAGAAAAAAATAATCCCATCAATCCAAACCCTCTACTCAACTCGCCCTCCGCCCGCATTGTCTGATTTCTCATGTTCCCATTCCTCTTTCTCGGTTGGGTTCAAATCTCGTCTGCGGGGCGGCCGGTCAGCTCATCCGTTAGGCACCCATTACTCACCCCAATCTGGAGGCCCTTCACATGTTGAGCAAAATGAAGGCATCCGTCGCACTCCTTCAAGCTTTTGTGGTCTCAGACTGGCATAGGCATGCCACTTTCGTTTTGGTTGCTCTCTTGTTGACAGCAGTCACCCCGATTTCCGCATTTGCGAAGGCAGAAGAGGGTTGGAAGATTTTTACAGATTCTGACGAAAAAATTCAGTTTCTATCCATAAAAACTCCTAAGAAACAAAAAGTTGACGGACCAGTTCTTACGAAAACCATTTGGCATATTGGGTTCCTGGAAGATGGCACCAACGGATATGTAGAGGTAACACGCCTTAATCAAGGAAGTTTTATAGATTTTGATGTTTTAAAGCAATCAAAAAATTTGCGTAAGGGGCTGGAGGGTAGTGGGAAATTGAAAGTAACTGCTGAAAATCCCATTAATATCGCTGGACGCCGTGCGATCGAGTTCAAAACATTAACTGTAAGCTCTAATGGAATGACTTGGCACGGAAAAGTTCGTATGGTTGTTATCGACAATGCCATATATACCATTTCAATTGTTGTTCCTAAACCTTCGCTTCTCCTAGAGAATCAAATTGTTGAATTTTTGTCATCACTGAAAAAAATAGACTAACCGGTCCCGCCTGCACCTAGGTGCTTGCGATCTTGTCTGACTTCCTAAGGTTGCAAGGCGCACAAAGAATCTGGATGTTGGCTTCGATGTTCCCACCACCCTTGGCGACCGAGATGATGTGATCGAAGTGGAGTCCTACCAAACTGGGCTGCACAGCCACGATGACCGGAGCAGGGGTGAACCCGTGCAAGTGGGGTGCATCGCCGGTAGGCTAGTCTCAATCACATCTGGAGCACTCGATGTCTGTCCTGCTTAGGAGACTATTCAGCGGGCGTGGGCTTTACTACTCAGCCGGACTTTGTATCGTGCTGGCAGTCACTTGTTTCGCAGGAGTCATGTACCTCAGAGATTATGTGGCTGCGAATTATTGGCCAAGAACCAATGCCCATGTGGCTTCCGAGGGGAAACGGGTTCGGTACAAAAACGGAGATTTCAGATATAGGTTTGAGGCCAGTTACACGGTTGACGGACGGACTTACACCCATACCTTCTTCTTCAGACATCAGCCGGGCGAGTTCGAAGCAATTGCCTACAACCCGCGAGATCCCTCCGAGAGCGAAGATGTAGGCAGGTTCGATTCGAGTCCGGGGTGGTGGCTACTGCTAGGAGGCTGTTCGCTCGCCTGCACGATCGGTATTGCCTGGAGCCTGACTGGAGTTCTACGGGGCAAGGACTGATAGTGACAACACTAAACCGCCAGGACTCCCATCTTGACTACCAGCACTCATCGAACAGCCCCGCCTGGATCGCCACTATGACCGGAGGTGGCTCCACCCATCCCGGCAGCGTGAGCACCAGGTCTGCGCCCTCCCAGTTGAAGGTCCACCCACGATGGGCCAGCAGGGGCTCCAGGAGGGTCATTGGGGTGTGTTCCAAGTCCCATCCGCATGTGTGCCTGGTGACGAGCAGCACCCTCGCAGCGGCAATCCACGACCCCGCTGGTGACCCCACCGTGCCGTGGGCTGCAAGCTGAATTGCGGCCTCGTCCAGCAGGAGGGTCAGCCCATCCCGGCGTGGCACCTTGGGCACCTTGTGCTGTCTTCGACTGAACATGCCACCTCCAGGCGCTGCTGCTGCGTCCTTGGAAGGGGTGGTCAGTCTAGCTGGACCTTCGCCTGGGTGGGGATCAACCGCCTCACCCACTGCATCCGAGGTGGATCAGTGGGCCACCATCCCGGCGGTTCCACCACGGCCACTCCGCAGTCATCGCACACCAGGCGCGGGGAGGGAGTTCCATCCTCGGCGCTGGTGTTGTCGTGGCGGCAAGCCATTGATCTCTTCCGAGCAGTCATTTGCGCCAGTCTACCGACAACGAAAGGCCACCAGGACGATCAAGGTCGGACCCGATTCCGTGTGTGGGTACAGGTATGGGAAGGATTCATGGCCATAAGTTAACCTAATGAAACATCAATTACTTGGGTGGCAATGTAAGCGGTTGGTTTGGCCGCTTGTGAGTAATGGAAGAGGTGGTGCTGGATCAGCCCTTTCCATGGATTGCCTAAGAATCATGAAGGTGAGGATTAGATCGGTGAGCGGTCGCCAAAGTAGCGGCGTCGAAAATCGTAAAATCGCTTCATGGCATCGGAGGAGCGTCTAGTGGCGAGGATATACGCCTCTCGTAACTTCTCATCATCGGGAGCACCCTCGCTGGCTTTTTGTGCTTCATCGGTGGCCGCCACAAGTGCCCAACGCTCGTTATTTAGGCGCTGCAAAGTATTCAACCTGTTGGTGGCGAAAATTCGGACTGCTAGATTGAATGCCAACCACAAGATGAGGGCTGCGAGGATGACGACGAAAATATAGTTCATATTGAAACTCCAGGGTTCCGGCCTATCGACCAGCCGCACTTCTGACCGGAGATTCTAAATTCGTATGCATACCACCGCAATTTAAGAATTGGATATCCGCCATTCTACAAATCGATGGATGTCTTCTTGGATAATGCTTTCCAAAAGGTTAACTGCCGAGAGTTGCGATTCTGATAGCTGGGCAGGTGGGACAAATCTTAGCCATGGACCATCATTGTTCTGCCACATAACATCCGCAGTTGAGGGGAGGCCGGCTTCATTGAGTATGTCTTTTGCCTTCTCGTAGAGATCTGAGTAGGTGAACTTATGTGAGATTTCCATGGGAACCTCCTGGATTTGGGATTGCGGCCTAACGAACGAAGCTCACGGGCCCCGCCTGCACCGAGACGATGAACTAGGCCGATGTAGCAAGAAGTTGAGAGAGAGCGAATGCAATGCGGGCGGGTCCGAGTTAAGTGCAGGCGTTGGCCGTGGCTCGATTTAGACGGACGCTATTACTTGGAAATCAGTACCGTTCGTATTTCCTGAACCCGGGGTGTTATCACCTTTGCCATAGCATCGGTGTAAGCAGTGATTGCGATCTCGTGCTTGCTTGGGAAATTGGTCGGGATTCCGGAGACCCCATTGGCAAAAGCAACTGTTTTGGGATACCCCTCAATGGCCGAGGATTTATTCCCAATCTCATTAAGCAGTGCATCCTCGTTAAGGTTCTTCTTCAATTCTTGAACCTTTGCAATGTCCGCTTTGAATTGAGCAGTTGTCTGATCCATCAGATTCTCAAAGCCGGGCATCGTTTTGACTGCCTCTGAGGCTTTGTAGGATTCGTTGAATTGAATACAATCATTCAGCATCTGTGCGTAAATCGAAGCCACTTTATCAGCGCGGGTTTGCTTGGGGTTGCACCCAAGCGTGATTGCAAGAATGGCGGCGAAAACAGAAACAGAGAAGTTGCGTGGTGTCATATTGACCTCTTGGGATTGGGAATTGGGATTTGCTGGTTAAGCAGAAAGGTAAAGGACGGGTGGAAGGTGATTTTGCAGGGGACGCCTCGAATTTTGATGCAGGTCTAAATATTAGGCAAACCCCGCGCCGGTAGGCGGTCTAAATTACCGCTGGTCCGCACCTCTCCCTTCACGGCCATGTTGAAGGTCCGAGATTTAGGCCTCAAAGTCCGCCTGATGCTCTGCCTTGCGGGACTTCATGGCGAGACCCCAGGTGATCAGGCCGCTCCCGGTCGTGGCAAGCAGGCCTAGGCCCAGAAAGAGGTAGGGGTGGGCCCGAACCACAGCCCAAGCGGCCCCAAGGGAAACCAACATGAGGGAACCGACCTCGGAATCCATGAGGAGTCTCCAGGGCGTCAAGGGTGGGGGATCGCGTACTTCATGGTCCGGGGCGAATTCTCCCCGCCAACCTTGATGATGGCGCCGCGTTTGAGCAGCTTCTCGGTGACATTGCGCCGGAAGGAGTCGCTGACCAGCTTCAGGCCACTGGCCCTGGTGCTGCCCTCGGGGATGTTCAAGGCCGCCCGGAGCTCGCCTGCCCCCAGGGTCTTGACTGCAAGGATGCGGAGGGCCGCTTGCTGGTAGGCAACGGAGTTCTCTGCGATGGCGCGGGCGATGGCTTCTGGGTCAGCGTTCCCCAGGTTCAACAGCTTGGGCGGCAGCACCTCAAGGCTTCCGAAGCCACCCTCTGCTCCAGCTGGGTTGCTTGAGGCGTTGAGCTTCGTGAAGATGCTGCTCTTCACAGCGGGCTGACGCTTCGGCCGCTGGGCCTTGGCCTGCGCGGGAGCGGAAGTCTCAACGCCATCACCTCCTCCCTGGTCATTCTCCTCGTCACCCTGGGCCCCCTTGGCGAGGGTGGGCAGGGCGGGTGCCTTGGCAGCCGGAGCAGGTTTGTAGGCGGCCAGGACAACCTCACGGGTGACCTCCGGACAGGTCTCCATGACGGCATCGACCAACTCGTCGCCCTCGAGTCCCGCCGAAAGGGCATTCTCGACAGCTGTGACGACCTCTTCAGGGACGGCGACGGTGTTCAGGTGCTTGTTCAGGGCCTTCTGGATAATGGGGAGTGGGATGCCGGTGCTGCGGGAAGCGGCTTCCGCCACGCCTGCCTTGTCCATCCCGCCGGCCAGCAGCCCATCGAAGATCCCAACCATATCGAGGCGACCCGAGGAGATGGCCTTGGCCGCGATCTTGGGGGAGATTTCCTCATTCACGAGCGGGTTCGCCACCCGGACCCCGCGGGGGGTGCGGTGACGGGCCTTCGTCTCCGCCAGGTAGGGCGCGGCAGCCATGGCCTCCAGGGATGTTTCGAGCCCGAGGTGGGGATGGCGCCAGATCAAGGTCTTGCCATTCTGGGAATAGACCTCCAGGAGGATCGCGTCCACGACGGCTTGGCCGTCCACCAGGCGGGTGCGGCCGAGGCCGATCACCTTGACGGGCTGGAAGAGGACTGAGGCCAGGAGGGTCTTTGCGAGGCCAGCTTCCTCTGGCGGGGTGGTCGGGCCCTCGCCCAGGGGCACACAGAGAGGGAAGCCCAGGGCGTCCATGCCCTTCTCCAGGTAGTTCTGGACCTGGGCACCGAAGGGGTTCCGAGGCTTGTGGAGCAGTTGGAGGAACCGCAGGCAGGGTCGCGCCGGCTTGGCGGTCTCACGCTGGTACACATGCCATACGGGCAGCCCCAGGGGCTTGTTCACGCTGTCGGACTGGTCCTCAGGGATGCCATTGCCGGGGTGGATCTCCCCGTCGGCCACATAGAGAACGACCCCATTCAGGATGGCGTCGCGCACGGGGCCGTTGATTCGGTCGTCCCATAGGTTGGGCATGGCTGCTCCTCTCGGACCCCCGCGCTAACGGGGGCAGCGGGTCTATTGTCGCGTAATCCGCGTAATCGGATCGCCCATGAGCGTAATCCGCGTAATCCCCAACGGTCCCCCCAGGGGGTCCGCGTAATCCTCGGCGAGGAAACCGCTTTTGAGCAGGACCCAGACTTTTGGACATGAACCGTGCAGCTGGACGATCCAGTTGCTTCACATAGGAGGCTCACCATGGCCTACCGCAATTCCTGCAGTTTCATTGGCAACATCGGTGGCGATGTCGAAGTGAAGACATTCGCCGACGGCGGCAAGATCGGCAACAGTTCCATGGCTGTCACCAAGCGTTGGAAGACCCAGGAAGGCGAGAAGAAGGACAAGACGACCTGGATCAACCTCACCTTCCCCACCCACCTGGTGGAGAACGCGGCCTCCTTCGTGAAGAAGGGCCGTCAGGTCTTCGTGGAAGGTGAACTTGAAACCCGCGAGTACGAGAAGGAAGGCCAGAAGCACCAGGCCTTCTCGGTCCGCGTGGACAACTACCAGCTGCTCGGCAGCAAGCCCGAGGAAACCGAGGGCTAATCCGCACCAGTGGCGAGAGGGGGCTTCGCGCCCCCTCTCACTGTTTTCAGAAGGGCACTCACATGGCACTCGCAATCAGCCGCCGGGCGCTGGACCTCCTTCGGGATGCGACCCGCTCCGAGCTTCAGGTCGTGAAGGTCGTGGAGAAGCATCACTGCAAGACGGAGAAGGTCGTCCGTCTTGACCACAAAGGTTTCGAGCACCAGGTGAAAACGCTGGAGGCGCTGTTGCGCTCCGGGTTCCTCACCTACGAGGACGGCATCTACAAGATCACCCCCAAGGGACTAGAGGAAGTGGAAGGTGCAGCATGAGGGTGGTTGACGCCTTCGCAGGCCTCGGCGGCTTCACGGAGGGTGCCAGGCAGGCTGGTTGCACGCCCGTCTGGTCGGGGAACCACTGGCCGTTGGCGTGTGAGCAGCACAAGCGCAACCACCCGGAATCGACGGTGGTGTGCCAGGACCTCCAACAGTTCGACTGGTATGAGCTGCCGAAACACGACCTCCTGCTGGCGAGTCCGGCCTGTCAGGGATTCGCCCGCGCCCGCGGCGTGGACCGGCCACGGCACGACAAGATGCGCGCCACAGCCTGGGCGGTCATCTCCGCCCTGGAGGCCTGCCGGCCTCGGGCCACGATTATCGAGAATGTTCCTGAGATGCAGCAGTGGAGCCTGTTCCCAAGCTGGATGGATGCCCTTGCGCGACTCGGTTACCGCATCTCGATCAACCAGATCGACAGCCAGTACTTCGGCGTCCCGCAGTCCAGGAAGAGGATCTTCATGGTGGGCTACCGGGACCGGGCGCCCCGCCTCCTGAAGAACACCCGGCCCATCGAGGAGCTGGTGCCGATCCGTTCGGTGCTCGACCTCAGCGACCTGGGCTTCCCCATCGAGGACCGGGCCCGGATCGCCATGGGCAAGCGGGTCCTCGCTGATCCCACCAAGGAGCGGATCGCGGGCGGTCGATCAAGGTTCGGGCAGGAACCGTTCTGGATCCCGTACCACTCGGGCAATAACACCGGCTACTCCATCGACCGGCCGATTTGGGCGATCACGACCCGGGACGATACGGCCCTGATCAACGGTGACCACATGCGGATCCTCACCGTCGATGAAATCCGCAGGACAATGGGGTTCCCCGGCCACTATTTGCTGCCCGCGAACAAGAAGCAGGCCAAGCATCTCCTGGGGAACAGCGTTTGTCCTCCTGTCGCCAAAGAGATCATCCGAGAGGTGATGAATGCGGCCTGAACTCCGTGCGCCCGAACTGCTAGCCGCGGACCTGGAGGAACCGGCGAAGCGTATGAGCGGAAGTGGCTCCGGCAGCGGCTACAAGACCACTCCCCTGCCCGACTCGTTCGCCCTTGCCCTGGCCCTCGGCACCATCGCAGGACTGGAGAGCAAGCTGGAGCAGGGCACTGAGGGCCCCTGGGTCATTGCGCCACCAGGACCGTTCCTGGAACTTATGGTTCGGTCCCCGCAAGGCAAGGTGGCGTCATTTTCTCTCAAGAACGGGGCAGGGGAATCCGTGCCCACACCAGCGCAGCTCGAAGCTGATGCCAGGGCCCTAGTGGAAATCCGCAACAACGCCGACTGGATCCTACGCGCTGCGCGATACGGATTGGAGCAGGGGTTCCTGCCTTGACTGGGCCTCTTTGAGTTCCAGGAGCCCCTGGCCCGTGCCAAAAACAAAGAAGGCGTAATCGCGGACGAGATCCCGAAGGGTATCGTTGCTGATCAGGTCGGTGCGTCCGAGGCGGACATGAGCGACCAGCTGCCTCCGGGCCTCGGTGAGCAGCACCTCGGACAGAGCTGAGGGCACCCGGACCAGCTCGTCAAGGAGTGCAAGGGCCGACTCCCGGTTCTGGTAAGCCAGGAACTCTCGTTCATCGCGGCTGGTCGGGCAGAACATTTCATCCTCCAGAGCGTCTTCTTTCCCTGAATCTAGCCCGCTGGATTACGCGGCCAAGCATTACGCGGAAGTGCACGCGGCCAGGATCTCGCGCAGCAAAGGTAGGCAAACCTCGGCGAGGGCTGATTTGTCATCCCCGGCGGGAGCCTGTGGGTGTCGGCAAATGCTGAACACCTGGAGAAATGCCATGAACCACATGACTTCCCACGCCACCCTCGTCGCCCTGCTCGTGGTCATTGGGTCTGCCACCCTGGCAGCCTGGATCGTGAAGCTCGCCGACGAGCTGCTGGACCGCTTCATGCCCCCGATCCGGGAGGCCATGCGCCGCCGGGCGAACACCCGGGCCTTCCAGCGAGCCCTTGCTCAGGCCCAACCAGCCAGCCCCGCCGAGAAGCGGGCCATGCGGGAGGGTGCTGAGGCTGCCATCCAGGCCTTCCGCCGGGCCGAGGCCGCTGTTCTCCAGGCCCGCCGCGAGATGGTGGCCTGATGGCCGTCCCGCTGCCCTGGACCCCCTGGACGGTACGCCCCTACAACGGCTGGTGGATCATCCAGCGAACCCTTCCGGACGGCCTGGAGGAGACCCTGAAGGGCACCGGGAAGGCCATGCGACGCTTCCAGGGCCGGGAGGATGCCGTCGCGAGATGTGTAGTCCTCAACCAGGCGGACCGGCTGGAACTGTCCGTCCTGGTCGAGTGGCACATGGAGACCATGGTTCCCTTCGCGTTCCGGGAGAACCCGGCCGGCAAGCGGGTGGTGCTCGGTGCCAAGGTGAATGGCGGCGCCTTCGTGGTCGAGATCGACGGCCAGGAGGCCTACCGTGGGCACGACCATGCCTGGGCCCTGGAATCGTTTTACGCAGCCTAAGCGCGCAGTCTAGGCCTGGGTACACTCATGGCACCGACTGACCCATCAGGAGATCCCCGTGACCTGCTCCCAGTTCCTGCACCGCGCCCTCCCCGTCCTGGCCCTTGTGCTCGCCCTCGCCTGTGGGAAGTCCCCGGACAAGGCCGTGATGAAGTACCTTGAGGCCACCAAGACTCAGCAGGCCGGGATCGCTTACGACCAACTGGCGAAGGCCGACAGGGATTTTCAGTCGCGGGATGCCTACATCAAGGATGCCGACCAAGGCGAATTGGCCCCCATGTTCCGTGGCATTGCTGATCGCTTCTCATACACGGTGAAGGCCGTAGAGATGAATGGCGACAAGGCTACGGTCCGGATCGAGGCCAAGAAACCCGATGTGAAGGCAGCCATGGCCGCGGTCATGCCAGAGGTTCTGGGTATGGCCTTCGCCAACATGGGTAAGCCCACAGGCAAGGAAGACACCCAGAAGCTCATGGCCGAGAAGATGATCAAGGCCACCGCCACTGTCGGTCTGGTCACCGAGGAAGAGGTCTATGACGCGGTGAAGGAGGACGGGGCGTGGAAGGTTAACCTCCACCTCGCCGACAAGGAGAGGATCAGCAAGCTCCTTACCGACGCCAAGAAGCTGGAGCAGGAGGATCGCTTCGTGGAGGCCGGGGACGCGGCCAAGAAGATTCTCGCCATACAGGCAAACCACACTGAGGCCAAGGTGCTGGTGGCAGAACTCCAACCCAAGATCGCAGCGGCCAAAGCGGCCGAGGCCTACTTCCCGATGATCAAACTCGGGGAGCCGAAGTATTCCGAACCAGGAATCTTCGGGAACGGCAGCGTCCGGGTGTCCGCGAAGAACCTCGGAGACAAGTCCGTGAAGCAGCTCCGGGTGCTCTACACCCTGCTGGACAAAGAAGGGAAGGCCGTCTCCGAGGAATCCGGCGAATACGGCTTCACCAAGACCGGACCCCTGAAGCCGAACTTCGAGGCTGAGGGTTTCCACGCCCTGGAGAACATCCCTGGGTCCTTCTCGGGAAAGATCGCGGTCAAGGTCGTCAGCCTGGTCCTCGAATAATAATCATTCGTCGGAGGCCCGATGCTGTTCAAGAACGCCTGGATGGATACGCTGTTCCAGGGGAAGCTCACCACGGAGCATCCCTCATCGAGCTACGGCCGCCCTGTGATCGTGAACCAGGCGAACTTGGCCTTCGGGGTGGATGAAGTTGCGTATGTGATTCCCGATGACGAGGCCCAGGCCGAAAAGGTGCGCCTAGCCGGCTATCGGGTGCATACCCCCCTCTCGATGGTGATTGGCCCGGACTCGACCCAGGCCTGAGGGCTCACTGTCCGTCCAGAATTGCCGATAAGGGCAGATACCATAGGAGCCAGCCTGAAAGAGCGGATCGAGAGCATCATCGCGCGCGCAATCAAGCAGGTTCCCCACCGTAACTCCCCACTCAGTTGGTCGCTCATCGAGTCACGGGACCTGAAGGGCCTGATCCAGTTGGCTGGGGCCGCCCTGGCTCACAGCCGCGAGGTCGAGAAGGAAGACTGCAACTGCCAGGTCTGCTGGGCCATCCAGGAGGTCGAGACCGGGATCAAGCGCGGGAGGCCCGTCCAGGACCTAGAACCCGCCAACGATGAGGCTGAGGCCGGCTAGGTCAGCCTGAAAATCCGAACCCGTGCGAGGCCCTGGTGTTTCACGCCCAGGGTCTCGGCGGCATCTCCAGCTCGACTGTGGTCCTCTCTGCTCGGGCCAATTCAAGGGCCTTGAGTCACCTCTGGCTCCAGGCCCCAGGGCCGGGAGTAGGGGCTTACCTCGGCGAGGGATCCGGAGAGCTACCTGCCAGCAGACTGGCTCCAAAGGAGGCCACATGGCCGCAGACACAGTGACCACGACCGTTCTGGACACACTCATGGACGGCCTGAAGGCAGTCCTCTCGGCCCTGGAGCACACCCGAGGCATCGGAGTCGAGTACTGCGCGTCTCAGGTCCTCCCGCCCGACGCGGAGGCCATCGTGAAGGAGACCCGCTGGTTGACCTCCTGGATGGTTGAAGGCGGCAGCGAGGGTTACTACATCCACATCGGGGGTCTCATTTCCCGGCGCACCCATCCGGCCCTCAACAATGCCTTCCGGGAGATGGCGGTCGTCAAGGTGATCAACACCGAGGACGCCGCCCTTGAGGTCGCATCGGCCATCGCCCGGTACATGCTCGATTTCCCGCACCAGATGGCCCGACAGGGCATCATCTGACCCGTTTCGCGTAAAGGCGGCCTCGCGTAATCGGCTCCGGACCGGCCCTCAAACTTGAGAAAGGAGATCGCCTGTGGCCCGCAAGAAACCAGCACTCAAAGCCGAGGAGCCCGAAGTGGGCCTGGGCCTGGGTCTGGACGAATTGCCCCCGCCGCCGCCCCCGAAGCCTGCACCAAGGGCGGTGGCCGTCCTAGAACCGCAGCCGGAAGTGGAGGCCCCGCCTCCCGTGGCCGCACCCAAGGAGGAAGGGGCCCGGGTGGTCCTCATGCTCCGGGCCCATGGACTGAGCTACGAGGTCGAGGGCCTGGTCGTGGGGTCGGACGGTGAGGTGACCCAGGACTTCCACCTGGAGGGCCAGACCAAGATCGACGCGGACCATGCCCGCCATGTCATCGGAGCCACCGAGGCACTGCGCGCCGTGGCCGAGCGAGGCCTGCAGCTGCCCGTTGAGATCCAGGTGCACGACTCCCAGGTGGTGGGATTCCTGACGGTGTCGATCTTTACCAGGGACATGGCTGCGGCCTTCGACGAGAAGGTGGCCGCGACCCATTTCCCGAAGCTCTACCGGGAATACATCGAGATCGTCCGCCAGGTGAAGCCGCTTGTCCGATGGGTGTAGGAGGACCAACCCGGGCATCACCTACCTGATGATCGATGGCGTGCCCCGCAGCCAGGACGAGCCGACACCACCTTGGTGCATCAAGGTGGAATAAATGAGCCGTGAATCGTTCCCTAATTTTTTGATCCCTTTGGCAATGGGTAACATGACTCACAGGTCAAGGAGAGCAGGCCATGAAGCAAGAAAAGAAATTGATTTGGTTCAGTATCTATCACGCTGTGTTTGCAATCGCTTTGATCTCATGCCAAACCACGGCGCCAACGAGACGTGACAACTCAGCTGAAATTCTCGAGATTCGCTCAAGGGCCGAGAGAGGTGAAGCCAGAGCACAGTTTGTCTTGGGGCTCCTATACACCCAAGGTGAAGGTGTCCCAAAGGACCACAAGGAAGCTGCTAGGTGGATTCGGCTGGCCGCTGATCAGGGGCACGCTGCTGCGCAAGTAGGACTGGGTCTTCGATACAAACTGGGCGAAGGAGTTCCGAAGGATTCTGTTGCGTCGGCCAATTGGTATAAAAAAGCAGCATTACAAGGGGAACCAGCAGCGCAGTGTGGGCTCGGACTGCGTTACTTAGAAGGTGATGGTGTCCCCAGAAATCTCGCGGAATCATACGCATGGCTGAGTATTTCGAATGAAAATGGGGACAAAAGCGCATCAAAGCACCTTGATGCCGTGTCGAGACAACTCTCCCCGTTGGGGCTGAAACAGGCCAAAGCGAGAGCAGTGGCTCTGCGGTCAGAAATCCGGAGGCCTTAAGTAGTGGCCTGCAACAGCAAAGATTTCGTGTTGAAGATCAGCAATTCTGAGTAGAGGGATGGCAAGTCCAATTCCCAGTGTAGAGCCGCCCTGTAATTTTCGCTGACCACCACGCCCCCCGCTCTGGTTAGCATTTTCGTCCCTCGGGCTTGTTGGATGACCGGTTGATCAGCAATGATGGATGGAGAGCACCAGACCCATCTAGGAGCATCTGTGACCAGTTACAGGGCAATTGACATAAGTGGTCAGGAGACCCCGACCATGGGTCTGGACGGCCTCCTTTATCTGCACACCGCTGGCCGATTGAATGAAACGAGCCTCGTATGCTCAGATGAACCAGGTTCTAAGTGGATGTCATACGGGTCACTCCTAAGTGAGTTGCCCCAAACTCTCATTTCGCCCCCTTGCCCGACTCCTCCCCCGCCAGCTGCCACACTCATCCTGCCCCCTGTGAGATCAGCTCCGAATGCCCGCCCCGGGATCCCAGAGGGCTATGGCTATGCCAAGGAACCATGGAGCCGTCTATGGGCCTACTGCTTCGACGCAAATCTCTTTATGATCCTCGGCGCCTTCCCGCTCGGACTGGTCCTAGCCACCATGGGTCTGGTCGATGCGAAAACGCCTGAGCTGGTCTATGTTTTTATTGGGACCTGGACATTTGTCCCGGTCCTTATCGCCGGATGCCAGGCTATGTTCGGCACAACGCTGGGCAAGGCCATGTTCGGCATTAAGGTGCTCACCCACGAGGGCAATAAGCCCTCCTTCATTGATGCTGTGAAGCGAAACTACCAGGTGCTCATCCAGGGTCTGTGGTGCGGTATCCCCTTTGTCTACCTCTTCGGGGCCGCAAACTTCCAGAGCAGATTGAAGAAGAACATTCAACCCGGCTGGGATGGCGAGAACTCAATGGCCTACCAACTGAACCCAGATGTGAAGCGGATTGGAACAATGTGGCTGGCCGCCTTCCTGGTCTTCGTCATTCGGGCCATTGACAAGGTCATAGGCGAGATGGCGAAGTCTCAGTAACCGGGAGCTTCGGCAAAGTTCGACCTAAATTCACGCGCGTGATCATTGAAGGTTTCTGCGCAGCAGTGCTGTAAATTTCGATAGAGGTCTTCCGCGACTGACGAGGCCAGTAGGGTGGCTCCACAGGCCGAAGCACGCCTTCCAGGCCCCTTCCTGAAGCAACGGTGCGGTACCCTGGTCGATATGGATGACCTTCTTCGGACGATCCTGGACGGCTACCAACTGCCCAACGAGGGGCTGCATGGCCCCCGGCATTGGATCAGGGTGAGCAGGACCGGACTGATGCTCGCCAAGGCCACCGCTGGTGCTGATCCTGAAGTGGTTCACATGTTCGCCCTGTTCCACGACTCCCGGCGCGAGAACGAGGATTGGGATCCTGACCACGGTCTCCGTGGCGCGGAGCTGGCTCAGTCCATGCGGAGCACCCACCTGGTCCACCTGAACGATGCCCAGTTCGAGCTGCTCCGCTACGCATGCACTCACCACACAGACGGTGACACGAGCACGGACCCGACCATCAGCTGCTGTTGGGATGCAGATCGACTCGACCTGGGTAGGGTTGGGATCGAGCCTGATGCTTCCTACCTGAGCACCGAGGCTGGCAGGAGGATGGTTGGATGAACAAGCCGAAACAGATGATCCACATGCCCTGGGCCCAACCCCTGCCCCCCTTCCGAGAGCAACTTCCGGGTGAGGACATCCGCGATTACCACGAGGCCAAAGGGTTGTTCCTGCACAACGCCTGCGTCCAGCAGAAGGCCGAATGGCTCTTGGCCCACCCCGAGGATCGCTGCACCGATCAGGTATGAGTTGTTCCAGGATCAGGAGGAACTTGAACTCTACAAGGCTTGGCGGTCAAAGCAGCCCGAGGAGAACCGTGCCGAGTGACCTGATGACCGTGGAGGAGCACGTGCACACCCTCGAGGTGGCTCTCAGCATGGCCCTCAAGCACTACACGGACCTGCGGAATGGGCGTGTGCCCCACACCTTCTGCCTCGAAGCGGGCACCCAGAGCAGCGAGGCCGCACTGGGGTCCCTCTCGGATCAGCGGGCCCAGGTGGCTAGCGAGTAGGCCACAGGACCTATAAATCAGCCGCTGCCTTCTCGGAGCTTGCCTTTGCGGCCTTAGACTTTCCGAGGCCAATGGCACTCCAGAGAATGCGGCACTCGTCAATGTTCGAGCCCAGTTCCTCCGCCACGAGGGATGACCCCCCATTGTTCCAGACCACTACCAGACCATGAAAGGTTGCTCCCATGGCGTTGCTCTTCGTGATTGAACGACTTGCTTTTGGCGCCCCATACTTCTGCTTGAGAGCAGCCAGGATCGTTGGGAACTGCGATTTATCAGCGGTGACGTTGATGTAGTCCAACTGGAGTCGATTTCCGGGCTCCTTGCCTTGCCCCTTGCCGTAGTCCGCAAAATTCAGAGTGACGGTGCATTCCGCGTTCGCGATGGTCTCTGAAAGGATTGCCGTGATCGCGAAATCCCTCTCGGTGCGGTATTCCTTCTCTCTTGTGAAATCTCGGTAGAACATCCCGAGTTGGAAATCCTTGAACGCGTACCGTGTGTTTTTTGCTCCAGCGGCCTGCTTTCCTTTCGGGGTTGCCTGAGCTTCCTTGGCGGTAGCGTCAAGGCGGACCTGCAGCGGGCTCTGTTCAAGGCTCACGATCTCGAGACGGGTACCACCGGTCCATCGAAGGAACGCCTCCGGATTGATGGATTCCGCCCACTCGCCGCCAGCCTTGGATGCGTCCAGTTCGATCTGCTTGAGGTTTATCCACTCCCCGTTTGCAGTCTCTCCTTGCAGAGCGACAACCACTGTGGAGTACCGAGCCTTCTCTGTGCCGCTGATGCTTGTCTTGATGAGAGCTTGTTTGGTCGAAAATTTCTGAACGCTCCATAGTTCAACTGTTACGCCGGACTTCGAGGCAGTGGAGATGGGAGGGGCGGGCGGCTTGACTTCTTGTATGACCATGAGCGCCGGTACGGCCAGCCAGATCATGTCTCCCCCCTCGGTTCCTGATGTGATGATGCCAGGATCCTCAGGCTCGAGGACCGCGGGATGTCGGACCAGTTATGCCAAAAAATGTCCAGTCCATGTGGGTAATCTTACCCTTGGGCAGATTAAAACGACACTTGGGTAAGAAAGTGAGTCCAAAGATGAAAACCTTCCATGTTGCGTGCGAATCTGCCCACGGTCCAAGCTATGAGGAGACCGTGCGGGCCGATGATCCGAAGAGTGCGAAAAAACTTGTCGCAGCTCGGGCCAAGGAGAAGGGGCTGAACCCGACGCATTTCACGGCCATTGAGGTTGCCACGCCCAAGCAGGCCGGCGCCTAGTCATTTTGCAGGGCGATCCCACGACCGGTAATGAGGAGGCCTATGAAGTGTTCCAACTGTGGGGGAGCCCGATTCAATGGCTCTACATGCTCCTATTGTGGGCATGAAGTGACAGTAGCTTCTTCGCAGACGGAGGCTGCTGATCGGCGGCGCGGCTTCCTGCGGCTGGCGAGTACGTTGGAAATCCGTGTGCCTCTGCCTGACAAGGAGAGGATGGAGTATTCCATCTCGAGCGATCACCACCGGTTAGTCATCGCCCGTGAGAACACAACGAAACTGCTTCTGGTTGATCGGATTCTCTCTACGCACAAAAAGGCACCCACGCTGATCATTGGTGAATACCACGAGGCGATCCAGGACCACCTGGGACTTCCAATGGTTCTGCCCGATACGCCGCAAGAACTTAGAGAAAAGTTGCTCTCAATGTTTTCGGCAGGACAGATCACTACATTGTTCATGTCGAATTCGTTCAGCGCGTTCCCTGATGCGGAAGTGTACATCCAGCTGAGCGGGATCTTCAATTCCTACACAGCCGATGAGGCCTATCGAACTGGGAGACTCACAAAGAATCGAGTTCTTCGGAAGGAATTCGTGTATGTGCTCAACAGCATGGACACGGTTGAACACGACAGTAGCCGCGCAAGGCAAGAACTGGTTGGGTCACGGCTTGGATTCCCGTTTAATCAGGTAAGACTCACGATCCCCTACGGGACAAAGGCCAGTGAGGTTGCGAACCTTTCTGAATGGCGGACGGAACTCATCCAAGCCATGGTTGCCTTCCAGTCCAGTGTTAAATCCATGGTGGGGAAACAACTGGAGCCTAGATAGCCCCACGGCCCAACGCCTAACGCACGCCCAACCCACGGCCACCAGGCCGGCGAGCAGTTCACGATCCCTCCGCGAGGAAGGTCAGTAATCCCGACGGCGGACTCTGGAGGAGCTAACGGCACCGACGGAGGACCGCATGATCGAGAAGAAGCCGACGCCTCTCCCTGAGCGCATCACCCTGAAGGGGGTGAAGGAGGCCGGGGGCGAGGAGACGCCCCGCTTCGAGGCCAAGATGTGCCTGGACGGCGAGGTCGTGGCCCATGTGAGCAACGGCGGGATCGGCGGGTGCCACAGCACCTACTGGGAGCGTGGCATCCACGCCGATCCCCCTGCTCGAGGTCCTGGAGTGGGCCGATGTCCTGGCCAGCTCCGGCGTTGTTCCTGCCCCGCCTGTGTTCAAGCCGAAGCGGAAGCGGCCCCGTCGTGCCTGAACTGATGGTGTGACGCACCCCAGGGCGCCCAGGCGATAATATCCGGCCCATCGGAGGTCGGCATGTCCCACGAAGAGAACCAGCTGGACGTGAACCTAGAGAAAGATTCGATGGCAATGTTAGGAACGATCCAGGCGGAGGCAAAATTGCCAGGGCGATGGAACTGGGATTCCGTTTTCGCCTCCATCGCCAGCGTGTTGATCCTGATCTTTGTTGTGATGGGCAGTTGGTGGCTCTATGTGACCTTCTGGTCCTACCCACGCACGAAGATCCCTGCTCCATCTAAAGAAATAAGCGATGCTGTTGTTTCTAGCGTCGTCGAGGCAATTCCGGGTGGATTCGCTCGAGTGGAATATCGAGAAGGTGGGAATGTGGATATCTTCGTCGCTCGTAGTGGGTTCGAATCAATCCCGTACCCAGACCGCGAAATGTGGCTGAAGCAAATTAGCGGCAGGTGGGCGCGAACGGTTGATCACACTTACTGCCCGACCCTTCGGGTCAAAGACATTCGCAATGGAGAGACCTTGGCCTACAACTGCCCAAAGCTCCACCGGTTTGGCGTCGCCGACATCAAGTAGGCATGGGAAACAATGACGCTGACTACTTGCCGTAGACCCAAGAGACCTTAACCAAGGCGGCCTTTTCAATGTCGAACTCGGAGAGGCTGTTGAAGTTTACGGACACAGTTCCGCGAGTCTGATTCTGATAAAAAGAGATCTGTGCCTCTTCGGTAGCAAGCGCAACGTCCGTGCTGGTGACAAGTTCGAAACGCACTCGTCCTTTTGGCAAGGTGTTCACGTTAAATCCAGGCTTGATCTTCACTGATTCAATTTCTGCAGTGACACTGAGTTTGTATTTATAGTCGCTGTTTCTGATGAAGTTGTCCTTCCCACCTTCCGATCTGAATGGGACCAGCTCGGTGCGCACGTCACCTAGATGCGCCGAAAACGAATTGACCTTGCCTGCCAACGTGACATCAGCACCATTCGAGTCGACAAACCCAACGATGTGCTTCTCGATGGGTTTTTTATCGAATCGCCCCCCGCAACCGAGTGAAAGCCACGCCATCAGGACGCATAACAGGAACGCTTTTGCGTTGGTCATCTGATTCCTCGTAAGCTGTAGGCCAGTCTGACATGTCCGACGTGCAGATCAACAAAGGCTGAACCTCAACCCGTGGCGGAAGGTGACCCGCTAGTCTGAAGTGAATCTTGCTAAAACCGTGATCTGAACCCAACAGGGAGCTTGCCGTGAGAGTGCGCTCATTCACCTTTGGCTTGGTCGCCACAATCCTCTCGATCCCAGTTTGTCTTCTCGCCCAAGACATGCGTCGCAGTGACCCGGTGGAAGTCGGAGACAACCCCCTGTTCGGCGACCGCCCGGGGGTATGGGTCTATTTCAAAGAAGAAAAACTTCCCGAAGGTAGGACTCGGCACCTGGTCGAGATCAGCAACCTAGGTATCGAAATGTGGATCAATGGCCGGCGACTTGATCACGCTCCTGATCAATGGCGGATTGAAATCGATGACGGCAAGCAAGGGAGGCCGGGATTGGTGCCTTGGGAACAGGCCCCGTGGGCAAACATCAGGAGAATTAGCTTCTACGGCCACAAGGGATTCCCAGCCGTGGTCGGCTTCAACTACTCGACGGAAGATGAAACGATTAGGTTCAAGCGCTTGGATTGGGACAAAGGTGAGATCGAATTTGAGTTTGGACCACCCAAGGAAACAATGATCCCCTGTGAAATCAAAATTCAGAAATGGGGCGCTTCATATTGGCTCACCAACCTTAAGTCTGCCTTCACCCGTAAGTACCTGGTCGGTGAACCCGAGCGAATTGAATACAGGGTCACCGACTACTCCTATGTCCTCGACGCCCCCTTCAAAATGGAGGGAATGCAGAGTGCCGAGACTAGGCAGTGGGACGAAATGCTCAAACGATTCAGCTCAAGTGACAAGAAGGCTTGGGAGGCATTTAAGCCAAAGCGTGATCACTTGATGAAAGAAATTATGCTCAAGGTCGAGAAATTCAGCGTTCAGCACCCTGAAATGAAAGGCGCGTGGACGAAGGATTTCCCACCAGAAACCTTGATAGCCTTCCGAGAAATCTTTCTGAGCAGTTACCGCAACGAGTTGGTTAAATCAAAAATTTCCGCCCAGGCCCAGAAAAACATCATGGCCCACCTAACAGCATACTTTGACAGGGCTTACTCCACTTCAAAAGACTGATAAACTGGAATATTCATCTGGAAGATAGGTCAAATCGAAGAACCCCTAGTGGAAGATCCTTCAGGGGCCTGCCCTAAAGCCAGATGCGCTCGAGGTGGCCAGGGGGAACGCTCAGAAGGCTGTCCTGGCAATGGCATCTCCTCCCCAGGCACTAGAGGAAATCCGGTAGGTGGGAGGACCGTTGGCTTCCACACGGGCTTCTACCTCGACCAGACCTCCCCCACAAACGCCGGTGGGCTTGGAGGCCGGGGTAAGTTAGAAAATCCTAAGTGGGTTCTTTAATCCTCTCTTCCGTGGTTTTCTTTTTCGTCCGAATGGCGAGTGGAAAAGAAGTCCTAGCCCAAAGCCCCAGAAGGCTGCACCGAGTAGTTGCCCGAACCTTGCATCGAGCACCTGGTTGCCGGTTCCAAAAAAGCCGACAACGAACATGGTGGTCGTCGCCCGAATTCCAAACAATGCCCACGCGGGCATCCACTCCCGCATCCCCATCGCCCCCTGAAAGGCCCAAACGCCAGTGAATAAGGCGGATCCAACTGCCCCATCAATAATTACCTGGAGGAAGTAGGAACCTGCAAACGGCGATACAACTGGATGTGCATTGCCAAGAAAGAACCCCCAAATAGCGCAACACAACGGCATCCATGCGGACCGTGACTCCTGGTTGTAAAGAGCCAGTGGCTTCCGGGGAATGACATCTTCCTTGGCCTCCTCAGTCAAGTCTGCTGACGGATCCTCGATGGGCTCAGGTTGCTCGTCGTGGGCATGAACAGTCGCGTCGATGGGCTCAGGTTGCTCGTGGGCGTGAGCAGTCGTGTCGATGGGCTTTCCATGGCTCATGCTCGCCTGACAAGATTTGCAGATTGTCGGCGTGGCAAATTCCTCAGCATCTTCCGACACCTTGAAGCAGAACATGCACTTCATGGATGACACTCAGGCCCAAGATAGGACGGATTTCCTTACTCTACCTTCTGACCGTCTTTTCTGTTCGTGATCTTCATGGCCTAGCCCTCCTCGATCAGCCAAGCCTGCACAGGCACCGCCTGTGGCGCCGGGGCCAACCAGCCAGGGCGCTGCCGGGCCCAGCACGGTGCCGTGGGCCAGTAGCGCCACAGCAACCTAGTCCATCACCAGGACGGCGAGCCTAGCTCGCAGCCGCCATGGGTTCATCCTGGACCGGATTGAGGGCACGGCTGGCGTGGAATTCCATCACCGCCGCGCAGTTCCGGTCGTCCTTGTGCTTGGAGTGGGCCAGGATCGCCTGGGCCTCGCGCAGGCAGACCTCAAGGGCCTCCCGGCAGCGTTGAAGGTCGGCCTTCATCCGGGCCTGGCGGTCCTTGGCCTGGCGCACGATGCGGTCCGTGCAGGCTTGGCAGGTGGTCTTGCCCTTCCTGGGCGGGACCTTTCCGCAGGCCGCGCACCGGCCTTCGGCCAGCTTCTTCTGCATGGCCCGTTGGGAACGGGTCTGCTCAGTGGTGGGAGCCAGGGTTTCCATGGCTACTCTCCTTTCCCGATAGACCCGTAGATACCGTCGATGATCGGCCCGAAGGACTGCGGCTTGCTGGAGACCTTCACCGGGCCGACCGGGACCGGGATGCCTTCCTCGTTGCGCTCGAAGTGCGCCACGCGGGACATGAAGAACCCTTCGTCAGCAAGGTAGATGCTAGAGATCAGGGCAGGGTGGGGCGAGTCCTTCTGGACCTGATCGGCCTCGATCCGGAAGAAGTGGCCTTCCATGACATGGAAGCCAGCGATGACGCCTTCCTCGCGCATCATGGCCGTAAAGAACGCGGCCCAGGAGGTCGCGGCTTCCGGGGTCAGCTGCTCGACATCCGGCCCGAACATGAGTTGCCGCAGCTCGCCCGTGGGCAGGCAGCGGACGACCATGCCCATGGGCGCGGCAGGCTTCTTCTTCGTGGCAGCCGAGAAGAAGGTGTCGGCCATCATGGTCGCCAGGAGCGTGATGCCGGACTTGTGATCCGGCCAGAAGTCCATGGGGACGGTCAGGCTCTTGCCACGGATGGGGAGCAGCACCGTCTCCCCATTCAGGCCGGAGTTCATGCCCTCGTCGGCCATCACGCCACCTTGCCGCGGATGTAGGTGAGGGCGCACCGGAGCACCTGATTGGCCTTCTTGCCTTCGAGCATCAGGATGTTCACGGGGTAGGTGTGGGCGCTCGGGTTCTGCCCGAGGTAGATCGCCTTCTCCCCGTTGAACAGCAGGATCTTCTCGCCAGGGGCGATCCGGCCTCCGCCAGGGGCAGGGAGGTCAAGGGTAAGCGCCATCCCCTTCTGCTTCGGGGTAAGGGCTTCCAGATCCGGGCCGATGGTGCCCCGGTTCCAGGGGAGCAGGGCCGCGTCGATGGTGCCGAGCACCGCCTGGACCTCGGAAGGCCGGGTGATGTAGGGCGAACCTGAGTCGATGTTCTTGATCTCGACACAGCGTTCCGGCCTGTCGTTCAGGCCCGTCAAGAGCATCACCTTGTTCCCGGTGAGTAAAACATTTCGGCCCTCTGCGAGAGCGGTTTTCAGTTCGTGCAGTTCCATTGGGGCTCCCAAATGAACCTCAAGGGTCAGATGGGGATTTGCACCCTAAACCTCGGCGAGGGATGAATCTCCTGGCGGCCTGGTGGCCGTCTGGTCCTGGAGGAGCACGCGACTGCGTGAAGAGTGAGTGAGTGGTCATGGCCTAGTGCCTGATGGCTGCGAGAGCAATGACCATGAAAGTCGTGAGGATCATCGTGAAAACGGTGAGTGCCTTTAGAAACTTGAGCACGTTGTCTGTCCTTCCTGGAGGTGGTTAAAAATGCCTCTAAAGGTAATTCCAGTTTTTTCGCGGGGTTCAGAGCGGAAATCCGAAAAATTTTGCTCACGAGAGCCGGGAATCGTCGCAAGTCGCTGCGGCTCTCGGGGAAGAAATCTTTGAGGCCAGCCGGCGGCCTGGCCGGGCAGGTGTCCCTCGGCGAGGAGCATTCCCAGATCTGGGCCATAGCCTGGTGGGAGAGGTGTGCCATGACCGACATGAGCTTTTGGAACGGTGCCCATTGGGCGTGCCCGAGTTGCGGCGCACCGGGCGTGAAGACGGAGACCACCCATGAGGTCCAGTTGGACGAGCAGGGTCAGGCCGAGGTCTCCACAGTGACGAAGCTGGATCCGGACGCCACCGCCACCTGCGTGAAGGACGAGTGCGGCTACAAAGGCGAGGTCCGGGAGTTCGCGGAATGGGACTGAGCGCGACCTTCGACCTCGAGTTCCCGGAGAGCCGCCAGCCCTTCGTGGACGCCCTGCGGCAGCTCCCCGATTGGGGAGTGGTCCTGGACGACCACCAGGAACCCTGGTTCAAGGTTCCCATGAGCGCGACCCGGGAAGGCACCGTCTTACCTGCTGAAGGTGTGGTCCTGGTCGGGATCGACACCGAGGGCAGCGAGGTGTGGGTGGGAGAAGCCCACATCCTGGAAGGCACCGACGCCGGATGCTTCACCCTCACGGACCAGATCGGCAGCCAGGACGAGCTCGAGCAGATCGACCTGACTCAGCTGAACGACGAGGAGTGAATTCGCTGGGTCGGCACCAGCCGGACGGTCTTCAACAACAAAGGCAAGCCCGTCCCTCAGTGCGGACCGTTCTTGCCTGCGATGCCCTCGGCGAGGGGCTTGGGTCTTTCCCGGCTTGGAAGCTGGAAGTCGGACCGGGAGGCCCTTTGAGCAACATCAGCACCATGCAGGAAACGATTGCAGTCCAGACCGAGCAGCTGGGTCGTGGCCTGGATGTGCTCCAGGAGCTTCGGAGCCACCTGGCTCTGCCGAAGTTCCAGGGCGATGAGAACGACTGGATCTCCACCTCGGACCTCCAGGCCTGGATCCAGAGGGTCCAGGACGCCCTGACCGCCGATGCCGATGTCATCCGGCTGGGGTCACAGGTCGTGTCCTACGACTCCGAACGCCGCTACAGCGGTGTCCGTGGCACGGTCACTGGCTACAAGCTGCACGAGGGCTGCCTCAGGTACAAGATCGAGGTGTCGGGCCGGTTCTGCGGCTCCGCCAACCTGTCCGTCGAGGAAGGGGAGGTCGTGATTCCTCCCGTCAACGGGGTGGAACGGCTCTTCGGGGGCCGGTGCAACGGGGTCGAGCTGGCCGGCTGATCCCCGCCCGCGCAATCGCCCCTTCCGTGTCCCCGCGCAAACGGGGAGGGGTCGCAGCTGTTGTACGATGGAGGCAAGCGCACACGACAGGCGCCGCCGCCTCACCCCGCCCGGTGACGGAAACGGCCGAAGACGATCACTCGCCAAGTCCCCCAACCTCATGCACTGCCTGGAGGGCGGAACCAGGCACTACATAGGGGGCACCATGCCTACCAACCAGAAGAAGAGGGCCAGGGCTCTGGCCGCAGAGACCGGCCTGAACTACCAGGCGGCTCGCCGCCGGGTGGCCGAACCCGAGACCACCTTGGCGGAAGCACCCGAGTTTGAAGCCTTCCGCGCCGCCCTCCAGGCGGAGTTCCCGGCCGCCCTCCGAGGGGCCAACAAGAACATCAAGGTGTTCTGGCGCAGCGTCAGCGACGAACTTGGCCTGAACATGAACCCCCTTCGTGCGAGCCACCTTGTGGTTGTCCCCGGCTCTGAAGTCGCGGAGGAGATCGGGTTCCCCATGGGTGGTTGCCTTCCCCTCCAGGGGGTTTACCAGGAAATCGTCAACGGCCACTTCCTCCCCCGCCTCATGGTCGGTTCGACCTGTGATCCTGCGAGGCCTCTGGATCTGACCAGAGAAAAGGTCGGCCAGTTCACGCTCATCACGCGCAAGGAAAAGCAGTAGATCAGGCGTATTCCGGTCCACCTGGTTGAACTGGGTGGGCCGGATTGGCTTGCCCTCGGCGAGGAGATTGGTCGTTTTGGGCTTTCATTCTGGAAGCTAGGAGGTGCCCCCATGGCATCCAAGGCCCGGAAGGAATCCAAGAGCGTCCACGAGATCGTGACGGACAAGATCCTCGCCTACCTCGAGGGCGGCGTGGCCCCCTGGCGGAAGCCCTGGGCTTGCCGGGGACCGAAGAACGGTGTGTCGGGGAAGGCGTACCGGGGCATGAACGCGCTGCTCCTGGGCATGACGCCCTACAAGGACAGCCGGTGGTTCACCTATAAGCAGCTCACGGAGCTGGGCGGGTCCGTCCGGGGCCAGAAGAGCACCCTCATCACCTTCTGGAAGTTCCTGGACTCCAAGAAGGAGAGCGAGGATGAGGACGGCAGCATCCGGCAGCACGCCTTCCTGAAATATTTCCTAGTGTGGAACGCTGAACAGATCGAGGGCCTGAGCCTCCCCGCCGAGGCCACGCCAACCGCCTCGGAGATCGCGGCCCCCGAAGAGATCCAGATGCTCGTGGACGCCTACCTCATGGGCGGCGGCCCCACGCTTCACCACGGCGGCAATCGGGCCACCTATGCCCCGATGCTGGATCGGATCAACCTGCCCAAGCCCGAGCAGTTCGAGAGCGCGGCGGCTTACGCCTCGACCCTGCTGCACGAGGTGGGGCACTCGACCGGGCACTCCAGCCGCCTGGGCCGGTTCGGCTCGGTGAACTGCGTTCACTCCGGCAACGCTTACGGCGTGGAGGAATTGACCGCCGAGTTCTTCGCGGCGATGGTCGCGGCCTCTGTGGGCCTGGACCTCGACCTCGAACAATCTGCCAGCTACCTCGACCACTGGGCCAAGGCCATCAAGGCCGACAAGACCATGATCGTGAAGGCGGCCGGGGCCGCGCAGAAGGCCATGGACCTCTTCCTGGGCGAGGCGGCGGCGAAGCCCCTCGCGGCCTGATGGGGGCCTAACAAATTGGGTTTCGAGGCGGCGGGGCCTGGTCCCCGCCTGGCCTCTGGACCTTCAGGAGTCTCCTCGGCGAGGGCAAGTCCCCTGGACGGATTCCAAGCTGAAGGCTAAACCGGAGGACACCATGCCGAAGACGCCTGCAACCGTCGAATGCCCCGACTGCAAGGGTACCGGCAAGACTGAGATGAAGGTGACCACCCACACCCCCACGGGTGCCACGGAGAGTTCCTTCCCCATGCCCTGCGGGGCCTGCAAGGGCACTGGGAAGACCACCAAGGCGAAGATCCGGGCCAATGAGCGCCTGCAAGCGGCCGTGGCCGCGATGTGGTGCAAGTGCGAAGGCGAGCAGGATGTCGAGTTCTTCGATGACGGCGAGCACGAGGAGATCGAGAAGCACCACTGGCGCTGTAAGGCCTGCAGCAAGGTGCGCCAGATCGGCTGATCGTCACATTCAAGGAGAGAACCATGGGCTTCAATGTCATGAAATGCGAGTCTGCCTACTCTGAGGACCTGGACTGGTTCTTCGGCATCCCAGAGGGGATGACGCTGGAGGAGGTCCAAACCAAGGCCGCCAAGGTCCACAAGGACCTCTGGGCGAAGTGGGGCCGGGACAGCGACAAGGTAGAGGTGCAGGAGTTCATCAACGCCATGACTGCCGAGGGCTTCATGGAGATCAACTTCGAGCCCCACCCGGCAGACTTCTGGGACGAGGTGACAGAACTGGAAGAGGACTAGCGCCTGGGTCGCTCCGGGCAGAGCAGCTGTGCCAGGCCTGACCGAGCCCCCGCAACCAGGCGCACAATAGGGTTCTGGAGAACCCATGCCCGAGCTGGCCCCCCGAACCCCCTTGGCCCCCTACGAACGGCTCATCCTGCACCAGCGGTGCCAGACGAACCCCCACATCAAACCCCTCCTAGCCCGCATCAAGGCCGGGGAACAGGCGTGGCGCGACGAGGTTCCCTCTGAGCTGTACCAGTGGGTTCAGGACAAGTTTGCGGAACTGAAGGCGGCGGCTGCGCTGATGCCCCGCGTCCCGACACCCCGCAAGGATGCTGCAAGGGCGAAGGCGTTGGCGGCAAAGGCCGCCAACGCAGCGAAGGTGAACAAGCAGGCCACCAAGGGGTAGTTGCTTAGGGCATTTCCCCTGCGGGCAAGCCCGCCAGCCCGAAGTCGAAGTCCATCTCTCTATCCAAGATGTTCCTGAAGCCGCTCACGGACACCCCATAGAAGTGGGCCGTCCCGCGAATCATGGCCCCGTAGGAGTTCTGGGCATCGTAGGTGATGAAGATATTCCTAGCCTCCACAGAGGTCGAGATGTCATTGAACTTGGCGAGTTCGCGGGCCGAGACCACCTTGATCAGGTCTTCGAGGATTTTGATGCAAGCGGGGGCCTCACGCTTGGTGGGCTTGAAGTAAGCAGAAAGCAAGTCTGTTGGCTTTTTGGCCTCGCATTCATCGAGGACCTTGCCCTGGGAAGGTGCGGCGGCCCGCAGATTGCTCAACAGGGCGGCAGCCTCGTCCGTCGGTAGTCTTTCAAGAACGCACTTGAGGGAGAACACGCTTGCTTCTCCGCCCGTGCTGAGGGTCCTACGCATAGTGAAAGGGAAGTGAATCTGAGTGAGGGTCAGGAGGTAGAGGGCCTTTCGCTGATTGTCCGAAACAGGGTAGGCCTTGAATTCAGCGATTTTCGCGGTGGACGGGGCCTTCAGGGTTCCGCACACCTTCTCCCAGGCTTCGTCCTGGAACATCGGCGTGCACCCGACCAAGAGTAGGAGGGCTGCGCCACCGAGTAGGTGTCGGGTGGTCATAGTCATCACGGGCTCCAGAATCCTATTTCTTGAGAGCATACCAAGACCACGAGCGCGCAAAATTTGCGTTTGACCAAAAGTGACCGACACTTTCACTGTGCAGACTGGATCTTGAAGGGGTCGCTGTCTGCTGGGCCCTTAGTGAGGGCCCTTCTTTTGCCAGACACCTCGGCGAGGGAAGGCAAGAGAACCGATGTCCGACGCTGGAGTGTCAGGCCCGTGGCCTGGTCCTGCGGAGGCATCGTGAAGGAACTTCATCTGTGGATCTACACCGCATCGGTGGTCGGCCAGAGCCGTGTGCTCCTGGTCGCGGACATGACGGTCGGCGGGGCCAAGGACCGCTTCTCGTCCCAGTTCGGCACCCCCGGCCTTAAGAACGCCATGCCAGCCAGCACCCCTGGCTTCCCCACCTGGCTGAAGGATCCCGGGGTCTGGATCAGCATTGCGCCGTTGGACGGTGACAACCACACCTTCCATAAGGGCGGCGTGGAGGTCCGCGGCCTGGATCGCTGGAGCCAGGAGATGAAGGCCCTGGTCCCGGATGTCCTGCCCGAGGACGAAGTGGCCTATGTCCACGGCCCCAGGGTCAACGAGGCCAAGGAAGCCCTGGAGAAGCTGATCCAGGAAACCCTGGAAGCAGCCTTCCCGGCCATCCCACTGAAGCAGGCCTTGGAGAAGGCCTCCTGAGCACTGGGCGGCGACGCCCAGGCCATGCCCTCGGCGAGGGGGTAACACCAAAAAGGCCCCTGAATCTGGAGGCTTCAAGGAGGTCGCCGTGAAGGTGCTCGTCGCAACCAAGGAACTGCAGGGACAGCGGAAGTCGGACTTCTGCTTTGTCGATGAGGGCGAACCCATCGTGTTCTCAAGCGGCCACCGGACAGCCATGGTCGGGGTCAATTCCCGCAAGGCCACCACGACCTTCAAGGTCGTGGAAATGGACCTGACCGCCGAAGGCCTCGTCCAGCAGGTGGTAGACAGCTATCGCCGGATGGGGATGGTCAACCCCACCAACGAGGAACGGTTTAAGACCGATGCCCTCGGCATGGCGGTGGAATTGAAGAACCTCGCTGCCCACTTCCCGGTCGGCACCGTGGTCGAAAAGGCTGGCCGCTCGTTCAAGGAGCGGATCGCCAAGGGGGGTGCCAAGTGAAGGTGCTGGTCATCACCGCCGAAACCCAGGGCCGGAAGCCCGAGGATTGCTGCGCGGCCGAGGAGGGGGAACTGGCGGTCTTCTGCCACATGAACCTGCCGGAAGCCATGGTCGGCGCGAAGTCTCGCAAGGCCTCGACCACCGTGACGGTGGCCGAACTGCCCAACCTGACCATGGGGAACCTGATCAGTGAGGTCTGGGACGGGCGCATGAGCCGCCTGTCGAACGCCCGGCAGTTGGCCGAGCAGATCCTCCGGATCGCCAGCAAGCACCCTGTCGGGACCATCCTCGAGAAGGATGGGGCTGACTTCCGGGTGCGCCTCCCCGAGTGGCAATACCAGGCGCAGGCCCAGGCTCTCGCGGAAGCCCCCAAGGGCTACCTCGAGGGGGCCATGAGGTTCAGCCTCGATGGGGGTGTGACCTGGCTGGATGCGCCCCATGGCCTCCTGGTGAACATCGAAGACGCCCTGATTCCCCGGGAAGACGAGCGGGGCCTGGTGTCCCTCAACTTCACCTCAGAGGGCCTGATCAAGGACATCTGGGTGAGCCGGGAAGAGACTCTTGACCACAACATCGCCACCTCTAGCGTCCTCTACGAGGATCTGGTGAGCGCCATGATCGAGGCTGACCGATGAACGACGCCCTCCAGAAGAGGTGCTGTGACCGCTGTGGGGCCCGGTTTGGGGCCTCCACTTTGAGCCGGTTCAACCGGGACATGCTCTGTATGCCCTGCCTGTCAGACGAAAAAAAGGCCCCTAACCACCCCCAGGCCGCAGCCATAGAACTAGCAGCGGTGCGGGCTGGCGACTACAACTACCCAGGCATCGGATTGGCCCCCGAGGACCTGGCATTCCTGGAGGCGCAACGCCGGGCCCGCGAAACATAGCCCTGGGAATCAAGCAGGGCTTGACTCTACACGATTTCATCTCATGCTGATCCCGATGGGATGATCCCACTACAAGGAGCCATCGAATGGCTGAGAACATGACCAAGGCTGAACTGGTCGAAGCGGTGGCTGGTGCTGCCGACATCACGAAGGCTGCTGCTGCCGCTGCCATCGGAACCTTCCTCGAGTGCATTGCCGGCCAGGTGAACAAGGGCGGCAAGGTCACGCTGGTGGGCTTCGGCACCTTCAGTCAGAAAACCCGCAAGGCTCGTACCGGCCGCAACCCGCAGACCGGCGCTGCCATCAAGATCGCGGCTTCCAAGTCCATGAGCTTCAAGGCGAGCAAGGCCGCCAAGGCCGCGAAGAAGGCCGCCCCCAAGAAGGCCGCTCCTAAGAAGAAGAAGTAGCACTACGGACCGTCTGGTCCGGGAGACAACGGGAGGCTTCGGCCTCCCGTTTTCATGCGCCAACCCAAAAGCCGACCCGGCGGTCCCGGGAATGATCCGCTGGAGGCCCGCATGGGCGAAACAATGAACCCGATCACATTCACCACGGCCGCGATGGTCAGGCGATTGGAAGAAGTCATCCAGTGGAACAAGAAAGTTCCAGATGCCACCATTTCCGAGATGGTTCGGGCGATCAACGGCGGCAAATCGGTCCTGATGTTGGCAGGACAGGACCATGCCATTCACGGCGCACCCATCGCAATGGTGATGCCCGGTCACGATGATGGGTGGCTTGCCATGGAGTTATGCCTGCGCCATCCATACCGGGAGGCGACGAGCGCCATCCTGATCCTGGATCCGACGAACCGAGTCCACGCCCTCACCGGGGAACCGGTCAAGAGGGATCAACTCGCCTTCAGCCCTGAGGTGGATAAGGCCCTGAACTCCTGGCGGGCCAAGTCCTAATCGTCGATGAACCGACACCACGGGAGGCTTCGGCCTCCCGTTTTTGTGCCTGCGATCTGGGCCACCACCATGCACCACTCCACCGTGATGAACGATGTCTTGGTGTCGATGGCGGCGGAAAGGCTCAAAAAGCTGCTGCACCACGCCAGACGGGCACCCGCGCCCGCCAGTCCTTCCGGTCCCTCGCCGAGGAATGTTCTGAGATCAGGCGGGGAATCTATACGAAAGATTTAATTCTCCGTCGGCAATCCCATTTCGATTGTTCACTAGATGGATCGAGGACGAAGCATGGTCACAAGGATCCGCAAGATCAAACGCCCCAAGGCTGGCACCCGTGCCGAAAACCTCATCAACGAGGACCCGGCGGTCATCGCAGCCAGGATCAAGCGGGCGCATCAGGCCTTCACGGCGAGGATCCAACCGGACATGGGCACCCTCATGGCCGGTGATGGCGGTATGGAGGCCGTCAACGAGAAGCTGCTCATGCAGAGCGAGGTCTTCCTCGCCGAGATCGACGGCTGTGTGAATTACCTGAACGAGACCCTCAACTGAAGCCGAAGGAGGCTATATGAGCGACACAGAGAAGACCCAGCCGGGCCCGGATGCCCCCAGGGGGATGGACCGCGCCCTCTGGATATTCTTGGCGGCCAGCTGCGTGTTCACCGGGACCATCGGCATGACGATCTGGATTACGAAGGAACCTCTGCTGGGGCTCATCATCCTCGCGTCCCTGTTTGTGATGCTCGGGTGCCTTCCCTCGGTCTTCAGGATTCGCAAAGCCATCGACCAGGGTGCTTTCTGGGGTGGCCTCGGGCTTATGTTGGGCGCGGCACTTACCTTCTCCCAAACCGTTCGGATCGACAGGACCCAGGCGAGGATGGCTGAGTGGTTCATCGGGATTGCAAAGGATTACGAGTTCGCAGCCGGGTTCTCGGCTCTGCTGATGGTTACGGGTGTTGTGATCTTGGTCAGATCGTTTATCCCCGCCGAACCAGGCCAGGACAAGTAAAACGGAGTGGGGGTGACCTGATGGTGAACCGCTTGGTTTCGGCTCTGGTTCTGGTGGTCGCCTTCGGCACGCTGCAGGCGACGCCGCCTGCCCGGCCTCCTCGGCACGCCGTCGTCCTCGCCAATACGAAGAGCCTCGTGGTCTATACCCAGACCAGCTGCAGTTACTACATCGTCGAGAACGCGATGGGCTACGCGGTCCTTGAATGGTTCGGGGGCGGCGATCCCTCCGTTGGGGACCTCATTTACGGGAATGTGAACACCTATGGGTTCAAGGATCTGTCCTTCGGCCGTTACGACCAGAAAACGAAGGTTTGGATCGAGGACTACATGCTTTCGTGGGACAGAGCTGTGGAAAAGATCCGGGACAAGTGCGAATGACGGGTGGAGAGTTGGAGACCCATGAAACCCTGTCCCATGTGAACGAGCACCGCGAATCAGTCCCCGTGGGCATGATCTGGCAGACCGTCACCGGGAAAGGTGGGGCCCAGCACGCCTTTCCCGGTGCCTCGGGCTGGAGCGTATGCGGCCGACAGAGCCGAAAGGATTGGCGTGATTCCAACCTGGTCCCGAGTCCGATCAACCTCTGCTCGATCTGCGTTGAGCGAGTGCTGGCTGCCACCCCTTCAGACCATCTGCCAACGCTCCCAATGGAGATCCTGGGGAACACAATCGCAGTCCAGGCGTTCAAGGCCTTCCGGGCGCTTAACCCAAAAGCCAGGACCATCGCAGACCTTGGGGCATTTCGTGAGGACGAACTTCTTGAGCAAAAGGGCTTTGGCCTGAAGTGCTTGACCTCTCTCAATGAGGCTTTGGCACTTGTTGGCATGAAACCGGTGAGGGGAAGCAAGAAGCCGAGAAGGGTCGTAATCACGGAAGCAGCCCTCAAGGCTCAGGCCGAGCGATTTCTGAAGGAAGTAGGTCTCCAAGCGATCCAGGAGTGGACACTCCAGCAGATCGGTGACGCGGTAGGCATCAGCCGGGAGCGTGTCCGACAGATATTCGAGGTGAACCCCGCCCTGAAACTCCTTCGGGGCACTCCGAACCACCTGCACCGTCGGGTCTTGAACAATGAGGTGATTGAGAACCTACAAAACCTCTACCTTGAAGGGAACACATCCCTCACTGCGGCAAGCAGGCAAGTGGGGGTAAAGCCCGGGACTGTTCACGCGCTTGCTGGCCGCCATCCAGCCCTGGCCTCAATGCTGCGCCAAGGCCGTGATAAGCAGTTGGCGAAGCGACAGGAGGACTACGAAGCCCGCGTGATCAAGGTTGCCGAATATGCGCTGGCAAACGGGACGAGCTTTCAAGGGGCGTGCAAGGCCCTTGGTGTGGACCACACCCACCTGGGTTACCTAAAAAACCACCTGGTGCCTCACCTGAAGCAGGACCCTCGATACGCCGACATCTTGGCGCCAGAGAAGCGGATCGACCAGGATGTCCAGATTGCCCGTGAGCGAATCCTGGCAGGCCGCAGCCTGGAAGGTTCATGCGAAGGGCTGAAGACCAACCTGAACACCGTTCGGCGTCACCTAGACAAAGATCCCGAGGTGATGGCTGTCATCAACACCCGCGGCTCCGCCCGGAAACGGAAGCCGTGAAGTAGCCATCGGCGAGGGGGTTGAGGATTTTCGGCCTCCACCCTGGGGTGAGAGGTGCCCTATGTCCGTCAACGAGCCCTACAGCCTGGTCGAGAACCCTGCGGTAGTGCAGCGGTGGAAGATGAAGCGCGCCATGTGGGTATTAGGCAGACCAGGCCCGAGCCTGGTCGCTTGTGGCCTATGAGTCACTTCAACTCGTAACCCTCGAGGCTGAAGAGGTCCCGCCACTCGGCCCCGCAGGTGAGACAGGACACCGGCTGCCAGGCGTAGCTGCAATCGGACTCGAAGGAAACTACCTCAAGGTCCGTGCTCCGGCACTTCGGGCAACTGACCCCCCAGCCGACCAGATACTCCTCCTGGGTCATCTCGGCCTGTGCGGGGGCTTGGCTCGTCGTGGGGATGGATTCTCCGCCCATGCTGCTCCTCAAACTGACATGAAGCCGCGATAGGCCAGACCCTCGGGCAGCCCGTCGTTGCCGATCCAGGAAAGCCGCTCGCACAGACGCTTAATGGAGTGCCCCTGGCTGGCCGGGTTGAAGACCCCATCCATGAGGACCCCCATCAGCTCGAGCAGCTTCGCCTTGGGCAGGATGGCCGAAATGTTTGTGCAGTAGCAGGCGTCCCTGAACGGGGTCCACTCGTTCTGCTCGTAACCCGCATCCAGGGCGTAGGGATCGTTGGTTTCAAGACCAGACCGCCGCAGGACCGTGAACCGCAGCAACGGCTCGTCCTCGGGATCGTCGGCCTGGTAGTCGCCGCTGACACCCTCCCCGATCCAGTCGAGTTCGACCTTCACATCGCCGCGGACCAGTTCCAGGTCACCGGCTGTGATCAGTTCCGACTTGTCCATTGACACCTCCAGAGTCAATGGTCCCGCGCGGCCGCGCAGTAAGACCTTCGCCGAGGAGTCGAGTTAATTGGTCTTCAGGATTCTGGAAAGAATCTTGAGAAGGATCGGTGTAGGCCGACCCTACCGCGAATATCCGCTGTTCGGTCCCACGCGATCCGGGCGTTACGGACATGGGAGAGTTCCACCCACCATTCCACCGTGGCCGGGGCGAGTCCCCATTTCTGGAATTCGCTGGGAGCCTGGTTGGTGAACAACTCCATGAACGGCCAATACATCTCTTCGTGGGTGAAGAAGGCGCAACTAGCGGCGTCCTCGATGCCAGCGATGGTGGCCTGCATCAAAGCGAGCTGCTGCGTGGACCAACCGGAGAAGGCAGCGAAGGTGGCAAGTTCCTTGGCGAAAAACATGGGGTGGTGGAAATACTCGACGAAATACGCATCGAACTCCATCTGGATCCGATGAACGATTACCGGGAAGGCCTCTTCCAAGGTGGGGAGCGAAACCCTTCCCTCGGCGCCATGCCGCAAGCCCTGGAGGACATGGATCGCCTCGTGATCGAAGGTTGCCAGATCGTCCATGCGGGCCGCCCAAAGCTGAGGAGGGGCCGCGATCAGTGGGATCGGCAGCTTCGTGCTGTTGATTGTTGCTGCGTTGCTACCTGGACCGATCGACTTGAGCAGGCGCGTGCGAGGGAAGATGGCGACCGTGAACGGTCCGCCTGGTACCACATCGGATTCAAGGCGGTCAAAGGTGGCGTGGCGGGGGATCATCCGCTCGTGCTTCCCTGGGCGCCAACCCGCAAAGATCTTCCTGGAGACGGCATGGTATTCGGCCAGGATCGCAGTGTCCGGGATCGTCCTCGAAAGGACCCGAGAAAGAAGGACGCGATCTGCAAACCGGTTACCGATCATTGGATCTCCGGAACCAGGATAGGTTAAAGCGTAAGTTCACGCGGCCAGGCCCGTGGTATGAGAACCCTCGCCGAAGTGATCATCTGTACGCGCGCGAGACGATGGATCCAGGAGGATCCATGGCCGAAGCCACTGCCACTGCCTGACGACAATTACACGTCCCCACTGACGACAACTACACTTCCCCACCGGGAGTAGCGCCAGGGAGGCATAGGGAGCACGGTCAGCCTGCGTCTGCACGCAGGGTGGGCGGTGCCATGGGACTGGTGACGGATCAGCAGGTGAGGAAGTTGATGGAGGAAGTGGCGAAGCACGGGGAGTTGGGCCTCGCATCGATGCGGGCTGGGATGGACCGTTCGACAGGTCGGAAGTATCTCCGGCTGAGAAAGCTGCCCTCGGAGTTGCGGCGGCCCAGAACCTGGCGGACGCGGCCAGATCCCTTTGCGGAGGATTGGCCGGAGATTGAGATCCGGTTGGCCGAGGCCCCGGAATTGGAGGGTCTGGCCCTGTTCGAGGACCTGATGACCCGGCAGCCGGGGCGCTACCAGGAGGGCCAGATCCGGACCTTCCAGCGGCGGGTTAAGGACTGGCGGGCTCGGAATGGGCCGGAGAAGGAGGTGTTCTTTCCCCAGAACCACCGGCCTGGGGAGGCGCTCCAGACGGACTTCACCCACGCCTCGGAACTGGGTGTCACGATCCAGGGCCAGCCCTTCCCCCACCTGCTGTGCCATGTGGTGGCGCCCTACTCGAACTGGCAGTGGGCGACGGCGTGTCATTCGGAATCCATGCTTGCCCTGCGCCGGGGGGTCCAGGCGGCCCTGTTCCAACTCGGTCGGGTTCCGGAGTTCCACCAGACGGACAATTCCACGGCGGCGACCCACGACCTCGCCACCGGGAAGCGGGGCTTCAACGAGGCGTACCTGGCGTTGATGCGCCATTTCGGGATGACGCCCCGGACGACGGGCATCGGAGAGAAGGAGCAGAACGGGGACGTGGAATCGGCCAATGGCACCCTGAAACGTCGCCTGAAGCAGCACTTGCTCCTGCGCGGCTCCAGGGACTTCGAGAGCGTCGAAGCCTACGAGACATGGGTTCAGGAGGTCTGTACCCGCGCCAACGAACGGCGGCGGGTGAAGGTGACTGCCGAGTTGGCGGTGATGCGGCACCTCTCGGCGCGGGCCTTTCCAGACTATGACGAGGTGGTGGTGCGGGTGAGCCAGGAGAGCGCCATCCGCATCAAACGGAACAGCTACTCGGTGCCCACGCGCCTGATCGGGGAGCAGGTCCGGGTTAGGGTGTTCGAGTTGCACCTGGAGGTCTGGCACGGGCAGCGGCAGGTGCTGAGGCTGGATCGCCTTCTGGGGGAGCACCGTCACCACATCGACTACCGGCACGTGATCCAGTCCATGCTGCGAAAGCCCGGAGCCTTCGCCCGCTACCGCCACCGGGAGGATCTGTTCCTGAGCCTCACCTGGCGGAAAGCCTATGAAGTGCTGGTGGAGCAGGAGGGGAACCGCCGGGGTGAAGTGTCCTACCTCCGGCTGCTTCATCGGGCGGCCATGGGCATGGAGATCGAGGTGGAGGCTGCCCTGGCTCTGGTGCTGGAAGCTGGCGAGGCACCCACACCAGAGCGGGTGAAGGCACTGCTGGGGGACCTGGAGCCGACCAAAGCACCAGAGATGGCTGCCCCGGAAGTGGATCTGCACGAATACGACGCCCTGATGGGGGCTGGGCTACAGGAGGCCATATGAGCCGGAAACTGATCGAGCTTCTGCGGGAGTTGAAGCTCCCCGGCTTTGCGGCCAGGCATGGTGAGCTCGCGGCGAAAGCCGAGAAGGCTGGGTGGGCCTTCGAGCGGTACCTCCAGGCCCTGGCGGAGGCCGAGCTCGACCAGCGCCATCAGAAACGGCTGGAGCGCCTGCTGAGGGCCTCGAAGCTGCCCATGGAAAAGACCCTTGCCACCCTCGAAACGGCCCGCCTGCCCACGCCCGTGCGGCGGATGCTCCCCACCCTCTGCGAAGGCGGCTTCGTCGAACGCGCCGAGAACCTGCTGGCCTTCGGCCTGCCGGGACGGGGAAAGACCCACTTGGTCTGTGCCATCGGTCTGGAGCTAATCCAGCGGGGGCACACCGTCCACTTCACCCCCACCTATGCCCTGGTCCAGCGGCTGCTGGCGGCGCGGAGGGACCTCGCCCTGGAGAAGGAACTGCACCGGCTAGATGCCTTCGATGTTCTGATCCTCGATGACATCGGCTACATCCAGCAGGACCGGGACGAGATGGAGGTGCTGTTCACCCTGCTGGCCGAACGCTACGAACGGCGCAGCGTCGTCGTCACCTCGAACCTCGTGTTCTCCCAGTGGGACCGCATATTCAAGGATCCCATGACCACGGCGGCGGCCATCGACCGCATCGTCCACCACGCCGTGATCCTCGAACTGACCGGTCCCAGCTATCGCGCTGAGGCCGCCAAAGCCCGCCTGCCGAAGGAGCTTTGCCAGGGATGATTCAACAGCCTATGCTAATCCACATTCCCGTCTTGGTGTTCAGGAGTATTACGATGTCGTCGATACGTTGGCAACAAACCGGTGGACCGTTCCCAGGTTGGACAGCCTTTCAGAACGAGACAGAAATTGGTTCGGTGGAATTCATCAACGACAATCAATGGGAGGGTACCCGTGTGGGTACTGGTTCTAAGACTTTCTTCAGCAGGGAGGCGGCCAGGCAATGGGTCGAATTCCCTGATCAACCCTTGATCGAAGAATGTTGATATTTCGAAGGGCGGGTGGTCCCAATGTTCTATGCACTAACTTTTGACGACGGACCAGGCCCTTCGACAGGGACCCTGCTCGACGTGCTTGACAAAGCCGGTATCAAAGGGACGTTTTTCGTGCTCGGGGACAATATCGAGTCACCTGTCTGGACATGTCGAGAAGCGGCCCGCAACCTTGTTGTTCGTGCCATGAAGGCGGGGCACCTGATTGGTAATCATTCGTTTTCACATCTTGATAGTGATGTCCATCCCGCGACATTTCTTGACGAAATTGACAGGATGGACACCCTCATTAATAGTCTCCGACAGGAGGCGGGCCTTCCCACCGAACCTCCCATACCCATACGGTTGCCATTTGGTTGTCGCGAAATAGATCCACGTGTTGAAGCGCTAACCAGTCGAAACCGCCAACATACTTCATGGACCTACGACTTTCGGGATTGGGTGCTTCGTGACTCGAATGAGATGGCACAAGAAATGACTGCCCACGTCGCCAAACATGAACCTACGTCCGAAACAGCAATCCTCCTTCTGCATGACGGCAGTTCGGACACTACCAGACAAGGCAATCGAGATCGCACACACACTGTCATGGCAGTGCGGCAATTCTTGGGAAATGCGTCTTCATTAGGTTGGGAAGCACGAGAAATCTGATGAATGATTTGACCGAATAGAAGATTATGTCTAACGGTGCGATGTTTTCATAGATGTTCAATTTGCATTCTTTGAGTCTTCAGATAAGACATGCAACTTCCTCCGATGTTCCGGGGGTCAGAGGTCATCGGGGTACCAAGTTAACCCAACACTATTGCCACTGCACCTCGATTGTGTGGTGTGCCGTCACATTAGAAAATGTCCAGGACGGAACATGTCCTACATACACCCCATCCACCCACACCCACGGTTGCCCTCGCCAAGTAACGATATTGATGGTTTGACTTCCTCCGTAGGGTACCGAAGCGAACATTGGAGAAATCGTCCCCCAATTAAAATTCAGACCTCCTCTAGATGCGGTTATCGCAAAGGTTTTGATTGAGGCGGTGGCCCCAAGCGTGTGGGCAGCGTTCATGGCCACTGACCCCGATGCGGTCACAGGGCTCCCATCTAAGGTGACAGCCAGGCTTTCGTAACCCACCTGGAGCCCGTAGCTATAGTTCACTACTGTGCCTTGACCGTAACTTGTGGTGCTCGAAGGCGTTCCCGTCACACCATTACTTAAACTGACCGTCAAGGGGAATGTGGCCATTGCCGTCAGAGTGTGAGCACCATTCATAGTCAGGGAACCTGATGCTGCCACTGGGTTTCCGTCCAGGGTGACCACCAGGTTTTGGTAACCCGCCTGTAGTGCATAGCTATAGTTCACCACAGAGCCTTGGAAATAACTCGTCGTTGTCGCAGGTGATCCTGTTACACCCGTACCAACACTGATAGTTAAGGAATAGGTAGGTAGTGGCGAAAACGTTGCGGAGATAGTGTGATTGCTTGTTAGATTTGTGAACGTGTAGGTTCTAACCATCCCTACAGAAACTCCATCCACGATCACATCCGCAACCTGAAATCCTGAGTCCGGTGTGATGGTGTAGGTCTGATGGCTACCGGAGCATAATATGGTTGATCCCATGGGGCTGATCGTGCCATTTGATCCTGAACTGGCTGTGACAGTGAGGCTTTGGATCGGCCCGAGTGATGGTTTCCAGAATTCGACAATGAACCCTTGATCACCCCCCATGATTAGGACTTTCCCGTTCCCAAGAAGAGTCGCGGTGTGGCTGCTCCTATACAGCATAAGACTCCCTGCTATTGACCAGGAGTTTGTGCTTGGATCGAAGAACTCGGCCGAACGCAGACCTCCGCCATTGGACCCTCCCGCGACCAGCACCCCACCGTTTCCCAATATTGTCGCTGTATGGGCCTGACGTGCCTCTGAGAGAGTCCCGGATATTGTCCAACTATTTGTACTTGGGTCATACAGTTGGGAACTGTTTAAGTAACCGCTTGAATTCCTGCCCCCAGCCAATAACACCCGCCCATCCAGGAGCAGAGTCGCTGTCTGCCAGGATTGTGCGAACCCCATGTCACTCGTGGTAGTCCAGGTGTTCGCAGCAGGATCATATATTTCTGCTCGCACGAGATAATTCGCGCCGTCATATCCACCTGCAACTAGGACTTTGCCATTTGCCAACAAAGTCGCGGAGTGACCTTTTCTTGATTGACTCAAACTTGCAGCAGCAGACCAAGTATTAGCAACTGGATTATATAGTTGGGTATCTCCAAGAGTCACGCTACTCCCCGTCTCCCCTCCAGTTAAGAGCACCTTCCCATTGTTCAGGAGTGTCACTGAGGCATTTCCATGCACACTAGATAGGCTCGCCGCACTAGACCAAGTGCCTGAACTCGGAGAATAGATTTCTGCGGTTGATAAGTACCCTCCGACCCCGTCTCCCCCCACCACCAGGACTCGTCCATCTTGCAGAAGCGCAGCCCTATGGCCATAGCGTGTTTCTAGCAAACTTCCAGTAGTTGACCAGAGGCCGGTTGCTGGGTCATAAATAACGGCACTCGCCAACTGATTACTAGAATCCTTTCCTCCGGCAATTAGCAGTTTCCCATCATTGAGAAGCGTGGCCGAGTGCGAATAGCGATATGGATCCAGACTTGCAGAGTATGACCAATTGTTAGAAACAGGATCAAACAGTTCACTCGCAGCGAAGTCAACGCCACCAGCGACTAAAACAAGACCATTCTCCATTAAAATAGCCGTGTGTTGTCTGCGGGCGCTGAGCAGGTTGCTGGTAACTGACCAGGAGTTGGCAGTCGGATCATAGAGTTCTGCGATTGACGACCAAGCATTGCCTGCCCTTTGACCCCCGGCCACCAACACCATCCCGTTACCTAGAGTCGTCATGGTGTTGTTGAAGCAGGTGCTCGATAAACTGCCTGCATTGCTCCATGTCTTCGTAGTGGGGTTGTATTGTTCTCCACTCGCAAGGTAGGCGTTCACCCCGTTGTAGCCGCCAACAACTAGGACATTCCCATTCGCAAGTAATGCAGCGGTGTGGTTCATTCGCACTCCAGACCCACCTGTCGTGGACCATGCCTTCTTGACAGGGTCGTAGATTTCGCCCCAAGTTTGGAACCCGGAATTGGAGTACTGACCTCCCGCTAAGAGGACAGTGCCATTGGATAAAAGTGTTCCAGTATGCCCAGCGCGAGCACTTCCCATCCCTGGAATATGTGACCATGTGTTTGTAATAGGGTCGAATAGCTCTGCACTGGACAAGTAAGATAGGCCATCGAACCCGCCAGCAACGAGCACTCTGCCATCTAGCAATAGGTTTGCTGAAAACCTCGATCTATTTGTGCTCATCAAGCCTGCGCTCGACCAGGTTCCAGACATGGGATCATACAACTCTGCGCTGGAGTCACCACTTCCTCCAGTTACCAGCACACGACCGTCATTTAGTAATGTGGCCATGTGGCCTGAGCGCGCAACTAACAGACTGCCAGTGATGGCCCAAGTCTTTGTCGTGGGATCATACAGTTCTGCATCGGATATTGGATTACTTCTCCTCCCTCCAGCAATGAGAACACGTCCATCTGGAAGAAGAGTGGCAGTATGTCCATATCTTTGAATTAGCTCTTTGGTGTCCTTGAGAAATTGAGAGCTAACAATTTGGAAATTGCGTGTTTGTGTGGATTGATCACCGGCCTGATTTTGAACATTGACTTGTAGGTTGAAATTTCCCGTGGGACTCAAGCTGGAATATGTAGTCACTGGCAAATTGCTTCCGGAAAGGAAGGTCCCGCCCTGTAATGTCCATAGGTAGCTCATAGCTTGTTGGTCTTCAACTGAAGCCAGGATTCCATCATCGCTATAAAAAACTTGGCCCTGGAGAAAGATATCCGCTTTTGGAACTGCGACCACAGTTGCATTGGCGCTACCACTCGCGCCGCCACTTGGGTTAGACACGGTCACGTTTGCAGTCAAGGCACCAGGGCTTCCTGCTGTATAAAGGATATTTGGAGTACCCTGCCCGTTAGTTATGAGCCCATTCAGAAGACTCCAGGTATAGGTGTTGCCGTTCCCTTGGTCTTGAGTTGTCGCAGTCAGGCTCGTTTTCCCGGACGTGACGAATGTTCCAATTGACACAACAGGAGTGACCGGAGGCACTGCCGTAATGACCGTGATGGTCAAACTGGCCGTGATGTCGCCACCCGTATTTGTTGCCGTCACGGTGTAACTGGCCGTAGCAGTCACGGCAGTTGGGGTGCCACTCACAACGCCTGTTGTGGTGTCGAGCGCCAGGCCTGAAGGAAGCGCCGGGTTCACACCGTAGTTGGCAACGGCTCCGCCACTGCTGGACGGAGTGTTCGGAGTGATCGCCACCCCGTTGGTGTAGACCGCTGGATTGGTGCTGTAGGTCAGCCCGGTCGGCGCTACGACTGCCGCATTGACCGTGATGGTCAGGCTGGCTGTGGTGCTGCCAGCCGTATTAGTCGCTGTCACGGTGTAACTGGCCGTAGCAGTCACGGCAGTTGGGGTGCCACTCACAACGCCTGTTGTGGTGTCGAGCGCCAGGCCTGAAGGAAGCGCCGGGTTCACACCGTAGTTGGCAACGGCTCCGCCACTGCTGGACGGAGTGTTCGGAGTGATCGCCACCCCGTTGGTGTAGACCGCTGGATTGGTGCTGTAGGTCAGCCCGGTCGGCGCTACGACTGCCGCATTGACCGTGATGGTCAGGCTGGCTGTGGTGCTGCCAGCCGTATTAGTCGCTGTCACGGTGTAACTGGCCGTAGCAGTCACGGCAGTCGGGGTGCCACTGACGACCCCTGTTGTGGTGTTGAGTGCCAGCCCCGCAGGAAGGGCTGGGTTCACGCTGTAGGACACCACCGCGCCGCCACCGCTGGACGGAGTGTTCGG